>Ga0209121_10000108_pt1 | contig 81321 bp, 72 predicted proteins | sample Cruoilmetagenom3_FD_187292 | JGI IMG/M metagenome (GOLD analysis project Ga0209121, IMG submission 187292) | Oil polluted marine microbial communities from Coal Oil Point, Santa Barbara, California, USA - Sample 3 (SPAdes) (version 2) | ecosystem: Environmental > Aquatic > Marine > Oil seeps ...
GGTCAAGCCCATGCTCAGCAGCGCCAAGCGCACGCCACCGGCCGGCTCGGCCAAGGCGAGGGCGCCCGGATAGCCCGCGAGACGGGCGTGCTCAGCCGCGAGGGGCTCGACAGCGTCACCGTGGGAGTACAAAGACCTGTCCGCAAACCCCGCTCGTGCCAATGGGTTCGACCATGACCCCCTCGAGCGCATTTGACCCCATACTTGTGCGTTGGGTCGATGCTCGCTCGATCCCCCGTTTTTGACCAGCTCCAATCATAGCGGCCGCGCCTGCGGACGGCGTCTCCGTTGCCCGCAGTGGCATGCGTTTTCGGACAGTCGGCCCGAAAGCGCTCCCGCCCGCTTGGCGGTGAGCAGTCGTTCGCCGCGAGTTTCACCAAAGACCGCATCGCGGACTTCTCTGCCGTTCGCTGCAACTGCACGATATCCGCATGCGCGCAATTGTCATGGGAAATTGGAGCTTGGGAAAAGGTCATTCGCTGTCATTGCCAGAAAGATCGGCGCACCTCGGAAGCGGACATTGTGAGGCCAATTGGCGCATTGAATGACTCTGGCTGGGTACCGGCGAGGGTTTGCATGCTACAATTGAATGGATGGTCATTCTGTGGCGCGGAAGGACTGCCAAAAACCGCAGTGACGATCTCCCTCGATCCATGGCGGCCGCCCGGACTTTTCGGGGGCTTTGGTCCGCGCCTACGCGGCGTCATTCACGAAGCGGCGGGACAGGTCTTGGTCAAAGGCGGCTCGGTGCCTGCCTTCGCCGCAGTCCGAGCCGGGATGGCGACGTTGCGTCCGTCGATGGCGAAACCCTCTTTGCCAAGGCGGCCGACCAGACGTGACAGGGTCTCCGGCGGCACGCCGATCAGGTCTGCCAGATCCTTGCGCGACAGCGGCAGATGCATCCGCAAGTGGTTCCCCTCGCGTTCGCCGTGCGCTTCCAAGAGGTCAAAGAGGAGCGCGGCCAGTCGTTGCTTGTTCGACGCGGTTGCCGCAGCGATGATCCGTTCGTGGCTGCGGTCGATCTCGGAAATGCAGCGCGATGCGAGCCGCGCCAATACCGTCGGATTGGCCTGAACCAACCGGCGCGCGTCGCGCCGCGCCACCGTGCAGACGCGAGAGGGAAGCAAGGCGCGCGCCTCGGTCAGATGCAGACGGTCTTCCAGGAACGAGCGAAATCCGATGACCTCGCCGGGATAGGCCAACCGCAGCAGGGTTGAGGTGCCGCCCTCATGGTGAGTGCGCAACGCGATCAGACCCCGGGACACGCAGAACACACCCCGGTTCTCGCTGCCTTGATCGAACAAGGTCTGCCCGTTTGCCAATTCTTTGCGCGAGAAGGCGCGGGCAAGCATCGAGATGGATCCGTTCTCGACGGGTTGCCAGACGCTGTCGGGATAGAAGGCACATGCACCGCATGGATGAGGGATTCCGGTGTCGCCCCGCATTCGGGCCTCGCTGGTTCGATGCAACATGCAGACGCAGAGCCGGCGCAACTCACCAAAGAAACACGCTCTGGCGCCTGTGCCCGCATATCAGACTTCGGCGCCACAATGAAGGCTCCGAGACCCCGCGGTTCGACGATCGTCAATAACAAAGGGAGTTTGTGTCTGGGTCCGGCCAAACTGTCTCCCGGTTCAGCCGTCCGCGCCGCCGGGCGATTGCAACATTGCGGACCGGCACCACTCGCGGATCGCTTCCGGGTCGGGCGGCAGGGTGACGGCCAGCCCGCCTGCGAAGGTGTCGAAGGTTTCGCGGCTCGCTCCGCCGACGCCGACCAGCACCGGGATGCCCATGTCGAGCGCATGTCCGATCAACGCCACGAACCCTCGGCCCGCTGCTTCCTCGGGACCGAACTTGTTGAGGATGAACAGATCCGCCTTGTCCAGCGCGCCACCCTCGACACATGCGACCGCTTCGGCGATAGCGCCTGGGTCCAGCCGGCAGGCGTCGGATCCGGCGCCGAGGTTCTGGGTGATCGGGATCACCGGACCATCGGGCAGAACCCTGACATTCATGTCGCAGCCGTTTGCGAAGGTGGTGGTATGGCCGAGATCCTTGACGATGCCGGCAAGCGCCGTCCCCCGGGCCCGAAAGTGCGACGCGACTTCGGCAAGAAGTCGATCCGTTTCGCCGCGCGCCTTGGACGTAACCGATGCAATTTCCACGTTCTGACCCTTCCTTCAGGACGGCACCAATCGACCCGACCAGTCCGCGCCCCTGTCTCCAGTGAGAAAGCCGTCGGACAGATGTGCAGACGGGTTGATGCGGCGGATTTCATCGACCGCCGCCGCGGCATCCAAGGTCCCGTCAAAAAGCTGCCGGTAGACGCGGCACAGGTCGGAAAAGCCGGTGGCCTGTGGAGACAGGCGCACCGCATCAATGCCAATCCGGGACAGCGTTTCGACCTGATATGCGCTGCAAGCGTAGCTCTCGGACAGGGTCTGCACGCCGTTCATCGCCAGAAACGGCTGGCCGTCCATGGTGTGGACCTCCAGACCGTCGGGGTCTTGCTCGCAGGCAAACTGGCAATTGTCCTTCGACCGGCCGTGCAGGCGCGCGTGGTAGCAGCGCCCGGAAATTGCCAGCGGCAGACGGCCGTGGCCCCAAACTTCGACCGCAACGCCCAGATCACGAGCGGCCGCGGCAAGGGTCTTGACCGAAGCCAGCGGCAATTCGGGCGGCAGGCAGACCCGGGTCGCCCCGCGTGACGCCAGCCAGGCCAGCGTGCCTTCGTTGTAGACATTGATCAGGGGACCGACGAAAAACTCCATGCCGTCAGGCAGATAGGTCAGCGCAGTCAGGTCGTTGATCTCGACTGTCGCACCCAATTCGGCCAGCTCGGCGGTCATCTTGCGCTCGCGTTTCAGGGTGACAAGAGCCAGGCTTGTCAGCGCGACCTGCTTGCCGGCTGCCAACAGGGTCGAGATCGCGCCGGGTATCTGGGCCTGATAGAAGGGCAGGCGCTTGGAGCAGACCAGCTCGCCCAAAACGACCCGGTCGACCGGGCTGTCGGCAAGCGTGTCATAGAGTGCCGACCAACGCTCGGGCGTCCAGAAAAACACGTTGGGGCCGACGGTCAGCTGCATTGCCGCTACCTCCATGTCTTCTTGTAGGCGCCCGCCGTCGTGGCCTGCCCCTCGGACAGGCGCGCGAGCATGCCCTCGGGCATCGGTTGGCCCGCCTCCAGCGCATCGACCGCCGCACGGAAATTGCGCACGACCTCGGCGACATAGGCGCGCGAGCGTTGCCGGCCCTCGATCTTGAGCGCGGTGACACCGGCCTTGGCGAGCTGCGGGATCAGGTGTTCGGCGTTCAGGCTGACCGGATCCGCGAACAGATGCCCGGTCTTGTCGCCGGTGCTGAAACACCCCTTGCACAACGTCGGGTAGGGCGCCGGTTCGCCCTGGCCCACCTGGTGGATCGTGTAGCCGCCGAGCCGGGCATTGAGCGCCCCGGAATCTTCGTGGTATTCGACATGGCTCGCGGGCGAGCACACGCCGTTCATGTTGGGCGACAGCCCGGTCGCATAGGACGACAGCGAACAGCGCCCCTCCGCCATCACGCACAGGCCGCCGAACACGAAGACCTCGGTTTCCACCTCGGTTTCGGCATTGATCGTGGCGATCTCGGGCACCGACAGGACGCGCGGAAGGACCACCCGCTTCACACCGAAGGCCTGCGCGTAGAAATTGATGATATCCGCGTTGGCCGCGGCGGCCTGGACCGAAAGGTGGCGGCGCAATCCCGGATGGTGCTTCGCGGCATGATCCAGCAGCCCCGGATCGGCCAGGATGACGGCATCGGTCCCGGCGGTCTCGGCGTCCGCCACGGCGCGGTGCCAGATCGCTTCGGCCCCGGCGCGAGGATAGGTGTTGATCGCGACCAGCACCTTGGCGCCGTTGGCATGGGCAAAGGCAATGCCATCTCGCATCTCGGCCCGGTCGAAATTCAACCCGGGGAAATTGCGGGCATTGGTTTCATCGGCATAGCCGCAATAGACGGTATGCGCTCCGGCCTTTACCGCCGCGCGCAAGGACGCAGGCGTGCCGGCCGGGCAAACGATTTCCATCACCACGCCATCGTCTCCTCGCGGCGCGACAGACACACCCCGGTTCTGCGTTCCACCACGGCGGCTATGCGCCGGACCGCCCCGGCGAACGGCCCCGACATCGCGGCGACTTCGCCGGAAATGTCCAACTCGGCGTCATCGACGGCATTGCGCAAGGCCAGGGCGGCGGCGGTATCGCCCTCGATCACCAGATCGCGCGAAAAAAACAGAGCGTCGCCGTCATAGGCCCCGTTGACCAGCCCCAAGAGTGCGGCCAGCGACCCCGCGATCCGCGCATCGCCGGTGACAGGCCCGCGTGTCGCGCTAACCCGCGGCACACCGCCGTTGGGCTCAAGGCAAAGGCTGATCGGCAGGTCGGTCGGATCAAGCACAAACCGGGCATGCGCGTGTTCGCCGAGCCGGCGAAAGAGACCTGGGTGTTGTTTGGCCAGCCTGCGTGCGTAGGTGGTCAAAGACACCGAGATCGGCGCCAGCGGCGCGATACGTAACAACCGTGCGAGCGTCGGCGGGAACAACGGAAGTGACATCGGGGACTGGGGCAAGTGCAGTTCCTTTCCGGGCGTCGTTGACAACGCGGTTCGCACGCACTTGGTATGGGCCGCCGACAGAAGACGAATTGACGATCGTCAATTTGCCGGGGCCTTTTTGCTGGTAGGCGCAAAGCGACACTCACCGGAGAGATGCCGTTCGCGACCTCCCCCCATATCCCAGCCTACGCAGCTTCCTCGACAGGTGCCGGGAAACCGGCCAGTTCAAAGCCGTGCCTGATCCGGTTTCGGTCCGGCACCAGATCACCGCCGTACATCGGGCAGTGCTGGAGACGGGCGGGCCGGTTCTGCGCTTCGACCGGCCGATCCTCGACAGCGGCGAAGCGGCGGAGATGGCGGTGGTGGTCAACCTGTTCGGCAGTACCGAGCGGGTCGCCGCGGGGCTGGGGATAGGCCTCGACAAGCTCGATGACCTCGGCGCTTTCCTTGCCTCCCTGCGCACACCGACCCCGCCAGACGGGCTCCGCGACGCCTTGTCGCGCTGGCCGATGCTGAAAGCGGCCCTGACAACCCGTCCCAAGATCACGAAACACCCGCCGGCGCACCAGGTTGTGCGGGAAGGCGCGCAGGTTGATCTTGGCCAGATACCGGTTCAGACCCATTGGCCGGGCGACGCCGGGCCGCTGATCACCTGGCCTGTGGTGTTGACCCGGCCACATGGCACGGCCCCCGGGGACGTCGGCCAGTACAATGCTGGCGTCTACCGCGCCCAGGTGATCGGGCGCGACAAGGTGATCCTGCGCTGGCTGCCGCAACGGGGCGGGTCCGCTCATCACCGAAGCTGGGCGCGTCACGGTGAGAAAGCCCCGGTCGCAATCGTGCTCGGGGCCGACCCGGCAACGCTGCTTTCGGCCGCCCTGCCGCTGCCCGAAACAATCTCCGAGCTGACCTTCGCGGGGGCGCTCGCTGGCACGCGGCCGCGGCTCGCCCCGGCCAAAACCGTGCCGCTATTGGTCCCGGCAGAGGCCGAGATCATCCTGGAGGGCTGGGTTTCGCCGACCGGGACCGCGCCCGAAGGTCCGTTCGGCGACCACACCGGCTATTACAACCCGGCCGAACCCTTTCCGGTCATGCAGATCACCGCGATGACCCACCGGCAGGGGCCGCTGTATCTGTCGACCTATACCGGCCGGCCGCCCGACGAACCGGCGATCATCGGTGAGGTCTTCAACAGGCTTGCCTTGCCGACGATCCGTGCCCAGATCCCGGAGATACGCGACCTCTGGTTGCCGCCGGCGGCCTGTTCCTACCGCATGGCCGTGGTCAGCATCGACAAGCAATACCCCGGCCAGGCCCGCCGCGTGATGATGGCGTTGTGGGGGATGCTGCCGCAGTTCAGCTACACCAAGATGATCGTGGTGGTGGACGACGATATCGACCCGGCGAACTGGGATGATATCGCCTGGGCGCTGGCCACACGTATGGACCCCGCCCGCGACGTGATGCTGTTGGAGAACACCCCGATGGACTATCTCGACTTCGCCTCGCCCCGGCCGGGATTGGCCGGCAAGATGGGCATTGATGCGACCACCAAGATCGAAAGCGAGACCACTCGCGCATGGGGCGAGGTGATGGAAACGGCCCCGGAAGACGCCGCCTTCGCCGCCGACCTGTTGTCTCGCCTCTTCACAGAGCGCCCGTCATGAGGGTCGCGCGCGTCGTGCTGGGCGTCGCCGGGGCCTCGGGAGCCGCCTTGGGCATCTCGGTGGCACGCCAACTGGCAGATCTCCGGGCCGAAATCGACCTGGTCACCAGCTCCGCCGCCGAACGGACCCTGTCGGAGGAATGCGGACCGGACGCGCTCGCGGACCTGCGACGGCTCGCCACCAGAACCCACCCGATCGGCGATATCGGGGCCAGCATCGCCTCGGGCTCGGTGCCTTTGTCCGGCATGATCGTCGCCCCTTGCTCGATGCGCAGCCTGGCGGCCATCGCCAACGGCCTCGACGACAACCTGCTGACCCGCGCGGCCGGCGTGCAACTCAAGGAACGTCGGCGCCTGGTGCTGCTGACCCGCGAAGCACCGCTGACGCTGGCGCATTTGAAGAACATGACCGCCGCCACCGAACTGGGCGCCATCATCCTGCCCCCGGTTCCGGCGTTCTACTTGCATCCGCGGTCGGTGTCGGAGATCACCGATCAGATCGCCGCCCGCGCGATCGACCTGCTCGCAATCGCCGATCCGGCTGCGCAGAGCTGGGCCGGCTAGATCGCTCCTCCCAAGGAACGGGGCGAAACCGGTCCACGCCTCTGGAAAAACCCCTGACACATTCGTTTTCCATTTGGCCTGAACGGTTCAATTGGGCCGGAACCCCGTGGTCGACCGCAGTCTGGGTCGCCACGCTCTTGGGTACCTCTGGGATGGAAATGCTGCGCGGTGAAGCAAAGGTGTCTCTGGAGTGCCGCGACGCGGCATTGTAAAGCGTCGCGAACGACCGCAATGGGATGTCGTCGATCCGTTTGCTTGCTGACGGCGCAAAACACCAATATCTAAACCGCAGTAGGTTTGGGCTCGGAGCCGTCATTCGAGACATCGGACTTCAACGGCCGCTTTTGTGAGATTTAGATTATGGCGGCACCTTTGCCGCTCGTACTTTGAGTCCGAGACCCGAAGAACGGCGAGCAGTCGCCAACTATGCTCCATTGCTCACGAGCCGCACAACAGGCGGGTCCTCGTCACTCACGATCGACGTGACCATGTTGGCCCAAGCCTCCAGCGCGCGGCGCTTCTCGGCCGCGTAGTCGTGCCGCTGGTAGACCGACACGATCCCGGCGGTTGTGCCGCTCACGTGGTTGAGGACGGCCTCTGTGACGGGAATGGGAATGCCTAGCCGGGCAATCCCCGTCGCTGCCGTGCGCCGCAGGTCGTGGGGCGTCCATCGCTCAAGCTCACGCCCCGCAAGCGCGTTCATCTCGGCGCGGATCCTGCCGAAGCCCTTGGTCCAGCCGTTTATCGGCACCCGGCCGTTGGTGGTCAGGACGTAGCTGCCATTGCGCTCGACGCCCGACAAGACGGCCATCGAGGCGCTCGACAGGGGCACGCCGTGGGCGCGGCCATTCTTGCTTCGCTCGGCCGGCAGGCGGAGGGTATCGCCTTCGAGCTCCGCCCACTCCATCCGGGCGATCTCGTTCAGCCGCTGGCCGGTGAGAAGCAACAGCTGCCCGCAGCTGCCGTAGGGGTAGCCAACCCTGGTGCAGGCCTCCCAGAACCAGCCGACCTCCTCGTCGGACAGGACACGCTCCCGCGGCCGTTCGTGGTACTTCTCGACGCCGGCGGCGGGGTTGTCGGCCCGCCACCCATGCCGCATGGAGAGGGAGAACAGCTTGGACGCCAAGGCTAGCGTGCGGTTCGCCTCGTAGGGCGTCGAGCCCAGCGAGCGGTGGAGCTTCACCATGTCGTCGTGGTTCACGTCCTTGACCCTGACCTTGCCGAGCCGCGCCCAGCCCAAGATGTGCCGCTCGATCCTCCTCCGATCTTCCGCCCCAGTCTTCTTGTTGACAGCGTGCTTGGCGAGAAAGCCGGAGCACAGGTCGGCCACTGTCGGCAGCTCCCCCGCCGCCCTCTGCGTGCGCGCCGGGTCTTCGCCGTTCTTGCCACGGATCTTCCAGTCGCGTGCGATCTCGCGTGCCTGGTCGGGCGTCAGGTCTGAAGCCGAGCCGAGGGTGGGCTTGCGGGCGAGTGCTGCCCTTCCCCGGCCGATGCGATACTTCAGAATGAAGCTGCGGTGGCCGCTGGGGGTAACGCGCAGGCCAAGTCCGGGGACGGCCTCATCCCACCAAACGACTTCGCGATCGCCGGGCTCGACGTTGGCGACGAAGGTCTTGGTCAGCTTGACGCGGTTCCTGATTGCGAGCTCCCTTCGAATGGTTGAGGTACCACGGAGGTACCACATTTTGTTGGTGTCAGTTGAAACTGCGATCAACTCTGGACCCTAGAGCTATGAAAATATGGAGTTTGTTGATGTGGATTTTAACAGGAGAACTCAGACTATAGGACTTTTAATCAGTGGGTCGCAGGTTCGAATCCTGCACGGCTCACCACTCACTCCAAGGGCTTGGCCGGGACCGGCTGAGCCCTTGTGGGTTTAGGGGCCTGTGTGTTTTCAGGATAGTGCGCGACCCGTTTTCCCGGTCAGACAACCCAGGCCCGTGCATAGGGCGGCAGGGCGACGCCGCCGTCGGGGCTGTGGATCGGGGCGTCGGACAGCAGGTCATAGAGCCGCGTGACACCCTGGTTTGCGAACCAGGAGGCGGGCAGGCCGGTCCAGCTTTCGGTGAAATTGAAGACGCAAACCACGGGCCCGGTCGGGGCGCGGCGCGCGATGGCGAACACGCCATCTCGCCCGGTGTCGAGCACCTCGGTCGGGACCGCGCCGTGAAACCCGGGAACGGCGGCCCGGCGCGCGAGGATGTGGCGGATCCCCTCATAGACGCGTGCGTGCGGTGTGTCGCGGTTGGCGCGGAGCTCGGCGACACGGGTCCAGTCCATCATGGGCCGGTGAATCCAGCGGCTGTCATGGGCGTGTTCGGGAACCTGGGTGTAGCCATAGTCGTTCAGAGCCGCGATCTCGTCGCCCATGTAGATGAGCGGAATGCCACCCCAGGCGGCGATCAGCGAGTGACCCATGAGGATCCGGTCGATGGCGGTGTCGATCTCGTGGCCGTCGCCGCTTTCAAGCGCCAGTTCGAGCCCGGCGAGGGAGGCGGTGGAGCCGGATACACGTTTGTCGCCGGTGGTCTCGTTCACCTGGAACAGCGCGCCGCGGGCGAAACTGCCGGGAAAGATGCCGTCGTAGAAATCCGACAGGAAGGTGCGGTGACCGAACCCGGAGATGCCGACGGCGCCAGCGTCTTGATCGGTGACCGCCCAGCCGATGTCGTCATGGCAGCGCAGGTAGGTGGCGTAGGTGGCGTTCGCCACAGACGGCGGGAAATGTGCGCGTATCACATGGCTCATCAGGCCCACGTCGCGCGATGCCAGCGACGACCAGAACTGGACCATCAGCGAATTGTGGTAGGCGAGGTTGCCTTCCTTGCCGGCGTGTATCCCGCGGCCGAGATAGGGGATCATCTCGGCGGGGCCGACGATCGCCTCTTCGAGGTGGATCACGGCGGGCGCGGCGATCCTCGTGGCGGCCCGCAGCGCGTGCAGCAGCACATGCACTTCCGGCTCCGACTGGCAACGGGTGCCCATGCGTTTCCACAGGAAGGCCGGTGCGTCGAGGCGCAGGATGTCGACCCCCTTGTTGGCGAGGAACAGCATCACCCGGGTCATTTCGAGAAACACCTGCGGGTTGGACCAGTTCAGATCCCACTGGTGTTCGTTGAACGTGGTCCAGACCCAGCGGTCCATGTCCTGATAATAGGTGAAATTGCCGGGCGCGTTGGCGGGGAAAATCTCGACGAGGGTCGATTCGTAGGCCTTGGGCAGCATGTCGTCGGGGAACATGAAGTAGTAGTCACGAAAGCGCCCGTTGCCGGCGCGGGCCTTCTGCGCCCATTCGTGCTCCTTGGCGGTGTGGTTGACCACAAGGTCGATGCAGACCGACATGCCGCGCGCGTGGCAGGCGGCCGTGGTGGCCTCGAGGTCGTCCATCGTGCCGAGCGTGGGATTGACCTCGGTGTAGTCCATCACCGAATAGCCGCCGTCGCTGTCGCCGGGCCGGGGCTTCAGGCAGGGCATGAAGTGCAGGTAGGTGATGCCGAGGTCTTCGAGGTAGTCGAGCTTGTCGGGCACCTTGTCGAGCGTGCCGGCGAAACGGTCGATGTAGAACACGTAGCCGTTCATGCCGGGGCGCTGGAACCAGTCGGGCTCGAGGTCGCGTTCCATGTCGCGCCATTTGAGCCTGTCGGGGCGATCCTCCCAGAAGCCGCGCAGGGTTGCGATCAGGTCCTCGCTGAAGCGGTCATAGTCGGGCCGGTGGCCGTAGAGGCGCTCCAGCATGCCGAACAGGTCCGCGCGCGAGCGTTCCAAACGCATTTCGAACAGGCGTGCGTTGAAATCGCGCGGCGTGGTTTTCGGCATGTGTCCCTCCATCTTGGGCGCGAGGAAACAGCGGGCGGCGGTTGGAATGCAACCGGAAACCGCAGTTGCGCGGCGATCGGTCCAGAGCGTTTCGCGCTCAATCGCCCCCACCGGCCGTCGCGAACGTGTTGTGCTCTGCAAACGCTGCTTCGCGACGGCCAGCGAGGACATGGCGCCCATCAAGCGCAAAACGCTTCAGAGGCGCACCCGCGGTTCCGGCCGGCCCGGCGCGCCTGCGGGCACGGTGAAGACCTGCCCTGCCAGCGGATCCCCGGCGAGGCCGTCGGCGTCGTAGCCTTCCTGCGCGGTGGTGACGAAGAGCGTGTCGAGGTCGGTGCCGCCCAACGCCGGGCAGGAGGCCTTTTTTGCGCCCACCGGGACGGCGTGGAGGAAGCTGCCGTCGGGCGCATGCACCGCGACCCGCCCGGCCCCCCATTGCGCGATCCAGAGGTTGCCTGCCGCGTCGGTCACCGCGCCGTCTGGAACCAGACCATCCTTGGACAGGTCAATCAGCACGCTCGGCGCGCCTTCGGGCCAGCCGTTCGCGCCGAGTGGCTGGGCCATGACCTTGCGCGTTGGCGAGTCGGTGAAATAGGCCGTGCGCCCGTCCGGCGCGAAGCAGATCGCGTTGGGAATGGTGATGCCGGGGAAGATGCGGCGCACCTGGCCTTCGTAGAAACGATAGATCGCACCCGCCTGCGGTTCGGCATGTCGGCCCATGGTGCCGATCCAGAACCCGCCATGCGGGTCGGCGCGACCGTCGTTGGAGCGGGTTACCATGTTGTCGGCTTCGAGCGGCACGACTTCCCGGGCCGCCTCGGTCTCGAGGTCGAACAGGAACAGCGAGGTTTCGGAGGCGATCAGCAGGCGTGTGCGGTCGACCCAGCCCGCCGCCGAGACCATCTCGGTGAAGCTCCACTCGCGCGCCCTGTCGCCGTCGCGCGCCAGGAGTTTGCCGGCCGTTATGTCGAACCAGAACAGCTGGCCGCGCTCGGGGTGCCAGAGCGGGCCTTCGCCGAGGATGCAGGGTCTGGCGTCGAAAACCTGGGTCATTCGGGATCCTTTCGCGCGGCGTCAGCCGATTCGTTTGCGCTCACATTAGCGCGTGGAAACGCTGCTGGCGCGGTGTCGGGAGCCGGTGCGAACCGGGATTTTTCGCGATTTTGATGTCACAAAACCGCGTCCAAAGCGTTTTGACCCCTTTTCCTCAAGGGTATCGGTACCTAGTTTTTGCCTGCGTCGAAAAGGGCGCCAAAGAAGAATGAGCCGAGCCCGCCGTTATTGTTTCCGAATTAGCCGAAAGCCACGCATTGGACCCGTTTTCGCCCGAAATATCGGCTACGGGATGTGCGACCCCGCGGGCAAGGATGCCCGCTGGCGGATGGGCGCGAGCGTCGGAAAACCGGTGAGGCAGAGTGGACTACGAGGCCCGATAGCGCTAGCAGCTGCCGGGATTGTCGCTGACGAGGAGAATCGACGCGGTGCGAGACATGACGACTGAGACCATTACGCGGGAAAGCTTCCGAGAGGACATCCTGCATCATCTGAAATTCACCGTGGGCAAGACCGCGAGCCACGCTTCGACCTACGATTGGCGTGTCGCCCTCTCGTTCGCGCTGCGCGACCGGATCGTCGATCCCTGGTTCACCGCGACCAGGAACACCTGGGACCGGGGGCAGAAGCGGGTGTTCTATCTGTCGATGGAATTCCTGATCGGCCGGATCATGGAAGACGCGGCGATCAATCTTGGCCTCAAGGATATCGCGGAGGCCGCGCTTGTCGACCTCGGTCAGGATTTCGACACGATCGCCCATGACGAGCCCGATGCGGCGCTCGGCAACGGCGGTCTTGGCCGGCTTGCCGCCTGCTACATGGAAAGCATGGCAACGGTGGGGTGCCCGGGCTACGGCTACGGCATCCGTTACGAGCACGGGCTGTTCCGTCAAAGGTTCGAGCTGGGCCAACAGGTGGAGACGCCGGAGGACTGGCTGATCCAGCGCCACCCGTTCGAGTTTGAACGGCCGGAGGCCTCCTATACCGTCCGGTTCAAGGGGGAGCTGCACGAGCGCGAGGGCCGCACCGTGTGGGAGCCCGCGGAAACGGTGATCGCTACCGCCTATGACATGCCGGTGATCGGCTGGCAGGGGCGCTGGGCCAACACGCTCAGGCTCTGGGGCGCCAAGCCCACCCACTTGTTCGACCTGGAACGGTTCAACCGGGGTGACTACACCGCCGCCGCCGCGCCCGAGACGCTGGCGCGCACGATCACCCGGGTGCTCTACCCTGACGACACAACGCTGCAAGGCAAGGAGCTGCGGCTGAAGCAGGAATACCTGCTGACCTCGGCCTCGATCAAAGACATCCTGCGCCGCTACCTCGAAGCCCAAGACGATCTCAGCGAGTTCGACAAGCATGTTGCGATCCAGATGAACGACACCCACCCGGCGCTGGCCGGTCCCGAGCTCATCCGGCTGCTGGTCGACCGCCACGGGATGGAGTTCGAACCGGCGATGACGATGGCCCAGAAGGTGCTCGGCTACACCAACCACACGCTGTTGCCGGAAGCGCTGGAGCGCTGGTCGACCTGGCTGATGGGCAACGTGCTGCCGCGGCACATGCAGCTCATCGAGATGATCGACCGGGCGCATGCCAAGGCCTATCCGATCCGGTCGTCGAACGTCGAGATCGTGCGCCACAACGAAGTGCACATGGGCGAGCTGGCGTTCATCATGGCGCACAAGGTCAACGGCGTGTCGGCGCTGCACACCGAACTGGTGAAAAAGCAGCTGTTCCCCGACCTGCACAAGCTGCATCCCGAGCGGATCATCAATCAGACCAACGGGGTCACCCCGCGGCGCTGGCTGAAACTGGCCAACCCCGGTCTTGCCGGGCTCATCACCGAGACCATCGGCGAAGGCTGGGAGGGCGATCTCGACCGGCTCGAAGAGCTCGAGCCGCATGTCGAGGACAAGAGCTTCCGCGACGCCTATGCCGCCGTGAAGCGCGACAACAAGGTCACGACCTCGAACTGGATGCTGCACAAATGCGGGATCGAGGTCGATCCGGACGCGATTTTCGACGTCCAGATCAAGCGGATCCACGAGTACAAGCGCCAGCTTCTCAACGTGTTCGAGACCATTGCCCAGTGGCATGAGATCAAGAAGAACCCGGAGGGCGAATTCGTGCCGCGGGTGAAGATCTTCGGCGGCAAGTCGGCGCCGGGCTACGCGGTGGCCAAGGAGATCGTGCACCTGATCAACGATGTCGGCCGGATCGTGAACAACGACCCCGACATGCGCGACCGCCTCAAGGTTGTGTACCCAGCGAACTACAACGTCACCATGGCCGAGCGGCTGATCCCGGCCGCCGACCTCTCGGAACAGATCTCGACCGCCGGCAAGGAAGCCTCGGGCACGGGCAACATGAAGCTCAGCCTGAACGGCGCGCTCACCATCGGCACGCTCGACGGCGCCAACGTGGAGATCCGCGACCGCGTCGGTGCGGAGAACTTCTTTCTGTTCGGGATGACCGCCGACGAAGTCATCATTCGGCGCAAGAACGTCAACCATGCCCGTGAGGCGATCGAGCACAGCCAAGCGCTGAAGGATGTGCTGCAGATGCTTGCCGAGGGCCAGTTTTCGCCCGACCAGCCGGACCGCTACCACGGCCTCGTCGACCGCACCTGGAACTCCGACTATTTCCTCGTCGCGGCGGACTTCGCCGACTACCAGCGGGCCCAGGCCGAAGTGGACGATGCCTATGCCGACCGCGACCGCTGGGCGCGGATGGCGGCGATCAACACCGCGCGGATGGGTTTCTTCTCGTCTGACCGATCCATCCGTGGTTACATGGATGATATCTGGGACGCCAAATCGGCGCTCTGATAACGACCTGGAGGAACCACATGACAGATCGTCCGTCCGCGGAACCCGGGACCACCGGGTTCAGAGTGCTTGACCCGGAAGCCTGGGCGATCGCGGAGGGACGACACGGTGATCCGTTCAGCGTGCTTGGGCCGAAAGACGGTCAGCTCGCTGTCTGGGCACCGGGGGCTGTCAGCCTGATGCTCAAACAGGGACGCGGCAAGCCTGCGCCGCTGACGGAGCACCCCGATTGCCCGCAGTTTTTCGAAGGCCCGGTCGATCCGGCCAAGCCCTACACGCTGGTCGGCACCAACGCCGACGGGGTGAGCTGGGAATTCGTCGATCCCTACCGGTTCGGCCCGGTGCTCGGTGAGCTTGACGAATACCTGATCGGCGAGGGCGGGCACCGCCGGCTCTGGGAAGCGTTGGGAGCGCACCTGATGACCATCGACAAGGTGGCGGGCACGCATTTCGCTGTCTGGGCGCCCAATGCGCAACGGGTTTCGGTGGTGGGCAATTTCAATACCTGGAACGGCTCCATCCACCCCATGCGCCGGCGCGGTGCGACCGGGGTGTGGGAGATCTTCCTGCCCGGCGTCGATGAGGGCGAGACCTACAAATACGAGATTCGCAACGGCAACGGGGTGATCCTGCCGCTGAAGGCCGACCCGGTGGGGATCGGCTCGGAACATCCGCCTGCGACCGGCTCGGTCGTGCGCCGCCCGGGCCTCGGGCGGGCGTGGAAAGACAAGGCGTGGATGGACAAGCGCGCCGGCAAGAACAGCGTCGACGCCCCGATCTCGGTCTACGAAGTGCACCTGGGGAGCTGGAAGAAGACGGACGACGGCTCACGTATGCTCTCCTACGAGGAGCTGTCGACCGATCTGGTCGACTACGTGAAGGACATGGGCTTCACCCATATCGAGCTGATGCCGATCAGCGAGTTTCCGTTCGACGGATCCTGGGGCTACCAGCCCGTCGGCATGTTCGCCCCGACGATCCGGCACGGCACCCCGCAGGAGTTTGCGGTTTTTGTCGAAGCGGCGCACCAGGCGGGGCTCGGTGTGCTGTTCGACTGGGTGCCGGGGCACTTCCCGTCCGACGAGCACGGGTTGGGCTGGTTCGACGGAACGCCGCTCTATGAGCATGCGGACCCGCGGGAGGGTTTTCATCTCGACTGGAACACCCTGATCTACAACTACGGCCGCAGCGAGGTCGGCAATTACCTCAAAGCCAACGCGCTCTATTGGCTGGATGAATACCATCTCGACGGGCTGCGCGTGGATGCCGTCGCCTCGATGCTCTACCGCGACTATTCACGCGAAGACGGGCAATGGATCCCCAACAAGGACGGTGGCCGGGAGAACTACGAGGCGATCGACTTCCTGCGCGAAACCAACGTGCTGGCCTACGGCGAATACCCCGGTGTGATGACCGTGGCCGAGGAAAGCACCGCGTTTGGCGGGGTCACGTGCCCGGTCGACCACGGCGGGCTCGGGTTCGGGTTCAAGTGGAACATGGGCTGGATGAACGACACGCTCGAGTACATCCAGAAGGCCCCGATCCACCGCAAGTATCATCACCACGAGATGACCTTCTCGATGGTCTATGCCTGGAGCGAGAACTTCATCCTGCCGATCAGCCATGACGAGGTGGTGCACGGCAAGGGCTCGATGCTCTCGAAGATGCCGGGCGACGCCTGGGAGAAATTCGGCAACCTGCGCGCCTACTACGGCTTCATGTGGACCCACCCCGGCAAGAAGCTGCTGTTCATGGGCCAGGAGTTCGCGCAAGGCCGGGAATGGCAATATGCCGAGAGCCTCGACTGGCACCAGCTGGAGCTGCCCGAGCACCGCGGGATCCAGAACCTGGTGCGCGATCTCAACCGGATCTACTGCGAAAACCCGGCGCTGCATCTGAACGATTGCCGGCCCGAAGGGTTCGAATGGATCGAGTCGAACGATTCCGAGGCGAGTATCTTTGTCTTCCTGCGCAAGGGCGGGCGCAAGGATCCGATGATCGTCGTCGCGATCAACATGACCCCGGTCGAACGCAACGGCTACCGCATCGGCCTGCCGGCGGCCGGGCACTGGGACGAGATCCTGTGCACCGACGCCGAAACCTATGGTGGCGGCAACCGCGGCAACGGGGCCGGGCTTGAGACCGAGGCGGTGCGCTGGCACGACCGGGACCAATCGGCCTTGATCGATATTCCGCCGCTATCGGCGGTTGTATTCCGGCAAGCCTAGGGAGAGACTGAAAGAAACAGCACACCAAGCGGACAGGAGGAACGCATGGAAGAACAGCGGTCCCGAAGGCTCTCGACACAAACAATGGCATTTGTGCTCGCGGGCGGGCGCGGTAGCCGATTGAAGGAAATGACAGACCGCCGGGCCAAACCGGCGGTCAATTTCGGCGGCAAGACTCGTATCGTCGACTTCGCGCTGTCGAACGCTCTGAATTCGGGCATCCGCAAGATGTCGATCGCCACCCAGTACAAGGCGCATAGCCTGATCCGCCATATCCAGCGCGGCTGGAACTTCTTCCGGGCGGAGCGCAACGAATATCTCGACATCCTGCCCGCCTCGCAGCGGATCGACGAGGTGAACTGGTACAAGGGAACCGCCGATGCGGTGCGCCAGAACATCGACATCATCGACAGCTACGACGTCGAATACATCATCGTTCTGGCCGGCGACCACATCTACAAGATGGACTACGAGATCATGCTCGAGCACCACGTCGAAAGCGGTGCCGGGGTGACGGTGGGCTGCGTCGAGGTGCCGCTCGCCGAGGCCAGCGCCTTCGGCGTGATGCATGTGAACGACGATGGGGCGATCAAGCAATTCCTGGAAAAGCCCGCGAACCCGCCGCATATGCCGGGCGACCCGACCCAGGCGCTTGCGTCCATGGGGATCTATGTCTTCGACTGGAAATTCCTGCGCGAGCTGCTGCTGGAAGATGCCGACGACGACAATTCGAGCCACGATTTCGGCAACGATCTGATCCCGACCATCGTCAAGAACGGCAAGGCGGTGGCGCATGAGTTTTCGCGCTCCTGTGTGCGGGCGGGGCTGGAGGAGAAGCCCTACTGGCGCGACGTCGGCACGATCGACGCCTATTGGCAGGCGAATATCGACCTCACCGATTTTGTCCCCGAGCTCGACATCTACGACCGGTCGTGGCCGATCTGGACCTATGCCGAGATCGTGCCGCCGGCGAAGTTCATCCACGACGAAGAAGGCCGGCGCGGCGCCGCCATATCGTCGCTGATCGCGGGCGATACGATCATCTCGGGATCGGTGGTGAAAAACTCGCTGATCTCCACCGGCGGACGGCTGCACTCCTATTCTTCGGTGACCAACTCGGTGCTCCTGCCCCAGGTGCAGGTGAATCGGTCCGCGCGGCTGAAGAATTGTGTGGTCGATAGCAATATCGACATCCCGGCAGGGCTCGTGGTCGGTGAGGACCCGGTGGAGGATGGCAAATACTTCCGGGTGTCGGAAGGCGGGATCACCCTCATCACCCGCGAGATGGTCGACCGCTGGCATGCGGCGAACGGGTAGACCGATGCGCGTCCTTTCCGTCGCTTCAGAAGCCGTTCCCCTGATCAAGACCGGCGGGCTCGCCGACGTTGTCGGTGCGCTCCCGGGCGCCCTGGCGCCGCTCGGGGTCGATCAGCGGGTCATGATCCCGGCCTATAGCGGGATCCTGGAAAGTCTTGGCAATGTCCAGGAGGTCTGGGCCGACTGGAACCTCTACGGCAGCCATGTGCGGCTGTTCAAGGGCCGTGTCGGCACCACCACCGTGCTCGCGCTCGACGCGCCGCAAATGTTCCATCGTGACGGTGGACCTTACGCCGGAGCGCAGGGCGACTACTGGGACAACCCGGAGCGGTTCGCGGCGCTGAGCTGGGCGGCGGCGGAAGTGGCGCGCGACGGCATGGGCGACGGCTGGAAGCCCGACATTCTGCATGCGCACGACTGGCAGGCCGGTTTGGCGCCGGCTTATCTGCATTACTATGGCAGTGGTGGCGTCAAATCCGTCATGACGATCCATAACATCGCCTTTCAGGGTGTCACCGACGGTGGGCGCCTCGAAAGCCTGCGGTTGCCCTGGCATGCCTGGCATCCGGACCACGCCGAATACCACGGCAACATCTCGACGCTGAAAATCGGCCTGGCGCTTAGCGATGCGATCACGACGGTGTCGCCGACCTATGCCGAGGAGCTGATGCGGCCGGAATTCGGGATGGGGCTGCAGGGGCTCATCGCGACGCGCGCGGGCGCGCTGCACGGGATCCTGAACGGGGTCGACGACACAGTCTGGTCGCCTGAAAAGGACGCGTACATAACAACGTACACGTCGAGAACGCTCGACAAGAAGGCCGAGAACCGCGCCGCGCTGATCGAGGAGTTTGGCCTTGGCGATGTTCCGGGGCCATTGGCGGTCGTGGTGAGCCGGTTGACCTGGCAGAAGGGGATCGACCTTCTGTCGGAGGCGCTGCCCGGCTTCATCGCCGATGGCGGCGGCCTGGTGCTTCTGGGGTCGGGCGAAAGCAGCCTGGAACAGGCGGCGCTGAGCGCGGCCCAGAACTGGCCTGACCGGATCGGTGTGCGGATCGGCTACGACGAGGCGCTGTCGCACCGGATGATGGCGGGCGGCGATGCCGTGCTGGTGCCGTCACGGTTCGAGCCCTGCGGGTTGACCCAGATGTACGGGCTGAAATACGGCACCGTGCCCGTCGTTGCCGCCACCGGCGGGCTCAACGACACGGTGATCGGGGCGACCCCGGCGAGCCTCGGGGCCAATGCGGCCACCGGCGTGACCTTCCATCCGATCGACGGCATCGCGCTGGCGAACGCGCTGCGCCGTCTGACGAGCTTGTACCGCGACCGGGCGGTCTGGCCGCATCTGGTCAAACGCGCGATGCGGGCCGACGTGAGCTGGGACGGTCCGGCCAAGGCCTATGCCGCGCTCTACGGGAGCCTTGCCGAGTGAACAAACCGCACCCAGCGCTGACGCCCGACCGCGTGTCCGGGCTGGAACTCACCCTTGGCAAGGCCTGGCCGATGGGTGCCACGGTCGATGCGCAGGGGGTCAACTTCGCGGTTTTTTCCGCACATGCGACCAAGATCGAAGTTTGCCTGTTCAGCGACGGTGGGCGCACCGAGCTGACCCGGATCGCGCTGCCGGAACGCGACGGCGATATCTGGCACGGGCACATATCCGGGATCGGGCCGGGGACGCAATACGGCCTTCGGGCGCACGGGCCCTACGAGCCGGAACACGGACATCGGTTCAACCCCAACAAGCTGCTGCTCGACCCCTATGCGCGCAAGATCGCGGGGCGGATCAGGTGGTCGCGCACGCTGATGGGCTATCACGTCGGGTCGCCGATGGGGGATCTGAGCTTTTCGACCCGCGACAGCGCCCATGCGATGCCGAAAAGCGTGGTTGTCGGGCGCGACGATTTCGACTGGGAAGATGACGAGCCGCCGAACCACATGGGGCCGGAAACCCTGATCTACGAGGCGCATGTGAAGGGCCTGACGGCGATGCATCCGGGTGTCGACCCCTCGCGCCGCGGCACCTATCGCGGGCTCGCCAGCCCGGCCGTGATCGACCACCTCAAATCGCTGGGCGTCACCGCCATCGAGCTGCTGCCGATCCACGCCTTCGTCGATGACCGCTTTCTCGTGGAGCGGGGCCTGCGCAACTATTGGGGCTACCAGTCGATCGGCTTCTTCGCTCCGGAACCGCGCTATCTCGAACAGGGGGATATCCGCGAGTTCAAGGAGGCGGTGCGGACCTTCCACAAGGCGGGGATCGAGGTGATCCTCGACGTGGTCTACAACCATACCGCCGAGGGCGACGGCTTCGGGCCCACGTTCAGCTTCCGCGGTCTCGACAACGCCTCCTATTACCGGTTGGCGCCGGAAAAGCGGCATTACATCAACGATGCGGGCACCGGGAACGTGCTTGACGTCCATCACCCGGCGGTCCTGCGCCTGGTCATGGACAGCCTGCGCTACTGGGTCGAGGAGTTTCACATCGACGGGTTCCGTTTCGACCTTGCCGCCGCACTCACCCGCGGGCCGCACGGGTTCGACAGCGGCTTTCTCGACGCGATCCGGCAGGATCCGGTGCTTGCCCAAGTCAAGTTTATCGCCGAGCCCTGGGACATCGGTCCGGGCGGCTACCGGCTGGGTCAGTTTCCGCACCCGTTTCGCTGCTGGAACGACCGCTACCGCGACGACGTGCGCGCTTTCTGGCGCGGCGATGCGCATATGCTGCCGGGGCTCGCCAAGGCCGTGCTCGGGAGCCCCGAGACCTTCGACCGCGGCGGACGGCCCGCGACCGCCTCGATCAACCTCATCACCAGCCATGACGGTTTTACCCTGGCGGATGTGGTCTCCTACATCGAGAAGCACAACGAAGCGAACGGCGAGGGCAACCGCGACGGCCATTCGGCCAATTTCTCGCACAATCTCGGGGCCGAGGGGCCGACGACCGATCCGGTTATCACCGCCGCGCGCGGGCGGCGGCAACGGGCGATGCTGGCAACCCTGTTTCTGAGCCAGGGAATCCCGATGCTGCTTGCCGGAGACGAGATCGGCAACAGTCAACGCGGCAACAACAACGCCTATGCGCAGGACAACGAGATCGGCTGGGTCGACTGGAAGAACGCCGACGAAAAGCTGCTCGATTTCGTGCGCCATCTCTCGGCGCTGCGCCAGAAATTCAAGGTGTTGAGCCAGCGCAAATTTCTGCATGCACGAAAGCGCGAGCGCGATGGGATGCCCGATCTCGAATGGTGGCATCCCGACGGCCGGGCGCCGACCGATGCGGACTGGCACGACCACGTGCACGCGATGGGCGCGATCGTGCGCGCCTCGGCTGAAACGATCCGCGATTCCGGCGCGCCGGAGGTGCTCATCTGCTATAATGCCGGCGCGGCCCGCAAGTTCGTGCTGCCCGAGGGCAAATGGATGCTGATGCTCGACAGCGCCAACCCCGGCGCGCCCGAAAAGGCGGTCCAGAAGACCTATACGGCGGCCGAACAGACGGTGCTTCTGTTCGCCCATCCCGCCCCCTCCAAGAGCAAATCGAAGGAGAGCTGAATGTCGATCCTGACCGTAGAGACCATGCCCATCGAAGGCCAGAAACCGGGCACCTCGGGACTGCGCAAGAAGACCAGGGTCTTCGTGGGGACGCATTTCGTTGAAAACTTCGTTCAGGCCATTCTCGACGCGATCGGAGGGGCCGCGGGCAAGACCTTCGTGCTGGGCGGCGACGGGCGCTATTTTTCGCCGCAGGTGGCACAGGTGATCCTCAGGATGTGCGCGGCCCAGGGCGCAAAAAAGGTGATCGTCGGCCAGGACGCGCTGCTGTCGACCCCGGCGGCGAGCCACCTCATCCGTCTCAACAAGACCGACGGCGGGTTCATCATGTCGGCCAGCCACAACCCCGGCGGGCTCGATGAAGATTTCGGGCTGAAGTTCAATACGCCGAACGGCGGGCCGGCGCCCGAAGGGGTGACGGATGCGATCTTCGCGGCGACGAAAACGATTTCCAGCTACAGAATCCTCGAGGCGCAGGACATCGACCTTGACACGCTGGGCGAGACCAGGCTCGGCGAGATGGCGGTGCAGGTGGTCGACCCGGTCGCGGACTATGCCGATCTGATGGAGACGCTGTTCGACTTTCCAAAGCTGCGCGCGCTTTTTGCAGGCGGCTTCCGGATGCGCTTCGACGCGATGTGCGCGATCACCGGACCTTATGGAACCGAGATCCTCGAACGCCGTCTCGGTGCCCCGGAGGGGACCGTGGTCAACGGCACACCGCTGCCGGATTTCGGCGGCATGCACCCAGATCCGAACCCGACATGGGCGCATGACCTCATGGACGTGATGTTCGGCGACGATGCGCCCGATTTCGGGGCCGCATCCGACGGCGACGGCGACCGCAACATGGTTGTGGGCAAGAACACCTACGTGTCGCCCTCCGACAGTCTCGCGGTGCTGGCCGCCAACGCGCATCTCGCGCCCGGTTACAGGGGTGGGATCGCCGGGGTCGCGCGCTCGATGCCGACCTCCGCCGCGGTCGATTTGGTGGCCGATGCCATGGGCATCGGCAAATTCGAGACACCCACGGGATGGAAGTTTTTCGGCAACTTGCTCGATGCCGGGAAGGTCACGCTGTGCGGCGAAGAAAGCTTCGGAACCGGGTCCGACCATGTGCGCGAGAAAGACGGGCTCTGGGCGGTTCTCTTGTGGCTCAACGTGCTTGCCGAACGCGGCGAGACGGTGGCCGAGGTGCTCGAAAGCCATTGGAAGGCGTTCGGCCGCAACTACTATTCGCGGCATGATTACGAGGGGTTGCCGGTCGATGTGGCGGACGGGATCGTCGATCCGTTGCGCGCCCGGCTGGGCGAGTTGCCCGGCACCACGGTCGAAGGCATGGAGATCGCCGCCGCGGACGATTTCGCCTACACCGATCCGGTCGATGGTTCGGTGTCGCAAATGCAGGGTCTGCGCATCGTTTTCGCAGACGGGTCGCGGTTCGTCATCCGTCTGTCCGGCACCGGCACGGAAGGCGCGACGCTGCGTCTCTATCTCGAGCGCTATGTCGCCGGGCCCGAGGATCTCGGGCTCGACGTGCAGGCGGCGCTCGCGCCAGTGATCGCGGCCGCAGAAACCCTCGCCGGGATCAAGGCAGCCTCGGGGCGGGACGGGCCCAACGTGGTCACCTGAGGCCCCGGCGGTACCCCGCCGCGCGGATGGCGCCGACCGATCCGCCTTGTCCGCCTTTGGCAGAGGGGATACCGTGGCCACCGATCCGGCGCGCGCCCCGGACTGAGGCGACCCGGACAGAGGCGACCGGATGGGGGGCAACGGACAGGCGCGCGCGTGTGGCGCGCGATGGACGGAAGGTGTCTGATGTACGAACCGGCAAACCCCGCGGACTTGCCGCCCCGGCGCGCGGGCGAACCGGCATGAGCGCGGGAATGCTGGAAAAGACCGCAATAGTCATAGTGACTTATCGGCGGAACGCGCTGTTGCGGGTGCTGTTCGAGTCGCTGGCAGGCCAGACCCGGGCACCGGCCTGGATCGTCGTGGTCGATAACGACGGCGAGGCAGGTCCGCTTGTCGACGAGATCCGACCGTCGCTGCCCGAGACCCACATTGAATACCGTCACCCGGACAGAAACCTCGGCGGGGCCGGCGGGTTTTCATTGGGCGCGGAGATGGCGATGGCGCTCGGCGCCGAGTGGCTCTGGTTCATGGACGACGATGTGATGTTGTTGCCGGACGCCGATGCCTGCGTGGAGCGCTGGGCCGCGAAACATCGGGTCTTCATCGGCCGGCGCCAGAATTGCGACGGGAGCGAGTTTTTCTACCAGCCAAGGTTCAACGAGTTCCTGGCCGTGCCGGTTCCTGATTTCGGCTTCGACTTCGCGCGCGCGGACGAGTTTTTCACCGATGTCGTGTCATTCGAAGGCTGCGTGGTGCACAGGTCGATCGTCGAGACGATCGGCCTCCCCGATGCCCGGTTCTTCCTCTCCTGGGACGACATCATTTACGGCTGGCTCGCGGCGCATCACACGAAGGTTGCGATCGTCTCCGACTTCATCTTGCGGCGCACTCAGGATGTACCGACGATCCGGTTTCTCGGCAGGCACGTCGCCAAGCCCAGCCACCTGTACATATTCCACTTCTTCAAGAACCGGCGGATCGTCCGGGAGTATTTCAAGGCGCATGGGAAATACAATCCCGTCGGCTTCCGGATCGGAACGCTGGTCCTGATCGGCAAGGAGCTCTACCGCGGTGCCGCGGCGGGGGAGCTATTCGTCGTTTCACGGCTCATCGCCAGGGGCCTGATGAGCCGCGAGGTTACACCGTGAAGATCCTGTGCGCGCACTCCCGGGCATGCGACTGAGAAAGGCAGGGGTCGTGTCTTCGAAATTACTCAGCGTGATCGTCCCGGTGTACAATATCGCCGATCATGTAAGGCACCTGGCCGGTGAATTGTCGAAGCTCGTCGATGTCGATGCGGAGGTCATTGTCGTCGACGACGGGTCGAGCGACGGAACGGTGGCGGCGTTGCGGACCCTCGATGCCGGCGTTGCTGACCTGACTGTCATCGAATGCCCCGAGAATGCCGGGGCCGGCGTGGCGAGAAACGTCGGCTTTGCCCGCGCGGTCGGAAAATACACCTTGTTCTTCGATGGCGATGACAATCTACATGCCGACGGGATACACGCGACGATCGAAGATCTCGAACGGACCGGGGCCGATGCCAGCATCAACAGCTACGAGTTCATCCGGGACGGGCAGAGCACGAGCACGGGGATGAACGTGATCGACCGGGTTCTCTGGAAGGAGTTGTTCGGGAAGTTTCGGGGAGAGCCTTTTTCGCTCGGGGACGCACCGCGGCTCCTGGAGTTTACCAACTATCCGTGGAACAAGATCATCCGGACGGATCGTTACCAATCGCTCGGGCTCGATCCGTTGTTTGGGGAAACCAAGGTCAACAACGATATTCAGGGGCATTGGAATATACTTCTGAATGCGCAAAGACTGGTCCTTGTGGATCGAACCATCGTGACCCATCACGTTTCGGGGGCGCGCGACCATCTTTCGAACCAGTTCGGACGGGAAAGGCTGGATCTGTTCGTCGCCCTGCGATCGGTCCACGACACCCTGAAAGCGGACCCGGATCTGGTCGACCGATATGGACCCGTTTTCTGGGCGTTCGTGAGACGCCTGGTGACCTGGGCGGAAGCGAAGCTGCGGGAGGACGTCGCCGTCGCGTTCTCGCGCGAGAGCAATGCCCTCGTCTCTGAAATCACCTTTGCAGAGCTCCTGGACACGCATAAGTCGGATGCTGCCGGGACCTACCGATGGCTGATGGGCCGGATCTGATCGGAGAACGCGGATGCCCTTGCTCTCTGTCATCGTGACCACCTACAACATCGAGGATTTCCTCGATGAATGCCTTGAAACGGTTGTCGGTCAGACTTTGACGGATATGGAGATCATCGTAGTCGACGATGGCAGCACTGACGGGACCCCGGATATAATCCGCAAGTACGCCGCGCAGGATTCGCGTATAAACCCTGTCTTCCTGCCGGAAAATACGATGGGCGGGGTGGCCAGTGCGGCGAACGCCGGGTTGGAGGTGGCGCAAGGTACGTATATCGGGTTCGTCGATGGCGACGACTACCTTGAGCCGACCATGTTCGAAGAACTGTGCAACGCGGCGGTGGACTACGGATCCGACCTGGCGATGTGCCGGTACATGGAGGCGGTGGGCCCGGATAAGGCGTTGCGTGAGCCCGCCGAACGGATGCGGTGGGTGCGATTCAACGACACCCGATGCGTGGATCTGGGCAGCGATCAAAACACCCGGTCGATACTGCGGTTCATCGCCGTGCCCTGGCGGAAGATCTACGCGCGGAGCCTGTTGGACGACAATGGGATCCGGTTTCCGGTCGTCGACTACTTCTGGGAGGACAACCCCTTTCATTGGTATACCGTGTGCTCCGCGAAAACGATTGCCGTCGTGCCGAAGGTGTTGTGCACCCATCGGGTGGGGCGTCCGGGACAGACGATGAGCACCCGCAACGCAGACCTCCTGAAAATGTTCGGCCATTACGAGACGGTGAGGGCGTGGCTGGACGACAAGGGTATACTGCCGGATTTCCACGCGACCCTGATTGGCTGGGTGATTTCACAGTTTCAATGGATCCACAAAAGGATCCCCCGGGAAGCCGGCGGCGCCCTGTTCGACGTCATGGCGGAGATCGTCGGTCCGGTCGACCAGGCGGTGTTCGATCGGGCGCTGCGGGAAAAACGGGTCTCGATCCGAAGGCAGATGCGCAATATCCGCAATGGCAACAGGGAGGCATTCTTGAAATACTTCGATCGCCAGTTCACCAGCGGATCGCGAGCCTCCGCCGGCTTGAAGAAGAGGGTAGCAAAGCCGCTGTCCTTCCTGCGGCTGGGCATGGCTCACGCGAAGGCGAACGGGTGGCGTCCCACAGCGGCGAGAGCGGTCCAGCATTTTCGCTCGGAATGGTTTTCCAAGGCGGTGTTCCGGCGCCGGAATCCGGTCGTCACCGAGGAGACGATGCTGAAATACATGACCCTGCTCCAGAGGGACATGGGCCGTAAACACGCTGAACAGCTCCAGCGTCTCAAGGCGATCGAAGACGGTCTCCGTCGGGCGCAGTCGAAGAGGGGCGATGAATGACCCGGATCCGGCGTGGATCGCATTCGGCCGTCCCGCCCATATTCCAATGCCTGGAGAGCGGCCGCGTCGGTCGCCGGGACGAATTGACAGCGGTCGAAGCTGAGGGGTATCCCACGCAGGCCGGGACCTCCGGAAAACCAACGCGGCCACGGCTATTGCCGCTCCGGATCGACAGGGTGGTTTCTTGACCAATCGGGACACGAACATGGCGCGGTCGCCTCGCAAACTCATCGTTCATGCGGGAATGCACAAAACCGGCAGCACGGCGATCCAGCATTGGCTGCATACTACGAAACAACCCGACGTCCATTATTTCAAATGGCGGAATGCCAATCACAGCGATCTCTTCGTCCTGCTGTTCGAAGAGAACCCGCAGGATTACCTGGCGTTCTCCCGAACGGGATATACCCGCGATCAGGCCATGAAGGCGAGAGCGGAGGAGAAAACCCGGATACGCAGGCAGATTGAGGGCTCAAAGAAAGATGTATTCATGTTCTCGGCCGAGCGCGTTTCGACTGCGCCGGAAGAAGCGGTTCGGGCGATGCATGACTTTTTTTCGGAGTACTTTCCCGATATACAGGTCTACGCTTATGTCAGAAAGCCCTCCGGCTTCATGTCGAGCATGTTCCAACAACATCTGAAAACGGGCCGGATCAAGCTCAGCTTCGGCGAACTCTGGCCGAGTTATCGCAAGCGCCTGGGTCGGCTGTTCAAAGTCTTCGGGCCGGAAAACGTGCATCTTCGGTGCTATGACCAACTGGTCGAGAACCGCACCGAAATCGTCGGCAATTTTGCGGATTGGACGGGGCTTTCGACTGTTCCGCCGAGCAATATCGTCCTCAACTGGTCGATGAGCGCGACCGGAATGGCACTGCTTCACTACTACAGGAAGACTGTCGAACCGGACCTGCCCGCGTCCGAACGGGCCCGGTACGAGCGGCACGTCCTGTATGCCGCGCAGACAATTCCAGGCGAGCCGTTCCATATCGAACTGGAGTGTGGGGACCGTCAACGCAAGAAGGTCGCCAAGGATCTGAAATGGATCTCCAGACGAATGAACTGCGATTTCGACGACCTCGGTGCCGCCAGGGGCGGGGTCCGGGTCTTTGCCAACGAGGAAGATATCCTCAGATACGCCGTCGCCATGAGCCACCATCTCATGCCGTGGAAAAACCTGCCCGCGTTGGACCCGGACGCGCCGGGGAGTTTCGAGGCCACCAACGCGCGTTTCGGGGCGTTTCTGTCGGGTCCATCCAGGGTCTGGGCGGGTATTCGCCGGGGTGTGAACTGGGTGACAGGCCGCCACGCGCGTGCTCGGGCCTGACGGGTGTTAACGAGACCCCGAGAGGCGGGGTCGGGCCGGTGCGAGGGTGACGGGCGCTTGGCGGTTCGGCCTTGGGTTCGGGACAGCGCAGCCGGTGAACCGGCCGGAGCGGGGCGCGGCGTTGGACCCTGTGCAAGGGTGGCGCGGCGGACAATCGGGTTAACCACTGTTGCGGGAATCTGAAGATATTTGCGGCGTTTAAGGTCACCTTAACGCAGGGGCGCTATCTTGATACTTGGGTGACTAAAGAGGTGGTGGGATGAGCGCACATGCAAATGCGCCCGTCATCATCAAGAAGGTAAAAAAGGTCAGTGGCGAAGGCCACCACGGTGGGGCTTGGAAAGTAGCCTACGCCGACTTTGTGACCGCGATGATGGCCTTCTTCATGTTGATGTGGCTTTTGAACGCGACGACCGAGAATCAACGCAAGGGGCTCGCCGACTATTTCAGTCCGACGATTCCGATGGTGCGGATATCGGGCGGCGGCGAAGGGGCGTTCGGCGGTGACAGCGTGTTCACCCAGGAAACGCTTGCGCACAGCGGGCATGGCGGCGAGCCGCGACGGTCCTCCGATGCCGACGCGGACGAGGCCGGTAGCGCGGCGCAGGAGGCCGCGGCTCTCGAGGGTGTCGAGGACGTGCTGACGGGAAATTCCGGTGAAAGCATGGTGAGCGACCTTGCCCGCCGGCACATCATCACCGAGGTCACCGACGAGGGCCTGGTGATCTCGATTTTCGACACCGATACCGAAACCTTGTTCAAAAAGGACGGCGCAGCGCCGACATTGCTGGCCGTCGAGATCGTCGAGATGCTCTCGGAGGTCTTCGGGCTGGTCCGCAACGGGATTGCCGTCGAGGGGCACGTGGCCGCGCAACCCGTTGTTCTGGCCGAGAACGCCAGTTGGGAATTGTCGGCCGAACGGGCCGATGCGCTGCGCCGCCTGCTCGAGGAAACCGGGGTGCCCGCAGACCGGATGCGGCGGGTGACGGGGCACGCCGACCGGCGACCCGCCGTCAGCAACCCGATGGCCGTGCGCAACAACCAGATCGAGCTCATCCTGCTGCGGTCGAAGCGGTAGCGCTGGCAAGGCGAGGGCATGGGAAAACCGAAAGGATTTTAGCTGTTAGCACGGTGTTAAGCCGAGGGGTCTATTCCGGGAACAGACACAGGCTGCAGCAGAAAGGCGCAACCATGACGATTTCCTCCTCGCTCAGTGCCGGGGTGGCCGGGCTCAATGCAAACGCCACCCGCCTTGCGACGATCTCCGACAATATCGCGAACTCCGGGACCTACGGGTACAAGACCGCCACGGCCGATTTCGAGGCGATGGTGATTGGTGGCGTTGCCGGGGCCGGAACCTATTCCGCAGGTGGCGTGCGGGCCACGACCCAGCGGCTGATCGACGAGAACGGCCCGCTGATTTCGACGTCGAATCCGCTCGACATCGCAATCTCCGGCAGCGGGATGCTGCCGGTGACCGAGGAAGCCTACCTGAATTACTCCGGCGACGACAAGCCGATGCTGGTTACCACGACGGGCTCGTTCCGCGCCGACAAGGACGGCATCCTGAAAACCGAGACGGGTCTGGTCCTGCTCGGCTGGCCGGCAGATGCCGACGGCAACGTGGGCTCCTACCCGCGTGACACGGTGACCTCGCTTGAACCGGTGACGGTGCAGGTCAACCAGCAGTCCGGCGACCCGACAACGGAAATGAACCTCGGTGTGAACCTGCCGGCGACCTCGACGGAATTCGATGCGGATCTCGATCCGGTCGACCTGGCCGAGTCGCTCTCGATCGAGTATTTCGGCAATCTCGGCACGTCCGAGAGCGTCGATGTGACCTTCACGCCGAGTGAACCGGCGTTGGCCACAGACCCGGCCACCAACACCTGGACGATGGAGATCCGCGATTCTGCCTCGTCGGATGCGGTGATCGGCGAATACACCCTGGTGTTCGATGACAGCCGCTCCAACGGTGGCACGTTGCTGTCGGTCACGCCGACCAACGTCGCCTACCCGTCCTACGATTCGGCGGAAGGCACCATCGGCCTCACCGTTGCCGGCGGTCCGCTGGAACTGACCATCGGCGCGCTGGGCGATGCCAAGGGCCTGACCCAGCTCTCCGACAGTTTCGCGCCGGTCTCGATCACCAAGGACGGGTCCCCGGTGGGCAACCTGACCTCGGTCGAGATGGACGAGAACGGCTACGTGACGGCGACCTACGACACCGGGTTCACCCGCACGATCTTCCAGGTGCCGCTGGTGGATGTTCCGAACCCGAACGGGCTGATCTCGAAGTCGAACCAGACCTACCAGGTCTCGCCGGAATCCGGTTCGTTCTTCCTGTGGGACGCCGGTGACGGGCCGACCGGAGAGGTGGCCGGGTTTACCCGCGAGGGTTCGACGACCGATGTCGCCGGCGAGCTCACCAACCTGATCGAGACCCAGCGCGCCTATTCGTCCAACGCCAAGGTCATCCAGACCGTCGACGAGATGCTGCAGGAGACCACCAACATCAAACGTTGAGGCATGGGTGGGGCCCAGGAGTAACGCATGACCATCACCAACACGTTGTCGAACGCCCTCTCGGGCCTTACCGCCGCGTCACGCGCGGCGGAAGTCGTGTCTTCGAACGTGGCCAATGCGCAAACCGAGGGGTATGGCGTTCGCGAACTGAACACGTCCTCACGCCATCTCGGCGGCGTCAACGTGAACGGCGTGAGCCGCAACGTCGATACCCAGATTGTCCAGGACCGGCGCCTGGCCGATGCGTCGGTTGGTTACAACGGTACCATCGCGGACTTCCAGCTCGACCTGGAAAACGCCCTCGGCACGCCGGATGAGGAATGGTCTCTGTCTGGCCGGGTGGCGGCATTCGAAGCGGCGCTTGTCGAGGCCGCCTCGCGCCCGGACAACGAGGCCCGCCTCGCGGCGGTGCAGGACGTCGCCGCTGACCTTGCGGCAAAACTCAACACCGTGTCCGCGACGGTGCAGGGCGCGCGGATGAAAGCCGACGCCGCGATCGCGACGCAGGTTACCCGGCTCAACGAGGGCCTCGAACTGGTGCAGAACCTCAACTACCAGATCAGCGAAGCCGAGGCCCGTGGGCGCGACCCCTCGTCGCTGATGGACATGCGCCAGACGGCAATCGACGATATCTCGGCGATCGTCCCGCTCAAGCAGGTCGACCGCGACTTCGGCCAGATTGCGCTCTACACCCCTGGCGGCGCCATCGTTCTCGACGGTCGCGCGGCGGAGTTCAGCTACAGCAACGTCGGCGTCATCGTGCCCGAGATGACGAAGGAAAGCGGCGCGCTGTCGGGGCTTTCGATCAACGGCAAAGAGGTGCGGACCGGCGGGACCACCAGCCCGATCCAGGGCGGATCGCTCGCGGCGCTGTTCGAAGTGCGCGACGCGCTCGCGACTGGCGCCCAATCCCAGCTCGACGCGGTGGCGCGTGACCTGATCGAACGGTTCCAGGACACGTCGGTCGATACCACACTGACCGCCGGCGATCCGGGGCTGTTCACCGATGCCGGCTCGGCGCTCGACGTTTCCGACGAAATCGGCCTGTCGTCGCGCATCGAACTCAATGCGCTGGTCGATCCCGATCAGGGTGGCGCGCTGTGGCGGTTGCGCGACGGGCTCGGCGCCACGGCGCAGGGCGATGTCGGCGACGCGACCCTGCTCCAGTCGCTGAACACCGCGCTCACCAGAGAACGGGTTGCCGCCTCGGGCAGTTTCCTCGGTGTTTCCCGGTCGGCCTCGGGGCTCGCGGCCGACCTTCTGTCACGTGTCGGCATGGAGCGCACAGCGGCCGAGAACCTGGAAAGCTATTCGGTTGCGCAGCAGGTAAGCCTTACGGCGATGGAGTTGGAGACCAGCGTCGACACCGATCATGAGCTGCAGAAACTCATGCTGATCGAGCAGGCCTACGCGGCCAACGCCAAGGTTATCAGTACCGCCGATGCAATGCTCCAGACGATCATGGACCTTTGACAATGAATTCGATTTCAATTGGCGACCTCGCGAACACCTTTCTGATCCAGCGTCAGACGACAGGGTTGAAGTCCGAATTGACCCGGCTCGCCTCCGAATTGACGACCGGCCAGAAGAACGACCTTGGGGCGTCTCTGGCCGGCGATTTCGGTCCCTATGCGGGCATCGAAAGGTCGTTGCGCGCCCTTGCCGCCTATGCCACGGCAAACACGGAAGCGGCCGGCATGCTCGAGGCGTCCCAACTCGCGCTCGAGAACGTTCAATCCATGGGACAGGATCTCAGCTCGGCGCTGCTCACGGCGTCTTCGGCGGAGGACGTGGTTCTGATCCGCGTTACGGCGGAGGACGCACGGCAGAAGTTTTCGGCCGTGGTTTCGTCGCTCAATACTTCGTCGGCGGACCGCACACTGTTCGGCGGGGCGGCCACGGACCGGCCTGCGCTGGCGACGGGTGAGCAAATGCTCGCCGAAATCGTGACCGCAGTCGCGGGTGAAACCACCGCCGCCGGGATCGTCGCTGCGGTCGACAGCTGGTTCGACGACGCAGGCGGCGGTTTCGAGACGATGGGCTATCTCGGATCGTCCAAGGACATGGGGCCAATGTCGATCGCCGAGGACGAAACGGCCGCGGTCGGCGTGCGCGCCGACGACCAGGTGATGCGCGACACCCTCAAGGGCTACGCGCTCATGTCGCTGATCGCGGAAGGTGCGCTGGACGGTGACGTGGCGCAACAGGCCGACCTTACCGCAGCCGCCGCTGAAAAGATGCTCACCGCGGATGGCGACATCACCAACCTCAGGGCCCGGATCGGGGCCGTCGAAGCCCGGATCGAGGATGCTCAAGCGCGCAACGCCGCGGAGGGCGCGGCCTATGAACTTGCCCGCACGCAGTTGATCGGCGCCGATCCATACGAGACGGCGACCGAACTTCAGGCGGTCTATGCCCAGATTGAGACGCTCTACACAGTAACGGCCCGGATTGCCGGCCTCAACTTCACGGATTACATGCGATGACCCGAATTTCGATGCTCCTGTCCGCGATTCTCCTGGTAGTTCTCACGGCAACCGCCGCGAGCGCAAACGCGATCCGGGTCAAGGACCTTGTGGAGTTCGATGGCGTTCGCGGGAACGACCTTGTCGGCTACGGCCTGGTTGTCGGCCTGAATGGAACCGGCGATGGCATCCGCAACGCGCCCTTCACAGAAGACATCATGTCGAACATTCTCGAACGGCTGGGTGTGAACATCACAGGCGAGCAATTCCGGCCAAAAAACGTGGCGGCCGTCTTCGTCACCGCGGTCTTGCCGCCTTTCGGGCGGACGGGATCGACGATCGACGTCACGGTTTCGGCGATTGGCGATGCCAAGAGCCTGCTGGGCGGGACCCTGGTGATGACCCCTCTCAACGCAGCGGACGGTGAGATCTACGCCGTCGCCCAGGGCACAGTGATTGCCGGGGGCGCCTCGGCGGAGGGGGATGCTGGCGGGGTGGTTCAGGGTGTGCCGACATCCGGTGCGATCCCCTCGGGGGCCCGGATCGAACGGGAAATCGAGTTCGATTTCACCCAACTCAAGTCGATCCGGCTTGCGCTTCGCGATCCCGATTTCACCACAGCGGAACGGATCGAATCGGCGATCAATCGCGGCTACGGCAGGACCGTGGCCCGCATGCTCGACGCAGGGACGGTGGTTCTCGACATCGCCGCGACGGGCGCGATCAGCCCCGCGCATGCGCTCGGGCAGGTCGAAAACATCGGCGTCGAGCCGGAGCGCAAAGCGCGCGTTGTGGTCGATCAGCGGTCCGGTACCATCGTGATGGGGGATGACGTGCGCATCAGCCGTGTTGCGGTGAGCCAGGGTAACCTGACGCTCAGGATCGAAGAAGAACCGGTGGTCGTGTCACCGAACCCATTCACCGATGCAGCCCCGATCATTCTACCGAGAACGAATGCCGACATCATCGAAGAACCGGGCACCGGTCTGGCCGAAGTGTCGGGCGGGACATCCCTGGCGGAGGTGATAGCCGGTCTCAACGCGTTGGGGGTTTCTCCGCGCGACATGATCGACATCCTGAAGAGTATCAAGGCTGCGGGCGCCCTCCACGCCGAGTTTGTCGTTCGCTGAACCGGTCGGTTGCCGCTACGGCGATGATCGCGCCTGTGGATCTGGACGGGGAAGGGCCGGATCGCGGGCACGGCTCAGGCCTCCCCTTGAGACCTGATTGTGGACCCCTTCGGGATTGGAGCGCGGCCGGCCGTCGAAACCGGGCGACGATTTCCCAAAACGAGAACCTGGCGGGCGCTCGGTTCGCAAAGCGTCTCGGAATGCGCGGTGGGATTATTCCGGGGCCCCCTGGAGGGCGCGCGCCGAGGGTCGCCACTGGTAGGACCGGCGGCCGGTGCGGGGCGGCCGGTGCGGGGCGGTCGGTACGGGGCGGTCGGTACGGCCGGACTTCGGGCCGTCAAGGCAGGTTAGCGGGATCCGGGGCCGTTGGTTTGCGACGCGACGATATGCTGCAAGGCCGTGCCGGCCATTGGCCGGTTGCCCGGATCACGAGCCGCGTGGATTCGTTTCTGCCAGTTGCCTCACATCGAGGGGGATTTCGCCCGGAGTGCCTTGCGGCCCCCCTCCGGTCGTGGCGAGGTCTCAATGACCTGCGCGCAGATCCGAGGACAGAATCATTGCCCCGTTGGCCGCGGGTCACGCGCCGAAATCTGAACCGTTCGGGTTGTCGGGCCGCCGAAAAACCCCGGGACACCGAAAGCGCTTCACGTCCCTGCGCGGGAAGCTTGCCATCGTTGATGCGATCGCCAGGCGTCGCACCATGCCTTGACGGCCATTTCGGGCAGACGTGTCAGAAGTAGCTTCTGACCAAAGCGCCGGAGACAAGGCTCCAGCCATCGGCAACCACGAAGAACGCGAGTTTGAACGGCAACGAAACGATCGCTGGCGGGACCATCATCATCCCCATCGACATCAGCACTGCGGCGACGACGAGATCGATGATCAGGAAAGGCAGGAAAACCAGGAACCCGATCTGGAACGCCCGGGAAATCTCGCTCAGAAGGAAGGACGGGACAAGCAGCGACAGGGGCGCATCGGGCCCGGCGGCCGTCGCGTCGATCCCTTCGCGCAAGGAGGCGAGCGATGCGAAGGTTTCGCCATCGACGCGAGCGGCCATGAAGGACCGGAACGGCACAAGCGCGGTCGTGAAGGCCTCTTCCAGTTCCATTTCGCCATTTGCGAAGGGTTCCGCGCCGGTGATCCACGCCTCATTGAAGACCGGCTCCATCACGAAATAGGTAAGAAACAATGCCAGCGAGATGATCAGCATGTTGGGTGGCGATTGCTGCAGCCCGATTGCCTGACGCAGGATCGACAGGGTGGTGACGATGAACGGGAAGGCGGTGATCATCACCGCGAGCCCGGGCACCAGGCTGAGAAGCGTAATGAGGACCATCAGCTGGATCGAGCGGGTCGCGAGACTGCCGTCGTCGGCACCGAGCGAGATCGAGATATCCTGCGCGTTTGCGGGCAAGGCGAGGCACAGGAGCAACGTGGTTAATGCAAGCCCCGTGGTGACCCTGGGAGAAGTGGTACGCGAGATCATGCTGTCAGAGCCCGGTTTTCAGATCGGCCACTTCGGTGAGCCGAACGGCGAGCTGCCCGGGCGCGTCCCCCTCGCATTCTTCGAGCTCGCCGCGCGCGATCAGGCGGTCGCCGATATAGAGCTCGACCGGGTCGGATACTTTTCTGTCGAGTGGCAGCACCGCGTCGGGCTTCAGGCGGAGAAGGTCGCGCACGACGGGACGTGCGCGGCCGACGGAGACGGTGATCTCGATCGGGACCTGGGTGAACGGGTTGTTGGCGCTGTCGTCTTCGAGCGGGGCGGTGAAGTCATCCATTCCGGAAAGCCTTTTCGTTGAGTTCGTAGAGCCCCTCAATGGCCGCGCCGATGCGGTCGATTGCGGAAGCGAAATCGATGTGGCGCTCGGTCTTGCCGGAGCGCAGGAATACCTGGCCTTGGGCCAGCGTCGGCTCCTCGACGAGCGAGAACGGCACCGTGGTCGTGTCGGCGAGCAGTTTTTCCAGAACTGGCCGGCTCACGGGCGCCACCACAACTTCAATCGGGGTTTCGGCGGCCTCCGTCGCCAGCGGCAGGAGTTCTTCAATGATGGTCTGACCCATCGTTTCGGAAACGAGCCTTGGCAACACGCGCTGGACCATCCCCGCGAGGAGCGGTTCGAGCGCCTGCATCACGTGGGAGCGCGCCTCGTGAAAGGTGAAGCCGAGATCCTGCAGGTTGCGGGCGAACTCGGCCCCGATCCTGTCTCTTTCCTGTGTCCCCGTCCGGGTGGCGTCGTCCCAGCCCGCCTTGTAACCGGCCTCATACCCTTCGAGACGGATTTTCTCCAACATTTCCGGCGAGATCACCGGTGCTGGTTGCGGCGCGGACGAGGACGCTTGAGGGGGCGGCGCAGTGCCTGCGGAAGAGCCGACCGGGCGTGGCGCAGCGACATCCGTCTCGACGAATTCCTCGAGCTGAAGCTGCATCGTCATCAGGCGGTTTCCTCCTTGTCGTCTTCCATCCAACCGCGCAGGATCTCGACCGTTTCAGCCTGACGTTCCTCGATCAGAGACCGCAGCCGTTCCACTGGGTCGCCATTGGCAAGCGCCGGTAGGTCGCCAACGCCAGCGCTGAATTCGATGTCGGAGACGACCGCAAGCTCGCCACCCGGCAAGGCCATCCCATCGTCGATTTCACCGGTCAGGGCGGGCAGTTCGTCCGGGTTGGCAGGGGTTTGCGGTACCGATCCGGGCGCGGGCGGGGCGATTGCGCCAGCCGCGGCGGTGATCTGAGCCTGGCCGGAAAAGATCGGGCGCAGCACGAACAACCCCAACACCAGGGACACAATGGCGAGGGTGGCCAGCCGGACCAACGCCATCGCGTCGACATCGAGGGCCGAGAGCAACCCGCCCGCGGCATCCGAGCCCTCGGTTGCAAGGGGTTCAAACTCCATCGACTTGATGGTGATCGTGTCTCCCCGCGATTCGTCGAACCCGACGGCAGAGGCCACCAGCTCGCGAAGGGCTGAGATTTCCTCGTCGCTGCGCGCGGCCCAGGTGGGGGCGCCGTCGGCATCGACCGCACGAATGCCGTCGATCAGCACGGCGACGCTGATGCGGCGCACGGCGCCCGGGACGCGAAGGATTTCACGCGTGGTCTCGGGCACCTCGTAGTTGATGCGTTCGCGGGTCTCGGAGTTGTTGGAGGAGGAGGCGCCGTTGCCACCGTCCGCGTCGCCGGTCGGCAGGTTGGAGGCCACCGTTACCCCGCCACCCTGCGAATCGTTCGCTGCGGTCGTGCTTTCCTCGGTTTCGGAGGCGATGGCGACCCGGCCATCGGGATCGAAGGAGCGCTCGAAGATCTTCTCGCTGTCGGTCGCCCTGTCGATGGCCACTTCGACCACGGCGTTGCCATAGCCCACCCGGGCCTCGAGCAGGCGTTCGACGTTGTGACGCAGTTTTGCGGTGTGGTCTTCCGCATCGCCCGCGACGCCCGGCGCCTCGTCACCCGATACGATCAGGCCACCGCGCGAATCGATCACCGACACATTCTCGGGAGACAGCCCCGGAACGGCCGAAGAAACCAGGAATTTCAGAGCTTTGGCGTGGGACGCGGACAGGGTTCCGTCGGCCGTCGATACGGTGACCGACCCCGAAGGTGTGGCCCGGTTCCGGAACGTCTGGGAAGTCGGGATGGCAATGTGGACGCGGGCGGAGCGGATGGCAGGTGCGGACAGGATCGTGCGCGCGAGTTCCCCCTCCTTGGCCCGCCAGTAAGCGGCGTCAAACATCTGGCTGGTGGTCCCGAAGCCGGACAACCCGTCGAGCAATTCGTAGCCCTTGGCCGAATTGCTGGGCAGACCCTCGGCGGCAAGCGTCATGCGCAGCGCGTCCCGCTCTGTCGCGGGCACGTGAATCGCGCCGCCGCGCACCTCCATCATCACGCCGCGCGCTTCGAGCGCTTCGATCACCTCGCCGGCGGGCCCGGGCTCGAGCCCCGCATAAAGCAGGGACATCGACGGCTGCGCGGCCATCCGTGCGAGGCCGAGCACGGCGGCGAACACCGCGAGCGTCGCGCCGATCACGATGATTCGTTTGCGCAAATCGAGATTGGCCCAGACGGCATTGAGCTGCTGCACGACGTTCTCCTTGAATGAGCGGGCTTCTGCCCCCGTCGCGAACCACTTTCTCCGATTGCGATTAACAATCGGTTAGCCCCTGCCGGTTTATAAGCAATGCGAACGAAGGGAATACCCATGGCTGAAGAAGAGCTTGCGGAACCGGGCGCACAAGACGAGGCGCCCAAGAAAAAGGGCAAACTCGGGTTGTTGATCGGGGTGTTGCTGGCCGTGATTCTCGGCGGCGGCGGCTTTTTCGCGGTCTATTCGGGGATGCTTCTCGGGTCGGACGGGGAGACGGTGGATGCGGGGCATGGCGACGAAGCGGTCATCGACGCGCTGCAGCCGGTCTCCTTCATACCGCTCGATCCCCTGGTGATCTCGATCGGACGCGGGTCTGCCGCACGGCACCTGAGGTTTCGTGCCGAACTGGAGGTGGCGCCGGGGTCGGAGGCGGATGTGACACAACTCGCTCCCCGGGTGATGGATGTGCTGAATTCGTACCTGCGTGCGGTCGAAGTGACCGACCTCGAGGATCCATCCGCCCTGGTCGGCCTGCGCGCCCAGATGCTGCGCAGGATCCAGCTGGTGACTGGAGAGGGCCGAGTGCGGGATCTTCTCATCATGGAATTCGTAATGAGCTGAGGCGGGGGACGGAGGGCCAGAATGGACCAGATCGTGACGGTGGTATCGGACATCCTCCTGGGTGCAGGCGCACTCGGGGCGGCCGTTTATTGCGGTGTGCTCGCGCACCGGCTGAAACGGTTCAACAATCTCGAAAACGGGGTTGGCGGGGCCGTGGCGCTGCTCTCCGCCCAAGTCGACGACATGACGCGCACGCTCGACCTGGCCCGCAAGGCGGCGGGACATTCGTCGGAGACCCTGACCGCGCTCACCGAGCGTGCGGAAGGTGCCGCGCGAAAACTCGAGCTGATGCTCGCGGCCCTCAATGACCTGCCGGATGTGGCGCCGGGTGCGGGTGAACCCCGGGACGTGAAGCCGGCTGCGGCCCCCGTGCCCCAACCGGCTCCAGCGCCGGAAGTGGAGCCCGAGGCCGCGCAGGACGCGGCCTGGGTTGCGGCTGCCGCCGAGACCGAGGTCGTTCCTGAAACCGGGACCGAGGAAGCCCCATTGTTCCTCTCACGCCGTTCCCGGGTCGGGGGGGGCGCGATATGAGCTGGCTCGGCAAGACCAAGACACTGGTCGCCAAGCGGGCCTCGAAAGCGACAAGACGCCGACGCGGCGGGCGCAGCGTGCTCATGGCGATCGCCGTGATGTTGGCCTTGTCCGGGATACTCCGGCTGGGAAGTGAAGCGGGATCGGCTTTCGCAAGCGGGTCCGAGACGACCCGACCCGACCCGGCGGCGACCGGGGCCGATGCCTGTACGACACCCGACGACATCGCCGTGGTCCTCGCGTCGCTCGACGAACGCGAGCACAGGGTGGCGGCGCGCGAATCGGACCTTGCGGATCGTTTGCAGGCGCTTGCCGTCGCCGAGACGCAGATCCAGCGCAACCTGGTTGCTCTCGAAGAGGCGGAAGCGCGTCTTGCGGGGACCATGGCCAGGGCTTCGACAGCGGCGGAAGAGGATCTCGAACGCCTGACCTCGGTCTACGAAAACATGAAACCCAAGCAGGCGGCACCGGTTTTCGCTGCGATGGATCCGAAATTCGCGGCGGGATTTCTTGGACGCATGCGTCCCGATGTCGCCGCAGCGATCCTGGCCGGCCTCGCACCCGAGACCGCCTATGCCATATCCGCGCTGCTTGCCGGGCGGAACGCCAACGCGCCGACGGAATGACCTATGGCCACGCCGTCAAGTTCATCGAGTTCGAGGATGCGGGAAAGGTTTCTTAACCGGCGCATGACAGGATCACGGGTGTCGGAAATGAAGCGAGGAGTAGGGGTGTGATCGGATTTGTCGGGATCGCGATGGTCGTCGTCATGGTGTTCGGCGGCTATTTGGCGGCGGGCGGTCACCTCGACATCATTCTGAAGTCCGCGCCGTTTGAATTCACCATGATCGGCGGTGCGGCAGCCGGGGCATTCGTGATCTCGAATGACGTGCCCGCGATCAAGCGCACGCTCAAGGATATGGGCAAGGTCTTCAAAGGACCGCAGTGGAAACCGGAGGATTACAAGGATCTTCTCTGCCTGCTGTTCGAGCTGATCCGCCAGGCGCGCCAGAACGCCGTGGCCCTCGAAGAGCATATCGAAGCGCCGGCCGACAGCACCATCTTCTCGAAGTACCCGAAGATCCTTGCGGACAAGGAAGCGGTCGAGCTGATCTGCGATACTTTGCGGTCGGCCTCGATGAACTACGACGATCCGCATCAGGTCGAGGAAGTTCTCGAGAAGCGAATCGAGGCGAACCTGGAACATGCCCAGCATTCGAGCCATGCGCTCCAGTCGATGGCAGACGGGCTGCCGGCGCTCGGCATCGTCGCCGCCGTGCTCGGCGTGATCAAAACGATGGGATCGATCGACCAGCCACCGGAAATCCTCGGCAAACTCATCGGCGGTGCCCTCGTCGGTACGTTTCTCGGCGTTTTCGTGGCCTACGGTTTCGTCGGTCCCTTCGCCGCAAAGTTGAAAACGGTGATCGACGATGACAGCCATTTCTACCAACTCATCCGGGAAGTCCTGGTCGCCAACCTGCACAATCACTCGACGAATATCTGCATCGAGGTCGGGCGGCAGAATACGCCCGGCCATATGCGGCCGAGCTTCTCCGATCTCGAAGAAGCCCTGCGCGAGGTCAAGAAAGGCGCGGCATGAAACTGTTCGCGGGTCTCCTCCTGGTCATGTTTTCAGTGCTCCCGGAAGGGACAATGGCGGAAACGGTCCGCGTCCGCTCGGGTGATCATGCCGGGTTCACGCGGCTCGTTGTCGACTTCACGGGGGAAGAAGACTGGGTCTTCGGTCGCGTGGATGGCGGGTTCGAATTCCGTCCCGGACGGGAGGACATGACCTACGGCCTCGACCGTGTTTTCGACAAGATCGGCCGGACGCGGATCGAAGATGTGCGCGACCTCGGAGATGGACGGTTGTATCTCGGCGTTGGCTGTAATTGCCACGCTGTGGTGGACGAGCTTTCGAACGGAAAGGTCGTGCTCGACATCGTTGCCGGGCCTGCGCGCGCGCCGGGAACCGGCGAAGACGCCGAATTGCCCGCCTACGGCGCGCAACCCGAGGATCAGCCGGGGGCGGCGACCGGAGACCCTGTGATGACGGGAGGTGCGGTCGACCCGGCAGACAAACCCGTTTTCGTCAGCAATCGCGCTGGATTGCCGCTCACTCTTCCGCAGCTCGGTTCCTTGGTCCCGGTTCCACGAGACACGACAGCCACGGCGCCGCAACCGCCTGCAACGTCAGCGGATCCAGGTTTGGCAGTGGCAATACCGGCGCCGGGCGGGTCGCTGGACGTGCACCCAACACCGCAGGCCTCGGTCCCGCCAGCGGACGACGGTTCCGCCAGAGCCGATCGGATTGCGAAGACCGAGGCAGCGCTGCTCGAACAGGTCGCCCGCGCAGCGGCGCAGGGACTGCTGGATGCGGATATGAGCGACATCGAAGAGAACGTGGCGGGCACGAACCCGAAGCCGGTCGATGCGCCCCGGCCAACGCCGATCGCGCCTCCGTCCCCGCCGGTGACGCAACGCGGCCACATCACGGTGGAGACCAGTGTTGACCGTGCCGCTTCCGGCAGCGACCGACAAGGCGCCGAAACGGCGCAGGGCGAGGCTTGCATCGACCCGGAGATCTTCGATATCGGAACCTGGGGCGATGAGATCGGAAACGGAACCGATATCGGGGCCTACAGATCCGGGTTGATCACGGAACTCGACGTTGCCGATGGTGCGGGTGTGGCGAAGCTGGTGCGCAACTACATCTACATCACCTTCGGCGCTGAGGCCAAAGCACTCATGCGCCGCTACCCGGAAACCGTCGAGCGGCCCGATTTGCTGTTCGCCATGGCAGAGATCATGGACGAGGGCCGGTCGACAATAGCAGTGGATCTGGTTGACCAATTGACCTGCGCGGGCGCAACAGCGCTTTGGGCCACTCTTGCGCAACCGGAGCTTCGGCCCGGCCAGGCGGTCAATCGCGATGCGGTTGCCAGTACTTTCGGAGCGCTTCCCGCCCATTTGCGGCGGCATCTCGGGCCAAAACTTGCCGATGTCCTGCTCACGTCGGGTGATATCGACACAGCGGATCTGATCCGCGCCGCGATAGATCGGGCAAGCGAGGTGCCGACATCCGAGTACGGTATGTTGACGGCGCAGTTCGAACTGGAAGCCGGCAAGCTCGATCAGGCGACCACGATCCTCGATGATGTCGTTGCCGCGGGCGATGCGGTTTTGCCTGAAGCTCTTCTGCAACGGGTCGAGGCGACGCTGGCCGCCGGCGGCGCGGTTCCGGACGATATTGTGGTCTTGCTCGACAGTCTGGCATTTCAGTTTCGCGGGACCGAGACTGCGCGACAAATGGTGGATGCAGGGATCAGGGCGCGCGCGTCTGCCGCCGGGTTTGCCGCAGCTTTCGAGCAACTCGACACGGCGGCAGATGCCGGGCTGTTTTCGCCCGAACGCAGTGCAGAATTGCGAGAACGCTTGTATGATCGGCTGACCCGGGACACGGATGATACCGAGTTCCTTCGGCTTTCGCTGTCACGCATTGAGGAAACTGCCGGAGTGTCGGCCCCGGCCCGGCGCGCGCTTGTGGAACGTCTCCTCGACCTCGGATTTGCTGGCCCCGCCAGACAGGCGATGGGGAACGACGGTGCCATGCCGGATGCGGCCGACCGCCAGCTCCTTGCGCGCGCGGCATTGGCCGAAAACCGGCCCGCCGTCGCGATCGGTTACCTCGCCGGTCTCGCAGACACTTCGGCCCTGTCTCTTCGCGCCGAAGCACTGGACATGGCGCGCGACCACGCGGGCGCAATGCGTGCCTACGAAGAGACAGGCGATCAGGCGAAGATGGTGCGGATGGCATGGCGTGGGGGGCTTTGGCCCGAAGTTGCGCAGCTCGATCCGGGGCCGATCGGCGCGGCCGCGCGGTTGATGTCCGGCGAGCCGGCACTCCGGCCCGATGATGTCCTGCCCGCGGATCAACAAGACGACGGGGCAGCTGCGCAAGCGCTCGGGGGCGTTGGTACGCAAGCTCAGGTGAGCGACACCCCGGGACGGGATGCCACCGCCGACCAACCGGCTCTGGCCAGGGCGCAGGCGCTGATCTCCGAGAGCGCGGCGGCGCGACAGGCGCTCGGCGCGCTTTTGGATGAAGTCATCTCGCCGGCTGGAGATGCGGTTCCGGAAGGGATTCCCGGCTCCTGATCCGGAAACGGAAACCTTTTCTAAACCCTCGTGTCCTAGGCTCTGTCCAGTCAACGCAAGAACTGCGGTGGGAAATATGCCCGCAACGCGAAAGCGCACGTCACAAAGTGGAAATGACATCCGATTCCGGCAGGGCCGTACGGGTCGGCGTCGGGTGCGCGCGCTTCCCGGAACGATCGCTGTTGCGGTGCCGGTGTTGATCGCGCTGGGGCTCCTGTTTGCGATGTCTGCCAAACCGGCCCTGGCGGAGGCGGATCTTTCCCTCGTTTGCGACCGGGCCGCCGTGGAGGCGGCCGCAGGCTCCAGCGTACCGGTCTCTGTACTCAAAGCGATCTCGCTCACCGAAACCGGGCGCGAACGCGGTGGCGATGTCCGCCCCTGGCCCTGGACCGTGAACATGGAGGGAAAGGGGGTCTGGTTCGACAGCCGCGAGGCCGCGCTCTCCTATGTCTACGAGCATTTCAAGCGCGGCGCGCGAAGTTTCGACGTCGGCTGTTTCCAGATCAACTACAAATGGCATCACGAGAATTTCGCGTCGATCGAGGAGATGTTCGACCCGTCCGCCAATGCGCGTTACGCGGCACACTTCCTGACGTCGCTCCACGGCGAAAGTGGGGATTGGGAGACCGCCGCGGGGGCGTTTCATTCCCGCACACCGGAATATGCGAACCGGTACAAGGCGAAGTTTGCCGGATATCGTGCCCGTTTCGCGCATGAGGACGGCCTTCCCCTGGTCGTGCAGCCGCCGCTCCTTCCGGTCGCAGCGGCGCAAAATCCCGGCGCAGGAACCGTGGCCCGCGCGCGGGTCAATTCCTACCCCTTGCTCCAGGGCGGCGGTCAACCCGCCTTGGGATCGCTATTCCCGGTCGGGACCGGTGGCGGGGTCGGGTTGTTTGCGCGCGGCGGCGCGGGATAGGGGGCAGGATGACACCGGCACTGTCGCAGATCTTCAGACCGACAATCTTGCTCGCGCTGGCCCTCTTGGCCGTCATCGTGATGATGATCCTGCCAATGCCGGCCTGGGTGCTCGACACCGGCCTGGCCGCGTCCTTCGCGCTGGCCATCTTGATGTTTACGGTCACGCTGTTCATCGAACGTCCGCTGGAGTTCTCGGCCTTTCCGACCGTCCTGCTCGCGAGCCTGATGCTGCGGTTGTCGCTGAATGTTTCATCGACCAAACTCATCATCGGAAACGGTCACACCGGAACTGCCGCGGCCGGACATGTGATCGAAGGGTTTGCGAACTTCGTGATGTCGGGCAGCGTTTTCCTCGGGTTGGTCGTGTTCCTCGTGCTTCTGATCGTGAATTTCATCGTGATCACGAAAGGTGCGGGGCGGATGGCCGAAGTCGGCGCCCGGTTCGCGCTGGACGGAATGCCGGGCAAACAGTTGGCGATCGACGCGGACGTGGCATCGGGCGCCATTACCCATGAAGAAGCGAAGGCCCGCCGGGAACGCGAGCAACAGGAAACCACGTTCTTCGGATCTCTGGATGGTGCGTCGAAATTCGTCAAGGGCGACGCCATTGCCGGGCTCCTGATCACCCTTCTCAATATCCTCATGGGCCTGATCATGGGGGTGGCCGTCCACGGGATGGACATCGGACGGGCCTTTGAGACCTATGCGATCCTGACGGTCGGCGACGGGTTGGTGAGCCAGATCCCGGCCGTGATCATATCGATGGCCGCGGCGCTTCTGCTTGCGCGCGGCGGGGCGACCGGTTCGACCGATCTTGCCTTGTTTTCCCAGCTCGGCCGATATCCCGCGGCCCTCGGCACGGTCTCGGTCTTGTTGGGCCTTTTCGCCCTGGTCCCGGGTCTTCCCTTCGTGCCGTTCATCCTCGGGTCGATCGGCCTCGGCACGGCCGCGTGGTTGGGGAACCGCCAGGCGGTGACGCGAGAGGCGGCGGCGGCCGAGGCGGCGCGCGCGCCCGAGGTCGAGGAAAAACCCAAGGGCGGGATGGGAGATGTCCTGGATCTCGACGATATCCATGTCGAGTTCGCGACTGATCTTGTGACGATGGTGCTCGACCCGGCCACCGGGCTCGACGCCCGGATCGCCAACATGCGCAACCACGTGGCCGCGGTCTATGGGCTGATCCTGCCCGAGATCCGCCTTACCGACGATCCAAGCCTTCCGTCGGGCACCTATGTCGTGCGTATTCAGGGGGTCGAGCAAGCCCGCGATGTGCTGCAACCCACCCGGGTGCTGGCCATTCTCACCGGCGGCGAGGTCGACCTTCCGCCGGGAGACAACGTCGAGGAACCTGTCTACGGCGCCCCCGCCAGGTGGGTGTCGCCAGATGCGCAGGAGGATGTCGCGCTTCAGGGGTGTACGGCTGTCACCCCGGCCGAGGTGCTCGCAACCCACCTCTTGGAGGTGATGAAACGCAGTTTCGGCCGCCTGCTCAGCCTGCGCGCACTCCGGCGACTTCTCGATGAGTTTACCAATCTCTCCGATCCGGTGCGCGCGGAGGCCAACAAACGGTTGCTCGACGAGCTCGTGCCGGACCGGGTTCCGGTCGATCTTCTGTTGTCGGTCCTGCGCCTGCTCCTCGAGGAGCGCGTATCGATCCGCAACCTGCCGCTGATCCTCGAAAGCGTTGCCGAGGCGCGGCCCGTCTTTTCGGCCCCCGAGGCGATCTGCGAGCATGTGCGCCAACGGCTCGGTTTCCAGCTCGTTGCCGAACTCAAGCGCGGCGACGGCACCCTGCCGCTTGTCCAGCTTGCGCCCGAGTGGGAGGAAACCTTCCTGACCTACCAGGCCGATGACAGCGGGCGCGGCGGAACGGATGTTGCGCTGCCGCCGGAGGCGTTCAACCGGCTCGCCAACGGTGTGGCCGAAAAGATCGCGTCCGCCGGTGAAAAGGGTGTGTACCCGGCGGTGGTCACCTCGACCCGGCGGCGGCGTTTCCTGCGCACGGTCCTGACCGCGAAGGGTATCGCCAACCCTGTGTTTTCGTTTGAGGAAATCGGAACCGAGGCGCGGCCGGCCCTGGTCGGCCTGGTGCCGGCATGACCGATCTGTCGGGCCAGCTCGCGGTGTTGGGCGAGGCCTGGATGGTGGTTGCGTTCGCGGTGTTCCTGCGTGTGGGCGCGGCGATGGCCCTGTTCCCGGCATTCGGCGAAAGGTCGGTGCCGGAGAGGGTCCGGTTGATGCTGGCGTTCGGCTTCACGCTGGTGGTCGTCCCGGCCGCCGAACCTGTCGTGACCCCGGCGATCGATGGGGGCGTTCGTCCGGTCACCTTCCTGTTCACCGAAATCATCGCGGGCCTGGCCATCGGCATTTCGATCCGCCTGTTCGTTCTGGCGCTTCAGGTCGCGGGCGCGATGGCGGCCCAGGCGACATCGCTCGCGCAGATTTTCGGAGGACAGAATTCCGACCCGCAACCTGCGATGGGCCATGTTCTCATGGTCAGCGGACTGGCCCTCGCGGTCATGCTCGGGCTCCATATCCGGCTCGCGGAAGTTCTGATCCTGAGCTACGATATTTTCCCGCCGGGGCAACTGCCGGGGGCGGAGCTGCTCTCGAGCTGGGGGCTCGCGCGGGTAGCCCGGGCGTTCGCTCTCGCGTTCACGCTCGCCGCGCCCTTCGTGATCGCGTCGCTCATCTACAATGTGGCGCTCGGCGTCATCAACCGGGCCATGCCGCAACTCATGGTCGCCTTCGTGGGCGCACCGGCCATCACGGCGGGCGGTCTGCTGCTCCTCCTGGTCACCGCGCCGATCGCCCTCGGGCTGTGGCACGACGCTTTGGCCACGTTCCTCGCCAATCCGTTCGGAGCCTGGTGATGGCCGACCAGCCCGACGAAGACAAGCAACACGAACCGTCGCAGAAAAAGCTCGACGATGCCCGGCGCAAGGGCGAAGTGCCGCGGTCCGCCGATGTCGGGACGGCGGCCTCCTATGGCGGGTTCCTTGCCGTGGCGGCGATTTTCGGCGCGGGCTTGCTGAAGGGCCTCGGCGAGGTCCTGTCCAGCCTGCTTGAAAGCGCAGGACCCCTTTCGGAGGAGGTTTTCTCGGGTGGCGGCCGCAGTTTTACGGGCGGCTTGCTCGTCGAGATCGGCGGACGGATTGCGCCATGGGTGCTGGTCCCGGCGGTCTTGGTTCTGGCGCTCAATATCGCCTTGCGCAGTTTCACCGTGGCCCCGGAGAAACTGCAACCGAAACTGAACCGTCTCGACCCGATCTCGAACGCGAAAAACAAGTTCGGCCGGTCTGGGCTGTTCGAGTTCGCCAAGAGCTTCACCAAGCTCGTCGTCTATTCCGCGATCCTGGGAATCTTTCTCTGGTCGGTCCTGCCGGAAGTGCTCGAGACCATTGCGCTGACGCCGGCCCTCGCCACGGTCGTGCTCCTGAGGCTTTGTGTGCGGTTCTTTTCGCTCGTTCTGCTTGTCGCCTTCGTGATCGGCGGCGTGGACTACCTTTGGCAATACGCCGAACACATCCGCAAGAACCGGATGTCGCGCAAGGAGATGATGGACGAAGCCAAGTCCAGCGAGGGCGACCCCCACGTCAAGCAGCAACGTCGCCAAAGGGGCTACGAGATTGCCATGAACCAGATGCTCGCGGAAGTGCCCAAGGCCGATGTCGTGGTCGTGAACCCCGAGCATTATGCGGTCGCGCTCCAGTGGAGCCGGTTGCCGGGAGAGGCCCCGGTGTGCGTCGCCAAAGGTGTCGATGAGATCGCTGCGCAGATCCGCGAGGTTGCGATGGAGGCCGGCGTGCCGATCCACCGCGATCCGCCGACCGCGCGCGCCCTCCATGCGACGGTGAAAATCGGCGAGGAGATCCGGCCCGAGCACTACCAGGCGATTGCCGCGGCGATCCGGTTCGCCGAAAAAATGCGCGCCAGGATGCGGTCGCAATTTGGGGAGCCGGGGCGGTGGTCGAGATGATGGCGAAATGAGTGACCGGCTGCGCCCCCTCGAGGACCTGACCCGGATCCTCCTCGATGCGGAGCTCGCGAAACTGCGGCAATTGTCGCAGGAATCGCGCCTTCGCGAGGACGAGGCCACCCGGCTCGGTGAAGCGCTGGCGACCAGGTCCGAACAGCTGAAAACCATCGACCCCCTGACCGACCTTGCACTTCAGACCGGGCAGGACGCCCAGTGGCAGGCTTGGGCGGCGCATGCGAAAAAACGTCTTATGCGGGAGGCCGCCGAGGTTGCGGCCCGACGCGAGGCGCAGCGCAAAAAGGCGCAGCGCGCGTTCGGGCGGGTCGAAGCGCTTGCCGGGATCCGTCGGCTGGAAGACGAGGAACGCATGTTGCGCGCGGCCCGCCGGGTGCATTCGGATCCGGACGGGTCGGGGCGGTCGGGTTGACGCACGAGCCGGGCCACGAAGCCGCCGATGCCAACGTCCGGGGTGTCGGACCGACTGGGCAGCGCAGTCGGTGCAAGGTTTGAACCGATATCCGCGCAAGGATCCCGCCGCGGGTTCGGCGATGCCGAATACCCTGCCGGAATACCGAGGCGATCGCCGGCGCTAAGGCTGTGCCGGCGCGGCAACGCGTCTGCAGGGAGGAACCGCCAAGGGCGGGGGGAGTTCACGCGCCGGAGCTTGGGCCTGGCGGTCCCGCAAGACGCGCCACCCGCCCCGGCTCACATATCCTGGCGAGCGATGTCGGTGATGAGGATGTCGTGCACGTTGTTTCCAAGCTCGTGTCGTGCGGTTTCGAGAAGCGCGGTACGGAGCGCTTCCATGTTGGGGCCCGCGGTGAAAGCGCCGTCGAATCCACCTGTGTTGGCGTGATCGAACAGAACCTGGAGGAAACGGTCGCGCAACTTCGGCTCGCGCTTGTAGATCGTTTCCGAGCCGCCGACCGGGACTTCGAAGCTGATCGACAACACGACCAGCGCCGCAATGTCGCTTTCTTTCACGACGGGGACAACGAACTGATTGTTCATCTTGACGAAATCTGTCGTGGCCTCGCCGTCTTCGCCGGCATGATCATCGCCGGAATCGGCATGTGTTGAGCCGGCGCCCGTTTGCGCGAGCGCGTCGCAGTCACAGGGGCAGGTTCCGTCCATGGCCGCGGCCGGCTCGGGAGCGGGACGCAGGGCGAGCCCTGCGCCGAGGCCACCGCCGAGCCCGACGAGCGCGATGAGGAGGGGGATGAGTTTGCCGAGCATGGTCGATTTCCTCAGAACGGCAGGACGGTATCCGCGATCTGCTGGCCGTAGCGCGGTTGTTGCATGTCGGTGATCTGACCGCGGCCGCCGTAGGAGATCCGGGCCGAGGCGATCTTGTCATAGGGGATTTCGTTCAGCCGCGAGATGTCTTCGGGCCGAACGAATCCGGTGACAAGAAGCTCGCGCAACTCGTAGTTGACGCGCACTTCCTGGCTGCCCTGAATCTGCAGAACACCGTTGGGAAGTTGACCGACGACGGTGGCCGCGACGCGCAAGGTAAGTTTTTCGTTGCGCCGGGTCGTCCCGTCGCCAGCGGAGGCGCTGCTGGAGCTCGTCGAGACGCCCGGGGCAAGGTCGACCTTGGCAAGGGGACCGAGCTGGGGGATGCCGAGAAGGGCGCCGACGGTCATCGATTCGGAGCCCGAGCGGCCGCGGCCGGAACTCGCCGAAACCTCCGCTTCCTCGTCGATCTCGATCACCACCGTCAGGATGTCGCCCGATTGCTGGGCGCGACGATCCCCGAGCAGCGAAGAGCGCCCGGCGGTCCAGAGCGAGGCACCGTCGGAGGACCGGCGGGCCGAGATGTCATTGGGCATGGCAGTCGAGCTCATCGCCATTGCCTCGCGGCCACCGTCGATCCCGGTCATCGCCGGGGGGCGACCGATGTTTTCGAGCCGGTCGCCGCAGCCGCCGAGAGTGAGGGCGGCCACGAGCATGGCGGTCAGGGGGAAAACCTTTGCGAACATTTGATCCTCTCAGTTCGTAAGCAGTGTTGTGGAGGCGGTGCCGACGACGATCGTGCCATCGGCGCGGATCCGCCCGGAGACGGTTTGGCGCGACGCCAGGTTCATGACCCGGATCGATTCGCCGAGGCCGGCGCGGCCAAGCGCGCGGCCTTCGGCGGAGATGACCAGCCCGCCCCCCTGGTAGATAAGCGGGACGATCTGGTTGCGTTCGACGAGCGCCGGCGGGCCGACCTCGCCGGAGCGCACCGGCCGTCCCGCATAGAGGGCGACGCGGGATTCGAAGCCGATGACCTCGTCCAGACGGGTGTAGGCGCCGTCGATCGCGTCTTCGGTGATGAGGATGTCCTCGGCGGTGATGACCGTCTGGGCGCGGATGGTGCGCGCGGCGATGACGGATTGTGCATATGCGGGCGTGGCGCTCAGGAGCACGAGCAGGAAAGCAATCGTTTTCATCATCGCACCTGTGTCGTTGCTGCGAGCATCTGGTCGGCGGCGCTGATCACCTTGGAATTCAGTTCATACCCGCGCTGGGCCTCGATCAGCTCGGTGATTTCCTTCACCGCATCGACAGAGCTTTGCTCCTTGTAGCCCTGGCGCAGGGTGCCGGTGCCGTTTTCACCCGGCACGTCGGCCGTCGGAGCGCCCGAGGCCTCGGTTTCCAGGAAAGTGTTGGAGCCGATCGCCTCGAGGCCTTGTTCATTGATGAACGTCGCGAGTGTGAATTGGCCGAGCAGTTGCGCTTTGACCTCGTCGTTGAAATAGGCGTAGACCTCGCCGTCGGCGTTGATCGAGACCGCGCGGACGTCGGTCGGAATGGTAATCTCGGGCACCACCGGGTTGCCCTCCGAGGTCACGATCAGGCCGTCGCCGTCGCGTTTGAGCCCGCCGTCGCGGGTGTAGCCCGAGGCGCCGGACGGCATGGTGACCTCGAGGTAGCCCTTGCCCTCGATGGCGAGGTCGAGTTCGCCACCGGTCTGGGCCAGCGACCCTTGCGCGATCTGCATGCTGACCGAGGACGGCCGTACGCCGAGCCCGAGCTGGACGCCCGTCGGCAGCACGGTGCCGTCGGTCGCGTTGATCGTGCCGGGGCGGGTCATCTGCTGGTAGTGCAGATCGGCAAACTCGGCGCGGCGCGCGTTGTAACCGGTCGTCGACATGTTGGCGAGGTTCTGCGAGATCGTCTCGACCCGCATCTGCTGGGCAAGCATCCCGGTGGCGGCGATGTTCAGGGCACGCATGTGCTGTCCTTTCCGTTTAGCGTCCGAGGGCCTGGATGACGTCGCGGACGCGCTGGTCTTCGCTTTCCAGGAAGGCTTGGCCCTGGTCGTAGGCGCGCTGGATCTCGATCATCCGGGCAATCTCGCCAATCGGATCGACATTCGAGCTTTCGAGGTAACCTTGCATGATCCGGCCGCCGTCGATGACCGGTTCGGCGCCGGCAGGGGCGGCGAATCGCACCCCGTCGCGATGTTGCAGATCGGTCGGGTCCACGGGGGCCCACAGGCCGATCTGAGTGAGCGGTTGATCGTCGGCCGACATAGTCCCGTCGGCGGCGATCGAGATCGCGCCGGCATCGGCGGGCACAAAGACCGGGGCGCCGCCGGCGTCGAGCAGGCGGTAGCCGTCCGGGGTGACCATGTCGCCCTCGGGAGACGGGGTGAAATTGCCGGCCCGGGTCAAGAGCGGCCCCTCGGCCCCTTCGACCATGAAAAAGCCGTCGCCCTCGATGGCGAGGTCGAAACTGCCGCCTGTGAACGTGACAGGCGCCTGCTCGAGTCGGGTGTTGCGGACCTGGGCCGTGGCCATCGACAGCGAAGGATCGTCCGGCGCCAGCGCGGCGACGAACTCGGCGAAAACCACGCCTTCGCGCCGGTAGCCCGTGGTCGAGGCGTTGGCGATGTTGTTGGCGACCGCTTGCATCTCGGTCATCAAACCGGACTGGCGGGTGAGGGCGGTGTAGACGGCGTTGTCCATTCAGCCCCCCGCGATCAGCGGCACGACGGTGCCTTGGAAATAGCTCACCAGGGTTTCGGACATGAAGCCCATCGACAGCCAGAAGACCGCGAGGATGGCGGCCAGCTTGGGGACGAAGGTGAGGGTCATTTCCTGGATCGAGGTCAGCGCCTGGAACAAGCCAACGGTGAGCCCGGCGATCAGGGCGACCGAAAGGATCGGCAGCGAGACGATGACAGCGGTCCAGAGACCTGCGCGCAATGTGTCGTAGAAGATGATCTCGTTCATGGGCTACACCGGCATCCTGAGGATTTCCTGGTAGGCCTCGATGACCTTGTTTCGGACCGTGACCGCCGTTTCGACGGCGAGTTCGGTCTGGGCGAGGGCCTGCACCAGCGCGTGGGCGTCGGCGTCGCCGGTCATCGCGGCCTGGGCGGTTTTTTCGCCCTGTTGCAGGGTGTCGGCGAAGTCTTCGACGGTTTTGGCAAAGGCTTCGCCGGCCCCAGGACCGGCCTCGGGTTTCGGCGCGGTGGCCGGTCGTGTGGCCGCGTAGCTTTGCGCGGCGAGTGTCGATTTCACGTCCATTCTGGACCTCCTAGCGTTTCAGCAGGTCATAAAGGTTGCGCGTCATTTCCCGCGCCTGACCGAACATCTTGAGGTTTGCCTCGTAGCTGCGTTGCGCTTCGCGCGCGTCGGCGATCTCGATGATGAGATCGACGTTGGACCCGTCGTAATATCCGGTTTCGTCGGACATCGGGTGCGAGGGGTCGAAAACCTTGGGCAGGTCGGTGCGATCGAGCCGGACATCGCCGGCCTCGACCAGCCCGGTGGAACGTCCGCCTTCGACCACCTGCTCGAAAGAGACGATCTTGCGCCGGTAACCAGGCGTGTCGGCGTTGGCGATGTTCTCGGAGGTGTGGCGCAGGCGGTCAGCCTGGGCCTGCATGCCGCTCATCGCGGCGTGTTTGGCGGAGGAGAGAAGATCTGACATGGCGTTAACTCTGTCCGCTTATTGAGGTGCGCAGCACGGTGAGAGCGGACCGGTAGACAGCGAGGGCTTTGCGGTGGTCGCTGGAGGCTTCGGCGGCGGCAAAGATCTCGTTTTCGATCGAGACATTGTTGCCGTTCGGCGATTCGGCGCCCGGCCGAAAGATCTCGCGCGGCGCGGCGGAATAGCTTGCCTCGCCGTCGAAACGGTGGCCCGGGCGGGTCGCCTGGAGCCCGGTCGTTGGCCTTGAAGCGTAGGAATCGGCAAAAGAGGCCACGTCGCGGGCGCGGTAGCCCGGCGTGTCGGCATTGGCGATATTCTCCGCCACGACGGTTTGACGAGTGGCGCCATGTTGCGCCAGCGCACTCGCCATCGAGAAAATCTTCAGATTTTCGAACATCGGGGCTTCTCCCACGGTCCGTTTCAACCAAGGCTTAATACCGATTCCTTTAGAAACGGTTTCACGGGGCACAAAGACGCGGAGAATCGCATGCCGCATATCGGGTTCGACCAACTCACCGCAGAAATCGCGGCCATATCGGCAGCGCGCGATGTGGGACGCGTGGCGCAGATCGGTCGCGGAAGCATCGAGGTTGCGGGACTGAGCCATGTGGCCGCGCAGGGAGACCTCGTCGAGATCGTCCTGCCGGGCCGGGAGGTGCGCCGCGGCGAAGTGCTGAACCTCGCCGAAGACGTCGTGACCGTGCTGCCCGACGGTGACATCGAGGGGCTTCAGATCGGGGCCGCGGTCGAGCTCCATGGCGCGAATCAGATCGCGCCCGATGACAGCTGGATCGGCCGGGTGATCGATCCGATGGGGCAGGCCCTCGACGGCCGGCCTATCATGAGGGGCGCAAACGGGCGGCCGCTGCGCGGGGTGCCGATGAACCCGACGCGACGACGGGTGCTTGGGCAACGGTTGGAAACGGGCCTCGCGGTGTTCAACACGCTCCTGCCGATCGTGCGCGGGCAGCGGATCGGGCTGTTCGCGGGGTCCGGTGTTGGCAAGTCGACCTTGCTGGCCAAGCTTGCGCGGGGCGTCCATGCGGATGTGGTCGTGATCGCGCTGATCGGGGAACGGGGGCGCGAAGTGCGCGAATTCGTCGAGCGGGTGCTGGGGCCGGAGGGTATGGAACGTGCGGTCGTAGTGGCCGCCACGTCGGATCAGTCGCCCCTCGTGCGGCGGCGGTGCGGCTGGACGGCCATGGCTGTCGCCGAGCATTTCCGCGACCAGGGCAGGCAGGTGTTGTTTCTGGCCGACTCGGTCACCCGGTTCGCCGAGGCGCACCGCGAGATCGCCCTGGCTTCGGGCGAAGGTGCCGCCTTGCGGGGTTTTCCGCCGTCGACAGCGCACCAGATCACGTCGCTTTGCGAACGGGCGGGGACCGGGACCGGCGATGCGGGCGACATCACGGCGATCTTTTCCGTGCTGGTGTCCGGGTCGGATATGGAAGAGCCGGTGGCCGATATTCTGCGCGGTGTGCTCGACGGCCACGTGGTGCTCGACCGCAAGATCGCCGAACGCGGTCGCTTTCCGGCGATTGACCTCCTGAGGTCGGTGAGCCGGGCTCTTCCAGGCGCGGCAAGCGAGGCGGAAAACGTCCTGATTTCCGCGGCGCGGCAACGGCTCGGAGCGTACGACCGGTCCGAGATGATGATCCGCGCCGGGCTCTATGCGGCCGGGTCGGACCCGGACCTTGATATCGCGATCGAGAGTTTCCCGAGGCTCGATGGGTTCCTGGCCGAGGATGAGCCGGAGAACACGGTGGGGAGTTTCCGGCAGCTGGCCGAATGCCTGAAAGGTGCGGTGGCCAAAGGCTGAAACATGCGTCGGCTGCGTTTGGACCGACCGATGCGCATCGGGATGTGTCGGACCGGGTGTCTTGCCGGTTGCGGGCGCAGCCGAAGCGGCCCCCTGATGGAAGCCGGTTGATGTCGGGATCCCTGAGCGCTGTCCGAGCTGGCCGCCACCGGGCCGCCACCGGGCCGCCACCGGGGGCCGCCACCGGGCCGGCCCCTTGTCGGCCCCCTTGCCGGCCGGAATGGCGGGTCTGTGCAGAAGCTCTTTCGCCGGTCGCGCATGAAGCCCCAAACGGCGGGATCGCCGGTTTTTGCTGGAGACGGTGCCCGGCTGGCATGTCCCGGCGGGTTGACGTCCGCCAGTTCGGATGCGCGGGCGCGCGCCGACCGGGTGCGGCGCGACAGGGGTCATCGTGATGGGCGTGGGAAGGTCTTGGCCGTGCGTTGAATGGCCCACATGCTCCCCCGGGACGCCCGGGGCCGGGCGCGTTCAGATCGCTTGCAGAAGCGTCAACGCGATGGCGCCGGACGACATGCCTGCTGAGATGTCATTGATCTGAGACCTCACGAGAAACAACCGGTTGAGTTCCTCGAGCCGTTCGGGATCGGAGAACTGATCGACCTCTGCGTCACCGAAAACGGCCGCTGCGTGTTCGCGCATGTATTCGACCTGGGAGTCAAGATCGAGCGATGAGGCATCCTTAGGGATATTGAGTGCGGTCTGAAACACCGTCAGGAGCGGCTCATTGCCGAGAACGGAGTACCATTTGCCGTTTGCGGTGTTGTCCCCGCCTACGATCTCGCCCAGATCCCGTTCGAGGCCAAGCGACAGCCGCATGTCGGTATCCTGTTCGCCGACGGCGATCTCGAACTGCCTGGTGTTGTAGCTCTCAACAATTTCTGCGGCGAAGTCCGACAGTTGCGTGTTCGGCGTGCCGAGATCGAAGCCAAAAGCCTCTGTGAGCGCGAGATAGCGCTTGTCCACCATCCCGTTGGCAAAGCTCTCGCTGTCGAGCGACCCTTCCTCGAGCACCTTCTGGATGAACGCCTTGTTGGGCAAGTCGTCGTCGAGCCCGAAAGCGCCGAGGGTGACCTTGAGCAGCCGGTAGTCGCCCACCAGGTCTTCGGCGGTCTGCACGTTGCCGATGTTCTCGGTGAAGTACGCGGTGTCGCTTTGCAGGACCGGCGACGCTTCGAACGCTTCCTTCTGCGCGGACAGAGAGTTTTGCAGGAAGCTCCAGCCGGCAAAGCCGCTGAAGGGTATGATCGGCGTGAAGCTCATCGGCCTATTCCCTGTGGGCGGCGGCGAGGAGGCGCTCTTCGCGTGGCAGCAGAGCGCGCAGGGCTTTGAGTGCCTGGTAGTACTGGTCGTCCAGCACGGCTTCGGTCGCCTTGTCGAGTTGCGCGCGACTGTCGTGGTCGACAAGCACTTGGGAAAGCTGTTCGATCCCCCGCATCAGTTGAAGGCGCGCTTCGTCCTTGTCGGCGTCGCCCGACAGCACAAGTTGGGCGATGTAGCACACCCGGCGCACCGGCGTGTTGACTTCTTCGGGGTGAATCGCATCGCGCAGGCGCAGGATGTTGGCGCTGGGCGTGACGATCGAAAGGCGCGAGCGGCGATCGCCGTTCTCGATGACGGCGCCGTTGACGAGGACCCGTTCGCGCGGGCCGAGTTTCAGGACCAGGCCGCTCATGACTCGCCCGCCTTCTGTCTGAGGCCACGCATCATGGCCGTGTTGATATCGACCAGCGCCTCGACGGTCTCGTCGCCGCGCAATACCTTGCGGCTGTGCTGGGTCGTGAATTCGTTGAGATAAAAGATACGGGCCCGCAGTTCGCGGGGCAGGGCGTTGTCTGCTTCGGCGACATCGGCCGCCAGCAAGGTCCAGAGCCTGCGATTGAGATGCAGCGCCTGGGCAAGGTCAGGGAATCCGGCCCTGCCGCGCTCGGCGGCGGCTTTCAGGCGATGGGTCGTGCGGGCAAAGGCTTCATACTCGATGCCGCGCGGGGTTCTGATCGGGGCCTTGTTCGTGGCGTAGGCCGTTTTGGCCATCTGGAGGGCGTTCACGGGGTGTCCTTCCGGTAACGTGAGTGATCAGGCATCATGGAAATCGGGGCGCCATACTGGCGCCCCGCAAGGGTTTGGATCACTGGAACAGCGACAGAATGTTCTGCGGCGCCTGGTTGGCGATCGAGAGCGCCTGGGTGCCGAGCTGTTGCTGCACCTGCAACGCCTGCAGTTTCGCTGAAGCCGCTTCCATGTCGGCGTCCACCAGCGAGCCGATCCCGGCATTGAGCGAGTCGGTGAGCCCGGAGATGAACTCGTTCTGAGTCTCGACCCGACCGGCAGCCGAACCGAAGTCGGCTGCGGCATCGACGGCGACGTTGATCATCGTCTCGATGGTGTCGAGTGCCGCGGTGGCACCGGTGTCGGTGGTCACGTCCATCGAAGCGAGGCCGAACAGGCCGCCCGAGGCCTCGCCGCCGGCATTGCCGGTGAGCGTGAAGGCGGCCGAAGAGCCGTTGTTGTCGACCTTGAGCGACCATTGGCCGGATGTGCTGTCCTGGACGACACGCGTGGTAAGATCGGAATTGCCGGCGGAATCGACGGCGATCTTCAGCCCGCGCGCCACGTCTTCCATGGATTCGCCTTTGCCCGCGACATAATCGTAGGAGGCTGACCCCACGGTCACCTTGTAGCTGTCACCTTCGTTGACGGCTGCCGATACCGAGAGCGCGATGTTTTCTGCGCGTTCGGCAATGTCGCCGGAGGTGCCGCCATCGGCCGAGCCATTCAGCGTGGTGAGAATGACGTCACCGTCGCCTGCGGTTGTTTCTCCCATCGACACGGCGACGTCTTCAAAAGCGCGGGTCGAACTGATGGTCACCACGCCGCTGCCATCATCCGACGCGGTCAGCCCGGTAAGACCAAGGGCGTTGATCTGGCCCGCGAGCGACACACCGGCATCGCCCTCGTCTTCGCCAGTGCCGAGCGTGTAACTCAGATCGACCCCGGCAACCGTGATGTTGGCGACGTCGCCGGCGGCCCAGGTGTTGCCGATCGTCACGACCGCGGTGTTGGCGGTGTTTGCGACGTTGGCGGTCGAGGCGGTGCCGTTGGCGGCCAGCGAAGTGCCGGTACCGAAGGTGCCCTGGCTGGAGCCGAGGTCCTGGCGGGCCACCGTAATCTGCGACGCAGTAACGGTACCATCCGCGGCGCGGTCGAGCGACGAGAGGATGTTCACGTCGTCCGTGCCGGAGACCATGTTGAGGCCATTGAATTGGGCCGCGCCGACGACCGAAGCGATCTGGTCGCGCAGGGCGCTGATATCGGTCTGGAGCTTGCCGCGGTCGACGTTTTCGCCCTGCGCGGCGACGATCTTGCCCTTCATCTCGGTGAGCAGATCGGTGACCGTTTCGGCCGCCTTCTGCCCGACGGCGATGCTGGATTCGCCGAGCGAGAGGCTGTCGGAGATCGCGGTGAACCCGTTCACGTCGGCTTCCATGACCTTCGAAATGGCCCACACGGCCGAGTTGTCCTTGGCGCTGGCAACGGATTTGCCGGTCGAGATTTCGCTCTGGGTCTGCGCGAGCGAAGAGTTGATACCCTTGAGCGTTTGCAACGCCACCATGGCGCTCGTGTTCGTCAGAATGCTGGACATTCGTTTTATTCCTTCAGTCGTATGGCGCCGTTTTCGCGCCGGGTTAGAGGTCCGCCCGCTAAGGGCGGGTTCAGAGCCGTTCTGACCTCTGCGGATATTGGGCTTCCCAATCCGCGCCACCCCCTCAGGATGCCCGTGCACCCTGAGGCTGAAGTGCCTAAAGAACGGTGAAGGCGTGCATTCGGAATGTGTCGGATTTTAGTCGAAGTTGTGTCGGCATCCGAGTTGACCCCTGGGAATCAAGCATGTCGGTTAACGCCGCCGCGGGCGTTCGTCAGATCGGCGGTGGCGCCGTCACGGCCATAGGTCCTGAGGCTGCCCGAAGACGTGCGCAGCGAATCGACACGGCGTGCGGCCGACTTGATGCCCCGCGCGGCGGCCAACAGGAGCTCCTGGTTTCGCTCGGCCTTGCGCCGCAAGCGCTGGATGACCTCGTCGCTTTCACTGGCACTGGGCAGGCGCTTGAGCAGGCGTTGCTTCTCGCCGCTTGCCCGCAAGAGACCGTCAATCTGGCCCGACAGGATCATTTTGCGCTCGTGGTCGAGGTGGTCTTCCAGGGCATCGGCAGCTGCGGAGAGACTAAACAGCGTCATTTGCACGCTCCTTCATTGCTTCGTAAAGGCTCTGGGCAAGCCCGATTCCGCCGGCTTTGGCCATTTCCCGGGCCTGTTCAAGGCGCAGGAACGAGGCGAACTGGTCTTCGCCTGCGCCGCCGCCGAAGGCATCGGGGGTCTTGCCGACACCGGCCGATTTGAGCATTTCAGCAAGGAAATTGGCTTCGAGTTCCTGGGCGGCTTCACGCAATTTCTTGTCTTGCGTATCCGCGGTCCGGGGGAATGGCGCGGGCAGAGCGGCGGTGGGGTCTATGGCCGACATGGCGAATCTCTCGAATTGATCGCAATTTCGACATCCTGCCCGGCGCGGGTAAAGATTGTGGTAACGCCTGTCTGCGATTGTGCGACTCGACGGAGTCAGAACACCCGGACAAAAACATGCACCTGCCGCAGATCGCAGCCCTCCCCAAGGTCGCCGATGACCTGACTGAATCCGGACGAGCCGCTCACCTGGCCTCGGAAGGAGAAGGGTTCCTGTCGGTCTTCAGCGGTGGCGCCGCAGCCGCGGTGCCTGAAGCGTCCGGATCCGAACCGCCGGCTGTGATACCGTCGGCGCGAGTTGCATTCGCCGAATTCGCTCAAGCGCCCGCAGCCGAAACGCCTGCAGGGGAGACGCCCGCAGGGGAGAGGCCGGCACAGGAGAAGCCCGCAGAGGAGACGCCCCGAAAGGGAGCGCCCGGATCCGAGCCGCCAGGCGTGGCGACGGCCGGAGTGGAGACTCCCGGAGCGGAGACGCCCGGCGCGGAGACGCCCGGCGCGGAGACGCCCGGAGCGGAGACGCTTGGGACCGCGGCACCCCAGGATGGGGCTCTGCGCGCACCTGCGGATCGGGTACCGGAGCCGACCAAATCGAGACAGCCGCCGATTGTGGACGCCCGGGCACGTGTCCCCGACGAAGGCGGCGGCGCCGATGGGCAATCGACGGGTGAACATGCTGCTGAGCTGGCCTCCGATGCGATCGCGGATATCGCTCACCCGGACGACTGGTTGCTGCCGGGTATCCCGGTGCCGGCGACAGCGCCGGGCGGCGCGACCCCGGGCCGGGCGCCGGAAGCGTTCGCGCAGGAAAACATTCCGGTCCGGTCGAGCCCCGACAAGGCCAACGGTGGGAGGCTGACCACGATAGGTGCTGACGCCGGCGAGGATGCGGTCTCGGAGAATATCGCCCCGGCGCGGCGCACCTTGCACACACCTGTCCCGGGCATTGAAAGAACGGCGCAGTCGCTGCCGACCACGGCGCCTGACTTCGTGGGTAGTGCCGCGCGCAGCGGGGCGCTCCTGGTTGACCCGGATATGCGCGGGCCAGCACAAGTTGCGGGCGCGACCCCGCAAGCCGGCACCGCCGTGCCGGACGGCCAGGGTCGTCCTGATGGCATTGCGGGAGAGAGGGGCGCCGATTTCCGATCGGCCGACCCAACCGCGCCGACCGCAGCGCGCCTTGACGGGGTTGGCGCCGTCCAGCTGGCCGGCAACGGGCAGACAGCCACGGCCGCCACCGGCATGCAGATGCCGACTGGAATTCAAGGAGTTCCGCCCGAGGCGCGCGGACCCCGGGCTGAGGCCCGATCCGCCGCAGAGACCGTCGTGCCGGCGTCGCAAGGCGCATCGCAGGCCGACATGTCCACCATGCAAGCCTCCGCGACCGCTGCGCCGCCCGCCGGTTCGGCCGTGGAAGCGGCGGTCGCAGCATCGGGCGGCGGTTCCGGCGTTCCGGGTGTTGGCGAAGGCCTGTTCAACGCGGACCCGACTATGTCGGAAAACGCGTTGGGGGAGGCGCGTGGGCCGGTGCGCGGCCCGTCGGCCGCGACCTTGCCGGTCTTTCAGTCCGCCGATACGCCGCGCCTGGTCGCGCTTCAGATCGCCGAGGTGGTGCGGGCTTCCGGCGAACGCGCCGTCGAGCTCAGGCTGCAGCCGGAAGAACTTGGACGGGTGCAGGTGACGATGAGCCAGGACGCGACCGGCACGCTCACCGTGTCGCTCAACGTCGAAAGGGCGGAGACGCTCGATCTTTTGCGCCGAAACATCGACCTGCTCGGCGCCGATTTGCGCGAGCTTGGGTACGAGAGCATCGATTTCTCGTTCCAGGGCGATGGTACGGGCGCGCAGCAGGACGCGCGGCCGGACCGGGGCGACGGGCAGGGCGCGCTTGACGCCGACGCTGCGTCCACGAGCGGCACCCTGCCGCAAACCGGCGTTCGCGGGGCGTTAGCCTCCGGCGACGGCATCGATATCAGGCTTTGAGACGAGGAGACGATATGGACATCTCATCCGCCACGGCGACAACACCGGCCCCGAGCCCTGCGAGCGCGGAGGCTCCGAGCGAATCCAGCACCATGATCAGCTCGGATTTCGACACTTTCCTCAAAATGCTGACCGTGCAGATGGAGAATCAGGATCCGCTCAACCCGATCGAAAGTACCGATTTTGCGGTGCAGCTCGCGACTTTCTCGGGCGTCGAGCAACAGGTGCAGACCAATGACCTGCTGGCGGTGATCCAGGCGCAGCTTGGCGCTGGCGGGATGTCGGAATACGCCAGTTGGGTCGGCATGGAGGTCAAGGCGGTCGGCTCGGCCGCGTTCGACGACAGCCCGATCACGTTTTATCCCGATCCGGCCAGCGGTTCGCAGCGGACCATGGTGGTGGTGCGCGACGTCAGCACCGGCGCGGATGTCGACTACTTCGAGATCCCGGTCTCAGATGAGCCGGTGCAATGGGCGGGCGTCGACGAAAACGGCGATCCGTTCCCGCCCGGCAGTTACACGTTCCATCTGCAAAGCATCGCCGACAACCTGACGTTTTCGGAGGAACAGATCGCGGTCTTCTCCGAAGTGCAGGAACTGCGCCTGGTCGACGGCGAAACACGGCTGATCCTGGGCGGTGGTGGCGATATCGCCGCATCGGACGTTGAAGCGGTGCGCAGGCCGGAGCCGCCCGCGGTGTGAGCCCCGGCCTGACCCCAGCCTTGTCGTGTCGTCTTTCGCCCCCGAGGCGATGCGGTGCGATCGGTCAGTCACACGGCCATGGGCCGGATTCAGATCAAGGCGATGAGCCAGAACAGCACCGAGGTGCTGAGAACGCCGAGGCCGAAATAGCTGAGCGCGCGCAGCGGGCGGTGCCGCGAGCGCTGTTCGGGCTGGCGGGCCTGGGCGATCAGCAGGTCTTCGACCAGGCCGGGAAGGCGCGGGCCGAAGCGTGACAACACCCGGGCCGTACGCGCCAGATCTTTCGTCATGGCGCGCGGCCCGATCGAGGTCTTGATGTAGTCCTCGACCACGGGGTGCGCGATATCCCAGATATTGATCTGCGGATTCAGCGAACGCGACACGCCCTCGACCACGACCATGGTGCGCTGGAGGTGGATGAGCTCGGTGCGGGTCTGCATTCCGAACCACTCGGTGACCTCGAAGAGGTAGTGCAGGAGCCGGCCCATCGAGATGCGCGACGCATCCATGCCGAAGATCGGTTCGCCGACCGCGCGCAGTGCCTGGGCGAATGCTTCGACGTCCTGGTCGGCGGGGATGTAGCCAGCCTCGAAATGCACCTCGGCGACCCGGCGGTAATCGCGCCGGATGAACCCGTAGAGGATTTCGGCATAGACCCGGCGGGTGTATTCGTCGATCCGGCCCATGATCCCGAAGTCGAGCGCGATAATGTCGCCATTGGCGGCGAACTTCAGGTTTCCCTGGTGCATGTCGCCGTGGAAAAACCCGTCGCGCAGCGCATGGCTGAGGAACAACTGCAGCACCCGGTTGCCGAGCGCGGGAAGATCGAGCCCGGAGGCGCGCAGCCGCGCCATCTCGTTGGCCGAAATGCCTTCGCCCCAATCGAGCGTCATCACCCGTCTGGACGACAGGCCCCATTTCACTTCCGGCACGACAAAGCCTTTGTCGTTGCGGGTGTTTTCATAGAATTCGGAGGCCGAGGCGCATTCGAGCCGCATGTCGAGCTCGGCGGTGACCACGCTTTCGAAATGCGCGATCACGTTCGAGGGGCGCAGCCGGCGGGTGCCGGGCAGCAGGAACTCGATCACTTGGGCGAAGAAGTGGAATGCGTCGAGATCGGTGCGGAAGGCGCGTTCGATATTCGGGCGCAGCACCTTGACCGCCACTTCCTGCCCGGTGGCGCGCACCCGGGCGCGGTGGACCTGGGCGATCGAAGCGGCGGCAACGGCGTCGGAAAACTCGGAGAACTCCTCGTCGACCGAGATCTCCAGTTCTTCCTCGATGGTGCGGCGCGCGACCGCGGTCGGGAACGGCGGGAGCTTGTCCTGGAGATAGGTGAGCTGCTCGGAAAACTCCTCGCCGACCACGTCGGGACGGGTCGAAAGGATCTGGCCGAACTTGATATAGGCCGGCCCCAGCGCGGTGATCGCGCGGGTCACGGGCGGCAGTTCCGGATCGCCCTTCAGGCCGATGGGCGCGAAGGTCCAGCTCACCACATTGGCCACGGTGCGCAGGAGTGGCGGGGCGTCGAAGGCGTGCAGTACGGCACCGAGCGCGCCGGTGCGGGCAAAGGTCGCGCCGGTGACGATCAATCGCCAGATGTTGTGCGGGCCCTTCATCAGAGCTTCCAGCCCGAATGCAGCGCGGCGATGCCCATCGAGAGATTGCGGTATTTCACGTTGCCGAAGCCGGCCGTGCGGATCATGCCGGCGAAGGTTTCCTGGTCGGGAAACTTGCGGATCGATTCGACGAGATACTGGTAGCTGTCGCGGTCATTCGCGATCGCCTGGCCGAGGCGGGGGATGATGTTGAAGGAGTAGAGATCGTAGACCTTCTGCATCAGGTCGTTGGGGATCTGGCTGAATTCGAGCACCATCAACCGGCCGCCGGGCCTCAGCACCCGATAGGCTTCGCTGAGCGCGTCCTCGACCCGGGTGACGTTCCGGATGCCGAAGCTGATCGTGTAGACGTCGAACACGTTCGCCTCGAAAGGCAGCGCCATTGCGTCGCCGACGACCCAGTCGAGCCGGTCGGCGCGGGCGTCGGCCTCGGCGCGCTTGCGGCCTTCGACCAGCATGCTCTCGGTCATGTCGAGCACGGTCGCGGTTGCCGAGGGGGCGCGGTCGAGGAAACGGAAGGAAATGTCGCCGGTGCCGCCGGCCACGTCGAGCAGGCGCTGGCCGGGCCGGGGCGCCAGCCAATCCATCATCGCGTCCTTCCACAGCCGGTGGATACCGAGCGACATCGCGTCGTTCATCACGTCGTATTTGGAAGCGACGTTCGAGAAGACACCGTGGACGAGCCCGGCCTTCTGGTCTTCGTCGACGGTTTTGAAGCCGAAATGCGTGGTTTTCTTCATGGAGGAGGTCATCGTCTCTTGCCCGCAGCTGGAAACTGCCCCCTCTTATAGCGCTAGGAGAGGGCAGACAATGGAGGGTCGGCGGATTGCCCGAGTTGCCAGAGGTCGAGACGGTCCGGCGCGGATTGGCGCCGGTGATGGAGGGCCGTGTCATTGCCCGCGCCGAGGCGCGGCGCGCTGGGCTGCGCTGGCCATTTCCGGACCGGATGGCGGATCGGCTCACCGGCGCGCGGGTGCTCGGGCTGCGGCGGCGGTCGAAATACATCCTCGGCGATCTCGACACCGGCGAGACGATGCTCATTCATCTCGGCATGTCGGGACGGATGCTGATCTCGGGCACGGCGCTCGGAAAGTTCCATCACCACCACCCGGCGCCCGAGAAACACGATCACGTGGTGCTCGACATGGACAGCGGTGCGCGGATCACCTTCAACGACCCGCGGCGGTTCGGCGCGATGGATCTTTACGCCACCGGGACGGGGGACACTCATGCGCTGTTGGCGAAACTGGGGCCCGAGCCGCTGGGCAACGGGTTTCATGAGGACTACCTCGCCGGGGCGTTCGCAGGCCGCAAGACCCCGGTGAAGGCGGCCCTGCTCGACCAGCGCATCGTCGCCGGGCTCGGCAACATCTATGTCTGCGAGGCGCTCCACAGGGCGGGGATCAACCCGAAACGCCGGGCCGGGCAGCTTTCGCCCAGGCGGGTGGCAGGTCTGGTGCCGGTGATCCGCGACGTGCTGAGCGAGGCCATCGCCTCGGGCGGATCGTCGCTCAGGGATTATCGTCAGGCCAGTGGCGAACTTGGCTATTTTCAGCACGCCTTCAGGGTCTACGACCGGGAGGGCACGCCCTGTCCGACGCCCCGGTGCAGCGGGTCCGTGCGGCGAATTGTCCAAGCGGGACGGTCGACCTTCTACTGCCCGCGTTGCCAAACATGACTTGCACCGTGCGGATGGCTTGCATAGGAGTCGGTGGTTGACGGCATTGCACGGGGACAGCCCGGAAAGGGGTGGCATGGCCTACAAGAACATCATCGTCGATATCGAAGACAACATCTGCCTGATCCGGCTCGACCGGCCGGAGGCGATGAACGCGCTCAATCTCGATTTGCTGCGTGAACTGGGTTCGGCGCTTGGCGAGGCGCAGAAGAACGACAAGGCGCGGGCGATCGTCATCACCGGATCGGAGAAGGCGTTTGCCGCCGGGGCGGACATCAAGCTGATGGCCGACAAGTGCTTCGTCGAGGTTTTTGCCGCAGACCTGTTCACCGAAGAAGAGCGGGCGATTACCCGGATTCGAAAACCGATCATCGCGGCGGTCGCGGGCTATTCGCTCGGCGGCGGCTGCGAGCTTGCGATGATGTGCGATTTCATCATCGCCGCCGATACCGCCAAGTTCGGCTTGCCGGAAGTGAATTTGGGCGTGATGCCGGGTATGGGCGGCCTGGGACGGCTGAGCCGGCTGGTGGGCCGGGCCAAGGCGATGGACATGGCGCTGACGGGCCGGTTCATGGAGGCCGATGAGGCCGAGCGGTCGGGCCTGGTGGCGCGGGTTGTGCCGGCCAAGAAGCTGATGGAAGAAGCGACGGCGGCGGCGCGGCGGATCGCCGAAAAGAGCAACGTTTCGGTCATGGCGATCAAGGAAGCGGTGCACCGGGCCGACGAGGTGGCGTTGGGTGAGGCGCTGATGTTCGAACGCCGGCTGTTCCACGCATTGTTCGCCACCGAAGACCAGAAAGAGGGCATGAACGCCTTCATCGAGAAGCGCGAGCCGCAGTTCCGCGACAAGTAGGCGCGGGCGCTCATCGCGCGCCTCCGGCTGCTCTTCGCCGCCGTCGGCGAGGACGGTCTGAAAGGGCCGGACGCGCGTGCGTTTTGGGGCTTCACAAACGTTTCAAAAGCGCCTATACGCCGCCGGATCATGCGTGTGAGGCCCGCTTTGGCCGGATCGGACCGGTACGGAACCCGGGCCCAGGTCGGTTAAACTGTCGGTTTCGACGCGCAGCAATGAGTTCAGACGACCCGGGAAAGGGAACCGACATGGCCAATTCGCCGCAAGCCAAGAAACGCGCCCGCCAGAACGAGCGCCGCTTCGAGATCAACAAAGCCCGCCGTTCGCGTATCCGCACCTACCTGCGCAAAGTCGAGGAAGCCATCGCTTCCGGCGACAAGGAGGCGGCCGCCGCCGCGCTGAAATCCACACAGCCTGAGCTGATGCGGGGCGTCACCAAGGGTGTGCTCCACAAGAACACCGCGTCGCGCAAAATGTCGCGACTGGCAGCGCGGGTGAAGGCTCTGGGCTGACAAATCGTCGCGGTACCTGCGACGAATAGAACACGAACACGGCGCCCTTCTCCGGGCGCCGTTTTTTTTGAAATCCCTCAAGAACCTCAGGAAAAATCGGATTCGGATAAGGGGGCGCGGATTCGTTTTCGGCAATCAGGAGTCAAGTGAAGAGATCGGTTGCCGGTGCCTCACCGGGGCGTCTAATTTGCTCGTGCGATTCACGTCGCCGACTTGGGAAACACCGGGTGTCGAAGCAGGACGGGGGGACCCGCCGCCCAGACCGCCGGACGGGGCCGACTGAGGGGAGGCTCCAAGGGACTAGTGAGACCGACCGCGATGCGGCCAGCCGGGGGGTTGGCGCGCAGGTTGCGGAGCCAGCCGCGGGTGAACCGCGGGTGGCGTGGCTTGGTTTTGTTTCGATCGGCACCGGGCTGTCAGGCCCGAATCGCACCGCGTCAATTTGGGGACGATGCGGAAGTGTCCAGTGTGCCCGGCACGTGTGCCGGGGCAATGATATGGTGTGCAGGGAACATCCGCTCAGGCGGCGGGAGACGGGTCAAAACGAATATGACAAGACATGCGTGGGGACAGGTGCGGGAACGGTTGCTGTCGGAGATCGGGCAGAATCACTATCGCAATTGGATTGAACCCCTGGAGCTGAACGGGCTGGAAGATGGCGTCGCGACGTTCGTCGTACCGACCAATTTCGTCGGCAACTGGGTGCAGCGGAACTACGGCGACAGGATCAAGCGCCACATGTCGGCTTTCGCACCGGTGACGCGGCTGGAGTTCACCGTGGCGCCTGCTGCGGATGTCTCGGCGCGCATACAACCGGTCGACGTGGCCGCCGACGATGTGGCCGTAGCCGTCGGCGCGACCGTGAAGTGGGAAAGCGAGGAACTGCCGGGCGCGCCGCTCGACCCGCGCTACACGTTCGACAGTTTCGTTGTCGGCAAGCCCAACCAACTGGCCCATGCCGCCGCCCGCAGGGTTGCCGAAGGTGGCCCGGTGACCTTCAACCCGCTGTTCCTCTACGGCGGCGTTGGTCTCGGCAAGACCCACCTGATGCACGCCATCGCCTGGGACATCCAGGCCCGCAATCCAAACCTCAAGGTGGTCTATCTCTCGGCGGAGCAATTCATGTACCGGTTCGTGCAGGCGCTGCGCGAAAAGCAGATGATGGATTTCAAGCACCTGTTCCGCTCGGTCGACGTGCTGATGGTGGATGACGTCCAGTTCATCGCCGGCAAGGATTCAACCCAGGAAGAGTTTTTCCACACGTTCAACGCGCTGGTGGACCAGAACAAGCAGATCGTGCTGTCCGCCGACCGGGCGCCGGGCGAGATCAAGGATCTCGAAGAACGGATCAAGTCGCGGCTGCAATCGGGCCTCGTGGTCGATCTGCATCCGACCGACTACGAACTGCGCCTCGGCATCCTGCAGACCAAGGTCGCGCGCTACCGCGAGGAATATCCCGATCTCAAGATCGCCGACGGTGTGCTGGAGTTTCTCGCCCACCGGATCTCGACCAACGTGCGGGTGCTTGAAGGGGCGTTGATGCGGCTCTTCGCCTTCGCCTCGCTGGTCGGCCAGGAGATCACCCTCGAAAAGGCGCAGGACGCGCTGGCGGATATCCTGCGCGCGACCGACCGCAAGGTGACCGTGGAAGAAATCCAGCGCAAGGTGGCGGAGCACTACAACATCCGCATGTCCGACATGGTGGGGCCGAAGCGCCAGCGCTCGATCGCCCGGCCGCGGCAGGTGGCGATGTGGCTGGCCAAGCGCCTGACCACCCGCTCGCTGCCCGATATCGGCCGTCGCTTTGGCGGGCGCGACCACACCACGGTCATGCACGGGGTGCGCAAGATCGACTCCCTGCGTGAGAGCGACCCACAGATCGCCGAAGACCTCGAACTGCTGCGCCGCGCGCTGGAAGGCTAGGCACCGGAACGACTGGCCCGGTGCGTTTGGCGATCGCCGGGCCGGTGTCGCCCCGGAATCACACCTCCTGTGACACAGGCCGCAAGCCGGTGCCCGGCGACCCAGTTCCGGGCATCTTGACACGCCGCTTGACGCCCTGCTTGACGCCCTGCTTGACGCGCTGCTTGACGCGCTGCTTGACGCCCTGTGCAAAGGGACGGAAAGTCCCCTGAATATTCTTGCGGTGGGCGGTGACCGGTCTATGGTTGCGGTCCCTGTTTAGGTCGGGCCAGCATACGTCGGGAGAGCGACATGAAGATTTCCATCGAACGCGCCACGCTTCTCAAAGCGGTGGGCCAGGCGCAGTCGGTAGTCGAGCGACGCAACACGATCCCGATCCTTGCCAACGTGCTGATCGAGGCGGACGGGGCGGATGTGACCTTCCGCGCCACCGATCTCGATATCGAGGTGGTCGACAAGGTGCCGGCGATGGTCGAGCAGGCGGGCGCCACCACCGTCAACGCGGTGATGCTGCACGAGATCGTGCGCAAACTGCCCGACGGGGCCCTGGTTGCGCTCACCGCCGACGCGGCGACCGGGCGGCTGGCGATCGAGGCGGGGCGGTCCAACTTCTCGCTGGCGACGCTGCCCAAGGAAGACTTTCCGGTGATGGCCTCGTCGGAATACGAGTCCAACTTTTCGGCCGCGGCGCCGGTGCTGCGGCGGCTGTTCGACAAATCGAAATTCGCGATCTCGACGGAAGAGACGCGCTATTACCTGAACGGGGTCTACCTGCACATCTCAGATTCCGACGGCGGACAGGTGCTGCGCGCGGTGGCGACCGATGGTCACCGGCTGGCCCGGGTCGATACCGATCTGCCGCCGGGCGCCGAGGCGATGCCGGGGGTGATCGTGCCGCGCAAGACCGTGGGCGAGCTTCGCAAGCTGCTCGACGACGACGAGGCACAGATCGCGGTTTCTGTGAGCGAGACCAAGGTGCGGTTCGCGACCCCCGAAATCACGCTGACCTCCAAGGTGATCGACGGGACTTTCCCCGATTACACAAGGGTGATTCCGGTGGGGAACACCAAGAAGATGGAGGTGGACGCGGCCGAGTTCGCAAAGGCCGTCGACCGGGTGGCCACGGTGTCGAGCGAACGGTCACGGGCCGTGAAATTGCAAATCGACGACGACCGGCTGGTGCTGTCGGTCAACGCCCCCGACGCCGGCGCGGCCGAGGAAGAGCTTGGCGTGGCTTACGGCGACGAGCGGCTGGAGATCGGCTTCAACGCCAAGTACCTCTTGGAGATCGCGAGCCAGGTGGACCGCGAGAACGCGGTGTTTATGTTCAACACCTCCGGCGAGCCGGCGCTGATGCGCGAAGGCAACGACACCTCGGCGATCTATGTCGTCATGCCGATGCGGGTGTGATCGGCGGCAGCGATAACCTGCCCGCTGCGGATTTGAGTACTTTTGCCAAGAAAAAGGGGTGGGGATGACCGGCCTCTTTTTGCGCGAGCTGACGCTGAGCCATTTTCGGTCGCATGTCCGGGCGGTTCTGGCGCTCGATGGGCGGCCGGTGGCGCTTTTCGGGCCAAACGGGGCGGGCAAGACCAACATTCTCGAAGCGGTCAGCCTGCTCAGCCCCGGACGCGGGATCCGGCGGGCTGCGACCGACGAGATCGCGCGGCGGCCGGAAGCGCTGGGCTGGAAGGTGACCGGTATCCTGCAATCGCTGCACCAGCTGCATGAGGTGGCGACCTGGGCCGAGGCGGGCGCGCCCAGGCAGGTGACGATCGACGACAAGCCGGCGGCGCAGGTGGCCTTGGGCCGGATCGGGCGGATCGTCTGGCTGGTGCCGGTCATGGATCGGCTGTGGACCGAAGGCGCCGATGGGCGGCGGCGGTTTCTCGACCGGATGGCGATGTCTTTCGAACCGGGCCATGCCGAGGCGGTGCTGGCCTACGAGAAGGCGATGCGCGAACGCAACCGGCTGCTGAAAGAGGGCGCGTCGGACCGGCACTGGTATCACGCGCTGGAGGCGCAGATGGCCATCTCGGGGGCGGCGATCCAGGCGAACCGGGGCTATACGGTGAGCCGGCTCAAGGCGGCGCAGGCAGAGGCGGAGACCTCGTTTCCAACCGCCGCGCTGTCTGTGCTCAATGCGGACGGGGCGGCGGAGGGGCCGGAGGGAGAAGCCGCGCTCACGGAGGCCTTTGAGGCCGGACGCGGGCGCGACCTTGCGGCCGGGCGCACGCTGGTTGGACCCCACCGGGCCGATCTCGCCGCGCGTTATGCGGCCAAAGGGGTCGCGGCGAAGGATGCCTCCACCGGCGAGCAGAAGGCGCTGCTGGTGTCGCTGGTACTCGCCAACGCCCGCGCCCTCGCCGCCGATTTCGGCGCGCCGCCGATCCTCTTGCTCGACGAGGTGGCCGCGCATCTTGATGCCAGCCGGCGGGCGGCGCTCTACGACGAGATCAGCGCGCTTGGCGCCCAGGCGTTCATGACCGGGACCGGGGCCGAGTTGTTTTCAGAGCTTGGCGAGCGGGCACAGCATTTCGAGGTACGCGAGACCGATGGGGTGAGCGAGGTTCGGGGCGCGTAGTTTGACCTTGCCCGGGTCACGGGAATCGTGGCACCGTGACAGAAACAAAGAGGGAACATTGTCATGACTTTGCCGATGAACCGGGTGAATTTCATCACGCTCTGCGTCGCCGATCTGGCGCGCGCCCGGGCCTATTACGAAAAGCTCGGCTGGGAGCTGGAGAGCGAGATGGGGATCGTCGCCTTCTACCGGATGAAGGGCCAGTTTTTCGGTCTGTTCACGCTGGAGGGGCTCGCCAAGGAGACCGGGCGCGACATTTCCGAGCTGAAGGCGGGCGCGACGACGCTGGCCCAGAACCAGCCGTCGCGCGAAGAGGTGGATGCCGCCTTTGCGCATGCGGTCGCTTGCGGGGCGACAGCGGTACGGGCGCCGTTCGAGACGGAATGGGGCGGTTATTCGTCCTATGTCGCCGACCCCGACGGGCACCTGTGGGAGTTCGCTCACAACCCGTTTTCGCCGCTCGACGAGGACGGCCATCTCGCCTGATGCGCCTGGCCTGTGGTGCTCGGGTGTTGTGACACAAAATCTTGTGGGTGAATGCTGGCAAAGCCGGGTCGAAACCCCTATAAATTGCGCACTGAATTCAAGGAATGTGCGCATGGCGGAAGAGCAGAACCAGACCCCCGAGAACGGGGCGGAGAATCCGAAGGAAACCCGCCCGACGGAGGCGCAGTCGTCCGCTGCCTACGGGGCGGATTCGATCAAGGTTCTCAAGGGGTTGGAGGCCGTCCGAAAGCGGCCCGGAATGTATATCGGCGATACCGACGATGGCTCGGGCCTGCACCACATGGTCTATGAGGTGGTCGACAACGGGATCGACGAGGCGCTGGCGGGCCACGCCGACGCTGTGACGGTGACGATCCATGCCGACAGTTCGGTCTCGGTGACCGACAACGGCCGTGGCATCCCGGTGGATATCCACCCCGAGGAGGGCGTGTCGGCGGCGGAGGTCATCATGACCCAGCTGCACGCGGGCGGGAAGTTCGACCAGAATTCCTACAAGGTTTCGGGTGGCTTGCACGGCGTCGGCGTGTCCGTGGTCAACGCGCTTTCGGACTGGCTGGAACTGACGATCTGGCGGGACGGCAAGGAACATGTCGCCCGGTTCGAGCACGGCGATTGCACGGACCATCTGAAGATCGTGGGAGACGCGGCGGGCAAGAAGGGCACCAAGGTGCGCTTCCTCGCCTCGCTCGATACGTTCTCGAACCTCGACTACGAGTTCAAGATATTGGAAACCCGTCTGCGCGAGCTCGCCTTCCTCAACTCGGGCGTGCGGATCATCCTCGAAGACGAACGCCCTGCCGAGAAGCTGCACAGCGAGCTGCATTACGACGGCGGGGTGCGCGAATTCGTGAAATACCTCGACCGGCACAAGACCCCGATGCTGCCCGACCCGATCTACATGGTCGGGGAGCGCGACGGGATCACGACGGAAGTGGCGATGTGGTGGAACGACAGCTACCACGAGACGGTGCTGCCGTTCACCAACAACATCCCCCAGCGCGATGGCGGCACCCACCTTGCGGGCCTGCGCGGCGCGCTCACGCGCTCGATCAACCTCTACGCAAACTCCTCGGGGCTGGCGAAGCGCGAAAAGGTGAGCTTCACCGGCGACGATTCCCGCGAGGGGCTCACTTGTGTGCTTTCGGTGAAGGTGCCGGACCCGAAGTTTTCCTCGCAGACCAAGGACAAGCTGGTGTCGTCGGAAGTGCGCCCGGCGGTGGAGAACATGGTCAACGAGAAGCTCGGCGAATGGTTCGAGGAGCATCCGACCGAGGCCAGGCTGATCGTCGGCAAGATCGTCGAGGCGGCGCATGCGCGCGAGGCGGCGCGCAAGGCCCGCGAGATGACGCGCAAGAAATCGACCAACGAGGTGAGCTTCCTTGCCGGCAAGCTCAAGGAATGCTCCGAGCGCGACCCGGCAAAACGCGAGATTTTCCTGGTCGAGGGCGACTCGGCTGGTGGGTCGGCGCAAACCGGGCGCGACCGGCGGACGATGGCGATCCTGCCGTTGCGCGGCAAGATCCTCAACGTCGAGCGCGCGCGGTTCGACCGGATGCTGGGCAGCCAGGAGATCGGCAACCTGGTGATGGCGCTGGGCACCGGGATCGGGCGCGAGGAGTTCGACATCTCGAAGCTGCGCTACCACAAGGTCGTCATCATGACCGACGCCGATGTCGACGGCGCGCATATCCGCACGCTGTTGCTCACCTTCTTCTTTCGGCAGATGCCGGAGCTGATCGAGGGCGGGTATCTCTACATCGCCCAGCCGCCGCTCTACAAGGTCGCGCGCGGCAAGTCGGAAGTCTACATCAAGGACGTGCCGGCGCTCGAGGAATACCTCATCAACCAGGGGATCGAGGGCACCGTGTTGCGCCTCGTCACCGGCGAGGAAATCGCGGGCGCCGATCTGTTGCGCGTGGTGGAGGGCGCGCGGTCGTTCCGGCGCATTCTGGACGCGTTTCCAACGCATTACCCGCGCGGCATCCTCGAACAGGCGGCCATCGCCGGCGCCTTCGACCCCGGCGCGGCCGATGGTAACCTTCAGGGCGTGGCCGACGCGGTGGCCACGCGGCTCGACGCGATCGCCGTCGAATACGAAAAGGGCTGGCAGGGGCGGATCACCCAGGACAAGGGCATCCGGCTCGCGCGTGTGCTGCGTGGGGTCGAGGAGGTGCGCACGCTCGACGGCGCGGTGCTGCGCTCCGGCGAGGCCCGCAAGCTCGCCCAGGTCGCTGGCGAGCACCGCGATACCTACCGTGATCCCTCGCATCTCGCCCGCAAGGACCGTGACGTGCTGATCCACGGCCCGATCGCGCTGCTCGAAGCGGTGCTGGCCGAGGGCGAAAAAGGTCTTACGCTCCAGCGCTACAAGGGGCTCGGAGAGATGAACCCCGACCAGCTGTGGGAAACCACCCTCGACCCCGAAGCGCGCACCCTCCTGCAGGTGCGTGTCGACGACATCGCCGAGGCGGACGACCTCTTCACCAAGCTCATGGGCGACGTTGTCGAGCCGCGGCGCGAGTTCATCCAGACCAACGCGCTGAGTGTGGAAAACCTGGATTTCTGAGCCAGTGTTGGATTGGCCAAGACCTTGCGCGATTTGCGCGTGAGGTAAGGCGTGCGGAAGAAGCGGCGGCCGTGGCTGGCGCCCTGAAATCTCTTGGGGGTCGGTACTTCTCTCGGCCCGCTTCCCCGCGGTGCGATGGATGTGCGGCCGGTCGAAACGCGCAAGCGACCGCAATTTGCACAGCGTGTGGCGATGGGCTGCGGCTCCGGGGAAACCCCTCGGCGTGCTGAGCGGTCCGGCAAACCCCGGCCAATTGTCATGCTCTCGCAGGCTCCAGCCTGGGAGGCCAATACCCCGAACCCCAGGAACGGTATCCTGTTCGAGACGGATCGGGGTGATCACGACAAACAGAGCGAGGGCGCCCTTGCGGGCGGCAACATGGCGCCTGTCCGGCCAAGTGTCATCGACGTCGGCCGGTTACCGCACGACCAGGTCCACCTCGCTCGCACCGCCGCCGGTCTTGTGCACCTGTAGCTGAACCGAAATGCGATCCTTCATCGCTTGCACGTGACTGATCACGCCGATGGTGCGCCCTTGGGCCTGAAGCCGTTCCAACGCGTCGATCGCGAGGTCGAGGCTGTCGGAATCGAGCGAGCCGAAGCCTTCGTCGATGAACAACGTGCCGGCGAGCACGCCGCGCGTGCCCATGCCGGAGAGGGCAAGGGCGAGCGCGAGGGAGACGAGGAACCGCTCGCCACCGGACAGCAGCCGTGTGGGGCGTGCATCGTCGGCCATGTCGCGGTCGATGACGTGCAGCGCGAGGTCGCTGGGTGCGACCTTGAGCTGATAGCGGGGTTTCAGATCATCGAGGTGATGGTTGGCGCGCTCCACGAGCAGGGCAAGCGTGACGGCCTGCGCGATCTGCGCGAAGCGGTCGCCCTTGGCCGAGCCCACTGCGGCGTTCACCGCGGTCCAGGTCTCGGCGGTCTTGCGCGCTGCCTCGATTTCGGCCTCCAGTCCGGCAAGCGCCTTGGCCGCGGCGGCATCGGCCTCGCGTTGCTGGGACAACCGGCCAAGCGTTTCGCCCCGTGTGCGGGTGTCGGCTTCGAGCGTTTCATTGCGGGTTTCGAGCTGGTCCTTCGCGGTCTCGGGAAAACCCTGTGCCGTCAGGGCGGCGCGTTCTTCTTCGCGCTCCTGACGGGCGCCTTCGGCATTGGCCTTCTCCTTGTCGGCGGCCCCGAGGCTTTTACGGCAGGCCTCGACGGTGGCTGGCTCGACCGCGTGAAGCGCGAGCAGGGGTTCCTCCTCCAGCCCCGCGGCCGCACAGGCGGCTGTAAGCGCCGTTCTGGCGGCTGTCGCACGGGTTTCGGCCGTGGCCATGACATTCTGTGCCGACGTGTGCGCGCTTCGTGCGGCCGCCTCGGTCCTGGTGGCCTCGCCCAAAGCGTCCCGCGCCGCGTCGGATGCCTTTTGCGCTGCGGTTCGCGCATCGTTGTGCCGGGTCCGGTGGACGCCCGTTTCCTCCCCGCCCAGCAGTGCCGCGCGGGATTTTCGCAGATCCTCCAGAGCTTTGCACCGCGCGGTTTCGGTTTCTTCAGCCTGTTCGCGGTTGGTCCGGGCCCCGGCCAGGTCCGCGCGCGCTTCGGCAAGGACGGACGCAAGCTCGCCGAGGTCTTTCTCGGTGCCTTCGATCCTCTCTCGGGCGTCCATGAGGCGCGCGACCTGGTCATGAAGCCGATCGAGCTGCGGTTTGGCACCCGGCCCGAAGGTGTCGGCGCGGACCTGGGTCGGCGCCAGGAGCGGGCCGAGTTTCCGGTCGATGCTTTCGACGGTCGCCCGCGCCGCTGCGCTTGCCTGTTCGAGCTTGGCGATGTCCTTCTCCCGGGTCGAGATCTGCGGATCGACAAGACGGATCTGGCGCTCCCGTTCGGTGATGTTCCCCTTCGCCTCCTCAATGGCCATGTCGGCCTCCCGGTGACGGCGGTCGAGCGCCTCGAGCCTGTCGCGATCTGCCTCAAGCCCGCTGCGCCAGCCCGCGAGGCGCGTTTGCAGGGCCTCGAAAAACGCGTCCGGCGCGCGGGGCGTGTCGGGCAGGTCGTCCGCCAATGGACCGCCTTGCAAGGGAGCAAGGGCCCGGGCGAAAGCCGCCTCCGCCTTCTCGATCTGCGCCTTCAGATCCGGTTCCAGCGCGGTCTCGGAGTCGATGATCTCCCGCGCGGCCTCGACCCGCAGCGCCGCCGCCGTGGCGGCCGCCTCCGCGTCGTCACGCGCCTTTTGCGCGGTGGCGAGGCGGCGGCGCAGGTCTTCGGCAAGCCGGGCGATCTCGCCATCTTGCATCACCGGGTGGCTCGTCGAACGGCAGACGGGGCAGGGCGCGCCGGCAACCAGGTGCTGGCGCAGGTGTTCAGCCTCCCGGGATGCGGCAGCCTCGGCGGCGTCGGCCGGCTGGCGCAGGTTTTGGACCACCTGAACCGCAGTCCCCTGCCGGGCGCGGGCGTCTTTCAACGCTTGTTGCTGCTTGGACTGCGTAGTCTCCGCCTCTGCGCGTCGGGCCACGCTGTCGGCAAGCGTCCGGTCCGCAAGGCGTACGTCGCCCGCGGCCTTTCGCAGGTCGCGCAGGTCTGCCTGAGCCTGCGCGAGCCGTTCGAGACGCGCCACAGGCGCCGCCCCGGTCAACCGTGTGCGCGCGTCCTTCATCGCCTCCTGGACCGCTTGGGCCGCCTCGACCTGGCCAGTCGCATCCTTGATCTCGCCTTCGAGTCTCTCTCGCCTGGTCCGGTCTTCGGCAATGCTGGCGGAGATCTCCCCGGCTTCGGTTGCCGAGGCCTCGGCCAGCCCCGCCTGGTCGATGCGCGTGCCCAAGCGTTCTTCGATCACGCCCCAATTGGCGCGCAGCACGTCCTGGCCCTGGACCTCGGCCATGGACTGCTCTGCTGTCGCGATCTTCTCGCGCAACGCAGTTTCTGTCGTGACAAGCGCGTCGTGTTTTTCGTGCCGGTCCGCTTCGATATCCTTGAGGGTGGTCAGGGCCTTGGCTGCCGTCGCGTGTTCCTGCGTGGCGGTGACGATCCGGTTGTCGAGCGCTGCCGCCTCGTCCCAGATGGGCGCAAAGCCCTTGAACACACGTTCCGCCTCGTCTCGCGTGGAGTTCGCAGCGTCGAACCGTGCCTGCGCCGTCGTCACATGACCTTGTTGGGTTCCATGTTCGCCCGCAAGCCGGGTGTGCGCCGCACGCGCGTCTTCCAGCGCCCGGGTGGCATCGCGCAGCTCGCGGACCTCTCCGCGAAGGACTTGGGCGCGTTCCCAGTCGGCCAGCCAGCGCCGGTCGTCCGCCAGACCCGCGATGCCCGCCTCGGCCGTCGCGACACGCGCTTCGGCTTTTGCGAGATTGGCCTTGGCGGTCTCGAACGCGGTGTAGCGCGCCAGGTCCTTCTGAACTGCCGTCCTCTGCTTCGCCGCCGTGGCTTGCTCGGCCCTGAGCGCTGTGATCGCTGCGGCGATCTCGTCGCGTGCCTCCGGTGTCAGCAACCGATGCTCGCCGCGCCGGGTTTCGAGCGTGGCGAGCGCCGTCGCGGCCTCGCGGTTGCGGTCGAACACCCGGCGGGAGATGTCGCGGTAGATGCCTGTGCCGGTGACCTTTTCGAGGATCGCCGCGCGTTCCTGGGTCTTGGCGCCGAGGAACGCATCGAAATCCCCCTGGGCGAGCAGGACGGTGCGGCGGAACTCGTCGTATGTGAGCCCGGTGAGGTCCACGACCCTTTCGTTCACGCGCGAGAGCTGGGTTTCGAGGATCTGCCCGTCGGAGCCGCGCGCAAGACTGCGTTCGATCGACTGCAACCGCCCGTCGATCCGGTCGCGCGCCCGGCGCGCCTGCCAGCCGGCGGTGTAGGTTTTTCCATCGGGGGCGCGGAAGGTGACCTCGGCAAAGCCTGAGGCAACGCCCCGGCGCAGCACCATGCGCGCGTCGGTCGATTTCAGCTCCTGGCCGCCGATGTCGGTGACCGCTTCGCTGGTGCCGTCACCGGAGAGCCGGGGGCAATTGCCGTAAAGTGCCAGACACATCGCGTCGAGCAGGCTCGACTTGCCGGCGCCGGTCTCCCCGGTGATGGCGAAGAGCCCCGCCGAGGAGAGCGGCGGCGCGTCGAGGCGGATCGCAAACGGCTTGGCGAGGCTCGCGATGTTCTCGCCGCGGATCGACAGGATCTGCATGGATCAGACCTCCCCGAGCGCATCGCGGAAGGCCGCGAGGTGGCGGGCTTCGGGCGCGAACCCGTTCTGCGCCTCGAACGCGGCGCCAAACAACGTCTCGGGGTCGGTTTCCGAGAGCGGGACGGCGGCGGGCGCGGCGTCATCCGCCGCGCGGGTTTCGGGCCGGTGGATGCGCAGGCCCGCAGGCCGCACCGGAGCCTCGCGCAGGAGCGCCTCGGCCTTGCCCAGGACCACGGCCGGAGCGTCCTCGGCCACAAGCTCGACATAGACCAGGGGGCGCAGGTCCGGCACGAGGTCCGGCACGATACCCGCCTCGATGTCCGCTAAGGCGGCTTCGAGACCGGCGAGGTCGGTGACGCCGGTTTCAGGGATGCGTTGGACGGGCGCGGGCCAGGGAATATCCCGCTGCGTGCTGGTGATGGTGCGTCCGTCGATATCGAGGATCGTGACGCCGTGGCGATAGCGGATTTCCGAAGCCGAGAGCGGGAAGCAACTGCCCGCGTAGCGCAGCCGCCCGCCAGCAAGGTTTTGCGGCCCGTGCAGATGGCCAAGGGCGACGTAGTCGAGCCGTTCGGGGAAGATGTCGGGCGGCACCGCATGGGCACCGCCGATCAGGATCCGCCGCTCTGCACCCTCGCTTTCGATCCCGCCCGCGCAGTGAAGGTGCCCGGTCGCGATCAGGGGGAGATCGCCCACCCGGGCTGCGGCGGCGTCGGTGAGTTCCGCGTGGAACCGCCGGGCGGCCTCGATGATGGAGCGGTCCTGCGCGTCGGCCGAGAAGCTGATGCCGGTAAGGTCGGCGGCGCGCAGGAACGGGATGGCGAGGACGTAAGCTGCCGGGGCGCCGTGCGCGCCCGGCACCGGTACCAGGTGGGCGTCGAGGTCGATCTCCCCCGCCTTGCGCCGCACCGTGCCGATGGTGTGGATGTCGAAGGCTTCGATCAGGTCCCCTGGCGCTTCCAGCCGCAGGGCCGGGTCATGGTTGCCCCCCGAAATCACCACGGTGAGCTTGGGCCGCCGCCGCTTGAACTCGGCGAGGGCGCGGTAAAGCAGACGCTGACTTTCCCCCGACGGGTTGGTGTTGTCGAACACGTCGCCGGCCACGAGCAGGAGGTCGATCTCCTCCGCCTCCAGAATGTCCGCGACGGCGCCCAGGAAGACCTCGTGCTCGGCTTCGCGTGACCAGCCGTTCAGGGTTTGACCGATGTGCCAGTCGGCGGTGTGAAGGGCGCGCATGTGAGGTTTCCGTTCCGTGGGATGCGCCGGGCAGTCTTCATCGACCGGCGCGGGGATTCAAGCCGTCTTCAGGGCGTTCCCCCGGATCTTCCGACGCTGTTCTTTCACCGGACCGGGATTGTATGGAGGTTTCACGCCCTGGTGACAGATCGTGCCGAAACGCCACCATTGGCCTTCGCCCGCCAACCCGCAGGCTCGAGCCGCCTGGGCTTCGGGCGGCCAGATTGCACAGCGGTGTCTCCGCCCAATTCCAGATATGTGGCTGCGAAAAAAGTTGCCCCGCGCGCCGCAGAAAACGAGAGACGCGCCGGGGGCAGGCCGCAGCCAGACCCAATTCCGGTCGGTGAGACTGAGACCTCTCTTGCCCGTTCTTCAGCTCCGGAAGTCCGCAGGATCCTCCGCTCCGGCGCCTGGTGCCAGGGCTCCGGGCCTCCAATGCTGTCCTTGCGAACGACGGGCCCGCGGCCGACCAACGCCTATTGTGCCGCGAATGAAGCGGCTTGCGTCACTGAAGGGACCGATGCACCGACGTGAGGCTCTGCGCGGCGATCCTCCGAGTTGCCTTCAGCCCAACTGGATGTCGGTTGCGGGCGCACCAAACCGACGCCGGAATTCAGCGATCCATCTCCATGCCGGAAAAACGTCAGCTGCATTTCGAGATCCGCAACCATCGCATTCAATCTGTTCACGGCCGCTGCGGTTTCCTCCGCGGCACCGGCATTGGTCTGGGTGATCCTGTCGAGGTCCTGCATCGCCTTTGAGACCTCACGAATGTTGTTGTCCTGGCCGTGGCTCGACGCGGTGCTCGCGTCGGTGTCTTCGCCAGCCTTGATCGCCGTACCAAGCGCCGCGACCGCGGCACGCACCGCCGCGACATGTCCCGGGTCAGCCTCGGGCTGGGACCGCAGCGCGATCGCTTCCATTTCGAGGGCCGCAACCAGGCGTTCCACCTCAGACGCATATTCGGCCCGGGGCAGGGCCATCTTCCCGATCCGGAAGACCTCACGCCCCGCGGAAAGGCTGCCGAAAAGGCCGGCGCCGCGCATCAGGATGGCGACGCCCGGCATGGCGACGAAGACAAGTGCGAGCTTGGTCTTGATCGCGCGGCTGAGAAAGAAACGCGTGGCGGCCTCGTTCGGTTTGCTCGAATATGGACAGGTGATCGACGACTTGCGAGAGTTCGTCGATCACCCGGTCGAGGTGGTCTTCGGTCCCGGACACCTCACAGGCGCGCAGGGCGATCACCGCCG
>Ga0209121_10000109_pt1 | contig 81235 bp, 68 predicted proteins | sample Cruoilmetagenom3_FD_187292 | JGI IMG/M metagenome (GOLD analysis project Ga0209121, IMG submission 187292) | Oil polluted marine microbial communities from Coal Oil Point, Santa Barbara, California, USA - Sample 3 (SPAdes) (version 2) | ecosystem: Environmental > Aquatic > Marine > Oil seeps ...
CCACCTGACCCCATGCCGAACTCAGTAGTGAAACGAAACAGCGCCGATGATAGTGTAGCATTTGTTATGTGAAAGTAGGACATTACCAGGCTCCAAATACAATAAAGCCCGATTCGAAAGAGTCGGGCTTTTTTGCGTCTGCAGAAAAGTGAAAATATCAGCTATCAGTCGTCAGCTATCAGTTGCACTGCGTTAATCAGACAACCGTAGCGTGCGTTGAGTATCTAGAACCCCACGGGCAAAATAACGCAACGTTAACCTCAGAGCCAACGCATCCCATTAAAAACATTAAATGTATCTTGCTATGTTGCTCTCTAGCGCTGTAGGCACTACGATATTCTACTGCGTGGTCACTACGAAGGAACGCGCCGACGCCAAATATGTGCATGATAAAGTCATCAGTCCATATATTTAATAATCAGCGAGGTCGTTAGCGATTAGATAAGAATACAGTAAGCTTTTTACCTATTTTTAAATGGTCGCTCGAAAGGTTATTCCATTGTTTTAGTTTAGTAATACTGACTTTGTAGTGGCTGGAAATTTTCCATAAGCTATCACCCGATTTAACCTGATGTTCAATTTGGGTATCGGCTAATTGAGGGAGCACAAGCTTTTGGCCAATTCTAATGGTGTTACTTTTTAGATCGTTAAACGCTTTGAGTTGGCTAATACCCACTTTGTAGCGTTTCGCTATAACACTTAAGCTATCGCCACGTCTTACTGTGTAGTGTTGCCACTGACTATAATCATTGGAATCAAGATTAGCGAGCATGTCTTTAAATTCTGTTTGTTCAGCAACTGGAACAACAATGTGGGGTGCATCAATAATGGCAGGAAAGCGGATCACACCATGATTTAAAGATTCAAGTTGCTGCCATTGCTTTTGGTTATCTAAAATAACAGCGCCATCAATAGGCAATACTGCAATTGTTGGGCTGTTTGAAATTGTAGGAAAAGCCATTTTTTGGCTTTTTAATAATTGTGCCGCAGCTAGTAATTTTGGCACGTACTGACTGGTTTGTTTGGGCAGTTTTAAGTTGAAAAAATCAGTGGGTTTGCCTTGCTTTTTATTGTTACTAATTGCCCTGAGTACACGGCCTTCGCCTAAGTTATAAGCTGCTATTGCATGATACCAATCGCCATCAAATCGCTTGTACAAGTACTCCATAAAATCCAGCGCTGCGCGAGTGCTATCAATAACATCTTGTCGGCCATCGTACCAAGGCGTTATTTGTACTTTAAAATACTTAGCAATGGCAGGCGTTAATTGCCACAAACCTGAAGCATGTTTGTGCGAATAGGCACTGGCGTTAAAGTCGCTCTCAATAAGTGGCATTAATGCCAACTCTATGGGTAATTCCCGCTTTTCTACCTCAGAAACAATATGATAAAGGTAAGGCTCTGCACGGCGACTTATTTCATCCATATAATGAGGGTGAGATAAATACCAAGCAATGCGTTGCTGAACTGCTGGGTGGCTTGAATTGGCAAATTTTAGCTGTGCGCGAATACGTTGCCATACATCATCAAGTTCTTTTGTGGTGAGTGGCGCTATTTGTGCAATATCTTTGCGCTGTTCACTAACAATTGTTTTGGGGTTAGCCTTAATTTCAGGGGGTGATGTTGGTGTATCGGGTGTGGTTTCACAGCCGGATAAAAGAAATACTAATAGCAAAATGCGGATAAATCGATTTGAGAACACGTACTACACTACTCCGAAAATATAAATGCGGCTAACCTAAAGCAGGTAAGCTTAACATAGGGTGAGTTAAATATGAGCGGCAAATGAATTAACCAAATACACACCTAAAACAGGCGCCTTGTGGTTTTTGCACGTAAATTAAATCACCACCGTGATTGAGCATTATTTGCCGAGAGAGGCTAAGGCCAATGCCAGAGCCTTGTTGCTTGGTGGTAAAAAATGGCACGAAGATCATATCTAGCACATGTTCGCTGATACCAGGGCCGTTGTCGCTGATTTCTATATAAAGTTGCTGGCAAGTGTTTTGCGCCAAGCTGATTTCGATCCTTGGTTGAACGGCTTTCTCTGCGCTGTACTTTTGGTTACTCTTTAGTACTTCAAGTGCATTTTTTATTAAGTTTACTAATGCTTGCTCTATTTGACTGCTGTCTAGCATCACTAATTGCTGGCTTTGAATTGTAAGCTCTAGATCTATTTGCAGTTCACGGGCTTGTTGTTGATGTAAAGCGACAATACGCGTTAGCATATCGGCTAAGTTTTCAGGTGCTAAATTAGGTTTAGGTAAGCTACTAACTTGGCGAAAACGAGCAATAAAATCACCCAAGTGAGCGGTTCTTGATGCTAACGTGCTTAGTGCAAGCTGTAAGTCTTGTTTATCTTCAAGCTCATCAAAACATAATGCTTGTGGCAGCAAATTACTGCAGGTATTAGCTAACGATGAAAGTGGCGTAATAGAGTTGGCAATTTCGTGAGTGAGCACTTTAGTTAAGCGTTTATACGCTTGTTGTTCTTTAAGTTGTAATTGGTCGTGAATTGATTGTAAGCTCACTACACGGCGAACCTTCCCTTGTATTTCGGCGATACTCAGTTGAATTGATAGGGTATCGTGCTGCTCGCCATTTTGCCAGTAGGTGGTGCTGCGAATATTGTGTTCGGCGTTTAAAATTAACTCTCCAACAGCGCCTAACTCATGTAAATTTTGAAAGCTTTTACCTAGTAACTTACTAACGGCTGGGTTTGACTCGATCACCTTACCATTGTCATCACATACCATAACGGCTAAATCAACATGGATGAGCAAAGCTTGTAAAAACTGAGCTTGTTGCTCGGCATTAAAACGTGCCGTTTGCATTTGCGTTTTTACTTGTTCAAATTGCTTAAGCATTGGATGTTGTTGACCAAGCCCCAAGGTGCTGTCGCCATTGGCTAAGGCTCGGATCACCATTTCGGCTTGTTTTTGTTGGCGCTTAAACAGCGTAAAAATATGCGTTATTAATGCCGTTGCAACTAGCATTATTAACAATGTCGTCGCTGAAAAACCATGCTTTTGCAATACATAGCTAAGCAACGCACTTACACATATAAGTGCGATAATATTAAATAAAAGCAATAAATTAGCCCGCATAATTATAGCCCGTACTTTTCAAGGCGGCGGTACATGGCTCCGCGAGTTAAACCGAGTGCTTTGGCTGCATGGCTAACATTACCTTGATGGTGCTTAAGTGCTGCGCGAACTGTTCGTTGTTCAAGTATGTCTAAATCAAAAGTGTCGTACTGCGCTACATTGTTTAAAACCTCCGTGCTTTGGGTATTCTCGTCAGTACTAACTGATGTTGAATTACCAACCACTGAGCTTATATCGAGTTTATCCCCTTCAGTTAATATAACCGCACGCTCTATAGCGTGAGCCAATTCACGTACATTACCTGGCCACGCGTATTGGCAAAGCGCACTCATATCATCATCGCTAATGGTTAAGCTGCGTTTATATTTTTGCGCAAAGTGTTTTAGGTAGTAATTAGCTAATAATGGAATGTCATCGCTGCGCTCCCGTAATGCCGGAAGGCGAATTTCAACGGTGTTTATCCGATACAATAAATCTTGACGAAAACGCCCCTCTGCGACGGCTTGATCAAGGTTGTCGTTAGTGGCGCAAATAAGGCGGATATCAATATCAACGGCTTTACTGCTGCCAACGGGCGTTATTTGTCTATTTTGCAGTGCAGCCAATAATTTGGCTTGATGCTCTAAGGGTAAATTACCCAGTTCATCTAAAAATAAACTGCCACCGTGGGCAAGCTCAAATTTACCAATGCGATCGGCTTTAGCATCAGTAAACGCGCCTTTTTTGTGGCCGAATAGTTCACTTTCAAATAAATTCTGAGCTACTGCACCCATATCTAAACTCATAAAGGTTTGATTGTGGCGCATACTTGCTTGATGAATGGCGTGTGCGGTCAACTCCTTCCCTGTGCCACTTTCACCGGTTATTAATATGTTGGCATCAGTTTGAGCTGCTTTTTCTATGGTGCTAAACACCTGTTGCATCGCATTGCTTTGACCTAAAAACTCAAAGTTAGGCGTGTTTAAGGCTTGGTTTAACCCTTGTTTTTGCCGCGTTAATTTGCTCACTTGCTGTTTGTCTTTGGCGTGTGAAAATGCGGCAGCAACTGCGCCAAGTAATTGCTCGTTTTGCCAAGGCTTGGCAATAAAATCAGAGGCCCCCGCTTTAATTGCATCTACGGCTAATTGAATATCGCCGTAAGCGGTCATTAATAAAACAACGATATTAGCGTCTTGTTCGATAATTTTTTTGAGCCAATAAAAGCCTTCTTTGCCACTGATTGAGTCTTGGGTAAAGTTCATATCAAGCAATATTACGTCAATGGGTTGCTCAAGCTTGCGTTGCTCGTTAATGATGCCCGCAATATCAAATGGGTTGTCAGTGGTTTTAACGCTTTGATAGTGCTGTTTTAGCAGTAGTCGCGCGGCAATGAGAATATCGGGGTTGTCATCAACAATTAAAATTGAGCCTAAGTGTTTCATGATTGTTATTTTTATAGATTTTTATTTAGCCTAAAACAAAAAATGAACAGTGTCCATAAATGGACGTTTATAAAATAATGAAGTGTTCTATTAGCGGACACTTTAAACATGTGAATAATTAAATAAAACTTTAACTAATTGAATTTATTTATTAAATAAAGTTGGCACAGTGATTGTAATAACTATCGGTAATTAGTTATTAAACCTGTATCAAGGTAGCCGACATGGATAAAAAAATAGAACGCTCATTTACGAAAAAGTATTTAAAAAAATTCACCTTTGCAGCGCTGGCTTTAGGTGTTGCGGCTGCTGCGTACGGTTTTACGCAAAGCAGTGATACAGGCCGTAGCCAAAATATCGAGCGCAGCAGTTTAACTGTTAGTACTGTGACGCAAGGTGCCTTTAAAGATGCTTTAAGCTTACGCGGTCAAGTGGTGCCAAAAACCAGTATTTATCTCGACACTATTGCTGGCGGTCAAGTAGAAGAACGTTTAGTAGAGCAAGGCGAGTATGTAGAAAAAGGCCAACCGTTAGTGCGCTTAAGCAATACTAATCTGCAACTTGATGTAATGAGCCGTGAAGCACAAGTTACCGAGCAGCTTAACTTTTTACGCAATACGCAAATGACCATGGAAACCAGCCGGTTAAATTTACGCCGTGATTTACTTGAAATCGAGCTAAAAATTACCCACCTGACCCGTCGTTTAAAGCAAACTAAACCTTTAGTTAAAAGTGGCGTACTAGCGCAAGAGCAACTTTCAGAAATAGAAGAAGATTTAAACTATTATAAAGCCCGCAAAGAACTCACCCTTGAGCGCCAACAGCAAGAAAACTCAATCCGTGAGGTGCAAGTGGCACAGCTCTCTGACAGCGCTAAAATGCTCGAAAAAAATCTGCAATTTGCGCGTCGAAATCTCGACAACTTATTAATCAAAGCACCGGTATCAGGTTATTTAAGCGAGCTTGATGTAGAAATTGGTGAATCAAAAAGTAGCGGCGCACGACTCGGACAAATAGATATTCCTAATGAATATAAATTAGTGGTGCGCATGGATGAGTTTTACTTAAACCAAATTCAGCGTGACATGACCGTGATGATTGAGCTTGAAAGCGGCACGGTGAATGCCGAAGTGAGCAAAATTGATAGCCGCGTACAGCAGTCACAATTTCAAGTAGAAGTGGACTTACCTAGTAACACTAAAAGCATAAAGCGCGGCCAAAGTATTGATATTGAGTTAATGCTAGGGGATGACAATAACAATGCCTTACTGCTTAAGCGCGGGGCCTTTTTTACCAACTCGGGTGGTAACTGGGTTTATGTAATCGAGCAAGGCAGTGATAAAGCAGTGCGCCGTGATATCCGCCTTGGCAAAAAGAATCAACACTATTTTGAAGTGCTTGAAGGGCTAAACGCTGGGGATAAAGTGATTACCTCTAGCTACAGTAACTTTGACAAAGCACAGCAATTACAATTTTAAGGATAATAACAATGATCAAACTAACTAATTTAAGCCGCGTATTTCGTACTCAAGATGTTGAAACAACAGCGCTGAGCAATATCAACTTAACCGTAAACGAAGGCGATTTTTTAGCGATTATGGGGCCCTCTGGCTGTGGTAAGTCAACGCTGCTTTCTATTTTGGGTATGCTTGATTCACCGACCTCAGGCAACTTTGATTTTGCGGGAACTGACATTGCAGGCTATAGCGAAAAACAACTAGCAGAGCTACGTAAAGAATCAATTGGCTTTGTATTTCAAAGCTTTAACTTAATTGATGAGCTAACCGTTTATGAAAACGTGGAGTTGCCATTACAGTATCAAAAAATATCAAAAAGTGAGCGTAAGCAACGCGTTGAAACTATTTTAAAACGGGTAGGTATTGATCACCGCGGCGAGCATTTACCACAGCAATTGTCGGGTGGTCAGCAACAGCGGGTAGCCGTTGCGCGTGCATTAGTGATAAACCCTAAACTCATTTTAGCCGATGAGCCAACCGGTAACCTCGACTCAAAAAATGGTGACGAAGTGATGGTTATGTTACGTGAGTTAAATAAAGAGGGCACCACGGTTATTATGGTAACTCACTCAGAAAAAGAAGGTGCCTATGCTGATCGCTTAGTGCGCCTATTGGATGGCCAAGTGATGGTTGATAAAGCGAATTTACAGCAACAAACATCACAAGTTTCAGACGCTGTTGTTGCGTAATGCACGTTTACTATCGTTATTTTTTACAGCATGTTCCAGTGCAATTAATAAGAGCTAGTACAGTAATCTTATTTATTACATTGAGTGCTTTTGCTCTCAAGCATGATCTGTCTTATGTGTACCTCAGTGATATGGTAAGTGATTTTGTGGCTTGCCAGCTATTTTTGTTCTAACCCCTTGGGGTAAGAAGGAATTTGATAATGTTTAAAAATTATATTATGACCGCAATGCGCTCATTTAAGCAGCAAAAACAACACTTTTTGCTCAATGTACTTGGTTTGAGTATTGGTTTGGCGGCGGCTATTTTAGTGGCTATGTTTGCCTTTAATGAAGCTTCTTATGACAAGCAGCAACCCAATGCTGAACGCGTGTATCGTGTTAATCAGTATTTTACATCCTTGGGAGTTGGCGGGCCGATGACCAACAAAGACCTTATGAATACATTTAAAGATATGGCTGAAATAGAAGACATACTATCATTAGAACCTAGTCCGCCAGGTGCTGAATTTGTTCGTGATGATGTGGGTTATAAATTAGAAAGTATTATATCGGCAAGCAGCAATATAGCTGATTTTGTAAATATTGACTTAGTTGCAGGCGACTTAGCCAAAGTGCTTAGCGCACCAAATATGCTCGCATTGAGTGAGCAGTACGCAATACGTATTTTTGGCCGTGCAGACATTGTTGGTGAAACCTTAATACAAGGTAATAAACGTTGGCAGATTGGGGCGGTATTTGCTGAATTACCTGAAAATACGCACTTCTTTTTTCAAGGATTAATTAAAGAGTTACCAGCCAATACTGAATATCAAAACATGAATAGTGCCTCTTATATTCGAGTAAAGCCAGGTACTGATGTTGAAAAGTTGGCAGAAACTATTGAGCAACGCTACATGAAAATTGCTTACGAAAGCCCAAATTTAGCAAAAATGACGCTGCATCCGCTAACGTCTATTCATTTAACTTCCAACTCTAACTATGAAATGAAAAAGAATGGCTCGCTTTCAACGCTGCGTATTTGTATTGGTTTGAGTGTTTTATTGATACTTTTAGCTGCGTTTAATTTTATTAATATGAGCATTGCACAATCGGCAAAACGTGCCAAGGAAGTAGGCGTACGTAAAGCGCTTGGCGCCAGTAAGCCACAAATTATTTGCCAGTTTTTAGTGGAGTCATTACTTATCACTATTATTGCTGCATTAATTGCCTGTATGTTGGTTGAATTACTAACACCGGCTTTTAATCAATTAGTCGATAGACAGTTATCCCTCAATTATGACTCTACGTTAGGTGCTGCAATTGCTGTTGTTGTACTGTTAATCGGCTTGCTTGCCGGTATTTACCCTGCCATGTTTATGTCGGCGTTTAGTGCCAAACGAGTGCTCAGTGGTGACATGCAGCGTGGCCGCACAGCCATTGCGGTTAGAAAAGGTTTGTTGGTTGTGCAATCGGCATTATCTGTCGGTTTAATTATTGGCGCTTTATTACTGCAACAGCAACTTGCTTATTTACAATCCCTGCCAGTGGGCTATACCAAAGAAAGTAAATTGGTTATCAGTGATATATCAGCCGAACATATATTACATAACAATAATACTGCATTACTAAATCGTATCAACGCGATTGATGGGGTGAAAAGAGCCAGTGTTATGGATATTGATGTAACAGGCTCATATAAATCGTCTCGCACATTTACCGCCGACAACGGTCAATTTACCAAACAAAGTTTACCCATTATTGGCGCAGGTAACGACATAGCCAAAACATTGGGCCTAACATTGGTCGCTGGGCGAGATTTCAGTGAAAAAATGGCTGCTGATTGGTTTAGTGAAGTCAGTGACACTAAAGCAACGGCTTCAGTCATATTGACTGAGTCGCTAGTAAAACAAGCCGGTTATGCAACACCAAGTGATGCAATTGGCAGTACATGGCGCACAAGTCCGGGCAATGGCAAAGATTTAATCTTAACGGTTGTCGGTGTGGTTAAAAATATTAAAGTAGGCAGTGTTAAAGACGCACAACCTTCTACCATTTTAATTTGTGGCTATACAAATAGTTGGGACGGCCGCGTTATCGTAGACATGGACGCTGCTAAAATACTGTCTATTAAAGCGCAGCTTGCAAGTATTTTAGAAGAGAATCTCGCAATTCGTGACCCACAAATAGATATGCTGAACGAAAACTACCGTGCGCTTTATCGTAATGATGAACGTGCAACTGAGTTTGTCACTTTATTCTCTGGCTTAGCCGTATTTTTAGCGTGCGTAGGGACCTTTGGTTTAGCGTCATTCTCAGTATTACGCCGCCAAAAAGAAGTCGCTGTACGCAAAGTACTTGGCGCATCACGCATCAGCATTATGAACCTACTAGCAAAAGAATTTTTAATTTTAGTGTTAGGAAGTGTAGCCATAGCATACCCGCTAACCTATTGGCTGGTGGGTGACTGGCTTGCTAATTTTAATGAGCGGGTTGATCAAGCGCTGTGGGTTTATCTGGTTGCCGCTTTGAGTGTTGCTGCGATCACTTGGCTGACGGTTGCCAGCATCGCCTTTAAAGCCGCCAGTACACGGCCATCGTTAACATTAAGATATGAGTAATAACGAGTAAAGAACCCTACTAAAGGTCTATCAGAATACCGATAGACCTTTTTCAAGTATCTTTAATTCTTACAGCAGGGTTACCGGCAACAACAGTGTTCGCAGCCACATCTTTGGTCACTATCGACCCAGCGCCCACAACAGCGTTATCACCAATTGTAACGCCAGCTAACACAATAACTCCCGCGCCAATCCACACGTTATTGCCAATGATTATCGGTGCTGCAAAGTTCTCTTTATTGAGCCGCTCGGCTGGATTGACTGCATGAGATACGGCCAATAGTTGAACGTTAGGGCCAATTAAACAGTCACTACCAATCGTAATCACACCTTTATTAATTGGTGCATCTAATACAGTGCAGTTAATGTTTATAAAAGTACGATCACCAATTTGTATTTGACTACCATAGTCACAATGAAAGCCCGCTTCAATAATTACTCCATCACCACAGTGTGAGCATAATTCTTTTATTCGCTTTAAATTACCTTTACTGGGGCTTTTATTAAATAAGCGGCAAATTTCGTGCACAGTTTTACGCTGCGCTAGATTCTCTTTACTAATACTATTAAATGACTGCATATCAATTTTGTTTAACTTAAATAATGGTGCCTAGCTTAACCTACTTTAAGCATGATGATAATTTGAATAAAACTGCTTTATTTTTATGCATTCACTTGCCATTTATTATGTTTCGTTTAAAATCCAATAACTTTCGAAACGAAACTTAATAGCAGTTACTTAATGACCAAACGAAACACCCAGCAACGCCGTCATCTGATCCTTAGCCAAGTAAATGAGCTTGGTGAAGTGGCTGTTGAGACTCTTGCTGAACAGTTTCAAACATCAGAAGTAACCATTCGAAAAGACTTAACCGCGCTTGAAAAAAGTGGCTTGTTGCTGCGCCGATATGGTGGAGCTATTGCGCTACCAAAAGAGATAGTAAGCGATGAGATCGATTCTAAGCGCAAAGTAGCCATTGCTAAGGCAGCAGCGGCGCTTATAAAAGATCATAACCGCATTATTATTGACAGCGGCCGCACCACTGCAGCGATGATCCCTGAGTTGGCTACCAAGCAGGGGTTAGTTGTTATGACTAACGCCATTAAAGTGGCAACACGTTTATTAGCACTTGAAAACGAGCCAACACTTTTGATGACAGGTGGAACGTGGGATCCGCATTCAGAATCGTTTCAAGGGCAAGTAGCTGAAAATGTTCTATGCTCATATGATTTTGATCAGCTATTTATAGGTGCCGATGGCATTGATGTAACGCGTGGAACAACTACGTTTAATGAACTTGTTGGATTAAGCCAAGTGATGGCTAAAGCTGCGCGCGAAGTTATTGTGCTGGTTGAGTCAGAAAAGATTGGCCGAAAAATACCAAATTTAGAATTACCGTGGCAAACAGTAACCACATTAATAACCGACAGTGGCTTAGCAAGTGATAAACGTGCAGCCATAGAGGCGTGTGGTGTAAAACTAATTTGCGCAGAAATTATGGAATAGCAACTAAAACGTAAGTTGCTAGAATTAAAAAATTAATGGAGACACTATGTGTGGAATCGTTGGGGCTGTTGCAGAACGTCCAGTAAATAAAATCTTAGTTGAAGGCCTTAAGCGTCTTGAGTACCGTGGTTATGACTCAGCAGGTGTAGCTTTACTTGAAGGCAATACTCTTAATACAGTTAAAGCAGTAGGTAAGGTTGTAAACTTAGAGTCAGCACTTGAACAAGCTGGTGTTAGCGGTCACACAGGTATTGCACACACTCGTTGGGCAACTCATGGCGGTGTAACTGAAGCCAATGCTCACCCACATGTTTCAAGCAATCAATTAGCACTTGTACATAACGGAATCATTGAAAACCACGCAAGTTTGCGTGCAGCACTTAAAGGCGACGGTTACGAGTTTTTATCAGACACCGACACCGAAGTTATGGTGCATTTAATTCATCAGTTACGTCAGCAGCACACCACTTTATTAGCGTCAGTTCAAGCTGCCGTTAAACAGTTTGAAGGTGCATTTGGTACCGTTGTGTTTGATAAAGCGAATGATAACGAAATTATTGTAGCTCGCTCAGGTAGCCCGTTAGTTATTGGTTTAGGCCTTGGTGAAAACTTTATTGCTTCTGATCAACTTGCATTATTACCAGTGACTCGCAGCTTTATCTTCTTAGAAGAAGGTGATGTAGCGCGTATTACTCGCGACACTGTAGAAATTTTTGATGCAGATGGCAACGCGGTTGAGCGTGAAGTTGTTGAATCAAACATCACACAAGATGCATCAGGTAAAGGTGATTACCGTCACTACATGCTAAAAGAAATTTATGAGCAGCCACTTGCAGTACGTAACACCCTTGAAGGACGTTTAAACGATGACCGCGTAGCGATTGATGCTTTTGGCGATAGCGCACAGCAAATATTTAAAGACGTAAAACACGTACAAATTATTGCCTGTGGTACGTCATACCACTCAGGTATGGTTGCTCGTTACTGGCTTGAGCAATTTGCAGGTGTTAGCTGTAACGTAGAAATTGCCTCTGAGTTCCGTTACCGTCAGTCATTTGTACACGAAAATAGCCTACTAGTAACTATTTCACAATCAGGTGAAACGGCTGATACTTTAGCAGCACTTCGTTTAGCTAAAGAGCAAGGCTATATGGGGTCAATGACTATTTGTAACGTACCTAGCTCATCGCTTGTACGCGAATCAGATCTTGCCTTTATGACTAAAGCTGGTGCTGAAATTGGTGTAGCCTCTACTAAAGCATTTACTACACAGCTTGTTGGTTTGTTAATGCTTACTGCGTCTATTGCGCAAGAAAAAGGATTAGATCAAAGTACGATTGTTAACGCCATTAAACTGCTGCCAGCTAAATTAGAAGAAACGCTACTATTAGCTGATGGCATTGCAGACCTTGCAGAAGAGTTTGCTGACAAGCACCACTCACTGTTTTTAGGTCGCGGGTCGCAATACCCAATCGCAATGGAAGGCGCGCTTAAGCTTAAAGAGATTTCATACATTCACGCTGAAGCATACGCAGCAGGTGAGCTTAAACACGGCCCATTAGCGCTTATTGATGCCGACATGCCAATTATTGTTGTAGCACCAAACAACGAATTGCTTGAAAAGCTTAAATCAAACGTAGAAGAAGTACGTGCTCGTGGTGGCATTATTTACGTATTCGCTGATAAAGACTCACACTTTGAGTCAGACGACACAATGCGTGTAATCAACGTAAACCACGTAGATGACGTAATTGCCCCTGTTGTATATACAATTCCACTACAGTTGCTGTCTTACTACGTGGCAGTCATTAAAGGCACTGACGTTGACCAACCACGTAACTTAGCAAAATCGGTTACAGTTGAGTAAAATCAAAAGGTTATAGATTTTGATTAATGTTAAAAAAAGCGCTCAATGCGCTTTTTTTGTGCCTGAAACTCTGTTAGCTTAAGTAACTTATTATTCTCTAAGGGATTAGTTATGCGTTTATTAACCGTTATTTGTTTTTTTAGCTTTTTTGCTTTTAGTTCACAAAGTGCCTTTGCACAAGCTGGCATTAAACAGCAAAGTGCTGATGACTCTCAGTTCATGCACACTATTAAATCGGTTGTTTTAAACGAAGAACGCACAGTTGTTGTACAGTTACCAAAGAGCTACCAAGCTGAGTCAAATAAGGTATATCCTGTTATATATCGCTTAGATGGAGCGGGTAATATACCGCTTGCAAGTGCTGTTATTGAGCGCTTACAAAATGATAATCGTGCGCCTGAGGTTATTATTGTCGCTATTGAAAACACTAATCGACTTAGAGATATGTATCCTACAGTGAATAAAGAGCCACAAGGGCCTGTCGGTGAAGGCGGCGGCGCGGCAAAGTTTTTAGCGTTCTTTGAACAAGAGCTCATTCCTTTAGTAAATAAGAACTATCGCACGCATAACTATAAAGTGATTGCTGGCGCATCTGCTGGTGGTGTATTTGCGCTATACGCGTTGCAGGCAAATCCCGAACTATTTCAAGCGCATATTGCGTATAGCCCTGCAGTTTGGTGGAATTATGGCGCAATGGTAAAAAGTACAAAATCGTTTATAACTAAAAACAAAGAGCTTAACAGTTACGTTTATATCAATATCGGCGAAGAAGCCGGCATAATGCGTGAAAGGTACAATGAATTGCAGCAAACTATACAATCGCATAAAGTGCCAGGGTTACGCTTCTCTAGTGATGCGTTTGATGGTATCTCGCATAACTTAACCGCTGCTGCTGGCGTATTTAATGCCTATTACAACCTATTTCTGCCTAAACAAATGCCAATGAGCGCTTTAACTGACGATTTAGCGTCTATTGATACTTATTATCAAAACTTATCTCAGCAATGGGGTGAGCAAATATCTCCACCAGATCGCGCTGTTAGATTACTTGGTTATAACCTAACGGGCAGCAAGCAGTTTACCCGCGCTATAGAGGTGTTTAAGTACAATATAAAAAATCACCCAAATTCAGTCGATGCGCTTTCAGCCTTATCTTATTGCTATGAAATGCAAGGTGACACTCGTCAAGCGCTTGAACATATGGAATCTGCTTTAGCTATTGCTGACGACTCATACCCTTATTTAGATTACTTAAAAGAAACAAAAGCTAGGTTGCAAAAATAGGTAAATAACAAGCGCTGATATAAATAGATTTCAATTTTATTATTTATATTTTTCAATATGCCAATTCAATTTTGCAGCGTTTTTATCTTAAAACATTAGTTTATTGTTGCTCAACGATTGACCGCTGCATTATGTTTGGCTAGAATCCAGCGTTTTAAAATCTCATGGTTATCTGTAATGTTTTACATCTTATTCAAGAATTTTGTCAGGAGGCTTTGCTCCGCGCACTATCACGATGAAGTGTTGCTCGGAGCTTGATGTTTTCTGAATCTTCATCAGGTATAGCGTGATCCCCTGTAATTAGGTGAGGGACACTTGTATCTGATCATTACAGAAACTAGGCCGACGATGCATTTCATCGTCGGCCTTTTTTGTTTTTGATGGTTAGAAAAAATCATAAACAAAGTTTCGATAATTCTTGAAGCGAGGGGCCGGTATTTCATTACCGCCTCTCGCTTTTTTTTGGTGTAAAACAATGAGTTTATTAAATATTAAAAGCCTTACTTTCCATGTCGGGGATAAAGCTTTATATCAAAATGCCGAGTTTACTCTTTCAGCCGGTGAGCATGTTGGTGTAACAGGAGCTAATGGTGTAGGTAAAAGCACTCTACTTAAGTTACTTCAAGCTGAGTTATTACCTGATGAGGGGGATATTTTTTGGCAACCTGAAATTAAAATTGGCTATCTTGACCAACATACTCAAATGGATACTTTACTCTCGGTATATGATTATTTGCGAACAGCATTTTCTGAGTTGTATTTACTCGAAGCGAAAATGTTGGAAATTTATACCTGCCCAGTAAAAAGTATTCAGCAAAGCTACCTTAATCGAGCTGCAATGATCCAGCAAAAGCTAGAGAGCCAGTCATTTTATCTGATCGATAATAAAATTGATGCTATGGCTGAAGGGCTTGGGATAAAAGCATTTGGAATGCAAACCCAACTTGCTAAGTTAAGTGGTGGGCAGCGTCACAAAGTGATGTTAGCGAGAGTATTATTAACTTTGCCCAATGTGCTTTTATTAGATGAGCCTACTAACTATTTAGATGCCTCACATATTAAGTGGTTATCACAATATTTAAATGAGTTTGAAGGGGCATTTATGGTCGTTTCACACGACCAAGCTTTCCTAAATAGCATTGCCACTCATATTTGCGATATAGACAGGCAAACTATCCGAAAATACAAAGGCAATGTGGCAAAGTTCATGGTGCAAAAAGCTAACGATGACGCGGCTTATATTAAGCAGTATCAAGCTCAAAAAAAGCATATCGATAAGTTGGAGTTGTTCATTGCAAAAAATGGTGCTGGAGTGAATGCGAGCATCGCTAATGGACGCAAAAAGCAACTAACACGAATCGAACGACTGGTGCCTCCTCAGCAGCAGAAACTAATAACGTTTTACTTTAAAAATTCAAGCTTTAATGCACAAAAGGTGCTGAAAACATTTGAGTTGGTAATTGGTTACTCTCGGGCGCTAGTACCAGCGGTGACAATTACTATTATGCGTGGCGAAAAGGTGCTGTTCACAGGCTTTAATGGTATTGGTAAGTCTACATTATTAAAAACTTTAATCGGAGAATTAGCTCCATTATCGGGGATGATTGCATTATCACCTGGTGTGCAATTGGGTTATTTTGAGCAAGAGTTACATTGGTCTTACCCAGAAATATCGCCAGTAAGTTATCTCAAATCAGTGTGCGCTGAGTTGGATGATAATAGCGCTAGACAACAACTTGCTCGCTTTGGCGTGTCAGGAAAGTTAGCTAAACAGCCACTAAAATTGTTAAGTGGCGGTGAGCAAACTAAAGTAAAGCTATGCTGTTTGGCATTAAAACCAACTAATTTATTAGTGCTTGATGAGCCGACCACACATTTAGATATGGAGGTAAAAACAGCACTCAAACAAGCCTTGATGGAGTACACAGGAACTGTGCTTATCGTTTCACACGAACAAAGCTTTGTCGCAGGTTGGCCAGACCGAGTGGTGGATATGCAATCTATTGTGGATACACAATATACCGAAATAGTGAAAGGTTAAAAGTTATGTTATTAAAAATATTATTATTCCTAATTGCTTTTTTAGTAGGTGCAGATGAATTAATGCTAGGGCCAATTTTGATTCCAATCGGTAACGATTTAGGGGTTGAGCCCGAGCGGGTTACTTTATTTATTACAGCTTACAGTGTGGCTTTAGCAATAGTTGCTCCTGTATTGGGGATATTATCTGATCGTCATGGTCGTTTGCGGGTGCTATTACCAGCTGCATTACTATTTGGTGTGGCGTCAATTGCGACCGGATTAGTGGATACCTTTGAATGGGGTTTAACGACCCGAGTACTTACAGGGCTTGCCAGTGCAGGTATGTTGCCAATAGCATTTGCTATGGCTGCTGATTCCTCTGGTGCCGATACGATCAAACGTATTGCTTGGGTTCAAGCGGGTCTCACGTTGGGTATGATATCAAGCCCAGCGGTGGGGGCAATTTTGACTGAGTGGCTTTCATGGCGTGCTGCATTTATTGCTCTTGGAGTATGTGCTTGGTGTGTGGCTGCTTTGCTTGGAATACTAGCTGCTAACAAAAAAGCCGCTGAAAAGGTGAGTCCACAAAATATAAGTAAAGAACAACCTATTAAAATATGGGCAATTCCAGGTGCCGCAGGTGCCTTGCTTGCTATGTGCCTTGGTTTAGGAGGCGGTATTGGTTTATTCAATCTGATTGGCCAGCACTTACGTGACAGCTTAGATGTATCTATGTGGTTAGTGGGAGGGCTATATGCCATTTTGGGGGTTATAAGTGTAATGGGCAATTTTTTGATGCCCCGTTTGATTCAGCGTTTTGGCAATGGTCGTCAAATAATGAGAGCTGCTTTGATTGTATGTTTGCTTGTTAGTGTCGGGTTTTATTCTTATCCCACAGAACATTGGGTTATTCTACTTTTGCTGTTGGCATTTTGGTCCATGGCAGGTGGGATAGGATCGCCAGCATTACAAAGTTATATTGCTGATTTATCAGTAACTCATCGTGGCTTATTAATGTCGATGGGAATAACTATGATGCATATTGGTGTTGCTATTTGGTCTGGGGTAGCTGGATTTGCTTACAGCTTCGGGCCAATAGGAATGGTAATTCTTGCTATTTTATTATTCGGTATGGCTATCGTGGTTTTGCATCCTACTAGCAAAGTAAAAAAATAAACATGCTGTTGAGTCGAGTTCACATTAATAAGGCTTAGCAGCTTTAATCTAATCCAGCCCTTCTAACGGGCTGGCTTTTTAAATTTACGGTTGCAGGCTTTATTTTGCAGCAAAGCGTTAAAAATATAGCTAGGGGTAGGTTCTAAACCCAAAACTTATTTAAAACCACTAACCTCTACTTAATAGCTGTTAAATACGCTAAAATTACAGGCTACTTTTTAGCAATAAGCCCTTAATAAATATGACCTCAGCCGCAAGCCCTAGTACTTTTAACGATCTTGGCCTTATTCCAGAGCTAATTGCTCGTTTGTCTGATCTTGAATACTCGCAACCTACGCCGATTCAGGCAAAAGCAATTCCAAGTATCTTGGCGGGGAGTGACTTAATTGCGGGGGCAAATACCGGCTCAGGTAAAACAGCAACGTTTGCTTTGCCTATGTTACAAACGCTATTTTTAGCGCAAGGTGCTAAAAAAACTGCTAGCAAAGGTAACTTTGTATCAGGGCTTATTTTGGTACCTACCCGTGAGCTGGCAACGCAGGTGGCTGATAGCGTTAAATCGTATTCTGCTAACTTTAATGGCGCCATTAAAACGGTGGCGGTATTTGGTGGTGTGTCGGTTAATACCCAGATGCAAGCTCTACGCGGTGGAGCTGATATTATCGTAGCAACCCCTGGGCGTTTACTCGATTTAATCTCAAGCAATGCTATTAAGCTCGATAAAATAACAACCTTAGTGCTTGATGAAGCTGACCGCATGTTAAGCCTTGGCTTTACTGAAGAGCTTGCTGAGCTATTGGCATTAATGCCGGCTAAAAAGCAAACTATGTTGTTCTCAGCAACTTTCCCTGAGCAAGTTAAGCTATTAACGCAAGAGCTGCTAAACGATCCTGTTGAAATACAAGTTCAAAGCAAAGACGAAAGCACTTTAGTTCAGCGCGTATTTACGGTTAATAAAGGCGAGAAAACCACGGTTTTAGCGCACTTAATTAAGCAACACAAATGGCGCCAAGCGCTTATTTTTGTCAACGCTAAAAAAGACTGTGAGCACTTAGCAGGTAAGCTTGAAAAACGCGGCGTGAACGTACAAGTATTCCATGGTGATAAAGGTCAAAGTGAGCGTACTCGCGTAATTGAAAAATTTAAAGCTGGCGAAATAGAAGTACTAATTGCTACCGATATTGCAGCCCGTGGTTTAGATATTGAAAAGCTACCAGTAGTAATTAACTTTAACTTACCGCGCAGCCCCGCTGATTACATGCACCGTATTGGCCGAAGCGGCCGTGCCGGTGAAGTTGGCCTAGCGTTATCGTTAATTGATTATGAAGACTTTCATCATTTTAGAATTATCGAAAAGAAAAACAAACTTCGCTTAGATCGCGAAGAGGTAGCAGGTTTTGCTGTAAACCAAGCCAACCTTGATGCGGCTGAGGCGCTAAAAAACGACAAGCCAATGGCCAAGCCAGAAGGTACAGGTAAGAAAAAGAAGAAAAAAGCCAACCAAGAAGATGATGTATGGAGCGGCTGGAGAAAAAGATAAGCCTTAATACATATAAGTCATTAAATCCAAGTCATAAAAAACCCTGCAAATTTGCAGGGTTTTTTATTGGTATTAGCTTGTTTAGCTATGAAGCAAATTAAAACTTAGAAGGTGCTGGTGGTATCACTAAGGGTTGTTTAGGATTTTCTTTAAGCTCCTTTAATAACTCTTGTACAGCACGCTCTATTGATGGATCTTGGCCTTTATAAATAAGCTCTGGACGATCAATTACTTTAATATCTGGTGCAACACCTTCGTTTTCTATGATCCAGTTACCTTTTGTGTCTAAAATACGGAATGTAGCAGCAATAACTTGTCCGCCGTCTACAAGGCTTGGGTTACCAGAAATACCAATTAAGCCACCCCATGTACGGGTACCAATTAGCTTACCTAGACCAGCCTGGCGGAAGTAGTAAGGGATTGCGTCACCACCAGAACTTGAATAGCCATTTATTAGCATGGCTTTAGGACCATTGTGCGCAAACTGCGGTGTTTTAGTTGGCTCTACACCACGGCGTTTCCAATAGTTAAGCGGTTTACGCGCAAGCCAAGTGATCATATGCTCAGGAATAAAACCACCGCCATTGTAACGGTCATCAATAATCATGGCATCTTTGGTTGTTTGCGGCATGTAGTTTTTAAACATGGCGCGGTTACCCTCATAGGCTGTATTTGGCAGGTGCACATAGCCAATACGCCCATTTGATAGCTTATTAACGTAGGCTGCACGCGAGTTAACCCAATCTAAATAACGTAGACCTTGCTCACTGGCTACCGGTTTTACTGTTACTTGCCACGCACCTTTGCTACGCGGTTTGCTGTTTAGCACTAGCTCTACTTGCTCGCCTTGGGTGTTTTCAAGGAGTTCGTAAAAGTTAGCAACGTCTTTAACCGAGCGGCCATTTACCGCAATAATGTAATCGCCGTTATGTGCTTTTACACCAGTAGTCCCCAGCGGTGAGCGGAAATCGTCATGCCAGTTTTCACCTTTAAAGATTTGCTCTATTTTTACGTAACCAGATGGGTCGCTTGCAAGCTTAGCGCCTAATAAACCGTGATTTTTACGTTCGGCTTTTGGCATATCGCCCGATTGCACGTAAATATGACCTGAGTTAATTTCGCCGGCAATTTCGCTAAGTACGTAATCAAGGTCGCTACGGTGGCTAATAGCATCAGCCATAGGTTGGTATTTAGCTAAAATAGCATCCCAATCTTGACCGTGGTGATTTTCGTCGTAGAACCAGTCACGCAGTGTGCGCCAGCCTTCTACGTACATTTGTTGCCACTCAGCTTGCGGGTTGATTTTAAGCGTCATTTTGCTTAAATCTAGCTTGTTGGCGTCTAGGTCTTGCTTTGGTTTAGGCTCTATTAAGCTGTAACCGCCACCTGTATGTACAAGTAGGTGTTCGCTATTGCTTGAAATAGTGTAATTACTAACGCCTTTGGCGACTGTTTCTAGCTCACTGTTGTGATCGGTGCCTATTAGCTGTAAACCGCCATTAGCAAGCGTCAGTACGCCGTCTTTTACTGCGGTTAAGCCACGGTAATCGCCCGCTGGGGCATTAAGTGCGGTAACACGTTGCATAAAGTCATTGCTTTGCAGTGCATTTTTAACTTTTTTGTCGTCTTCTTTTTCATCTTCTTTATCTTGGACAATCGTGGCTTCGTCACTTTGTAAGGCAATAAGCGGTTTAACACTGTCGTTTACTGCAGCTGCATAAATACGGGTTGCACGATTAAACATGTAATCAAACTCGTAGCTACTAAATGCCAGGTTAAAGTCGCGCTCTGAGCTAAAGTAAAGGTATTGACCATCAGGCGAAAAAGTAGGGTTTTGCTCATTACTCATTTCGTCTGTTAAGCGCGTTACCTTTTTCTTTTTAAGGTTGTAGTGCCATAGTGAGGTATAACGGTTTTCATTATTTTTAACAAATACAATGTCTTGGCTGTTAGGCGACCAAGTATATTGAGTAATGCCGTCTTCGTCGTAAATACCGGTATCAATTTTGTGTTGCTTGCCCGATTTTGCATCTAACCACCAAAGTGTGTTGTTTTTATCTGAAAACAACAACTTAGAGCTATCTGGTGACCAAATGGGCGTAAAGCGCCAAATAGTGCCATTGCTAGTGAGTTGCTTAATAGCATTATTTTTACTGCGATCTTTTAAGTAAATTTCGTACTCGCCGCTTTCATCGCTCATGTAGGCTATGTAGCGCCCATTTGGTGACCAGCTTGCATCTATTTCGCGGCTTTTTTCTGTGTAAGATAAGTTGCGTGTAGGCCCTTGTTTAATTGGTACACTAAATAGCTCACCACGGGCAGTAAATACAGCGCGTTTACCATCGTGAGAGAGCGACATAGAATCAATAAAATCGCTAACATTTTTGCTATACGGCATTGCGTACTGGCGCACGCCAGCAATGTTAATGCTTAGCTTAGCGCTTTTTTGTGTTTTTGCGTCAAAGCGATATAAATAACCGCCGTTTTCATAAACAATCGCATTTGGGCCAGCTGAAGGCCAAAGTACGTCAAAGTTTTTATAGTTGGTAAGTTTTTTTGGTTCGCTGCCTTTGCGGTACTGGTAAAGGTTTAGCGTGTAATCACGGTCAGACACAAAGTAAATATCGTCACCAACCCAAGTTGGTTGCTGGTCGGTTGCGCGGTTTGTAGTTAGTTGTTCTGATGTGTTTTTTTCTAAATCATAAATCCATACATCTTGCGCACGACCACCACGAGTACGTTTCCACGTACGAAACTCTCGATCAATTGGCGTGTAAACATATTTGCTGCCATCTGGAGATAGCATGCCGCCACCAGTTTCTGGAATCGCTAATGGCTGTTCAAGTCCGCCATCTGCAGGAACCATGTAAGGGCGGCCCATACGTTTTCCCCATGGTGTGCGGTTAGCCCTAAATACCACATTTTTACCATCGGCGGTCCAATCTAAAACGCGGTAATCAAAACCTCCACGCGGTGGCATTGGGCCAACGTCATTATAATAAGTAAGTTGCTTTAGGTTTGAACCGTCACTGTTGATCACATAAATTTGTCGGCTACCGTTATACTCGGCTGAAAATGCAATGCGCTTACCGTCAGGGGAAAACTTAGGAAATGTTTCAAAGCCAATATGGTCGGTTAAGCGTTTGCTTTCGCCTGTTTGCGTATTCGCAATATAAATATCGCCACTGTAGACAAAAGTAACGGTTTGGTTATGGATATCAGGAAAGCGGAGTAAACGAGTGTCTTTAGTCTCATAGGCCGATACACCCGGCGCGATTGCTGCAGCCAAGGCAAGAGCCAATGTTGTTAGTTTTTTCATGGAATTACATCCTATATTAATAGCTATCCCATCATAACAATAAGGTGCAAAATAGCGATGCACTTACGATAAAAGGTCTGTTACAAAATGTGAATAAAAAAGGTTGGCATTAAAATGCCAACCTTCAAGGGAGTACTCTTTTTAAAACGTAAAATTAATGTACGTGGTCGTGCTCTTCCTCTTGTGCAATACCTAACCAAGTGATCGCGGCTGGTGGGAATGTAAGTTCTAGTTCACCTTCAATTTCTAAGTCTTCTAGGTGTACTTGTACAACGTGTTGGGCTATTGGGTCGGCTACGTAAGCAAACTGACCATTTTGCGCTACTGTCATACTAAACTTCATGCCTTCAGGCATTGTTGTTACATCTTCTTGTGTAATATCAACTTGACCTGTTAGCTCCCAGTGTATGTGATCGTCGTGCGCATGCGCCTCAAGCACATTTAAAAAGCCTAGGCTGTCTAAAACTAAAAAGTGCTCGCCATTCGCTGAGAAAGAGTAAGAAACAGCGCTTGCGCCATCGGCTAGTTGCCATTCTAGTTCTTCCATTTCAGCTTCCGCAGGGTTAATGCTTAAGAGCACTGCAGGGCCGCCGCCGTGACCAGACGCAATACCAATAAAGTTGTCACTGTCTTCATGGCCGTATATCGTACCAATGCGCAAGTCACCTACTGCAGCAATATTTGCTACTTTTTCAGCGTGGTATTCGTCATCATGCTGGTGGGCTAATAGCACACCGTCACTACAGCCGAAGGCTACGTAATCATGGTTTTGTGCTGCGCCGTGCAAATCAGGGCATGTTAACTCTAACGTTTGTTCAAGTTCGTATTCGCCATCATGAAAGTGATAAACACCTACCTGATCCGGCAAAATTTTAGCGTTTGATGTACTCTGTGCATCATCGCGGCGAAGGGTCGCTAATAAATGCTCTCCACGAGGCTCAGCGACGCCGTGCATATTAATGTCGTAACTAATACCAGGTAAGGTCGCTGTTGCGTTTGTTATGTCGTTATCTGTTAATACTTCAACAGACGCAGTTGTGCCTGATGCTGCATCACCATCGTAAAATACCGCTAATTTACCATCGTGCTTTACCAAGTGAGTAGGGCGACTGCCGCTAGTTAGCTCATAACTGCTAAACTCAGGGCTTTGTTCGTAATCATGCAGGTGTGCGCCGTGATCTTCACGCCATAAGCCACCGTCTATAAAGCCGAGGTAGTCTTGAGCGCGGCTAGCAATCACGGCATAACGAAAGTCAGGCGACGACGATAGCGTGTTTGAATCATTAGTAAGAGTGAATGTATCAAGAAGCTCATTGTCGTCTAAGTCGAAAAAGTTCGCTTCGTTGCTATCGCCAGCAAGTATCGCAAGCCTACCTAATGAATCAATAGTGTATTCATCACCGTGGTCGCCACCATCGCCATGATCGTGGCCGTCATCAGGTACTTCTATTGGGTCTTTTTCAACAATGTTTGTTTCTGCATCACCACAAGCGGTGATTAATGTGCTGCTTATTGCCAGTGCAATTAATTTTAATTTGAATAGTTTAGTCATGTTAATTTCCTTTATTTATAATTTTTTAGCGCTTAAAAGTAACCGCGAATACCTAACGCAAAACTACGACCTGGACGTGGTGCTATATTCTTTAAAAATGAGCTATGCACGCGCGCTTCTGTGTCTGTTAAGTTAGTGCCTCGTAGATACACAGACACATCTTGATTTAGAACTGATAAGTCATATGAAACGCTGGCATCAAGCATGGTATAGCCGTTTGTAGCTGTTTCTTCTGGCGCGGTACGGTCTTGCTCTTGATAGCGAGTTACGTGGAGGTGCGCACTCAGCTTATTTGTTTGGTAGCTAAACTCAGTACCAAAACGTAGCGGTGGTGTGCGTGGTAAATCGCCACCGTCTTTAAGGCGTGCACGAACGTAATCTGAGAATAAATCTACTTTAAACTCATTGGTTAACTGCCATGCAAATTGGGCTTCAAAGCCATGCAAAATTACGTCATCTGTTTTAAATAAATAAACAGGGAGTTCAGAAGAGTGATCATGCTCGTCACCGTGGTCATGATTATGCTCATCACCATGGTCGTGGCCGCTTTCGGCGAATAGGCCTGTGTCGATTTGGTAATAATAATTGTCGACTTGGTTGTAGAAAGCATTAAGAATGAAACCAATATCACCTTGGGTTTTACGAAACGTTAAATCAATATTGTTTGCTGTTTCTAGGTCAAGCGCTTGCTCAGATAAACCAAAATGGCCGTCTTCATGAATATCAAATAGTGCGCCTACTTCATAAGTACCAGTTCCAATGTGAGGGCCGAATGATAATAGCTCAGACACCGAAGGAGCACGCTCAGAACGAGATACCGACAAGCCTAAGTTGTAGCTAGGTGCAAAATCCCACACGACACCTGTTGATAAACTAACTGGTGTGAATTCTTGTTCTACGTCAAATACGCGAGTATTGCCGGCATGTTCTTCATGAGCATGATCGTCATGAACACCGGTGTCATTGTGTGCGTGTGCATCAATGTTAGGTAGTAACACGTTATCAGCATCGATGGTTACCCGTTCAACTCGGCCACCTAATTGCACTAAAAAGTCACCAAAGTGTTTTTCTTCCATCAGTGCTATAGCAAAGCTTTGTGTTTGTGACGGTGGTGTGAATGCCTCAGAGCCTTGCGCTTCAACATCGCTGTGTTTGTAATGAAAGCTCAAACCACCATTCCACTGCGCAAACGGGTTATGCATTAAGTCTACGCGTAACTCATTGGTTTCATTTTCAAACGTGGTACCCACTGCGCCATGTTCAATTTCAGCATGTTCGTAATCTGTAAAACCTGCGCGCAGGTTTACTCTATTAAGCCATTTGTTATCAAGGTTATATTCACCTAGCAACTGCACTTTAGTTTGCTCTAAGTCGGCATATACGCTTTCCTCAGCGCTATTAACATCTTCGCCACCATGGGTGTGGCCTGGAATGCCGTATTGACGATTAAATTGCTCAACAGCTATACCTACAAAACCTTGATCAAATAGATAGCTAGTACCTAAGGTAAAGCCGTCAGACTCTTCATTACTATTTGCAACGGTGTAATCGCCACTATGTTCTTCATGGTTATGGTCATCATGGGCTAATTCAGCGGCCACGGGTATTTCATAGTCATCGGCTTCACGCCAAAAGGCGTCGGCATAAAATGCAAAAGAATCAGTTCCTGTAGTGGCGTTAAACGAGGCTACTTTTTGATTATCAACAGAGTTGTGCTCAAGGTTCCATTCGCCGCGAGTTGTGCTGTCGGTAGGCACCCGATTATCAACTACATTAACCACACCACCAATGGCGCCGCTGCCATAAAATAATGTGGCAGGGCCACGTAATACTTCGATTTGTTTTGCGGTTGATGCCTCTGATGCGACTGAGTGATCAGGGCCAACGCGCGAAACATCACTGACATCAAGACCATTTTGAGTAATTAGAACACGCGGCCCGCTTAAGCCACGAATAATAGGTGTACTGGCTACTTTTGCATGAAAGTTAGTATTAACCCCCGGGAGTTTTTCAAGGCTATCGCCAAGGGTTGCAGCTTGCTGCCGTCTTAATTGTTCGCCAGATAACACGCTAACGGGAGACGAGGATTCCATTGCCGACATGTGAATAGGCGTCGCTTCAATATCAATTACTTCAATGGGTGAACGTTCTAAGTTAAAGGTAATTGACTGGCTTTTATCATCACTAAATGTGATATCTCGATGCAGATGGGCATAACCAGGGGCGGTAATATGAAGTTCTTTTAAACCACTTTTTAAATCAGTTATTACGAACTTACCGCTTGCATCTGTTACTGCTGTTATATCTGAGCCTTCAACTTCTACAGTTGCATTAGTCACCACTTTACCTTGGTTGTTTAGAACAACACCTTCGATGGTATTTGCAAGTGCATTTGTTGGTAGTAGGGCTGCTATAAACAAAGCTAATTGAGATTTTCGTGTCATTTGAATTCCTTTGCGAATGTTATATTGTATCAATTGTGCTTGAAATGTTATATTGTATCAATAGTTAATTAACTAAAAATCACTCAGGATATATAATTTGGCTACTTCACCTACATAACTTAAGTTTAATTTTTATTTAAATTCAGTGAGTTAAGTGTTTTTGTTGTTGTTTAGGTGTTGTTCGTGGGGGAGCTGTTTGCTGTAAAGCAAAAGTTAGTTGTTACATTTATTTATCTCTAGTTAATAAATTTTTAGATAAAACCACAGCGGAGGCATTGAGCAACAAGGATGGCAAAGTTAAAACATCAGCCCACTACATTAGAGTGGGTAATATGAATAAGCAGCAATTTAAAGAGATGATGGGCTTTGCGATAAAAAGATGTGAAGCCTTTGAAAAAAAATTAACGCCAAAACGTCAGCAGGTATTTGAAATTCTATTGAAAGCAAATAAACCGTTGTCTGCTTATGAGTTAACAGATCAATTTAATAAGCAAATAAATACACCGATTTTGGCAATGTCCGTTTATCGGATATTAGGTTTTTTAGAGTCGGTAGGTCTGGTACATAGATTAAAGTTAGAAAATAAGTTTATACCGTGCAGTCACGTTAATAATGATAGAGAGCATCAACTATCGATGTTTTTAATTTGTAGTTCTTGTAATAAAGCAAGTGAGGTGAATGACCTTAATAATTCGGTTAAATCTTTGTTTATGGAACTGAAAATGAAAGGGTTTACGCCAGCAACTTCGCAATTAGAAATCTCAGGTGTTTGTTTTGGATGCCAGCAAAGTACCGCTAACACAATTAAAAAGAAGGATAAATAATGAAGCTGACTCAAACGACAGCAGACAAGTTTGCTATTGGGCTTTCGTTAATGTGCACGGTACATTGTTTTGCAACACCGGTTATTTTAGCGCTGTTGCCAAGCCTTGCTGTACTACAAATAAATGCTGAACAGTTTCACTTATGGATTCTTGCTGTAGTATTACCAACAAGCTTATTAGCTTTGAGCTTAGGCTGTAAAAAGCACAAACGTACACGTTATATGGCGTGTGGAGTTGTTGGTCTAGCTTTTTTGATAATTGCAGTATTGCTAGGTCAAGAAGAGGCCGAAAAAGCGCTCACTTTAATTGGCTCCGCTTTTATCGCACTAGCCCATTGGCTTAATTACCAACAGTGTTTTAAAAAGAATAACGAAAATTGCCCCTGTTCAGGTGATAAATCAGATCAACTTGTTTAACACTGCCAGTGTTAAAAATAGCGACTATGTGGCATTGTAATTATAAATATCGTTTTTTAGGTAAACTAATTTAGTGAATACTGCTTTAAGGCTTTTGCTGTTACTTTGTGTTTTCATCTGTTTTAAATTAAGCGCAAATACCCCCTACGAGATCCCTAGAAGTAGTGTTATTGAGCTCACCGACCCTGCTACCAAGCGGGTGTATCCTATTTTTATCCAGCTACCTAAGTCATATGCAAAGGAGCCTAATAAAACGTATCCTGTTATTTATTTAACCGATGCGCCGTATGCATTTCCTATCGTTGCCGGTGCCACACGGTTTCCAATGAATAGCGGCAAAATGCAACAGGCTATTATTGTGGCGATCAGCTATGAAAAAGGCTCAAGAGGAGCTAGTAGTCGAGTTAGGGATTATACACCCACTCAATCCCTGAGCTGGAAAAAACAAACCGGTAACGCTAAAAATCATGCACTGTTTTTAAAAAATACTGTGCTGCCGTTTATCGAAAAAAGTTACCGAGCAAGTAACACGCAAAGAACGTATATAGGTAACTCGTTAGGCGGTTTATTTGGCGCCGCTGTTTTATTTACGATGCCTGAGCTATTTAGCAATTATATTATTGGCAGCCCGTCGGTTTGGTTTGATAATAATGCACTGCTAGCGTTAAAAGCGAATAAGCCCCAAATACCAATAAAGGTTTATGTATCTGTTGGGGCAAAGGAAACTCCAGCCTTTGGTGAAGGGCAAAATATGGTTGAAGGCGCAGCGCAACTTGTGAAAAAAATTAATGCGCTCAATAGTGATAATATAAAATTAAAAAGTGTTGTTATTGAAGGGGCACAGCATGCAACCGCATTCCCAACCACCGCAATACAAGGGCTTGATTGGGTATTGGGAAGCAGTCAATAAGCTCGCAATGGATTTTCGATGCTTTTATAGTTAAGTAATTGATATTAAATCGCTTTAATCTCGCTTTTCCACTTTACCAGCGCTGCTATAAATTCGGGGCCAATACCACAGCAGCCGCCAATAATTGTTGCGCCTAGGCTATGCCATTGTTTAGCAAATGCTACATACTCAGCAGGTGATAAATCGCGGTAACCTTGCGAGCCTTCATTGGCTTTATAATCACTGGCGATTGGTGTAAAACCATTCGCAAATGCCCCTAAATCAACATGTTTATTTTGCTGTTTTAGCACGCGATTAGTGTCGCGCAGCGCTTGTTCAATAACCTCGGGAATAGAGCAGTTAAAGAATATGCCCGCTATTTTATATTCGAGTAGTGCTAGGATAGCGTCTGATACTAATTCACCAGAGCGCAATGTCGCTTGTTCGCTTACTTCATCACTTAGGGTAAATGCGTAATAACATGGCTTGTTTGAATTCTTCAGTACGCTTGCCATTACCCGCGCTTCTTCAATGTTTGATATGGTTTCACCAATCCAGATGTCTACATATTCGTCTTGTGCTTTATACAGGGTATCTAAAATAGTAAATGCGCGATCACTTTGGAAAAAATCAGCACGATACGAGCCAAAGGCAGGAGGCAGTGAACCGGCAACGAGTACCGTTTGCTTTGCGTTTTGAGTCACCTTTTTTGCAATAACCGCTGCCTGCTCAGCAAGCGCAGCACCTTTTGCTTGGTAAAGCGTTTCACCCAAGTGAAAGGGGACACATGCATAGCTGTTAACAGTAATTATTTCAGCGCCAGCATCTATAAAACCTTGGTGTGCTTGGGTTACACATTGCGGTGCTTCTATTAAAGCTTGCGCACTCCACAGTGGCTGTGAAAACGGCGCGCCCATGCGTTTGAGTTCACGACCCATGCCGCCATCTAATATTATTAACTTGCTCATAATGGACTTCTATACGTCTAAATAATTAAAGCTATTCAAACATACTTTTTGAAAATTCATAATGAAACTTCATCAGGTTGAGTATGAAAAAAGTTCAACATGTTAAAGCTGTTTTTAAAAGGCACAAAAAAAGCGACTACCCAGTAAGGTGTCGCTTTTCTTTTTACAAGTAAGCAATTACTTGTAAAACGCTTCTACAGTGCCTTTTACTTTCATAAGTAATGGCTGGCCGCGACGGTCTAGCGCTTTAGGTGCCGCTACTTTTATCCAACCTTCGCTGATGCAGTATTCTTCAACGTCAAAACGCTCTTTACCGTTAAGTGTAATACCGATTTCATGCTCAAATACTTCTTCTACATAAAATTTGCTACGTGGGTTGATAGACAGTTGATTTGGTAATTCTGGTTTGTTTGTATCAGTCATATTGGTGATCTGCGTTGAATTAATTATGCGCTATTGTAGGCAATAGCTGGCTTATGCTCAAGCACGACATTCATAAACTGAGCGGCTTTTAGTTTTATCGTTATATGTTTGAGCTTATTGCCTCAGCGGTGCTGTGAGCCAGCTCTATAAAAGCGGCTGTTGCGGCACTTTGGTAAGCATCTTGTCGCTGTAATAACACAGCGGTACGTTTTAATAATGAAGGTGCAAGAGTAATGGCAACTAACTCTTCGTGTTTACTCGCTATGTTAGAGGGAAGCAAAGTAGCTAGTTGTGTATGGCGCACTATTTCAATAACGGCACTGAGTGAATTGGCTTCCATAAGTACATTAGGCTGCACCTTGTGTTGGCGACAATGACGTTCAATTTGTTCGCGAGTTGCAAACTCATTACTGAGTAGCACCAGTGATTGTTCATTTAAAGTGCTCAGGTCAATACGGTGTTTGCTAGCTAAAGCATGGTGTTTATTTACTACTAAAGCGAGTGTCTCTTGTAATAAAGTTTGGGCGTGTATGTCTGCACTATGGTTGCCTTCAAAGGCTATACCTACATCAAACTCATCATCTAACAAACGATTTTCCATGCGTTCTTGCGACATCTCTTCCATGCTTAAGGTGATGTTGGGGTAGTGCTGATGAAATGCGTTGACTAATGGCCCAATAAAATAAGTAGTAAACGTCGGCGTAATAGCCACTCGCAATGACCCCCGGCTGAGGTTTTGTACATCATGAATCGCCCGCTTACCTTCTTCTAAATCCTGCAAGGCTCTGTGTGCATAACGAGCATATACCTCACCCGCATCGGTTAATTTTACGCTGCGCCCTGAGCGGTCAAATAAAGGTGCACCGAGGGTTTCTTCAAGCTGCTTAATTTGTTGCGACAACGCAGGTTGAGACACATATAAGGATGCTGCTGCTTTGGTGAAGTTTTTGTGTTTGGCAACGGCCAAAAAGTAATTGATGTGGCGAAGTATCATAGCTAACTATAAGTATTTCTTATCGGTATTATAATATACCAGTCTTTTACCTTATTAAAAAGCGGGCGTAATATTCACCTCATCGACAATATAGAGACACCCGTTATGAAAGATATCATTGAAGGTTTTTTAAAGTTTCAAAGTGATGCATACCCAGAGCGTGCCGATTTATTTAAAAATTTGGCTACTAAGCAAAATCCACGGACTTTGTTTATTTCATGTTCTGATAGTCGTTTAGTGCCTGAGCTCGTAACACAACGTGAACCTGGTGGATTATTTGTTATTCGTAATGCTGGGAATATTGTTCCTTCATATGGGCCTGAGCCGGGGGGAGTGTCTGCTTCTGTGGAGTACGCGGTTACTGCATTAAAAGTAACGGATGTGGTTATTTGTGGCCACTCTGATTGCGGCGCCATGACAGCAATTGCAACCTGCAAATGTATGGACCATATGCCTGCTGTTGGCAGTTGGCTGCGCTATGCCGACTCAGCTCGTATTGTCAATGAAGCACGTAATCATGCAAATGAACGTGAACGCATAGCAGCGATGGTTCGTGAAAATGTTATCGCACAACTTGAAAATATTAAAACTCATCCATCAGTTCGTTTAGCCCTAGGCGAAGGCCGTTTAGCCTTGCATGGCTGGGTTTACGATATTGAATCGGGTGGTATTGACGCCCTAAATGGCAATACCAATACGTTTGTTTCCCTTGCTGAGCATACTGATGTTCGTGCATACCCAACTCAGCTTCCTGTAGCTGTATAACCAACCATTGTAAGAGGTACTATTATGATCCAATCTCAAGTGAGCAACACTGCACGTTTAGCATTAACTGATACAATTATTGCGGCAAAAACAGAAAAAAATCTGTCGTTTGAACAAATTGCAGAGGGCACAGGTTTAAGCGACGTTTACGTGACGGCGGCTTTATTAGGCCAGCACCCATTGCCTGCAGAGGCCGCTGAAAAAGTGGCACAAACGCTGGGCCTTGATGCAAGTGCGGTTGAGTTACTTAAAGCTATTCCACTACGTGGTAGTGTCGAAAACAATATGCCAACCGATCCGACTATTTACCGTTTTTATGAAATGATGCAAGTATACGGTACAACGTTTAAGGCATTAGTTCATGAGCAGTTTGGCGACGGTATTATTAGTGCGATTAACTTTAAAGTCGATATGAAAAAAGTAGAAGATCCAGAAGGAGGATCGCGCGCAGTGCTCACTCTTGATGGTAAGTTCTTGCCTTACAAGCCTTTCTAAACACTTTATAATACTTATTCATAACAGTCGGTGCTTTGCACCGGCTTTTTTAGGTTATTAAGGATGGTTTTTCATGAATACACATGCTAGGCCTGCTACTGCTAGTACATCAACCTTCTCACTGCTTTGGCCGATGTTAATTATTGCGATACTGGCGATGACATTACGCCCGACCCTAACCTCAGCTGGTCCTGTGCTGGATGATATTCGCTTAGCCACTGGTCTTGGCTTACAGGGAGCGTCATTATTAACCGTATTGCCAATGTTTTGTATGGGCGTGTTCCCCTTGTTACTGCCTTGGCTTGGGCGTTATTTAAGTGAAAATGCGTGGATAGCAGGAGGCTTATTTGCCATTGCATTAGCAGGCGTTTGGCGGCTATGGCTTGGCAGTGGCTGGGCATTAATTATCTCTGCACTAGTGGGCGGTACTGGTATTGCAATCGTGCAAGCAATGGCACCAGGCATTGTTAAGCGATGGTATCCGCAGCGGGTGCCTGTGGCCATGGGCGTTTACTCTGCTTCATTAATGGCGGGTGGTGGAATGGCCGCTATGCTCACACCGCAGGTGGCAAAGCATTATAATAGCTGGCAAGCGGGGCTTGGCATGTGGTTTATTATTCCTGTCATTGCCATGCTACTTTGGTGGTTAAGACCGCGCGAGCATATGGATACTAAGCATAGCAGTGTTAAACGAAACTTTTTTATTAACCAGCGAGCATGGTTACTTGCAGCCTATTTTGGTTTGGCTAATGGCGGTTACGCATGCATGATTGCATGGCTACCCAGTTATGCGCAAAACCTAGGCTGGAGTGCACAGCATAGCGGCGAACTTATTGGCGTTATGACTGTGTTTCAGGTTATTGGTGCGTTAGGTGCGCCACTACTTTCATCAACTCGCATAGATAGACGACCTTGGTTATTAGCTGCCGTTGTTTTTCAGCTGGTGGGTTTTATTGGTTTAATTGTATTACCTGAGCCAATGATGAATGTTTGGGTCGGGCTTATTGGGTGTGGCTTAGGCGCGTGTTTTTCGCTAACGCTAACCGTGGCGCTCGATCATTTAGCTAATCCTAAATTGGCCGGTGTGCTAACTGCATTTGTACAAGGTGTTGGATTTATTATTACTGCAATTATTCCTTACGCAGCAGGCGTATTGCTTGATTTAACCCATAGTTATCAGGCGTCTTGGTTAATGCTAGTGAGCACCCTAATAGCTATGTTAATTATGACCACAAGGTTCTCTCCAGCAAGTTATTCCAAAGCAATGAGCGATTAACGCTCCAAGGGTTCCTGTCTTTTTGGCTGCTGTTGTATGGCAGCCGTCATTTTTTCTTCATCAAAATTACCTTTATTAGTCATATCTCTTTTTTAGAGTACAGCGGTTGATGTTTTTTGTGTTCACACTTTTAAAAATAACCACTACATAATGGGAATTACGGATGAAAATTAAAAAAGTTGCTGCGGCAATCGCACTAACCTGTGCGTTTAGTGCCGTTAGTCATGCCAATGTTTTACCGCAAAGTCAAAAAGACAGCAGCTGGTACAGCGCTGCCCAAGCAAAACTAACAACAAAAACAACGCAAGCGCAGGCAATTAAAAACACTAAAGCTAAAAATGTTATTTTATTTGTAGGCGATGGCATGGGTATTTCTACCTTAACGGCAGCGCGTATTTTACAAGGTCAACGCAATAATCAGCTTGGCGAAGAAGGCTATTTAAGCTTTGAGCAGTTCCCTTACTCTGCGCAAGTTAAAACCTATAATGTGGATGCACAAACGCCAGACTCTGCAGGCACCATGACGGCCATGATCTCAGGTGTAAAAACCGATGTGGGTGTTATTGGGGTTGATGAAAAGGTTGAACGAGGTAACTGTGCAACGGCTATCGGTAATGAGTTATTAACAGCCACGGAGCTGGCTGAAATTAAAGGCTTAGCTACCGGTGTTGTTTCAACTGCACGTATCACTCACGCAACACCGGGTGCAACGTATGCTAAATCGGCTGATCGCAACTGGGAAGATATCTCAGACATGCCTGAGGCAGCAGTTAATGCAGGCTGTGAAGATATTGCCTCACAGCTAGTTAACTTTGAAAAAAACCTAGAAGCGCGTTTTATAGGTACCGATGTTGATGGCTTAGACTTTGTAATGGGTGGCGGCCGTCGTCATTTTTTACCTAAAGATGCATCGGCAAATTCAAATGATGCAATGAGCGCCGTAGAAGGCGATCGTACTGATGAGCGCAACCTTGTTACTGAATGGCAAACACAATATCCAAATGGCACTTATGTGATGGACCAAGCCGGATTTGATGCTATTGCCGATGATGCAACCCAAGTCTTTGGCTTATTTAACGAATCGCACATGCAATACGAAGCTGACCGTGCCAACGATATAGCTGGTGAGCCGTCGCTTACCGATATGACAACTAAAGCGATTGATGTACTGGGTAAAAACGAAAAAGGCTTTTTCTTAACCGTAGAGTCGGGCCGTATTGACCATGCTCACCATGCGGGTAATGCTTTTAACGCACTTAACGACACTATTGAATTTGCAAAAGCCGTTCAAGCTGCCGTTGATAACACCGACCCTGAAGAAACGCTTATTTTAGTTACAGCCGATCACAGCCATGTGTTTACTATTGCAGGTTACCCGAAACGTGGTAACCCAATTTTAGGTAAAGTGGTTGGTGTTGGCCAAACTACACCAACGCTAGCTGCTGATAACATGCCATACACCACAGTAGGTTATGCAAATGGCCTCGGTTTTAGAAACTTAGTTGATGAAACGGATGCAGATGCAAGCTATGAAACAGCTGCGGTTGCAGGACGTGTTGAGCTAAATGGTGTTGATACAAATACGCCAGGTTTTCACCAAGAGGCTACTGTTCCACTTGGCTCTGAAACGCATGCAGGTGAAGATATTTCATTGCATGCAATGGGCCCAGGTGCTCACCTTGCTCAAGGTGTTATAGAACAAAACGTTGTATTTCATTTAATTAATCAAGCTCTTGAACTAACTCAGCAATAATGGCGGCTCACATGAATAAATTAACAGTACTTTCTTTAGCAGTAATGGTCGCATTAACTGGGTGTTCGAGTGATGACGACAAAAACAGTAATAATATTTTAGCGGTAGATAACCAAATCGCAGTAGGCTCAGCACAATGTGTTAATGGCGGCGTAGAAACGCAAAGCGGTGTTGATACCAATACTAATGGGCAATTAGAGAGCAGCGAAGTAACGCACACTAACTTAGTATGTAACGACCCAGCTACCTCATTAACGAGTGAACAGCTCGCTTCATTAAGTAACAATGCTTGGTTTAGCGACGCACAAACTAAACTTGCTAGTGCGCAAGATGCAGCCAGTAAGGTAGTAACAGAGTCAGGTAAAGCGAAAAACGTGATCTTGTTTGTTGGTGATGGTATGGGTATTTCTACCATAACGGCGGCGCGTATTTTAGCGGGGCAGTTGCAGGGTGAAATGGGTGAAGATCACCAATTAAGCTTTGAAACTATGCCGTATTCTGGGTTTGTAAAAACTTATAACGTAGATGCACAAACACCAGATTCTGCCGGTACGATGACAGCAATGGCCTCTGGTGTAAAAACCGATGTGGGTGTAATTGGTATTGATGAAGCGGTTGAGCGTGGTAATTGTGCATCAGGCAAAGGGCATGAGCTTGTTACTTCGTTAGAGCTTGCGGAAATTGCCGGTAAATCTACCGGTATTGTTTCTACGGCACGTATTACCCATGCAACGCCTGCGGCAACTTATGCTAAGTCGGCTGATCGTAACTGGGAAGATATTTCAGATATGCCAGCTTCAGAGTCAGCCAATTGTGAAGATATTGCTTCACAGCTGGTTAATTTTGAAAAGAACTTAGAAGCCCGTTTTAGTGGTGTTGATGTAGACGGAATCGAAGTGGTTATGGGTGGCGGGCGTCGTCATTTTTTACCTAAAGATGCAGCCTTTAATTCTGCAGATGCGGTGAGTGCTGTTGAAGGCGACCGTACTGATGCGCGTAATTTAGTGACAGAATGGCAAACAACTTACCCGACTGGTACTTACGTAATGGATCAAACTGGGTTTGATGCCATTAGCGATGATGCCACAAAGGTATTTGGTTTATTTAACGAATCGCACATGCAATACGAAGCTGACCGCGGTAACGATATCGCTGGCGAGCCTTCGCTATCGCAAATGACCGAAAAAGCTATTAATGTTTTAGATAACAATGATAAAGGTTTTTTCTTAACAGTAGAGTCGGGCCGCATTGACCACGCCCACCATGCGGGTAACGCTTACAATGCATTAAACGACACTATTGAGTTAGCGAATGCAGTAAAAGTGGCGATGGAAAATACTAACCCAGAAGAAACACTAATCGTGGTCACGGCCGATCACAGCCATGTATTTACCATTGCGGGTTACCCTAAGCGTGGTAACCCAATATTGGGTAAAGTGGTTGGTGTAGGCCAAACAGAGCCAAGTTTAGCTGCCGATGATATGCCTTATACTACGGTTGGCTACACTAATGGTGGTGGCTTTAGAGACTTAGGTAATGAAACCGATGCAGATGAAGGATATAACTTTGCACCCGTTACAGGGCGCGTTGATTTAAGCAATGTTGATACTACAACGCCGGGCTTTCACCAAGAAGCACTTGTGCCACTATCATCAGAAACCCATGCGGGTGAAGATGTGGGTGTGTATGCAACCGGACCTGGTGCGCATTTAGTAACAGGCACTAATGAGCAAAGCTTTTTGTTCCATGTTATGGACTTTGCCGCAGACTTTGTAAAAGCGGCGGATGAAAAAGTAGCGCAATAAATTAACTAGCAAAACAGACAGCCCGCACATTGTGCGGGCTTTTTTTGTGTCATACAAATGCCATTATTAAGCGTTATTTTAGAGTCATAAAGTAATGTTTAACTAAGAGATTACCTCAATGAAAAAGCTATTATTTATATTCTCAGCACTGGCCAGCACGAGTGCGCTCGCCCAGCAGTGCGACATTGATGCTGCGCAACTAAAAGCCGACTATAAAATTACCAATCAGCACAAATCGCAGCACAGCACCCAGTCACTTACTCTTTGGCGAAACAATCAGCAGGTGGCGCATCAAAGTGAAACACTAACCGAGCTTTGGCAGCAGCTAAGTAATAACCAGCTTCGTCCTATTCGTTACTTTAATGCCGAACAACGCGGTATTGAGTACCAACCATCGGAGGTACGTGGAGTGCAAAATTGGAGTGCTAAAAGTCAGCTGGTGGATAACCATTTAATTGCAAAAATGACCCTAGTCAGTTCACAAGGTGAGGGTTGTAATGAGGTAAAAAATTACGTGCTTAATGAGGGCGATAACCAATTTAAGCTGGCTTTTCTCCCGCAAGCAAAATTAGTTAAAACTTTTAGTGTGACCAATAAAAAAAGTGATACTCAAACCTTGCTTAGCTTAAATGATGTAAACAGTGATACACCTGCAATTAAGGCTCAGTTTGCAAAATGGGATAACTTTCAAACCACCGATTACGCGGATATTGGCGATAACGAAAGCGATCCATTTTTAGCTAAAATGATTAACCTTGGTTTTATAGAGCACGGCGCTACTGGTTTTTATAATCAGCAAGGCGAGGCTATTCAAGGTGGGCATCATCATTAGCATTTTTTGGCTTAACCGTGCTCTCGGTTAAGCCATTTTTATAGTCGTTGGCGTCACAGGTATTTAAGTTTTGCCGTGCTTGTTTATCTTGTTGTAATACTTGCTTTAAATCCTCCATACGCTGACGCACAGCCACACCATAACTGGCATCATCACCCCATAGTTCGGCAAGTTGCAGTACCGCTGCACGGTCGTGATCTCTAAATAATTTACCAGCACGTTCAGCATCTTCTTTGCTATTACCAAGCAATTGCAACGATTCTATGGCTAAGTTTATGGCTGAGTCGACGGTTTCGCGGTTAAATGCATCTACTTTTAAATTAAGTAATTGGTATGCATGGCGGCGATCTATGGCACGCGCTACTATTTTTAATTGTGGATAGTTTTTATGCGCCAGCTTAATAATCTCAATGGTTTTATCAGGGTTATCAATTGCAACAACCAGCATTTGTGCTGTGTGCGCGCCTGCTGCTTCAAGCAGTTCTTGGCGTGCTGCATCACCATAAAATACGGTATTACCAAAGCGGCGCAGCAGTTCTATTTGGCTTGGGCTGTGATCAAGTACGGTAATTTCGTAGCCTTGCGCATGTAATAAACGTCCCATTATTTGCCCAAAACGGCCATATCCGGCAATGATCACATGTTTTGCTGTGCTTATTTGTTCTGGTTTATCAAACTCGGGCTTAGTGCTACTACTTCGTTTTTGTAGTTGTTCATAAAACATCAGGAGTAAAGGGGCTATTAGCATAGATACCGCAACCACTAAGGTCACTAGGCTGGTTTGCTCTGGAGTTAAAATACTTAATGTGGTGGTCACGCTTAAAAGTACAAACGCAAATTCTCCACCTTGTGCGAGTGCTAGAGTAAACAAGAGTTTTTGCTTTGAGCTGATATTAAATGTGACAGCAAGGGCAAATAAAATGCAGGCTTTAATGACAATTAATAACACCACTAAGGCAATCACGATACTGAACTGGTTAAACAGCAATTCAAAATTAATTGATGCGCCAACCGTGATAAAAAATAACCCCAGTAATAAGCCTTTAAAGGGCTCTATATCGGCTTCTAGCTCGTGTCTAAATTCACTTTCGGCCAATACAACACCGGCTAAAAAAGTACCGAGTGCGGGTGATAAGCCAATACTTTGCATCACTAGCGAAATAGCCACCACTAAAAACAATGCAAAAATTGTGAATATTTCACGCATGTGGGTTTGCGCGATGTATCTAAACAGTGGTGCCGATACATATTTACCGCCAGCAATAATAACGGCAATAACTGCAACAGAAACCCCTACTTGTTGCCAAATAGGCCAGCTAGCAATGATGGAGTCGTTAACGTCTTTTGAGTTACCTTGTGGTGCAAAAGCGAGTAAGGGGAGTAGCGCTAAAATAGGTATAATCGCAATATCTTGAAATAATAAAACTGAAAATGCATTTTGCCCAGCTTCTTGCTTTAACCAGCCTTTTTCTTCAAGGCTTTGCAGCACAATAGCCGTTGAAGATAGCGCGAGCATTAAGCCTATAGCCAGTGCGGTTTGCCAATGCATAGCAAAAAACCAATAACAAAAAGCAAAAATAGCTGCTGCACTTAATACCACTTGTAATCCGCCAAGCCCTAAAATTGAGTGGCGCAGAGTCCATAAACGCGAAGGTTGCAGTTCAAGGCCGACCAAAAATAGCATCATCACTACGCCAAATTCGGCAAAGTGCATTACATCGGTTTGGTCACCTACAACTCCTAATGCGTAAGGGCCTATCAAAATGCCGGCAATTAAATAACCCAGCACAGAGCCAAGCCCAAGTCGTTTTGCTATGGGAACTGCAACGATAGCGGCGGCTAAGTAAATTAAAGCAATTTCTAGCATGGGGTGCTCTCTTGAGGTTAGGAGTTATTTATATTTTGATACTACTATAAATTAAGTTTGAGTTAATTGTGAAAGAAACATTATTAACGCATACTAATCCGCAATACTATTTAATCATTTTGAAGGGGTAAACCAGATGTTAGTTGCGTTAAAAACTTCTCTTTTAGAACAACTAAATAACAATGTTTTACCTTGCTATCGACACGATTGCCCTCCCTCAAAATAGCTCACTTAATTAAGCGAATTGGTATTACTTTATTGTGTACCATTAAATTTAATAATATGTTTTTTATAGGAACTAAAATGAGTATTAAGCTGCTTTTAAAAATTATGCTGACCACTGTGTTTGCTGCGGTATTTACACAAACGGTGCAAGCTCAACAGTACAAGGTTGAGTTTGAGCCACAGCGAGCTGAGCTTGAACAGCAAATTACTGGTGATGAATTTAATGACTATTTAGTTAGTGCAAAAGCAGGTGAAATTCTGAATGTGACTCTGACTCCTTCAAATTTAAGTAACTACTTTAATATTTTGCCCTTAGACAGTAATGAAGCCGTATTTATTGGCTCAATAGAAGGGCATGAAGCTAAATATCAACTCAGCACAGATGGAGATTATGTTGTGCGAGTTTATTTAATGCGTAATGCAGCGAGACGTGGTGAAACAAGCGATTATAAGTTAACCATTATTAAACATGCAGATGTAGCCGTACCTGTAAAAACTATGCACCCAAGCTGGGATAGCGATGGCGATGGAATAAATGATTGTGAAAACGATGGCAGCTGTGACCACACTATTGATTATACAAAACCAAAAACGGTCAATTAATTGACCGTTTTATATAATTCGAAAGCAAAATTAGATTATTAGTCTAGCTTTACTGAACCAGAGATATTATCGATGCTAACATCGCCAGAGCCTGCTTCTGTAATAGTTAGCCCTTTAGCGTGATTAACGCGAATATCGCCAGAGCCATCTTCAATAGTTACGCTTGAGTCAATATGTTCAATCAGCATATCTCCAGAGTTATCGTCTACGGTAACTGCGCCATTAATATGCTTGATAGTTATGCCGCCCGAGCCATCTTCAACGTTTAATGCGCCTGTTACATTAGTGACTTGTATTTCGCCAGAGCCATCTTCAATTGCGACATTACCACTGACATTATCAATATCAATGCTACCTGAACCATCATTTAATGCTAAATCGCCGACTACATTTTTTACGTAAATACTGCCCGAGCCATCGTCAATATTTAAGTTTTTAGCACTATTAATATCAATACTGCCAGAGCCATCTTTTACATCAATATTGCTTTGCATCGCGTTAATAACAATATCGCCTGAGCCGTCGTTAATATCTAAATTTAGCTTGTTAGGTACAGTGACCACTAAATCAATACTTGGTGATTGACCGCTGTAAAAGGTAATTCCAGTATTACTTTTGTTTTGTGCAACAAGCTTTGCTTGTGTACCGTTTTGCTCGAGTGTGAGTTCGTATTCATCGTCAATGTCGGCAGTGTATATAGTGGCGTTAACACTAATACTGGTTGCTGTTGATGAGCCTGTTATTTTAAGTGAACCTGCGCCGCTTAGTACGTCTAGGTATTCAAGGTTATTGCTAGGTAATGTAAGTTGTTGTGTTTGTTTTACCGACGCAACGCTAGGCGATATATGAAATACACAACCGCTGAGTAATAAAATACCGCTAATTAGTGAAACGGGCTTAGTGAAGTTGAATAGAGTTGATGCGCTCATGTTTAGTCCTTTGATATTGATTATTTTAGTTAATATACAAAGTATAGAGCAAAAATGAGACCGAAATGTAAGTTATTGTTTTATATGAAATGACAGTGATTGCTAAAAAGATAAAATGCTAAAATATGGTGAAAAAGACTAAATGTTAATAAAAAGGATGCGCGATGCATCCTTTTGTAATTACTCTATTTTTAATTGATGTTTACTTAAAAGCTATAAGTAATGTTACCGTATAAAAAGCGCCCATCTAAACTGTAGGGTGTATAAGGCGTGTATGGAAATATTTGCCCAAAGTTAGAGTAGCCAATGTTATCTACCGTTGCTTGTGGATACTGATCAAACAGATTATTTGCACCGACTGCAAACTTCCACGCATCGTTAGGGCGATAAGCAACTTCTAAATCAGTGATCCATTTGGCATCTAAATATTCATCACCCTCGCTGGTGGTTGAAATATCTGCCACTTCCCCATAGCGAGTTGCACGCAAGGTTGTTTGCCATTGGTTAAAGCTCCAAACGGCTGATAGGTTTAGCTTGTTATCGGGTGTGCCTTGCTCAAAACGACCGACTTCACGACGGGCAAATACCACGTAGTCATCACCTAAAGAACTTAGCTCGCTTGGGTTTGCATCAACATGAGTCACTTCGGTGTCATTAATGTTTGCTGCTGCGTTTAAGCGCAGATCACCCAATGTATTTAAATCAAGCGTGTACGTTGCCACAATATCAACACCTTGCGTGCGCGAATCTATGGCGTTAGTAAAGTAACGCACACTTTCGGTATTTAGCTCGCCCGCATTGGCTAGAATTTGCTGCACAGCGTTACCGCTTAAGTTTTCAGAGAGTACGATCCGGTCATCAATATCAATGCGGTACGCATCAACCGTTAAACTAAAGTTACCTTGGGTATAAACAAATCCAGCGGTAACATTAACCGAGTCTTCGGCATCAAGCTGTTTTGCACCTAATGCTTGCGCTGCAGGAGCAGAGCTTGGAAATAGGCCAACTTCAAAAGGCTGGTTATTTTCAAGAATAGTCGATATTTGACGGTACGAGCTTTGTGCAAGTGACGGCGCACGAAACCCAGTACTGGCAGCACCACGTAATGATAGGTTGTCGGTAATACTGTAACGCGTGGCTAATTTTGAAGTAAATGTGTTACCAAAATCGCTGTAATCTTCATAACGACTGGCTAAAACTACATTCCACTTATCAGTTAAATAAGTGTCAAATTCAGCAAATACGGCAACATTATGACGGCTTTCGTTAGTTGCGCTTTGTGGTCCAAAACCAGGAAGCACTTGCGCGCCGCCAGCAGCAATTGGGTTGCCGTTGTCATCAAGTGCAGTAATATAAGAAGCTTCTTCACCTTGCTCTATTTTATAGCTTTCACGGCGATACTCAGCACCAATAGTGAAAAACACATCATCAGGTAGGCCAAAATCAACGGTAGTATTTGCATCAAAGTTAACTAAAAATTGATCGTAAACCATGGCGCCGTTATCAAACTCAGTTTGGCTATTAGTACCTAGCGAAGTATTTAGGCTATTTACAACCCCTAAACCAAAGTCATTTCGACCATAGTTAGTACTTACATCCCATGCCCAATCGCCACTCTCGCTTTGTAAACCAAATGCCAGCGAGTAATCTTTTACGTCTGTAGCAATTTGTGGCAAAAAGCCATTGGGGTAGAGCTCTAAAACATTGCGGCTGTCTTTTGCGCGGCGGTAAAATCCGCCCGAGTTACCTTCACGCTCAGAATAGCTACCAAACGAATAAACATTAAAGCCGTTATCTAAGTCGTATCCCATGTTATAAAACAACGCGTAATCTTCAAGCTCAGCTTTACCAAAACGATGATTATAGCGGTTGATTGTAAATTCGCGTGGGTCTAGGCTGCCATCATCTAGGCGGCTGTATTGTTCGCGCGGATCAAAGCCAGAGCGTTGAGTTGAGTCGTTATCACGGTATTCAATCGAGACGTTTAAAAAGCCATTGTCTGCCAGTGAAAAACCAGAGTTTGCGCTAATTGTGCGGGTATTACCGTCGTTAACTTGACGATCGTCGCCTAAATTAAAAGCAAGGTTACCGTTTTCATCAGCATAAGTGCTATTTAGTTGTGGTACACCGGCCATTTGGCTGTCGTATTGGCCATAAGTTACACTAACACTACCGCCTTCGGTTGCATCTTTTAAGACAATATTGATTACACCCGCAATGGCGTCAGAACCATATTGTGCTGCTGCCCCATCACGTAGTACCTCAACACGCTTAATTGCAGAGGTGGGGATCATGTTTAAATCAACCGCGGTAGAGCCGCGACCAACCGTACCGCCTAAGTTTAATAACGCACCAGAGTGGCGACGTTTACCATTAATAAGCACTAGAGTGTGATCAGGTGCAAGGCCTCTTAAAACCGCTGGGCGAGCATGATCAGTACCATCAGACAGTGTGGCACTTGGGTAGTTAAAGCTTGGTACTTGGTTAGCGAGCACTTGGCTGATTTCAAGTTGACCTGTGCTTGCCATATCGTCGCTGCTAATAATATCCACAGGCACGGTACTTTGCGCAATACTTCGTAAGCTGCGGCGCGTGCCTGTTACTGAAATTACTTCGATATTCTCTTCCACTTGGTTAGTTTGCTCAGCCGCATTCGCAACTGAAAAAGAGGCGCTAAGTGCGGTGGTAATAGCCAAGCTAAGTGCTAATTTTTTATTAGCTGATAAATGCTGAAAAGTCATTAAGCGTGCCTTGAAGATTTTGAAAAGTGCGCATCATATAGAAGCGGCTAGTGCACCGCAAAGATCTAAATTGACTATGTTATTCAACTATTTTTATAAAAAGAAGTGATCCTAATACTAGGCTAAAATGAGGATAGAGCGAAAAGTGAAAAATATTAAGAATATGCCGATTTATGCAGAGAAAATGGCAGACTAAGTGATAAAAAAGGCCAAACTATTTGCTTGGCCTAATAAATAATATTTAATAATTACTCAGGTGCTACTTCAAGGGTTGTAAATAGTGCATAGCGACCTACGTCTACGCCAGCTTCATTGACGGTTACTTTTTGAGACGTTTCAATTAGGTATAAACCAGGGTGTTGCCAAGTGGTGGCAAAAAAACCGTCTTTATCTGTGGTTACTTTAATCTCACCGCGAGTATTACGATAGCGTGTATCACCTTTTAAAATACTTATTTCAATCCCTTCGCCAACTGGCTTGCCATCGCTTAGTAGTTGAAAGCGTGCTTGCTCACCAACAAATAAGTCGTTTGGATGAGTAGGCCCACTTAACTCTAAGCCTTTACCTAATTGAGCTGGTTTTGATGTGCCATTATGGCTAACAAAGGTATCAACAGTAGAGATGGTTTTAATTGTGGTGATATCGCTGGCGTCTTTAGGTAAGTTGGCATCTGCTTTTTTAGCGAATACACGGCTTCGCTCACCTGCTGCATTTTTGTAAAATGTCATGTACATAGGTTTTTGCGTCATCGCAATATGGTAGGTGCCTTGTTGCTGAAGTTTTACTGCTGCAGAGCTTTTGCGCTTTAGGTAATAGGCACGAATGGTATCGGTAACTTGCTCGCCATTTGGGGCAAGTGCCATAAGCAGAGTATCGTCGTACTCTGCGCCTTTTGTGCTTGGACGAAATGCTTTATCAGGTGCAAAAATTTCGTTAGAAATACTTGCGTCAATCATAACGTAATGCGCTTTATCGCCAGAAAGCGAAGTGTGCGAAGGTAGTAACCAACGGGCATGTGCGCTTGCCGCTGTTGATACAAGCGCCGATAAACTCAGTGCGCCTATTAATGCAATTTTTGATAAATTAACGTTCATTATTTTTCCTTTAAATTTGAATGATAAGTAGGGGCTACCTAGCGCTTACAGTGACAAAGCTGGTCGCAAATTCGTTTTTACCTTCAATAGTTATTTTCTCTGATTGGGTTAAATCAAGCTCAATGCGGCTGTAATCACGGCCACCTTCTTCGCGCACAACTTCAATATTAAGTAGGTATTTACCGGGCGTTACAGGGTTACCGTTTAGATCGTTGCCATCCCAACTAATTGTATATGTGCCGGCACGCTTGGTTGCGCCGCTGACACCATCAAACTGAGCATTACCTTTACCGGCTTTGCGCCACCATTGGCGTAGATCTTTAAACCATTCTGCTTTTTGAACCCATAGTGCAAGCGTTGTTACGTGTTTGCGCTCTGGTGTTTCCAGCCATACAGCAACATAAGGTCGGTGGTAAGGTTGCACGTTTAAATCGGCGAGGGTTAATTCAACTTCTAACCTTGGCGATTGTGCATGAGCATTAATTTGAAATAGCGCGGCAACTAACAGCGTGATGCTTAGCCATGGTTTAATTTTAAACATTAAGACACTCCTTTTATTTGTGGTACCCAACACAGGTAAATAACGATAGGTGTTGCTACACCTAATGCGGTTATCCATATTCCTGCTAAGCGTTTTTTTCTATTTTGAAATAAAATAATCATGCCGGTGATGGCAAATAGGATCATCAGCACTGCTGATATATCAATAACCCAGCTCCATACTTCACCGCTGTAACGACCTTTATGTAGGTCGCCAATTACACTTAAAAACCCCCCAGTTTGATAATCGAGTAACAATTCGCCACTAATAAAATCAAATTCTGCGTAGGCGTAGCCTGCTGGTAATGGATAGTCGAGCATGACCAGTGAATCTTGCTTTTCCCATTCAATGCTTTTTACTTTATTCAGCCCATATTGCTTGGCTAGGTAAGCTTCTATTTGAGGATAAATAGTAGGTAGAGTGTTTAATTCTGTTTGTGCTTTTACAAGTAGTTCAGCTGGAATTGCTGCGGTAATTTGGCCGTTGTTTTTATCGTTTTTTAACCAGTCAACATGATTTAGCACTATGCCGCTTACACAAAATAGAATAAGTAAAAAAAACAAAGCGGTAGAAATATAGATATGTAAAGCACGACTCGTACTATATAAAGCGCGTTTATTAACAAAGGGCATAAAAGGTGCAGATTTAATTAATTTGTACGGATGATAATGATTTGCATTAGCTGTTACAAATTTATTTACCAAACTTTACACTATATTTTGCTTATATCGAACGTATTAGTTTTTAGGTGGAGTTGAGGGCTTAGAAATTAAGTAAGTCAAAACCAGCACTTCAACAACAGCAACTAGGACAATAACCCAAGAAGGAGAGCTGCTGTATAATAAAAATATAAAGCCTATTAGCATACCTATGCCCGCAAACCATTTAGCTTTTAGTGGCACGACCTTGTGGCTGTGCCAATGGCGCAAAGTCGCGCCATAACGAGGGTGTTCGAGTAACCAAGTCGCAAGCTTTGGCGATGAACGTGTAAAACATGCTAATGCCAAAATAAAGAAAATAGTGGTGGGCATAACAGGTAATAAAATGCCAATAATCCCCAAACCAACTAACGCTAACCCTAATAGTTGGTATCCCGCATTCTTATATGCGACTAAAGCGACCTTTAAATTCATGAATAGACATGCGCCTGAAAAAGTTGGAATCGAGTAAACGCTTGGCGTGCACCATTGATCAATGCTCGCTCTTGTGTGTCATTTAGCTCAATACTATCAATTAATTGTACTAGATGACGCCAGTCACTGCCACGACCTGCACCAGGGCCTGATAAATAACGGGCACCATACTTTTTTGTTAACAGTAGTCTAGCTTGCGCTTGTTTGCCTAGCATTGCAGCGCCAACTTTTGACCCTTCTACTACATAAAGCCAGCCCAGCGCTGTTGCTAAGTCAGTCTCGTTGCTAATTAATGAAGTGAACGCTGATGCAGGCACTGGGTATTCAAGATCTTGAAAGTCTTGCTCAAGCATATTTAAACGTCGGCGCGCTGCTAAATTTTCAATGACCATATTTAATTCGCTGTGGCCATAAAGCGCAGACACATCATTTAAAAAATAATATTGTAACGTTAAAAACTGGATATAGTTTTCAGTGTTTGCAAATGGGTCTTTATCCATAATGCTTTTATCTATGTTGTCATGTACGTCAGCTGTACTGGCTTTTAATTGTAATGCACGAGAGGGGGCTAAAGTGGTGCTAGTCATGTTGACTCCTAGTTATGACGGTTTAAGTAAAAGTGGGCTAAGTGAATAGCCCTAATTAGCTATAGCTTTATCTCTAGCCCCAAAGTTACAGTTCTGCCTGGCTCTGGCATGGCAACAATTGAACCGGATGACACTATGTATCTATCTGTGAGGTTAGTGATTGTGGTAAATCCGCTGAACATATCGTTAAACTTATAGTTCGCGTAAAAATCGAGTTGATAACTTGCTGGAATTTTACTAACTGCCTTGGCACCAGTACCGCTTAAAAATCCTGCAGGGTGCTGTTTATCAGAATGCCCTTTATAAGTGAAGCCGATGTCCAGTTGATCATCAATGAAAGTGCTCCCAAAGCCAACAACAAGGTTTCGTTTAGGAGGAATACGAAGGGGCGTTAAACTGCCTGAAAAACCTTGACCGTTACAGCGATCAACTTGCTCAATATTACTAATTAAGGCAGAACAGATTTTTATATTAGTGTAATTGGTATATGAAACTGTGCTGTAAAATAAATCACTTTGGTAATTTAGATTAAGCTCAATACCTGGTAACTCAAAGCTATCGTAATTGGTGAATGTATATTTTGTAGTTTGCCATGGTTCAGCATCCGGATCTTTATTTGGCAATTGTGCGGTTGCTAACATGTGTTCAATACGAGTGTCGAAATAGCTAGCGGATAGCGTTAGACGATCCCCTTTAATTAACGCATTACTAAAATGGCTTTCAATACCTAATTCAAAGGTGTTGCTGTTTTCAGGTATAACAGGGTAATCAGACGAGTAGGTAAATACTTCATTTGAAATAGTCGTCTCGTAGATATTCGGCATTCGATACGCTTTGCTGTACTTTGCTTTTAGCGTGGTGTTATCAAATACATTGTAATGAAGCAGTGCTGTAAAATCTGTTTTTGGCGAAAACTTTATTGCATGCTCCCCTTGATGGTCATGCGTACTAGAATCATGATGGTTTAGGTTCAAGGTTAACTCAATGGGATCGAAATCAAACTGGCCATTTACAAACACACTGCGAACAGTTTGTTTGCCGTCACGAGAGGTGGTTTTATCTGTGTAAAAATACTCCAGTGCTCCTGCTTTAGGTTTTAGTACCTCGTTTTGCCAAGAAGCGCCATACATTAATACTGTGGGGATTGAAGAAACAGTAAAAGCAGCGCTGTTATAAATTCCGACACCGTGGCGTTGGTTGCTGTATTCGTGAAAGTATTGCAGTGCATTAGGGCCTAAATTACTGGCCAAGGCGTTATACTGTTGTAACTTTGCGTTGGTTGTCCATGCGTTGATCTTCAAATCGACTAATGGATTATTCGTGGGTAGAAAGCGATAAAGCAAGCTTGCGCTATTAACCAGCGCTGTACCAGGCTGCCATTGTGGCATGGTTTCTATGTTGGCGGGTATTGTGCCATATTCACCATCAGGGAGTATCCAAAAATCCCCTTCGCGTTGCTTGAACCAGTATGAAGCCAACATTTCACCCGCTTGTTGCTGGTGATGGCGAGTATTTAATTCAATGTCATGTTCATCGTTAAAAGCATATTGTACTTTTGCAAGGTAGGATTCGCTTTCAAAGCTGGTATTGACTACTTCACCGTGTTGATTAACAGGGGGTAATACTTGGCCCCAATCATACGTTTCAACAAAGTTTGCAAAGCCGTGTTTACCAGCAAAATAGTTACCTGTTTTTTTATCACTATAGGCAAGCACAGCATTTAATTGATCCGTTTTAAATGCACCTGCGAGTAAAATACCGCCATTATCAAAGTCACTAGTGCTATTGTGGTTACTCACCTGATAGTACTGTTGCTGCCATGGGTTATCGGAGACTGTAGGTGTGTGATTATTGTTATACGTTTTAAGTTTAATCAACGCGCCAACGCTTTGATCCTTTGTCAGAATATCAGTGGTGTTGAGTGTTCTGATATTAACTGTTCCGCCAATTGCGCCAGCACTAAATGCGCCACTTTTTGCTGTTGTACCCTTTTCAACGGCAACAGTACTAATAAAATCTGAGTCGATGTAGGTTCTATCTGAGGTGCCCATGTAGCCACGGTTTGTGTGGGTGGACTGCAAGCTCCCATCAATAAAAATAGGCACTCGACCTTCACCTTGAACACCACGAATACCAATATCGAGTGCGCCAGCTTCGTTACGTAAATTATTTGCGTCGATGCCGGTAAACGTTGAGAAAATATCTGAATTTGAACTGCCTTTACTGCGTTCGAGCTGGTGGCGGTCTAATTGAATTTTGTTGCCACTTACAACAATGACTTCGATGTTTTCAGGGATATCTTTATGGGCATGCTTATTCGCTTTTTTATTGTGAAAATCACGCTTATTTTGTTGTTTTGTTTCTTTTATAGCACCATTTTTCTGGATAATAATGCTGTTATTGACAATTTTTGCACTGAGGCCAGTTTCTTCTAATGTAAATGTTAAAGCGCCTATTAGTGTTTTTTGTCCATAAATTGCTGGTGCTTTTAGCTCTCGCAATAAAGATGCATCTGCAATGAGATTCATATTTGCTTGCTCAGCGAGCAAATTAAGTGAAGTACTCAAAGGTTGTTGAGCAATATTAAACGTTACTATAGTGGAGGTACTTTGAGCTGTTGTGGGAAAGCTAACAGCAACCCCTAAAGCTAAGGCGATGGGAGATAGTTTAATACCGTAACGAGTTATTGTATTCATTGCAATTGTTCCATATAAAGCAAAGTTGTTTATATGAAAACGAATGATAATGAGAATCCCTCAATAAAAAGATTATTTATTTTTAAGAATTGTCCGCCTTACTTATAATAACTTGATTATTTTCGCGTTTAATTTCAACAGGGAGCACGTGTGGTAATAGGTTTAGAAAGTTATCAAGTTGAACAGCTGAAAATGTCCCAGATACTTTTAGCGCAGCAACTCGATCATCGGAGAACGTAAACTCTGTGTCATGATAACGGTTAAATTCAGCACATACTTCCACAAGCGGTGCGTTACTAAAAACTAATCGGCCACTACGCCATGCATCAACAAGTGTAGGGTCTATTGTTTGCACATCCATTCCAAGCTCGTTAAATACAACGTGCTGTCCTTGTACTAACTCAATTAGGTGGTGGTTGTTTTGTATCTTTACCCTTCCATGTTCGACGCTGATACGCGTGCTATGCTTTTTTTTATCAACGCTGAAGCGAGTGCCCAGTACGGTGATTTTTGTATCATCAGTGCTAACAATAAAAGGACGCTGTAAGTCACTGGCCACATTAAAAAATACACGCCCTTGAACGAGTTTGTTTTTACGTGAGTTAGGGTTAAAGTCGAGTGAAATTTGTGTTTTAGCATCTACGCTTAGCTGGGAACCATCGGGTAGAGCAATATCAAATTGTTCACCTCGGTTTGATTTATAATGAGCAGTATACTGGGTGGGCGATACTTCATTTGGCCACAACTGATACCCGGTAATAGTGAGCATTAAACAGGCAGCACATGCTGCTATAGCCCATGTAGATAAAAATCTTTTAGGTTTTGGTGTATTGAGTTGTTCAATTTCATGTTCACTAAATTGCGTTAATAGCCGTTCAACCTGCACACTTTCTTGGTAAGCGGTTTGATGCGCTTTACTGGTATTGAGCCATTGAATAAAAGCCTGTTTTTGTGATGCAGTTAATCCAACTTTTTGTTTTTCAAGCCAGGTATTTGCTTGCAGTTGCAATTGTGTTTGCTGACGGTCCATTGCTTATATTCCCGTGGTTATTTTTTTATTGTATTGCGACATGCCAGCATAGCGATGGCTAAATGTTTTTCAACCATACTGACAGAAATCCCCATCTGATCTGCAACTTGTTGGTACGTTAGGTTTTTAAATTTATATAGTACAAAGGCTTGTTTAGTTTTTTGAGGTAATTGCTCAATACACCTATAAAGCAGACTGAGTTGTTGTTGGCTTGCCAGCTTTGCTTCGGGTTCATAATCGCTAGGTGCGATTAACTCTTGCTCAACAGGGTCTGTAACGGCGTAATTACGGCGATAGTTATCAATAACGATGTGTTTAGCCGTTTTGAAAAATAAAGCCCGTTGCTGGGATGTGTCATGCTCAGGGTTGCGTTTACGGTAGCTTAATAAGCGTGTGTATGCTTCTTGAACGATGTTTTGCGCTTTATCTTTGCATCCAATCGAGCGAGAAATATAACTTAATACTTCAGCGTAATAGCGTTCCAAGGCGCACCAATTTAAGGTTTCTAAAAAGGGGGTGGATACTAACGTCAATCAATGCAAATGGCAATCGTTTTCATTTGTGTTTGTGTTTTTTAAAGCAGCTATTTGATTTAAGTTCAGCCCAGTATGGCTACTGGGCTGAGGAGAGAGTTAAAAGTAATAGCCTAAATTAATATTAAACCGGCGCTCGGTATCGCCATCACCAATAATGGTACCGCCAATAAAGGGTTGATTGCGGGCTTGTACAAAATCAACATAACTAAAGAACCCCCCAGCAGTAATGCTCATACCGGTTACATTCATCCAAGTATTGGCGCTATTATCTGATTTGTTGTAGATGATCCCATAGTCGTTATAAAACTGTAGGTTGGTAACTGGACCCCATTCTAGTGCGTAGTCGTAGGCAACATTAAAGTTGGTCATTGTAGCTTGGCTCGACACGCTATCGAAGTAATTGTAGGCACCCACTGCAAAGCGGTTGCTGCCATCATCTAAGTCGTAGTCGTATTCGCCGTGTTGAAATTGAATGTTCCAGTTATTAATGTTGCTGTTTAAATGAACAGCCCACGCACTGTAATTACCTGCGCGGTCTTCACCATCATGTAGTCCGCCGCTGAGTAACGATACACCTAAATCTGTGGTTATATTTTTACTGTGCTTAAGTTGATAAGTGGCGCGACCGGCAAAGGTGTTGTATTCACCAAGTTGCTTTGTAGGCTCGGCATAGGTACCTTCATCTGCAGGGCGACTGCCAATAATATCGTAAGAGTAACGATGGTTTTTATCTGATGCTGAGCCATCAACTCCGCCAAGTTCATCGTTTTTAAAAAAGCCAAGATCAAGTGTCCAGTTGTCTTTAAGCTTACGCTTAGCAACTACCCCTAAATCAAAGTCATCTTCTAGGCCAACATAGTAGTTAGTGCTAAAAAAGTAGCTGTGAGAATTGTAAGGACCATTACCAAACGGTACGGCGGTTATACCGGCTTGGCCTTCCCAGCCATCAGTAAATTCATACCCTAAGTAAGCGTATTTCACTACTGTCATGTAATCGTAAAAGCGTACTTCACCATTGACTGAAATATCATTAATTTCACCAGAGACATTTAAACGAAAAATATCAAAATCAAAGTCGCCACCGCGATCTTCATTGTCATCATCGTAAGAGTTAATGCCATAGTTAGCGCGAATGGCACCCCCTATCTTTATTCCTGATGATTGCTGTTCAGGCTTTGCAGCTTCATCAGTTAGTTGCTGAGCTTTTTTTTCAGTGAGTTTGCTTTCAAGCTTTTCTACTTGTTGCTTTAACTGCGTTAATTGGCTTTGGAGAGGTTGAAGATTTGATGCATAAGAATTACTAGCAACACCACCTAAAATTAAGGCGAGTGTTAGTTTTGAGAGTTTAGTCATAATAGCCGTTTTGATTGTGATTAAAAAATAAAGGCGCAAAAATGCACCTCTTAGTGTGGAAAAAGGGGAAAATGGCAGGCTAATTTAGTTTATTGTTTTTATACTGCGTTTTATTCTTTAGGGGTTTGAAACAGTGCGCCTACTTCTAAAAGTGGGGAGGCGTCTAGCTTATCTGCATCCATCATTGCGGCAATACGCTGCATTGATGAAAGGAGTAAACTCTGTTCCCATTCAGCAAGTGCTGAAAATTTTTCGATAAAATGCTCTTGTAATGGCTGTGGTGCTTTTTCGAGTAGTTCTTTACCTTGTTCGGTAAGGTATAAGCTGACTCGGCGCTTATCCATTTGACTGCGAACACGTGTTACTAAGTTTTTACTTTCGATTCGGTCAAGAATATTAGTAACCGTTGCTGGGCTTAAGTTAACGTTTTGCGCAATACGGCTGGCGGTAATACCATCAGTTTGAGACACTTCCTGCATGATAAGCAGTTGTGGCCCTGTTAAACCCGCTGTTTTATTAAGTTGCTTTGAATGTAAGTCAATCGCACGGATCACCTTGCGTAAAGAAACTAGTAACTCGTCATATTTTTGCATTTGTTTGTCTCATGGAAGGCGAATCATTTGCCGTAATCATGAAATGTTACACATCAAATAAATTGAATTCAAATGATATATGTTATTTCAGCCCGCTGTTATTAGTTTTTATTGGTTTTTATTAATTTGAGCAGTAATTAAAATAGTATTTATTATCTTTAATTTATTAAACGTTCATAACATTCTGTTTGCTAAGGTTGCGCACCTTACGTAGGTTAAAAGCGATACGCAAGCCACAGATGTAAAACTTTAGTCGTAATTTAGCCATTGATGTGGCATAAAAGTATAGTAACTAACTCAATTTAAATAACTATTCTATGTAGCTTATGCTTTAAGCATGCATTATTGTTTGTGTACAAGTAACCTGTACTCAGGTTAAGTATTAGAAATTAGTCTCAGTGTTAAAGGAAATAAAATGCAATTATCACCCTCAGTATGTATTGAGCGTACACATAGCGGTTTAGAATTTATTAGTATTAATAGTCGCCAATGTGAGGCGAAAATATTTTTACAAGGTGGGCAAATAACTGAGTTTACACCCAAAGGTAAATTGCCATTATTGTGGGTGTCTGGGGATGAAACCTTTAGCGAGGGGAAAAGTATTCGTGGTGGCATTCCTATTTGCTGGCCTTGGTTTGGGCAACATGAAAATTCGGACTTCCCCGCGCATGGCTTTGCTCGCACACACGTATGGCAAGCTGATGAAGTGCATGAAACCGACAGCGAGGTTACTGTGAGCCTTAAATTACCAATGAAGCAGGTAGATTCTACTTTTTGGCCGCATCAGTCGTCATTACGGGTTGAGTTTATCTTATCAGAGCAATTAGAGGTGCGTTTAACCACCTGTAATTTAGGCAACGTACCATTTAGTTATACACAAGCACTGCATACTTACTTTCCAACAGAAGATATTAATAATACCCGAGTGGCAGGGCTGCAAGGGGCGCAATATATAGAATTTGGTCAAGGGCCTCATCAGCAAAATGACGTGGTCGACTTTTCCCGTGAAACCGATATGGTTTATACCCAAGCCGCAGCAGTTCAAACAATTGATACTCCTCAGGGGATGATCAGTGTTAGCAGAGAAAACTCGCAGTCGTGCGTACTATGGAATCCATGGATTGAAAAATCAAAGCGGCTATCAAATTTTGCCGATGATGATTATAAAAGCATGTTATGCCTAGAAGCTGCGAATGTGCTTGAAGATGCGGTTACGCTTGAGCCTAAACAAAGTCATACCTTAGTGACAACAATAAAGTGGCTTGGCTAAGTCCAATGGAGCAAAGTGTGTTTACTAATCAACAAATAACCGATCTACCGCAACATAAAAGCATAGTGTTTGAGCCGCTTGCCGATAAAGCGTTATTGCATGCACAATTGAATTGGTTGTTATTTTTCATTCCTTTTTGCTTAGTGCTAGCGGTTGTTTGTTATTTTAATACAGATTTTGCTGCCATGGCGCAAGGTTACTTATTGGTTGCTGTTCCGCTATTAATTTTACTTTGTATGCTATACAGCGTGTTCAGTATTAAATTACAAGGCAGTGCATTGCGTACCCACGATATAGCATTTAAAAAGGGTATTATTTGGCAGCAGGTAACTATTTTACCGTTAGCACGAGTGCAGCATATTGAAATACATCGTGGGCCAATAGAGCGAAAATTGGGTTTAGCCAGTTTAAGGCTTTACAGCGCAGGGGGGATGAGTGCTGATTTACAAATTAGCGGTCTGACCCACGAAAAGTGCAAAAATATCCGTCAGTTTGTACAAAGCTATCGCCACGATGAAACCACGAGTGAGGTTGCTGCCAGTGAGTGTTGATGCTACGCAAATGACGCCACCTTCACTTAATTGGCAAAAAGTCTCGCCCTGGGCATTGGCTTATTTTGTGATGCATTTTAGTGTTCGCTTTGTCAAAGACGGCTTATTTAATTTACTGCCTGTGTTAGTGGTATTTGTTACCCAGGTAGAAAATAAACTATTTTGGGGGCAAGTTGCGCTCGCGATTGCTTTGACTTCATTGCTTGCTTATTGTTTTTTGTATTACCGTAGTTTTCGTTTTTGTATTACTGACGAGCATGAAATTTTACTAAATAAAGGCGTATTTAAAAAAGAGCGACTCACCTTAAAGTTTTCTAGGGTGCAAAATGTAAACATAGCTGAGCCCTTTTATTTTACTCCAGTAGGTTTAGTTAATTGCATTTTTGATGCTGCCGGCAGTGTTGCCCAAGAAGCGGTATTGCCGGGAGTAACCAGCGGTTATGCCCAGCAAATGCGCAAACAAGTATTTGACTACAAAGCACAGCAGCAACCATCAGCAGAAGTAGCTGACACAGCGCAGTCTCATATTGAAGAGCAGGACGAAAATAGTTTATTCATTTCAAATAAAGAAATAGCTAAGTTTGGTTTAATGTCGAACATGGCCATTTTAGCGCTTGCCGCTATTGCCCCTTTTATGAATGTGGCAATCGATTTTTTAGAGCAGCAGTTTATAACAAAAATAGAGGGTTTTTATCAGCAAGAGCTGGGTATGATGGCTAATGCAGCGGTATTTGCAGTAATTACTTTGATTTTTGTATTGGTATTTATAGCGGTGTTTTTATCGGTGACTATGTCGCTCATTCGGTTCTATAATTATCAGCTTTATTTTAAAAATAAAAAATTTAAACGTATTGCAGGGCTGTTAGAACGCCATCAACTATCAATTAGTTTAGATAAAGTACAATCGATTGTTATTAAGCAAAACCTAGTTGCTAGGCTATTGAAACGTTTTACTGTTGAGTGTTTGCAAGCCAGCAGTGGTGGCGCTGCAAGTATGGCGAAAAAGAATAAACAAACCTTAGTGTTACCTGTGCTCACGCAGGAGCAAGTTGATAATGTGTGTCAGTGGATTTATCCGTGGTTTAACAGTAAAAAGTTGGCATTCAAAGCAGTAGAAAGGGCGTTGCTATATAAAAACATGGTGTTTTATGCCTTGCTACCGAGCGTTGCTTCTGGGTTTTTAGTTAGCTTTATGCAACTTAATATATTAATTTCATTAGCATTATTTTTGGTATTAGCCGCGTTAGTGTTTTTATCTTATAGACGTTATGGGTATTACCTTCATCAACAAGATGGGCGTTTTTATATGGTAGTGCGCAAAGGTATGATTGGCGTACATTACCGGGTATTTGAGCTGTACAAAGCACAAAGCGCTCGCAGTGTGAGTACCTTTTTTATGCGTCGTTCTGGCTTAAAAAGCCTGTATATACAACTTGCTGCAGGCGGTGCTTATGTCCCATATTTAAAACAGCAAGATGCTGACTTTATTATAGATTTTACACTGATGCAGGCTGAGTCAGATCCTCGTAGTTGGATGTAACTTCCCTTGTTGAAAACAACTAAAGTTCAGGTTAAATAATAAAGCAGGTGTAAATACACATTTGCACATGCTTTATTACACTTTTTTACTGCCCGTTTTTCCCTTTTAATAATACTCTAAGCATTATTAAAAGCACTATTTAAGGGATTATTGTGAAAAAGTCACTCATTGCATCAGCCTTATTACTGGCTGCACCAAGCTTCGCAGCCAATTGGCAAACCATTCATACTGAGCATTTTACTGTTCACTTTAGTAGTGAGCATACTGATTTTGCTAAATCGACTGCTGTGGAGCTTGAGATTGTCCGTACTAAAGTGCTTGAGCAGCAAAATCGTGCGCTTGATAAAATTGTCGATGTGGTGGTATTTGATCCTTTAAATGCAGCTAATGGCTTTGCCTTGCCAACCTCTAATAATCCCGTTATGGCGCTTTTTACTACGCCACCACAATCGGATACGGTAATCTCAAACTCATCGGGCTGGCAGCAATTACTAGTGCTGCACGAGTACATTCACTTAGTGCATTTAGCGCAGCCAACCCGCAGTGAGTGGCAACAAAAAATTAGAGGGGTATGGGATCTTTACGATTTAACCTATGGCGATACACCGCGCTGGGTAGCTGAAGGATACGCCACCTTAATTGAGTCTAAAATGACAGGCCGAGGGCGACTCTTTGATAACTATTCTGAGGCAATACTCAGGGAGTTTGCTCAGCAAGGGGCGCTTCCGACTTATGGGCAACTAAATAGTGATGAAGGCTTTATGGCGGGCTCCATGGCGTATTTAATGGGAAGTCGTTTTTTATACTGGCTAGAGCAAAATTACTCAGAGCAGCTGGTCGATAATGTATGGCTTCGTATGCGGGCGGTTAAGTCTCGAGATTTTGACGACGCATTTTCTGGTGTATTCGGGCAAAGCGCTGCCAAGCTATATCGTCGATTTATTGCTGAGTTCACTTACAAAGCAATGCAACAAGAGCAAACCGAGTCACCACTTAATAGCAAGCTTTGGTTAAAGCTTGATTTATACGCTAGCAACCCCGCTCTTTCTGGTGATGGCAGCAAAATTGCCATAGTGGAGCGTGATAAAAAAAGTAATACCAAGCTCATAATTTATAGCACTGAAGACAACACTAAAGCGCAACAGCAATTTATTAAAGCGCAAAAGCAATTACTTGAGGATGATGCTAAGGATATTCCTGATACTGCGCCAAGTGTATTTAAGCGCGAACAAAAACAAATATTAAATCAAATAAATCGCGCAGGTATTGCCAATCCGCAGTGGGTAGGCAATAACACTCTTTATTTTAATGCCTACAGTAGTGAGGAGTCGGGGACTTATAACAAAGTGTCTGACATTTTTAGCTATAACATAGATACTGGCAACGTCGAACAACTCACTGAGCTGGCTGGTATTCGTCGTTTTAGTGTTACCCGCGATGGTGAAACACTTTATGGTGAGCAAATACGAGCTGGTTATTCTGAATTAGTAAAAGTCGATCTTAATACACAAACAATCACGCCACTTTTTACCAAGAGCTTAAAAACAACGTATGATTACCCGACCCTAAGCCCCGATGAAATAAAATTAGCTTATTTATCAGCGTCATTAAACGAAAATTGGCAGTTGTATATACAAGAGTTGGCCGGTGATACTAGGCAGTCAGTCCCAATGCCTAACGGGTATCAGTATTTAAGTCAGCCGAGTTTTAGTCAAAATGGGGAGTCTATCTATTTTGTTGCTGGCCTAAATAATAAAACTGATATTTATAATTATCATATAAAAAATAATACCCTCACACGCTTAACTAACGGGCAAGAAGCGCTTGCATATCCGATTGAAACAGAAGATGGTTCACTACTTTATTTCTCTATTAATGCCGATGGCCCTGATGTAAAAACGCTAACAACAAAAGACCGCACAGCCGTGACGGATCTCGCTGTAACCAGTGAAGCTCCATTGTTGATGGTAAATAAGCACACTCTGCCACCGGCAAAAATATATACCGATGAGATAGCAGAGCAAAGCGATTACGCAGTACTTGATCAGCAAGCGACGTTTGCCTTGGGATCACAGTATTATTCAGCGTCAACCAGTTTGCTAAGCGTAGGTATAAAAAGTAGCGACCTGTTAAAGCAACTTGATTTACAAGCGGGTTATAACATTGATTTGCATGACGGTGCATTACATGGAGGGTTTGTACAAGCAAAATACAATGCGCTGAATACAAAGTTTAAGCTTGCGCTATTTGATTATAATTTGGATACATCACGTCAATATCAACCTAGCTTAAACGCTGATATTGATGCCCGAGGTGGTTTTGCTGCAATAAGCCACCCATTGAAGTTTGGCCAGCTTCAGTTAACCCCAGAGCTTGCTTATAACTATACAGATTATAAAAATAGCCATAAAAATTGGACACGATTGAGTATTAGTCAGCAATGGCAACATGACCGCCAAGCATTTGCCATAGGGCAGAGTATTTATGCCAGTATTTATGAGGGACAAAATCAAAGTAGTCATTGGCAAGGTTATGACTTAGCAACAAAAATATTTGGCAAAGCATTTAATATTCCCATGTTTGTGAGCTTTGAACAAAAACAACGAGACGATAGTAATTTAGCTTTAGGAGGGTTTAGTTCTAACCTGATTAATCAGCAACAAAGTAGCGAGTTTGTGCTTGCTGCTGAATTGCCTTTTTACAGTGCAACTGCAGAGCGCTATCAAGGTTATGGCGGTGGCATTAGCTTTAAAGAAGGCATGCCCTGGTTTTACTATAAGCAACATCAATTAGACAACAGCGTTTATGCACAAAGTTATGGCTTAAAATATCAAGGTGATTTTAGCTTCGGAATGGGGCCTGCGGGCGTAAACGATTTAACCTTTAATGCTGGACTGTCGCGTGTTGAAGGCGACAGCTTTGAAGATGAAATGCGCGCGTGGTTAAGTTTTTACTACTCTCTTTAATATTAAGGGTAATACACCTTTAAATATGTATTACCCAAAAGCAACATATTTTGGCTGCGTTACTACTTGATGTGTAGCATATTACTTTGGCTTAGTAAGCGATGCTAACTTTGCTTGATATATATCGAGCTTTTCATTGTCTCGCTCATATTTAATGGCTTGTTCAAGCAAGGTTTGTGTTTGTTTAGACTTACCTTGTTGATAACGAATTTTTGCAAGCTCTAAATAAAGCTCTGATATGTAAGGGGCTTTTGCAATTGCTGACTCAAGGTGGTTTTTAGCTTGAGTTATCTTTCCTTCTTGCAGGTTGTTTTTAGCAATAACCAATAGTTCGTAAGGGTCTTTTTCTTCATTAATTAATTGGCTTGTTAATTGTTTTTCTAGCACTTTATCGCCAAGTTCTTTTGCGAGTAGTCGGTAGTTATTAACTAAGTTTATACTTATATCGTTTCTATTTAGTGCGGTTTGGTAAATCAGTTGAGCGCTTTTTAAATCGCCTGCACGGCGATGTAATATACCCGTAATATTGAACAGTTCAGGATCGTTAGGTGTAAAAGAATTAGCTTGCAAAATAAGAGAGTAGGCTGTATTAAGTTTATTTTTAGCTAATGCGTCCGCTGCTAAATTGCTGTAAAACTTATTGAGTAAATCATTATAGGTGGCGCTGCCAGTATAAAAGCTGCCGCGGGTTGGGAAGTAATCTATTAAAGTGCCTGGGCGAATAAATACAATAAAGTTATCATCAGTTTCTTCTTCCGGTGCGTAAACTTTGGTTCTAAAATGGTTGGCTATGTAAACTAAACTCCCCTCTTTGGCATACACAGGTTCGCTGGTCATTTCTTGAAAACTGGTGTCAAGATCTAAAAGCGTGGCGTAGCTTTGTGTCAATATAGCTAAGCTAATACAGTTGCCTTGTGAGCGTTCAATAGTTTGTTTGGATGTTAGTGTATCACCGTGATACTTAAAGTTGGTAAGCTGGTTTTCTAGGTAGTTAAAAACAATTTCATCAGCACGTATCTCATTTAAGCGCTTCTGTGCATAAGCTAAAAACTTTTCTTTTTCAGGTTCTGGAAGCTCAAAAATACTGTGTTCATTAGGGGTTTCAACACGCTTGAAAAGAGAGTGGTTAATTACTTCTGTAAGCTGTACCTTTTTAATTTGTACTGCTGGTTGAGTACTACTGCATGCAGCTAAAAAAAAACTAAGTGTAAAAACTAGATATTTCATAAATCACCTCACTGTGATTTTTAAGATTACAATGAGGTGAATTTATAATCAAGCACTTACAGTGCGATGCTTACTTAAGCGATTTTTGTGTGATTGCTTTTTACGTTTACGGCGTGTAAGCCATAAATAAAAGCCTGTACCAGCCAGCCATACAGGGCTAAGGCCAACAATGCACCAAAGTATTTTACTGATAAGCCCAGCAAAATAGCCAAAGTGTAGTTTTCTAAAGCTATCAATTACTTGCCAACCAACTCCGGTTTCACGAATATCCCAGTTAGCCATGTGTTCACCTGTTTGCTTATTGTAGGTTATGGTATTGGCGTATTCACTGGTAAGTGGGTTACTGGTATTTACTTCGCCATAAAGAGTAATATTTTCATCAGGCTCTCGCGGGAAAACTAAAAAAGTAGTGTTAAAAGTGGGTATTTGCAGCTTACTATCATTAAGCATGCGCTCAAAAGAAATGTCGTCATTATATAATTTATTTGTAATAGTGTAGTGCTCTTCTTCTGCGTGTTCTATTACTTCGTGATACCACACAGCGCCATTAAAATAGCCACCGGTAATCGCTAAAACGATAAGGATAGGTGAGCCTAATACTCCAGTCATTTTATGAATGTCGCTAAGTACTATTTGTAAAGTTGCGCGCCAGCGTACGCTAAATAGTCGCTGCCAAAATTTACGGTAAATAATTAAGCCTGTAATGCCCAGAGTTAATAAAAATAAAGCAAAGAAGAACCCTAATACGGTGCCTGTTTGCCCTGGTAAGCTTTTTAAGTCGTTAAGTAAAAAGGTGTAATGGAGTTCTAAAAACCAGTCGGTAAAATAATGAGTTGTGCTTACTGGTTCTGATAAAATCTCTCCCGTGTATTGGTCTAAATGCAACTTAAACCAATCGTCAGTTCCACGCTTCACTAAATAAAGCCGGTCAGCGGTGGTGTTATTAAAAAGCTCCCAGCTTCCTACTACATATTCAGGAAAGGCTGCTTCGGCTTTATTTATTAATGAGTCCATAGGCAAACGTCCAGCTTGTTGCTGTACCACAAAGTGTTTATCTGGCATCAGTAGGCCATCAATTTCACTTTTAAACACTAAAACACTACCAGTAATGCTAATAACAATTAACGGAATAATGGCAATTAGCGCCAACCAACTATGAACTTTAAACAGTGTTTTTCTCATTACTTAGGCTTGCATGTTAATCTATAGATATGCGCATGATAACAGTTATCATTTGTGTTGCAATTGTAAAAGGGTGAGACTGTGAAGTTTTAGTAACGGTTTTTGTATACTCAAGTTGCCACAGGAGGAAACTAAAGTAGGTGTGAAGCTTGTATAAAACCTAGCCAGCTCTACAATGCGCGCACAAAAATAAAGCCTTTAAAAACAAATGTTTAAAAAATGTTTTATTTCTTCCTTTTCATTAACAACAATGTAACGAGCGAGGTTTGCTTTGGCGTATTATTTGCCTATTTTGTCAGTATTTATTTTGGTTTTTAGTTTTTTACCGTTACTTAATAAAATTATTAAAAACCGCAGTGTATCGGGTGTATCACTGCTAATGATGACATTTGGTTTAGCGCAAAGTGTGTACTTTATTAGCTACAATCTTTACTTTGCTCGCTTTTACATTGCTTTGCCGTTTTTTGCGACAGGCTTTTTAAGCGGACTAATTTTATACTTTTTTGCTCGCTATAATGCCGCTAAGCGTCAAAATTTGCAGTTGCTTGGCATGCTTAGCTTTTCGTTATTGCCATTTTTGTTGTTACTTAACCCCAACTTAGATACCGCTGTGGTACTTAATGGCTTAACCTATGTGGGCTTAATTATGAGCTCGGTACGGGTTATGCCACAAACCTATAAAACACTGCGCACAGGGAATATTAGTAACCTTAGTGCTCGCTATTTTAGTTTGCAATTTATAGCTGGTATCTGTGGTTTGTTTGCAGAGCTTGCTATGCCTGTGCAAAGTACTTCGCATATATTAATGTTTGTTATGATATTACTGACTAATGCGGTGCAGTTTGCGTGTATGCAGTATTATCGAATTAGGCCAGTTATGGCATAAAATTAGAGTGACCGTTAATTTTATTTGTGGCACCTTGAGTGGTCAATAAATAAAAAGTGCCCACTATGAAATTAACTATCCATCAAATCGATGCGTTCAGCAGTGAACTGTTTAAAGGTAATTATGCTGCCGTGATCCCACTAGAGTCTTGGCTTAGTGATGATCTTATGCTGAATATAGCTTCGGAAAACAACGTGTCTGAAACCGCTTTTACTTGTCAGTCGGCAGATGGAAGCTTTGCGATACGTTGGTTTTCGCCGTTAATGGAAATTGATTTTTGCGGCCATGCTACATTGGCTGCGGCCTATGTGCTTTGTGAGCAACATAATATAACGCAGGTGCGCTTCAGCGCAGAGGCGGTGGGCAAACTGATTGTTAATAAAAATAACGATGGCAGCTTTGCCATGACCTTTCCTAAACAAGCCCCTGAAGAGGTTCAGCTTATCCCTGATGCTTTATTAGCTGGCCTGTCTATACAACCTGTTAAAGTGCTGAAAAACCGCCAAGCTTATTTTGCTATTTATGATAATGAGCAGCAGGTTGTAGATCTGAAAACAACCAATGAACAACTAAAAAAATTAGCCCCATTAGATGTGGTTGCAACAGCACCGAGTGTTGAGTATGACTTTATTTCTCGTTATTTTTGGCCTGCCAGTGGTGGTGATGAAGATTTTGTGACCGGCTCAATTCATACCGGGCTTGCCCCTTATTGGGCAGAACAATTTGGCAAAAACTCTTTAAGTGCTTATCAGGCCTCACAACGAGGCGGGAAGCTTTACTGTGAAGTGGGTGATACAACAGTAACATTGGCGGGTCATGCCGTAAGGTACCTAAAAGGTACTATTTACCTTTGAATTAGTGTAAAAAAGGCCACGTAAAACGTGGCCTTGGTTTACTCAGTGTTATTTACGCTTCTAGCGCTTTGCTAATTAAGCGATCGATATACTTTTTATGTGCTTTGGTTGCGGTGTCTGCACCCCATGCAACATCTTGGTAAAGATTAAAAATGCCAGCAAATTCAGTTTGGCCTTTAATCATTTCACTTAATGTTTGTGGCTTTTTTTCTTCTTTTTTTTTTCTGCAGCAACAGCATAGCTACTGCCAAGCGCTATACTAAGCGCCAAGGTAAGGTAAGTGTGGTTAATTTCATAATTTATCTTTTGTCGTTGTTAATGTAATTTTACTGTACGGTTTGTCATGCTATTTCGTACAGTATCGTTCCTAAATACTACCCCAAAGTGATTAGCTTTATGATTTATAATGGTAAAAATTTGTAACAATACATTTATAAGCGACTCAGTGAGGGTTTTTATTGATTTATACTTCACTGCATAAGACCTAACCTATACTTTTTTGTAACAGTTGCTTACAAATGTCATGTTAATGTTTCATTAAGCTTTGGTATCATGGTGTTAATAGTAATTTGGGAGTAATAAACAGATGCAAGGTAATGTACTTAGGTGGATTTTTCCGTTCGTAGCATTAACATTAGGTGTGGTTGGTTTTGCTGCAATTAATGCGATTGCAAAAGAGTCAGATAAAAAAGAAGTCATAGACACTCGTCCAACGGTGCAGGTTGAAGCTGTTTCCGCTAACAATCATCAAGTTATCATTAATAGTTATGGTGAAGTGCAGCCGCTAGAAAATACCCAGCTTTCAGCGCAAGTATCCGGTGAGGTAGTTAGCTGGCATCCAAGCTTTGTGGCCGGTGGGGTCGTGGGTCGCGGCGAAATATTATTTACAATTGAAAAAGATAACTACGAAGCAGCAGTACTGCAAGCCGAGGCTGAACTTGCCCGCGCGCAAGCGATGTTAATTGAAGAGCAAGCGCAAGCTAAAGTAGCAGAAGACGAAGTAAAACGTTTCCCAAATAAAGCTCGTACAGATTTATTTTTACGCAAACCACAAGTATTGAGTGCGCAGGCATCGGTTAAATCGGCGCAAGCTGCATTGAAAAGGGCACAGCGCGATTTAGATAATTGTGAAGTGAGCGCACCATACGATGCATTAGTCGTGAGCCGTAATGTAGGTGTTGGCCAGTTTGTCACTATGGGTGCTCAAGTTGCCGAGCTGAATAATATTGAAACCGCTGAAGTGATTATTCCGATCGCTGGCTTTGACAGTGTGTTTTTACCTGAGCGTGTTAAAGGGGTAACTGCAACGGTTATTAAAACAGGATTAAATGGGTTTACTCGCCAAGCAGTAATAGATCGCGATTTAGGGATTGTTGATAACGCGACTCGCATGAGCAGTTTAGTAGTTAGAATTGAAGATCCTTATGGGCTTACTAATCAGCAGCCTGCAATTAAATTTGGCACTTATGTACAAGTAAACTTTGCTGGCACTATGCTCAATAACATTTATCGTTTACCGCAAGAGTTAGTAAATAACCAAACCGTGTGGGTAGTCAATGATGAGCAACAGTTAGAGCCGCGTAAGGTGAAAGTAATTCGTGAAGAAGGTGAATACTTCTATATCAGTGATGGCTTAGAAGCCAACGACAAGCTTGTTACTACCTTGCCGGAATATCCACAAAAAGGAATGGCAGTAAAAATAGCCGGTTTAACAGAGACTAAAAGTACAGATGCAGCAGAAAACGCATCCACTGAAAAACTTTAAGGTAGGGTGAGTTATGAATAACACAGAACAGCCCAATACAACCAAACAAACAGGGTTAATTGCTTATTTTGCTAACAACTCTGTTGCTGCCAATTTGATGATGTTTTTTATCATTGTCATGGGGCTTATAAGCTACTTTACCATTCAGCGACAAATGTTCCCCAATATAGAAGTTAACTATATTACTGTAAATGCAAATTACCCTGGGGCGTCGCCACAGGAAATTGAAGAAAGCATCTTAATAAAAATTGAAGAGTCGTTAAAAGATATAACTGAGATAAAAAAAGGGGTGTATCGCGCTTTTCGTAATGGTGGTTCTGCCAGCCTTGAAATTAATACTGACGCAGAGCTCACCGACGTTCTCGATAAGGTCAAGCTGCGAGTAGATGGTATTGCAACTTTTCCAGCGGGAATGGAGCCGGTTACCATTAGCCAAATAGAGTTTCGCCAAGATGTAATTGGTATGACGCTCGTTGCTGATTTACCACTGACCGAACTTAAGCCAATAGCTAATCAAATTGAAGATGAGCTATTACAGTTATCGAATGTGTCCTTGGTGGTTAACGATGTGCCACTGGATGAAATTGCCATAGAAATAGAACCTGACACGCTGCGCCAATATAACTTAACACTCTCTGATGTAGCGAATGCAGTACGCCGCTATTCGGCTAACTTTTCAGCTGGGCAATTAAAAACTGATGCTGGCGTTATTTCAGTGCGAGTAGAAAATCAGTTTTATTCTGGTGAAGAATTTAGGCAAATTCCGGTAAAAATTGGCGCCAATGGTGCCAAGGTGTTACTACAAGATATTGCGATTATTAAAGATCAATTTGTTGAAGGTGAACGCTACTTTAAATTTAACGGCGAAAATGCGGTTTATTTATCGGTTAAAGCCACCGAAGAGCAAAATATTATTCCGGTGGCCGATTCTGTTAAAGCCTACATGGACCAAAAAAATAAAGAGCTGCCATTGGGTGTGCGTTTAGAGCCATTAATGGACATGACATACTACCTTAATGCACGCTTAGATATGATGAAAGCTAACTTGTTTCAAGGGGCTATTTTAGTTGCCATTATGCTTTCATTATTTTTACGTTTTAAGCTGGCACTGTGGGTAATGATTGGTTTGCCGGTATGTTTTTTAGGGGCGATGATGTTGATGCCATTATTTGGCATCACGATTAATATTGTGTCTTTGTTTGCCTTTATTATGGTATTGGGGATTGTGGTGGACGACGCCATAGTCATAGGTGAAAGCGCCTACACCGAAATAGAGAAAAAAGGCGGCGGTGTTGTTAATGTAGTGAATGGCGCAAAACGAGTTGCCACTCCGGCGACCTTCGGAGTACTCACAACCATTGCGGTATTTGCGCCATTTACGCTTTCAAGCGGCCCTGAAAGTGCTTTCTTTTATGGTATTTCAGTGGTAGTTATTTTATGTTTAATATTTAGCTTGATTGAATCTAAGCTAATACTACCAGCGCATATTGCGCATACTCACTTTTCACCTATAAACCCTAATGGCTGGCGAGCACGTTTTAATAAGCGCTTTTTTGGTTTTGTAAATGGGCCGTATAGGCAGTTTATTATTAATTGTATCAAATGGCGCTGGACGGTGTTATTTAGCTTTATTGCGCTGTTAATTTTTACTTTTGCGTTAATCTCGTCTAATCAGGTAAGAATGATCCCGTCACCTAAAGTGCCCCATGACTTCCCGCAAATTAATGTTGAAATGAATGATAATGTATCAGACATCCAAACCATTAACGCGATACGCCAAATAGAAGCTATGGTATTTGAGGTTGATAAACAAACAGCGCGTGAAGATGGCCATAAAATGGTGCGTGATGTATTGGTATTTAACCAAGGTCGAACCGAAGCGCAAATTTTAGCGCCATTGGTTGACGAAGATTTACGTCCATATAATGCCTTTGAGCTGTCGCGCCGCTGGCGTGAAGCGATGCCTAATATCGCGGGTGTTAAATCACTAACCATTCAGGATGATGTTGGCGGTGGAGGTGGCGGCGGTAACGGTGAATTTGGTTACCTATTGTTTGGTTCTGATATAGATACCCTCAATGAAGCCGGGCGTCGCTTTATTCAACTATTGCAGCAGCAAGAAGGCTTATTCGACATAAGCTCTACCATTGACCCTGCTAGCAAAGAAGTACAAATGAGCTTAAAACCAGTCGCTTTTGACTTAGGGTTAGATTTGGCCTCAATTGCAAATCAAGTAGGTGCGAGTTTTTATGGTGGCGAGGCGCAACGTGTTATTCGCCGCGGTGAAGAAGTGCGGGTGATGGTACGTTACCCTAAACTTACCCGTGAAGCGTTCTCGTCACTTAAACATGCAGTTGTTACTACGCCACAAGGTCGAGAAGTGTTGCTGGGCGATGTGGTTGAACTAACAGAAACACCGGGTATCAGTTATATTCGTCGTGAAGGTGGTTATCGTACTGTGTATGTTTACGGCAATATAGATGAAGAAGTAATTGAGCCGGGTGAAGTGGTTAAGCAAGTAAAAGAAAACCTATTGCCACAACTACAAGATGAATACCCCAGTGTTAAGTCAGAACTAGGTGGTGCCATTGAGGAGCAGCAAGCGCAAGCTAATGAGCAATTACTATTTTTTGCTGGCGGGATGATTTTGGTTTACATTTTGTTGGCAGTGCCACTAAAAAGTTACTCGCAGCCTTTAATTGTAATGTCGGTTATTCCATTTAGTTTAACGGGTGCAATATGGGGGCATTTTTGGTTTGGTTTAGATATTAGCTTAATGTCGGGCTTTGGTTTAATTGCTGCTGCAGGGGTTGTTATTAATGACTCATTAGTAATGACTGATTTTATTAATCAGGCGCGTCGCGCGGGTATTAGTATAAAAGATGCGGTTATTGAGGCTGGCTGCGCCCGCTTTAGACCCATACTACTTACCTCAATAACTACCTTTGCTGGCGTATTACCGATTATGTTTGAAACCAGTTTACAAGCTAAATTTGTAATACCGATGGCGGTAGCACTTGGTTTTGCGGTTATGTTTGCAACACTGATCACCCTTATTTTGGTGCCGTGCTTGTACATTATTTTAACTGACATAGGGGCGCTGTTTAAACGCCCATTTACAAGTAAAAAGGTGAGTGTAAGTTAACATCACACATATCATGCAGCTAAATAAAAAAGCCAACCGTTAAAGCGGTTGGCTTTTTTGTGTTATTTTTATGAATATAAACTTAAGTGCTAATTTTAAATTCTGGTTACATTCTTTTGTTTGATTATTGCAACATTGCGAATTACAATCAGTCGGTATTGGTATTACACAATCGTTTTTAACCTAATACTTTAGTTAATGCATATTAGCCTACGAGCTAGTTTGCCTGTTGTAAGCCATATGATATGGGCGAGACGTTTGACTCTTTAAGGTGTTGCAGTGTTTATACATTCATCATTAACGTGTGGAGAATGGTTAACTATTGGTTGTCTTGGGCTAGATCAGTATAGCCAGCTATTTGTTGGTGATACGGTTAGTGTGAGCTTTTACGATGAGCATGGCGAATTAACTCAGCTAGCGTTTGATTATGAAATACTTTCCCCTGAACAGGGAGAACCCCATGCTTGGAGTTTACTGGTAGTTGAGCATATTAATATACATATTCCACTGGTGTGCGCTGGCAGAATGACAGATCAAGGATTGGTTGTTGCGTATCGACATAACAAAATATTTGCACTTGAAAGCAGTGGTATTTGTAGCGCGGTGGTTCATTTTAATCGCGCTGAAAAAAATAAAAAATTAATTGCTGTAAATAGCCTTGGATACGATGCAATTTATCCTCAAAATGGCGATATGTATAGTGCAGGCACCAAAGTACTACAGCCTAAAACGGGGCATATATACCAGTGTAAGGCATGGCCATTTAGCGAATTTTGCCGTGTAGATGAGCATAACACTATGTTTGAGCCTGGCATTGGCGAAAGCTGGACTATAGCTTGGCAGCAAATACAGTAAATCAACTTCCCTTAGGTATAACGACAACAATAAAATTCACGTAGTTTTTAGTTATCGAATTTATACCGCTTTAGCCCACTCAACTATGAGTGGGCTTTTTTATTTTTATGATAAACTGGCCGCCATTGTTATTTTTTAAGCGGTTTTTTTGTGTCTTCTTCTGATTATTCTTTAAGCTTATTGCCTAATTTTCCTATTGCTAAAAAGCAACCTTATGCGCTTACAACTCACGCAAAAACACGCAGTGATGATTATTATTGGATGCGCGATGATGAACGAAAAAGTGCCGAAATACTCGCGCATTTAGCACAAGAAAACGCTTATTGTGATGAGCAATTAGCCCCTATTAAGCCATTACAAAGTGCATTATTTGAAGAGCTTAAAGGCCGTATTGTAAAAGATGATAACACTGTACCGGTAAAAGACGGCCAGTATTGGTATCACTCAGAGGTTCGCGGAGATGATGAATATGCACGCCATTATCGCAGTAGCAGTATGGCAATGGCTAATAAAGCGTTACTACTTGATGTGAATGAACTTGCTAGCGGCTATGAGTTTTATGAGCTAGGGGAAGTGGCGCTGAGCCCCAGTGAGCAATTAATGGCATACTCTGAGGATACCGACGGCAGACGTATTTACACTGTTCGCTTTAAAGATTTAAACAACGATAAAATGCTCGACGATGTACTTGAAAATACCGAGGGGCAGGTTGTTTGGGCGAACGACAATCAAACCGTATTTTATGTAAAAAAGGATTTAAAAACCTTATTGGGTTATCAAGTTTTTAGACATGAGCTAGGGAGTGAGCAAGACCAAGATGTGTTGGTATATGAAGAGCAAGACAGTAGCTTTTTTATGGGGTTGGGTAAAAGTCGTGATGAAAGCTTAATTATTATCGATTTAGCAAGCACAGAAACTAACGACATGTGGATACTTGATGCCAATCAACCCCATGGCGAATTTACTGCTTTAATGCCGCGTGAAGAGGGTCATGAATTTGATATTGATAAGCTCGGTGATACTTTTTATATAGTGACTAACTGGCAGGCTAAAAACTTTAGATTAATGACCGCGACAAGCAATACCATTGCTGATAAAAACCAGTGGCAAACACATACCCCTCATCGTGAAACTGTATTATTAGAAGGCGTTGAACTATTTAACGACTTTTTAGTGCTTAGCGAGCGCGAACAAGGCCAAGCACGCTTTGTTGTGGTTAATCAAAACGCCGAGCGAATGAACCTTGAGTTTGATGATCCTTGTTATTACGCTGCTATTGCCATGAACCCAGAGCCAAATGTAGCTCATGCACGCATTTACTATTCGAGCTTAACGACTCCCGGCTCGCTTTATAATGTTGATTTAACCACCGGTGAAAAAACCTTACTTAAACAACAAAAAGTACTTGGTGATTTTAACGCAGGAGACTATCAGTCAGAGCGACTCATGGTCAGCGCTCGTGATGGGATAAAAGTACCGGTGTCGTTGGTTTATCGTAAAGATAGTTTTAAACAAGATGGTTCAAATCCGTTATTTCAATATGGCTATGGCGCGTATGGGATCACCATAGATCCAAGCTTTTCGAGTACGTCACTTAGCTTACTCGACCGTGGTTTTGTTTATGCAATTGCGCATGTGCGTGGTAGTGAAATGCTAGGGCGTTCATGGTACGAACATGGTAAAAAACAGCATAAACAAAATAGCTTTAATGACTTTATAGATGTAACCAAAGCGCTCACTGAGCAAGGGTACGGCAACAAAAGTAAAGTGTTTGCCTCTGGTGGCAGTGCTGGGGGGTTATTAATGGGAGCTGTGGTAAATCAAGCGCCTGAACTTTACTGTGGAGTGGGCTGCCATGTGCCATTTTTAGATGTGCTCACCACCATGTTAGATGAAAGCATTCCGCTTACAACAAATGAGTATGATGAATGGGGTAACCCAAACGACCCCCATTTTTACGAGATTATTGAAGCGTATTCACCGTACGACAATATTAGTGCGCAACACTACCCCAATATATTGGTGACAACCGGCTTGCATGACTCACAAGTACAGTATTGGGAACCAATGAAATGGGTGGCTAAAATGCGTGAATATAAAACCGATGATAATATTTTAGTGTTTAAAACCGACATGGATGCAGGGCATGGTGGGGCATCGGGTCGCTTTAAGAGCTTAGAAGAAAAAGCGCTAGAAATGGCCTTTTTTATCGCTTTGTCATAGCCAGTATATGATTATCACAAAAAAGCCTCAGTAATAACTGAGGCTTTCTATTTTTTAAAATAACTTAATCTAGGTAGGCTTTTAACATCCACACTAGTTTTTCTTGCTCTTTAATGTAGTCACTCATTAATGACGCGGTACCTTCATCATCAGCTTCAGCGGCTTGTGCAAGAATATCGCGCTGCATTTTAATTAAGCTGCTGTATCCGGCAAGTAAGTTCTCTACTGCGGTTACGCCATCGCTGATCCCTTTTGCTTCTTTAATTTCACTTACTTCTAAGTAATCTGAAAACGCATGTAGCGGTGCACCATCAAGCGTTAAAATACGTTCTGCGATTTCATCTACTTTTAATAGTAGTAAGTTATAAATTTCTTCAAACTTTAAATGTAATTCAAAAAAGTTTCGGCCTTTAATATTCCAGTGAAAACCGCGGGCATTCATATATTGAATTTGATAGCTGCTTAAAAGCGTATTCAGTGATTTAATAATATCTTCACTTTTTGTACTGTTTAAACCAATTGCATTTACTTGCGACATACCTTACTCCTTAAATAACCGTTTTTATGAATTTTCACATATTGCTCAGTAAAATAAGTATTGCTCATAATCGTCTATGAATAAAATCGTTTATACATATTGATGCCATAGCTAAAAGCTATCAGCGTATCTGTGGTTTTATAAATGAATTAACTAACGCTGTTCAATAGATATGGGTTGTGTTTATAAAAATACTACCTTGAGCAGCGAAATTGTTTATTTTGTGAGTACAAAATATGATCTAAAACAAGCTTTTGACAGGCGCAGCGCACACTTATTTTATTTATTGATTTAGGTCAAAAAACGCGCATAAGTAAAGCGCATAATCAATATCGCCCAACTCGATAGAGAGTACTTTATTGAGTTAAGGGGCTACTTGATTAGATGCGGAGAGAAATAATGGAAGCTAAAACACGTAAAGAGAATAAAGCTGAACTCATCGTTATTGGTATTGCTTTGGTCGCGTTTGTTGTTGGATTAGTTGCGCACTTAGCGGGTGCGAGTTTTGCAAACTCTGATACCTTTGGTTATATCGCTGCACCCATGCCGCTGGTGTTAGGTATTATATTTTTGATCAGCTATAAAGTGGCCGCTGCAGCTGAGGATTAAATGTCCTCGTTCAAGCGCTCAAGAATATAATTAACGACTTGGCGAGAGTAAATCATACTGGTATGGCTTAAATGAAATACCTTATGTTCGGCCATACCCTTTAGCTTGGTTTCATCTAGTAATACGGTGCCATCAGAGCGGCTGCCTTTTACAATGAGTGGCATTAAACCAATCGGTAAGTCGCCGGCAATGCTGTATAGCTTGGCTTTAAAAGGCCAATCACCATTTTTTGAGAGTAAAAATTCAACACTATTTTTTAATAATAGCTCAAACCCTTTTTGTTGCATTTTCTCAGCAATATGACTGCCAGTATGTGGCGTCCCTAAGGTGATCACCTTTTCAACATGATGACTTGGCGCTGAGTTTGCTTCTAAATAGGCGCGAGCAACTAAGCCTCCCATAGAGTGGCAGACTAAAGCAGAAGGCTCATCGCTAATGAACTCATCTATTTGCGTAAAAATAGTATCTCGATTAGGGTCTCGAGTATTGTAGGTTAAGTTTAAAACCTTAACCCCCGACTCTTCCAAACGCGAACATAACGGGCGCATAACCAAGCCAGACATATACAAGCCATGTAAAACAATAACGCGTTTAACTTTCATACGCCCCCTAATACCTATTTTATTAAAAACATGATCATTCTAGCGTATTAAATAATTCGCTACCTGCGTTAAAAATTATTTATATAGAGCAACTATATGTCATCATTTTCGCCTTGTTATCGACTTATTTCTTTGTCGCTATAATGGATAACTAATTTAATGCAATTGGTATAACCTATTCTAATTACATTAATTGCTGAGGTTTTATCTCAATGTTAGTGGTGTCGGTATTAACCCAAACTTCACCATCTTGAATGGTAATAGCCAATTTAATATTACGATCAACCAACGCAGCTAATAACTGAGTAGCAGCATAATCAAGGCTAAAAATGCTTAAGTTTTTAAACTCGTACAATTTAGGCTGATGCTTTTGCCACCAAATAGCTTGGTTATTCTCGCCATAGGTATATAAAACTACTTTTTTAGCTTTATTACAGGCTTTTTTGAGGCGTTTTTCATCAGGTAGCCCCAGCTCAATCCACAGCTCTATCTCTTCGCTGTAATTGACATGCCAAAGCTCCGGCTCATCATCAGCACATAAACCTTTAGTAAACTCTAATCCATCACAGCTATTAAGTGCAAACGCTAGTAAGCGAATCATCAAGCGCTGCTCAGTTTCTGATGGGTGTTGCGCCAAGGTTAAATTAAAGTCTTGGTATACGTGACGGTCCATATCGCTAAGCGATAGTTGCGCTTTAATAATGGTAGATTTAAGAGCCATAATATCTAATCTGAAAAAATTTGCGCCAGTATAGCGCAATTAAATGAATTGCCAGTTAAAATAGCTACAAATTATATGTTAGGAGTTAAAAATGGCTATCCAGTGGTTCCCTGGGCGCTTGTATTAACCTCCATCACTATACGTGGGGAAGGTTTTATTAAATTTAAATCAGTGACTTACTGTTATTTTATTCCGCCATATTCCGCATGGTGATTACTAAATCCGAACCACTCAGTACCCCAGCCAGTACCCCCAGTTATAAAATTGCTATATACTCATGTTATTAATTGAATATATGGGTTATGCGAAATATGCGTTTAACTGATCGCAAGATAAAATCAATAGTGGCTACAGGTAAAGAACAAAGCTTCTCAGATGGTAATTGTTTAGTATTGCGCGTTAGGGCGAATGGCACTAAATCTTGGCGGTTTAAATATACAGTTAATAAAAAAGTTACCAAAATTTCTTTAGGTGCTTATCCAGCTGTTACTCTAGCTGAAGCCAGAAGTGTGGCAGTAAACTATATGCAGCTTTTAGCTAAAGGTATTGACCCTAAAGAGTACGAAAGTGCGAAAAAGCTTGAAGCAAGTAGAAAGCTAGCTAATACACTTTATGCTGCTGCAGAGCTTTGGTTTGAACGCAAACAACCTACTGTGACCGCTCATCACGCAGCTAGGGAATGGCGAACGCTTGAGATGTATATTTTCCCCAAGTTGAAAGGTACGCCTTTAGAAAGCATTACAGCGATTGATACCATTGAAATTCTCAGGCCACTTGAGGCTGACGGTAAACACTCCACAATCAAGCGTATTTGCCAAAGCTTAAACCAGATCATGGATTACTCGGTAAATCATGGTTTTATCAATGCCAATCCACTAGCAAAAATCATAAAAGTATTTACTAAAAATAAAGTAGAACATATGGCTACTATTAAGCCTGAAGAGCTCCCTGATTTTTTGACTGCTTTGAATAACTCACAAACTATTCAGAATAAAACTAAACTTTTAATCTTGTGGCAGTTGCACACAATGACTCGCTCAAAGGAAGCTGCAGGCACTAAGTGGGCTGACATAAATATTGAAGAGTCTGTTTGGGTGATCCCAGCTGAAGAAATGAAGCGTAGAAAGGCCCACAGAGTGCCTTTAACGCCTGCTACTTTGGCAATACTTGAACAAATGAAACCACTCAGCGGTCACCATGAATATGTATTTCCGAGTGAACGTAATGAAAAGAGCCATGCAAGTACCTATACGGTGAATGCAGCCATTAAACGTAGCTTAGGCTACAAGGATAAGCTGGTAGCCCATGGTTTGCGCTCCGTTGCATCTACAGCGCTTCACGAGAAAGGTTATGACAGCCTTTTGGTAGAGGCTTGCTTAGCTCATGCGGACGAAAACGAAACAAGATCGGCATATAACCGCTCTGATTATTTAGAGCAACGCAGGCCAATAATGGAGTGGTGGAGTGAGTATATAAATTATTAACTCTTGCTTATAGCTTTAAACTCATTGTCTATCAACGTTTTTAAAGCTATCGATTCATTTACGCCATAGGCCTCAGCTATTTTTGATATCTTTTTGAATTCTGTGCGACTTATCTTAATGTTTGGTTGACTCCTACAGTAACTCTTTTTACTTTGAATAGAGCTATAGGCTTTAGTAACGATATCTTCATCTGCATAGTAAAGAATAATTGTGGAATAAATTAGAACTTCATCTAATGTGGTAGGGTTAAAAAAGGATGGAATTTTAGGTTTGGTTGACTTCTTTTTTGTTGTGATAAGATAATCCCAAAACCAGAATGTAAACTCCTCATCCTCACCTTTTAATGCTTTGAAGCATTTATGATTACTTAACTTGAAAGTACTTAATTCTTTCTTTAGTAACGCTACAAGACCACACTTTTCATTATGACTTAACTCAGCATGATCAAAGAACATTAGTATGAGCTCTTTACACTCGGTACTAGTACTTGGGAGGGTTGTAAGTGTAAATCCAAGGAGAGTGTAGGCTGACCTTTTATAGTTTCCTAATAGTTCGAGACTTTCACTGTTAAACGAAAAGTAATCGCTATTTTTATTAAAGGGGTGGATCGTCGTAATCAAGTACCATATATAGTAGCAGTCCAAGCTATTCGACTCGTTTAACCAGTTAAATTTAGATTCATCAAACTTTCTTTTTTTATACATCAAAAGGCAATGTTCGATAACTCCATTAATTTCCATTTTCGCACTTAAATAACTACACATTAAATCATCTAGCTCTAAGCTTGAGAGCTCGAATGCATTATGCGCATCTTTAATTTTTAGTTCGTTAACTAAAATCTTATATAAGTATGCGTTTTCGCGCCTACTTTTAAAGGGTCTTTGATTGAGTTTAGTTAGCTCTGCATGAAACTGATCCCATTTCATCTTTCGTATCACTTCGCTGATTAACTTCTTATTACTTGAGCTTAACATAAAAGTAATTTTATGTTTTTATTCTTTTTGTATTAATTGATTAATTTCAATTTAATGATATTTATTTGTGATTTAATTATGACTAAAAATTATGAAAAAGCCTATTTAAAAAGGGTTGTGGGTGTTTTTATTATAAATAATAATTTAAATAAATAACTTCAGAGTGAATTTTTTATATAAAGCATTAGATAGTCGTGGGTTTTAGTTAAATGATGTAAGCATCCCTTAACTTAGATAAACCTTCTTAGTGTCGGATAGGTAAGATATACCTATTTAACTTAGTCAGTTATAAGCACTGAAAATGTAAGAAAGTACACAAGAGCCTCTTTGTATAGTTAACCAACAAAGAGACTGTAAAATGACAAAGCAACTTTCATATAACCAAGCATACCAACACCGTATTGAATTAGTTTTAAACCATGCTATTGAGGAATGTACTAGATTAAATGTGGTGAGGTTTGACTTATACCTTCCTGATTATTATCAATGTGAAGATACGCCAAGAGCGATAGGAGATAACCTCGTATCTAGATTCTTTGCATCGTTAAAAGCAAAGCTTAAAAGTGATGCTGTAAAGCGTAAACGTTTATGCTGTAGGGTTCATGAAACAGGCTTGCACTATGTGTGGGCGAGAGAGTTTGGAGAGCTTGCGGGTAAAGAGCACTATCATATTGCGATTTTTATAAATAAGGACAGATTCCACTCCTTAGGTAGCTATGATTATAATTCCGGTAGCTTAGCATCATTAATAATACAGGCTTGGGCTAGTGCACTCGATATCCCTGAGTATGAAGCACAAAGCCTTGTTAACTTTCCTGACCATGCCTGTAACTGGGTTGAAAGAAACTCTAAAAATTATCGATCACAAAGAGATAAATCAGTATCTCGATTAAATTATTTAGCAAAAAACCAGACAAAAGTTTATGGTACTGGTAAGAGAAACTTTGGTACCAGTAATATACCTAAGCTTTACTAATGACTCTTTTAAGAAAGCGCCCCAAGTAGGGCGCTGGTTTATTTAATATCATCTTCATAGATCTTCTGAATTATCTTCAATATAGCAATCGTATGAATAATAATTCTTACAGTATTAGCATTTAGCAATATATCCTCCTCTTAGTTGTTACTGTCTAAATTTAGTAGCTGCCTTTCTGCAAAAGAAACACAAGTTTCGCCTACGATAATGTGATCAAGTACTGTCACGTCTATTAGCGCTAAAGCACTTTCCAACTTCTTTGTAATGAGTTTGTCTGCCTGTGATGGCGTGGGATCGCCTGAAGGGTGGTTATGAGCAAAGATAACGCTGGTGGCATTTTTATTAAGCACAGATTTCACTACCTCTCTCGGATAAACCGATGCAGCATTAATCGTCCCAAAAAAGAGTTCTTGATAATCAATAATCCGATTTTGGCTATCCAAATACAACGCAGCGAATACTTCTCGCTCATACACACCTAGTTTTGCCTTTAAAAAGTCTATGGCCGTAGACGGGCTATTAAGCGCTCCTAGGCGAGCATATCTTTGCTGCATTATTTCAGCTGCTCTTTCTAAAATTTTATCTTCTAAACATTTAAATTGAGATTCGTATTGCTTGGTTTTAATTAAAGCCATGATCAAGTCCTTAGGTGGGTAATGAATACACCTGAGTGATATATGCCTTCAATATTTTGGATTTGGTCATCAGCTTAAAAAGTAACTTTCTACATAACTGACATATCTCTTGAACCAATAACGGAGATAGAAAAATGCGGTTAATCAAATTAAAAGAAGTTATTCAAAAAACGTCACTTGGCCATTCAAGTATTTATAAATTTATTGCTGAAGGCACATTCCCAAAACAAGTGTCGCTAGGTGCTAAATCAGTGGCATGGTTAGAATCAGAAGTTGATGATTGGATAATGGAGAGAATAGGTGAAAGGGATATTTAGTAATTGTCACGTTTATAAATCAGTTTTAGATAAATAATCTCGGCCAATGTTTGCATTGGCCGAGATTACTAGACTAAACCCAGGTGTTTTTTTAGTTGTTTTGCAATTGCAAAACTTAGAAGTGGTGGTACCGCATTACCTACTTGAAGCATTTGTGTAGATTTATTACCCACAAACTTAAAAGTGTCAGGAAAGGACTGCAACCGTGCCGCTTCTCTTACAGTTAGACATCTATTCTGGGTAGGCAGAGTAAACATGCCTGATGACGGTGTATCAAACCTGGTAGTAATTGTTCGCGCCTGATCAGTTTTGGACAGCCGACACCATGTACCGCTGAATGTAGATTTAGTTAAGTGTTCAGCAGGTAAATCATTTCGCCCACCATTTTCAGGTATTAGGCTTAGTCTCTCAAGTACCAATGGAGAATGCCTAGTCGAAACGTGATTATAAATAACAGTTGAGTTTTTCCGCATTATGTTTTGGTACTCAGATTGAGGTAAAGATTGATATTGCATTTCTTTTTTACCTTCGCCTGAGTTCAACGGAGGTAAATCCGATATTGCATGTTCAACTGAAACTTTATGTTCATTTCCTTTTGGCCAATCAAAGCCAATATTTGAATTTACAACACCAACAATAAAAGCGCGTTTTCTAATCTGAGGGACTCCATATTCAGCTGCATCTAAAACTTTGTAGAAAATATTATAGCCAAGCGAGTTCAGTTTACTTTCAATATCTTTTATGAAGTACCCATTTTCAGCAGTTATTATTCCTGGAACATTTTCAATGAGTATAGCTTTTGGTTTAAGATACTTAACGGCTTCAATATATTTTAAAAACATAAAGTTTCGCTCGTCATTAAGACCTAGCCTTTTCCCTTTTTGAGAAAAACCTTGGCATGGAGGACCACCTATTAATATGTAGTCCTTCCCATCTAAAGGCCCTAAGAGATCTAATAAATTTATGTCATTAATATCTTTATTTATTAATTTTGTGTTAGGAAAGTTTTCAGCAAATCCGGCAGCAATGTTAGAGTTATACTCGATGGCAATATCACTTTTAAATCCAGCCAAATGAAACCCCAAGCTTAGGCCGCCTACTCCGCTAAATAAGTCTACAATTTTCATTCTGCAAAATAGCCCTGTAATCGATTCGATGAAATCTCTATATAGTCGGGATTCATATCAAAGCCAATATATTTGCGGCCAGACATCTTAGCGGCCAACAAAGAAGTACCACTACCACAAAAAGGATCTAAAATAAGGTCACCTTTATTAGAAAGTAATTCTACGAAGTGAATCATCAACTTAATGGGTTTTTGAGTAGGATGTTTTCCAAACTTTTTTTCAGATAACGGTGTTAAACCTGTTTCAATAAAGTCATGGATAGCTTTCCCTTCATTATTATAGGTGCCACTAGGCTTTCCTTTTGTGAAATATAACCATGATTCTGTTGAATTAATAAAGCTAAGGTTCATATTCCTCGGCATTGGGTTTTTCTTGTGCCAAGTGCCTGTGGTTTTGTAATAAAAACCAGCTTCTTCAAAAATTCTCTTAATACTCTCGACTTTGATTACAGCCATAAAGACTATAACAGCTCCACCCTTTTTGACTTTAGAAAAAAGACTATTTGCCAATAGCCCCATTTGTTCTTTCCATAATTCATCTTCGATATTGTCCCAATCACATATAGAAAAATGATTCTCTCTGAGTCTATGAATGCCTGAACCGCGAGATTTCATGTGCCCACCAATGTTATATGGGGGATCAGTTAACATTAAGTTTACAGAGTCATCTTCAATAAGCTGGAGACCTTTCAAGCAGTCGATTTGGACCAAGCTATTTTCACTAATTTTACTCATTATTATTACTCTCTTGATTAGCTTGCATTATCTTTTCTTTCACTGCAGATCTAATAAACCCTTGCTCAGCTAGCCAGCATGTAACTATTACTCTAATAACTTCGGACTCTGAACTCCCTAGTTCCCCTTTTAATTGATGAATTAGTTTAATTTGTTCATTTGAGAATGAGACCTGAATCTTTTTACTCATTAATTATAATAATCTCTTGTTTTAATTTAAAAGGAATCCTATTGGATTCTTTGGGGATTCTTTTTATGGTATAGTTAAGCGATAATATAATCAAGAAAAATATATAAAAGTTAAGCTTTTATGACTAATAAATAATTGGAATTTACTTGCTTAGGCACAGTAATAGTTTATTAATCTACCGTATGAACTAAGTGCGATGCTTCTTAAGAGGAAATTAATTGGGAATGGTAAAGGTTTCGTCTAATATAAAAAAGCCCCCAGTTAACATTAACTGGGGGCTATATGCTACTTGGGAGTTGTAAAGCTAACTGGGCGACGTTCTTTACGAGGGCCGCTACGCTTATCAGGGCGTTGACCATCTTTATTAAAGCTACGCTTCTTGTCACCAGCAGGGCGTTCAGAACGCTCGCCGCGTGGCTCAGAAGGGCCTTGATCTTGTGTTAATGTCATACCC
>Ga0209121_10000111_pt1 | contig 80828 bp, 60 predicted proteins | sample Cruoilmetagenom3_FD_187292 | JGI IMG/M metagenome (GOLD analysis project Ga0209121, IMG submission 187292) | Oil polluted marine microbial communities from Coal Oil Point, Santa Barbara, California, USA - Sample 3 (SPAdes) (version 2) | ecosystem: Environmental > Aquatic > Marine > Oil seeps ...
CACTACCAAAAATGATTCTAAATGCAGCAGTGAAAGATATTTTCGATTTTAAATTTGAAGACTTTACACTTGTAGATTACAATCCTCATCCACATATTAAAGGAGTTGTTGCGGTATAAATTCTCTTTATGAAATTTTCTGTTTTTTTTCTTGCTATTCTTTTTGTCTTGCGATTAAACGCTCAAGAAAAGACATTTACACTTTCAGAATTAGACTCTATAACAGCTTCGAAAGAAATTAAAAGAGATAGTACTTTTAATGATGTTCCTGTGTATAAGGGTTGTAAAAAATGGATGACTTATACTGGCAAAAAGGAATGTGTAAATCAAAGAATTGCTGATTTTTTTAAAGAAAATTATAATACAACACTACTAGAAAATTCTAAAGTCTCACCAGGAAAGGTTAGTATATTTGTCACTTTTAGTGTAGACGAGCAAGGAAATGTTGTTGATGGAACAGCTGAAGGACCAAATGAACATTTAGAAAATGAAGCGCTGCGTGTTTTAAAACTATTACCAAAGTTTTCATCACCTGCTTATATTAAAGGAAAGTCAGTTAAATTTTCTTATTCCATACCTATTGTAGCTATTGTAAGCCATAAAAACAATAAAATAGTGAATGCTACTTATCCTGTTTTTAGAGGCTGTGATAAAAAATTGACTAAGGAGGAAATAAAAAAATGCACAGTAAAAAAAATAAAGAATTTCATTAAATTGAGTTTCAACTATGAAATTGCAGATCGTTCAATGCCATTGGAAAAATCTACAAAATTTCAAGTAGATTTTATTATTAATAAAGAAGGGGAAGTAGAACATGTCAATGCCAAAGCAAATCATCGCGCTATAGCTATAGAAGCAATACGTACAGCAAAACGACTACCCAAATTTAAGGCACCAGGAACAATAGATGGCAAAGCTATTGACACTCCTTTTAGTTTATTGATGACCATCTATTTTTAATAGAACAGATAAAGACTTGTTTTTTATTAAAAAAGCATCTCGAAATAAATCAAGACGCTTTTTTTTAAGTCTTGTTCTTTAGGTTTTCCTATAAATTTAAAACACCATTTTCAGAGCCTACATCATTCCATTTGTAGTCATCTGCTTGGTCGTCGTTAACGTAATTTCCGTCAACTATATATTTAAACTCATAAGATTTATCCGCGTCTAAATCTACGGTTGTTTTAAAAGTTCCGTTCTTTAATTTCTTTAATGGTTCAGCTTTTACACTCCATTTGTTCCAGTTACCTGCAACTACCACTTTTTTAGCCTCTTTTGCAGGAACAGAAAATGTTACCTTACAAACTGGCTTACTTTTTAAATACTGCTTTTTAATTGCCATAATAATTCATTTAATTATAGGGCAAAAGTATAAAAGAAAAATGCATAAAATATCGATTAAAAACCTTAAAACTACAGAATTATCGATTTCTTAAAATAGTGATTACTTTTTGTTAAAGACTGTAAAATTTAAACGGTAATTTTATAAGATTAATAACACTTTCATAAAACGTTTTCACCTGATTATCAACTACATCGTTTTCGAATTTCACTATTATTAATACAAAAAAAATAACGACAACGATTTAGTGAAAAAAAAGTATCTTTATCCTATTAAATTACGATTATGTTCGGGAAGAAAAAACAAGCCTCCACTATAGATAAAGATCAATTAGAACTAATAGAAAACGCACAGAAACGTATTAAACAAAAAAAACGTTTATATATTCATTTTGTCATCTTTTTAATTGGTGCTGTATTTTTAATAATTGCAAATACAGTTTTAGGTATCGGAAAAGATTTTAAAATTGCTGGTATAGATTGGTTTGTTTATGCCATTTTAGCATGGTTATTTCTTTTTATATATCATTTTACTACAGTCTTCATTACTCATAAATTTATGAGCAAAGAATGGGAGAAACAACAACTCGATAAATTAGTGAATCAACAACAAGATCGTATTGATAAACTAAAACAGACCTTTCTAAAAGAAGAAACCAAAATCGCACAATCACAAGCTTATAATGAAGCGAGTAAAAACCCAGAAGCATTAGAAAAAAAAAAGCCTAATGGACTAACCATAATTGTCGCAGCTGGCGAAAATAATGCCATTGGAAAAGACAACGACCTTATTTGGCATTTAAGTGATGACTTAAAACGTTTTAAGAAACTTACTAATGGCCATCATATAATTATGGGAAGAAAGACTTTTGAAAGTTTTCCAAAACCGTTACCAAATAGAATTCATGTTGTTATTACTAGACAAAAGGATTACAAAGTCCCTAAAGGTGTTATTGTAGTTAACTCATTAGATGACGCATTTGATGCAGCAAGAAAAGATAGTCAACCATTTATTATTGGAGGTGGTGAAATCTACAAACAAGCCATACCTTTAGTTGATAAACTTGAAATCACAAGAGTACACGCTACATTTGAAAGTGCTGATACTTTTTTTCCAGAGATTGATAATACCATATGGAAAGAAGTTAGAAGAACAACGCACGATGCTGATGAGAAGCATGCGCATGCATTTTCATTTATTACTTATTTAAGAAGGTAATTATTAATTAACTTGTTCTATTGACCACAAGTTCATTTATAAAATGAACAGGCAACCCTTACCCCTTTTTCAGCGTCTTTATATATAAATGGCTAACTTGATGAAATCAAAATCAGTTACATATGTAACGCTTTACATATTAAGTCGTCATATTAAAAACTAATCAATCAAAAAACCACTTTATGAGTACCTTAAAAATCAACAATTTATCAAAGACTTATGCTAATGGTGTAAAAGCCTTAGTGGATGTTAATCTTGAATTAGAAAACGGAATGTTTGGCCTATTGGGTCCAAATGGAGCTGGTAAATCGTCATTAATGCGAACACTTGCAACATTACAAGAAGCAGATTCTGGATCGGCATTTTTAAATGATATTGATATTTTAAATCAACCAGCAGAATTACGTAAAGTTTTAGGTTATTTACCACAAGAGTTTGGAGTGTATCCACGTATCACAGCAGAGCAATTGTTAACGCATTTAGCCATATTAAAAGGCATTACCAATTCTAAAGAACGTAAACTCCTTGTTGATTATTTATTAGACAAAGTGAATCTATACGATAAACGTAACAAATCTGTAAAGGGCTTTTCTGGTGGAATGAAACAGCGTGTAGGCATAGCCCAAGCATTGATTGGAAATCCAAAATTGATTATTGTTGATGAACCAACCGCAGGATTAGATCCTGGAGAACGAAATCGTTTCTATAATTTATTGGCTGATGTTGGAAAAGAGGTTATTGTTATTCTTTCCACACATATTGTTGAGGATGTGCACGAATTGTGCACAAAAATGGCCATTATGAATTTTGGTGAAATCGTTTATCATGGTTCTCCTAAAGATGCTACTGAAGCATTAAACGGTAAAGTATTTCAAAAAATAGTTAGCAGAGATGAGCTCGAAAATTATGCAAGCGAGTATAAAATTATCTCGAACAAAATGGTAGGTGGACAACCGCTTATACACGTATTTAGTTATGAACATCCACAAAATGGATTTAAAAAAGTAGCACCTAATTTAGAGGATGTCTTCTTTTCTAAAATCAACACTTCTAACGTACTTGTTTAATCAACCCTAACCATTTTAATCATGTTTAAAACATTCTTTTTATCGGAATTAAAATATACGCTGAAGCAACCAATGGTGTATATTTTCATATTTATTTTGGCTTTGATGGAATTCTTTGCCACAGTTAGTGATAATGTACAAGTAGGAGGCGCTATTGGAAATGTCTATCGCAACTCTCCATATACTATTACTATACATGTAACCATCTTCTGTATTTTTAGTCTACTTATGGCTGTAGCATTCTTTAATAATGCAGCCTTACGAGATCATAATAATGAATTTAATGAAATCTTATTTACAACTCCATTAAGTAAACCAGGCTACTTTTTTGGTCGCTTTTTTGGTGCATTAGTTGTTTCTACCTTACCACTCCTTGGCGTTTTTATAGGAATGCTTTTAGGTACTTATATGAATTCAATTTTTGGGTGGTTAGACACAGAACGTTATGGTCAATTCTATTTTGAGACCTTCTTAAATAATTACCTTTTATTTATCCTCCCAAATATGTTCTTAGCTGGTGCTGTGATTTTTGCCATGGCTAACAAATGGAAAAGTACAGTTATCTCTTTTGTTGGTGGTTTAGTAATAATTGTAGCTTATATCGTTTCAGGTTCATTAATGTCTGATGTTGATAATGAAACTATCGCAGGTTTATCGGATATCTTCGGAATTAATACCTATTCTATAGAAACCAAGTACTTTACACCAGCAGAAAAAAATACAATTAGCCCAGGATTTTCTGGTATTCTATTATGGAATCGATTGATTTGGACAGGAATCGGAATTATCATTTTAATGCTATCATATTTTAGTTTTTCTTTCAAAAAGAAGAACAAAAAAATAAAAAAAGAAAAGGTAAGTGCTATGAGTAAAGAAGCCGTATTTGCTTTACCTCAGTTAAATCCTTCTTTCTCAAAAGCGACCAATTGGACTCAATTTAAAAGTTTTTTTTACACAAACTTTTTAAGCATTATAAAAAGTATAACTTTTAAAATACTATTCTTATTCTGTATCATCATTTTAGTAGCAGATCTAAGTGGTGGTTTTGAATATTTTGGACTTAAATCCTATCCTCTCACTTATAAACTCATTGATTCTATAAAAGACAATACCGACATCTTTATCATCATTATCGTTGTTTTCTTTAGTGGTGAATTAATTTGGAGAGACAGAGACTATAAAATTAATGAAGTTATAGATGCAACTGCGCATACATCATTTATCTCGATGTCAGCAAAAGCATTGTCTTTAGTGAGTATTGCTTCTATATTAAACATCTTCTTTTTAGGTATTGGTGTTATTTACCAATTACTTCATGGGTTTACTCGTATAGAAATTGATGTCTATCTGTTAGACTTTTTCTATGATAATTTACCATTGTTTATTGCATTTGCTGGTATAACAATATTGGTACAAGTATTATCTAGTAATAAATACATTGGGTATTTTATTGCCATACTAATACTTCTTGTATGGGAAATCGTTCTAAGTATTTTAGACTTAAATTCTAATATGTTAGATGTTGCAGGAGGTCCATCCACCTATTACTCTGACATGAATAGCTTTGGGCCAGGAGTTACTGGTACTTTATGGTTTAATCTCTATTGGATACTATTTGCCGTTTTAGGTTTGTTAATAGCCGGAGCTTTATGGAATCGTGGTTCTAAAAGTTCGTTATTAAGTCGTATCAAAACAGCTAGAAAAGAAGTTCCTAAAAGTTATCGCAGCTTTATAGCCATTGCAACTATTGCTTGGTTAGGTGTTGCAGGCTACGTGTATTACAATACACAAGTCATAAATACCTATCGCTCTAATGACGAACAAGAGCAGCTCATGGCTGATTTTGAAAAAAAGTATAGCAAGTACAAAGATGCTGCACACCCAAAGGTTACAGATGCCAAATATTACATCGACATCTTCCCTAATAAAAGAGACATCTACGTTAAAGCAGATATAGAATTGGTAAATGAGACTAATAAAACTATTGATTCGCTTCACTTTTTTAACGCTCTAGGTTGGAATACTTCCTTAAACATTCCAAGTAGCAATATTGTTTATAAAGACTCAACATATCTATATAAAATATATAAATTAAGTAAACCGTTGCAACCTGGTGATACGTTAGTGATGCAAGTAGATAATAAATATATTACTGAGGGATTTGAAAATAATCAAGGGAATACCATGATTGTAAAAAATGGAACCTTCTTTAATAATGGAGATATTCTACCTACTATGGGTTATAATGATGGTTATGAACTTAGTGATAAAAACACTCGAAAGAAGCATGGTTTAGAACCAAAAGAGCGTACTCCAGAATTAACTGCTGAACTTTCAGAATTACATAATCGCAACTATTTAAACAATGGACAATCAGATTTCATAAATGTTGAAACCGTTGTCTCTACAGTTAAAGCACAAACTGCAATTGCTCCAGGTTCATTAATTAAAAAATGGGAAGAAAATGATAGAAGCTATTATCATTATAAAACAGATACACCTTCTTTAAATTTTTACTCGTTTATGTCTGCGGATTATGAAATCAAAAAACGCAAATGGAATGGTATTGATATCGAAGTATACTATGATGAAAAGCATCCTGAAAATGTAGAAATGATGTTGGATGCTGTAGAACGCTCTCTAGTATATTATACAGAAAATTTTGGTCCATACTTCCATAAGCAATGTCGAATTATCGAATTTCCTCGTTATGCTTCTTTTGCACAAGCATTTCCTGGAACTATGCCGTATTCTGAAGCTATAGGATTCGTTATTAATCTTGAAGATGAAACCGAAAACAATGTCGTAGACGCGGTAATTGCACACGAAATGGGTCATCAATGGTGGGCACATCAGGTAATTGGTGCTAATATGCAAGGAGGTACAATGATGAGCGAGAGTTTCTCTGAGTATTCTTCTCTTATGACCATTAAAAATATTACCGAAAACCCAATGAAAATGAGAGAGTTTTTAAAATACGATCATGATCGTTATTTAAGAGGTCGTAGTGGAGAACGCGAAAAAGAATTACCTCTATTTAAAGTAGAAAATCAAGGTTATATTCATTATGGAAAAGGTAGTTTAATCTTATATGGTTTACAAGACTATATAGGAGAAGACAAAGTAAATTTAGCCATGAAAAATTTCTTAGAAGAATATCGCTATAAAAAACCACCATATCCAACCTCTTTAGATTTTTTAAGACATTTAGAACCTCAAGTTCCAGATACTCTGCAATATTTAATTACGGATTGGTTTAAAGAAATTACTTTATATGATAACCGCGTAAAAGAAGCAAGTTACAAATCATTAGACAATGGTAAATATGAAGTGACATTAGAAATTGAAAGCTCTAAAATAAAATCTGATAGTCTCGGAAATGAAACTAAAACGGCAATAAACGATTGGATTGATGTAGGGTTCTTTATGGACGATGCAGAAGAACGTTTATATGAACAAAAACGAGTGAAATTCAATAAAGAAAAGTCATCAATTACGGTACAATTAGATTCATTACCAGTTAAAGCTGCAATAGATCCAAGGCATCTATTAATTGATCGTGTTTATAAGGATAATATTAAAAGTATTAGTCTAGAAGAATAATATTCCAGTTACAAACTGTCACATTGAGCGCATTCGAAATGAATTAAAGTTAAAAACTCTAAGGTTTTCGACTGCGCTCAAACTGACAGTCTTTTTAAGACAACCTTTTAATCTTTATTCAAAACTTCAAAATACTGTTTCATAGGCTCAAAATAATGCTCTTCCCAGCCTTTTTTATAATGTTCACCAGATTCTGGAACCTTTGTATGTTTTAAAGTTAAAGTAGTTTCATCCCCTTTTTCTGATAGCAATATTTCAATTTGAGAATCATCTTCATTTTCTTCAAACTTAGTGCTTCTCCACGTCTGTACAATCTTATTATAAGGCTCTAACTCTAAATTTTTTCCTGTTATGTAACCTTCCCAAGCTGTATACGAATCTCCTATTTTATCTGAAATAAATGCAGAGCCTCCAGTCATTTTACTATGTCGCTGTGGACTCAACCAAGATTTATAAATTTGCTTTGCAGTTGCCTTTATTTGTGTTGTTAATGTAAACTCCATATCGTTCAATTATTATATTTCTTTCGTTTAACTTTTGTCATAATAAATATAACTAATTTCGCAGTATGATAAAAGCTTTACAACTACGTATTAATCTACATCAAGAAGGAAAACCAGATGGATTGCTAAATAAAGCAGCATATGATTTGGGCTTGAAACCTTCTGAGATTTCTGGAATTAAAATTCTAAGAAAATCGATTGATGCACGTAAGCGTAACATAATGTTCAATTATAAAGTTGAAGTTTATATCAACGAGCCTGTTCCCGAAACTTCAGAGTATCATTTCGATTATAAAGATGTATCAAATGCTAAACCCATCCACATAATTGGATTTGGTCCAGCTGGTATGTATGCTGCATTGCGTTGTATAGAGCTAGGGTATAAACCTATTGTTTTAGAACGCGGTAAAAATGTAAAAGATCGTCGTCGCGATTTAAAAGCCATTAATCAAGATCATTTTGTAAACGAAGATTCTAATTATTGCTTTGGTGAAGGTGGTGCTGGTACATATAGTGATGGTAAACTTTATACTAGGAGTTTAAAACGTGGTGATGTAAGGCGGATATTTGAAAACTTAGTGTTTCATGGTGCCACTGATCAAATTTTAGTCGATGCACATCCACATATTGGCACTAACAAACTGCCTAAAGTGGTTCAAAATATTAGAGAAACAATTTTAAAATATGGTGGAGAAGTTCATTTTGAATCTAGAGTATCAGACTTCACTATTAAGAATTCTAAAATTGTTGCTATTCAACTTAAAAACGACAAAGTTCTCGATGTTGAAAAAGTTATTTTAGCAACCGGTCATTCTGCAAGAGATATTTTCTATTTGTTAAATGAAAAGAACATTGCTTTAAAAGCAAAATCATTTGCCATGGGAGTTCGTGTTGAACATCCACAAGAAATAATTGATGGTATTCAATATCACTGTACTGGAGAACCACGAAATGAATTATTACCTCCAGCAGCTTATAGTTTGGTTCAACAAGTCAATAACAGAGGAGTCTATTCTTTTTGTATGTGTCCTGGTGGTTTTATAGTACCTGCTGCTACAGCAAATGGAGAAGTTGTAGTTAATGGCATGTCTCCTTCCAAACGGAATAATAAGTTTGCTAACTCTGGTATCGTTACCGAAATTAATGTAGATAAAGATCTTTATAAATATGAACATTTTGGAGCATTAAAGGCGTTAGAATATCAAAAGGACTTAGAGCGATTAGCTTTTACTGCTGGTGGACGACGACAATCAGCTCCAGGACAACGACTAACAGATTTTGTTGAAGGGAAATTGTCTTCTATTTTAAATGAAACCTCATATCAACCAGGAATAATATCTGCACCATTGCATTCATTATTACCAAAAATCATTGGAGGTTCACTTCGAAAAGGATTCAAAGCTTTTGGTGAAAAAATGAAAGGTTATTATACCGAAGAAGCAAATATTATAGGAGTAGAATCACGTACCTCATCACCTGTAAATATCCCGCGAACCGAAACCTTAGAACATCCCGAAATCACCAATTTATATCCATGTGGTGAAGGAGGTGGTTATGCTGGTGGAATTATTTCTGCAGCTATGGATGGTGAACGATGTGCAGAAGCTGCTACTTCAATCTAAAAAGTTTAATATTATTCCTATTTTTGCATCTTAAATTTAAAACAGAAATGAACGCATATATATTTCCAGGTCAAGGTGCACAATTCTCAGGAATGGGATTAGACCTTTACGAAAATTCACCTTTAGCACAAGAGTTATTTGAAAAAGCTAATGAAATTTTAGGATTCTCTATTACTGATGTTATGTTCGAAGGAACTGCTGAAGATTTAAAGGAAACTAAGGTAACACAGCCAGCAATATTCTTGCATTCGGTAATCTTAGCAAAAACATTAGGAGATACTTTTAAACCGGATATGGTTGCTGGGCATTCTTTAGGAGAGTTTTCTGCTTTAGTTGCTGCTGGTGCGTTAACCTTTGAAGATGGATTAAAATTAGTATCACAACGTGCACAAGCCATGCAAAAAGCATGTGAATTACAACCAAGTACAATGGCTGCCGTATTAAGTTTAGAAGATGATGTGGTTGAAAAAATATGTGCTATAACTGAAGGTGTTGTAGTTGCAGCCAATTACAATTGCCCTGGGCAATTAGTGATTTCTGGCGAAGTTGAAGCTATAAATAGAGCTTGTGAAGCAATGAAAGAAGCAGGAGCAAGACGTGCTTTAGTATTACCAGTTGGAGGAGCATTTCACTCCCCACTAATGGAACCAGCTCGCGAAGAATTAGCTGCTGCCATAGAAAACACAACATTTAGCAAACCAAATTGCCCAATATATCAGAATGTAACGGCATCTGCAATTACTGATGAAAACGAAATAAAAGCAAATTTAATTTCGCAATTAACGGCTCCTGTACGTTGGACACAATCTGTACAACAAATGATTGAAGATGGTGCTAAACATTTTACAGAAGTTGGCCCTGGTAAAGTTTTACAAGGCTTAGTAAAGAAAATTAATCGCGAAGCTGAAACCGCTTCTGCAACTTTTGAAACTAACGCCTAAACTCTACTATTTTGAATAGAAATTTATTTATAGTGCTCCTTATCATTTTCAATATAGTAATTGATCAGGTTTCAAAGTTGATTGTTAGATCAACTATGGTAAAAGGTGGCAAAGGTCAGATTAATGTCATAAAAGATTACTTTCAACTTATTTGGGTAGAAAACAAAGGCGCATTTTTAGGAATGGGAAGTGACATGAACCCAACGCTGCGTCTCATTTTTCTACTTATACTTCCTACTTTAGTACTTGGGTATGTTATTTATTACATTTTAAAAACTAAAGAATTAGACCGTTTAAGCCTTATTGCATTTTGTTGTATTGTTGGAGGAGGTATCGCTAATGTTTTTGATCGTATAGTTTACGGCGAGGTTACTGACTTTTTCTTTATTAATCTAGGAGGTGTTTTTAAAACAGGAATTTTTAATGTTGCCGATCTTTCAGTAACTATTGGTATGGTAATGCTTCTTTTATCTGGATTTATAAATAGAAATAAAAGCAAAGTTTTACACGAATCTGAATAAACAATATTTTTATTGTTTATAAATAACACCATTTTTCATTACAAAAGTAACATTCTCTAAAGTAGATATATTCTTCGTTGGATCTACATCTACAGCAACAATATCAGCTAAATAACCTTCTTTTATTTGACCAAGTTGATCTTCCATTTTAAGGATCATTGCATTTGTAACTGTTGCACTTTGAATTGCTTCAATAGCTGGCATACCAGCTTCAACCATAAATCTAAATTCTTTTCCATTGTCTCCATGGTAAAATACTCCAGCATCAGTTCCAAAAGCTATACTAACTCCTGCTTTATAAGCTCTACTGAACATATTTTGGATTTTTGGACCAATGCCTAATGCTTTAGGTACAATTACAGCAGGATAATAATTTGGAATTTTCGCTTTATTAGACACAAATTTACCTGCACTTATTGTAGGAACTAAATAAACATCATGCTTTTTCATTAATTCCATAGTTTCCGAACTCATTAATGTCCCATGCTCAATAGTTTTTACACCACCTAATATAGCACGTTGCATTCCATCATCTCCATGTGCATGCGCTGCAACATGAAAACCATAATCTTTCGCAGTTTCACATATTGCTGTAATTTCTTCAACAGTAAATTGTGGATTCTGACCATTTTTTGCAACACTCAATACACCTCCAGTAGCAGTAATTTTAATCAAATCAGCACCATTTTTATAGCGTTGTCTTACAGCTTTTTTTGCGTCTTCAACACTATTAATAACTCCTTCAGCTGGTCCTGGATCACCCATTAAATCTTTACGCATTCCATTTGTAGGATCTGCATGACCTCCAGTTGTACCTATTGCCTTTTCAGCAGTATATATTCTTGGGCCGGAAACCGTGCCTTTATTAATTGCATTACGCAATGCAACATTTACTCCGCTTCCACCTAAATCTCTGACGGTTGTAAATCCAGACATTAATGTTCTTTTTGCAATTTCAGCAGAAACAAATGCTACATCAGCATTATTTTTTGTAAATCGATCTAAATAGCGCGTAGGACTAGTTTCACCTTCAATGTGTACGTGCATATCAATTAATCCAGGCAAAACTGTTTTCGACTTTAAATCAATTATAACATCTTCCGAGTTTTTAGATTCAACGAATCCATTTTCAACAGAAATAATTTTATTTCCGTCAATCACAACCGTTTTTTCTGTAAGTACTCTACCAGATTTAGTATCTACTAATTTTCCACAATGCAAATAAGTACTTTGTGCAGTTATTGTTACTGTGCAAAGCAGCACTAAAACTCTAAGTAAAGTTTTCATATATAGTTTTTATTTGTTTCTAATTTTTTGTTCCCACTTCCAAGCAGAAGCCATTGCATCGTCTAGAGATAATTCTGTTTTCCAACCTAAAACATTTTTAGCTTTAGAAGTATCCGCATAGGCAGCCGTAATATCTCCTTCTCTTCTATCTACAATTTGATATTTTAATGTCTTCCCAGAAACACGATCAAATGATTTAATAGCTTCTAAAACAGAACTTCCTTTACCTGTTCCAAGATTAAAGAATTCGAAATTAGAATCATTTTTACCGTTTAATAAACGTTGTAACGCCACAACATGTGCTTTTGCTAAATCAACCACATGTATATAATCTCTTAGACAAGTTCCATCTGGTGTATCATAGTCACCACCAAAAACTGAAAGCTGCTCCCTCATACCAATTCCAGTCTGAGTAATAAAAGGTATTAAATTTTGAGGTACACCAATCGGTAATTCACCTATTTCAGTTGAAGGGTGTGCTCCTATAGGATTAAAATAGCGCAAGGCTATTCCATTTAAATTCGAATTGACTTTACAAGTATCTCTAATAATCTCTTCACCTATTTGTTTAGTATTACCATAAGGCGATTCAGCAGGTTTTACTGGTGCATTTTCTGTAATTGGCAATTCATCCGCTTGTCCATAAACCGTACATGATGAACTGAAAATAAAGTTTTGCTTATTAAGCGTTGATAATTCTTGCAATAAATAAACCAACGTACTAATATTATTTTCATAATACATTAAAGGTTCATTTACACTTTCACCAACCGCTTTATTAGCAGCAAAATGAATAACACCTGTAACATCATTATGGCGTTTAAAAAAATCTACAATGTCTGCTTTTACCTTTAAGTCTAATTTTTCAAAAAGCGGCTTTTTATTTGTAATCGCAGTAATTCCATCTAATACTTCAATGGAAGAATTACTTAAATTATCTATTATTACGACTTTATAGCCTTCGTTTTGTAATTCTACAACGGTATGCGATCCTATAAAACCTAAACCTCCTGTAACTAAAATTTTCATTTGCTTAATTTGCGTTAATAAAATTTAATACTGTCGATGTAATAAATTCAATTTGTTCATCATCTAACTCTGTATGCATCGGCAAAGAAATGACTGAGGTTACTAAATGATTTGTAACTTTAAAATCATCTTCATTATATCTATCATCTACATATGCTTTTTGATTATGTAAAGGTATCGGATAGTACACTCCACAAGGAATATTTTTTTCTTGTAAATGTGCTGCTAAAGCATCTCTATCTACATTTTTTAAATTAAGTGTGTATTGATGAAACACATGGCAATCACAAGTATCACAAATACCACCACATTCTTTTAAGCCACTTGGTGTAACAATATTAGGGTGATTTTTAAAAGCTTTATTATACTTTATTGCTGCAGTTCGTCTTGCTTTATTATAATCATCTAAATGCGGTAATTTAGCATCTAATACCGCAGCTTGAATTGAATCTAATCTAGAATTCACTCCAACAACATCATGATGGTAACGTTTATACATTCCATGATTTACAATTCCTCTTATGGTGTGTGCTAAATCATCATCATTTGTAAAAATTGCTCCACCATCACCATAACAACCTAAATTTTTAGATGGAAAAAAAGACGTAGAAGCTGCATGACCTATTGCACCTGTTTTTGTTTTAGAACCATCTTTGTGTGTGTAACTTGCACCTATTCCTTGAGCATTATCTTCAATCACATACAGATTATGAGCTTTTGCTAAGTCCATTAAAGCATCCATATTAGCCGCTAATCCAAATAAATGTACAGGTACAATGGCTTTGGTTTTTGGTGTAATTGCCTTTTTAACAGCATCAATATCTATATTAAATGTTATTGGATCTACATCTACTAAAACCGGAGTTAAATGTAGTAATGCAATTACCTCAACTGTTGCTGCGAATGTAAAATCGGCAGTTATAACTTCATCTCCTGGTTTTAAACCTAAGCCCATCATAGCTATTTGTAAGGCATCGGTACCGTTAGCACATGGAATAACATGTTTAACACCTAAATAATCCTCTAGATTCTTTTGAAACTGATGCACTTTTGGGCCATTGATAAAAGCCGCACTATTCATCACTTCTTCTATTGAAGGATCTACTATATTTTTAATTTTTGCGTATTGACCTTGAAGGTCTACCATTTGGATTTTTTTCATTCTGAAGAAAACATTTTATTATAAATAAAAAAGCCTAAGACTCTTAGCGAAAATACGAAAATGTAATGGCTGTGCCAATGGTTTTAATTGAAAGAAATGTATTTTAGCACAAATCTTTATTTTTGAGAGTAATCTATTCACTAGGAATTTATGTTTCGAGTTTTGTCATTAAACTGTTGGCTCTTTTTAACACGAAACTAAATCAAGGCGTTCTTGGAAGAAAAAACACCTTTAACAATCTCGAAAAAGCCTTAAACAAGGGTGATAAAACTTTTTGGTTTCACTGTGCATCCTTAGGTGAATATGAGCAAGGCTTACCCGTTTTTGAAGCTTTAAAAGCTAAACACCCAAATTATAAAATTGTACTCACATTTTTTTCTCCATCTGGTTACGAAGTACGAAAAAATGCTAAAATAGCTGATATTGTAACTTATCTTCCTTTAGACACCAAAACTAATGCTAAGCGTTTTTTAGATCTTGTAAATCCTGATTACATCATATTTGTTAAGTACGAGATTTGGCCCAATTTTTTATTAGAAATAAAAAAACGACAACTTAAAGCAATTTTAATTTCTGCCGTATTTAGAAAAAATCAAAGTTTCTTTGAATGGTATGGAGGCTTTATGAAGTCTGCACTATTTGGTTTTAATCATATTTTCACGCAAGATGAAAATTCAAAACACTTACTTGAAAGCATTAATTATCAAAATGCCTCAGTATCGGGAGACACACGCTTTGATCGTGTTTCAAATCAATTAAACATAGACAATACGGTACCTTTTATTGATGTATTTAAAGATAATAAATTATGCATTGTCTTTGGCAGTACATGGCCAGAAGATGATAAATTGTATATTGATTTTATTAATAACAATTCTAACCAAAATATTAAGTTCCTTATTGCACCACATAATATAAAAGCCAATTATATATCTTCAATAAAATCTCAACTTAAGCTAAAAACGATCTGTTTTTCTGAAATGAAAGACAAAGACTTATCAAACTACACTGTTTTTATAATGGATACTATTGGTTATTTGAGTAAAGCCTATAGTTATGCAGATATAGCATATGTAGGTGGCGCAGCTGGTTTAACCGGTTTACATAATATACTTGAACCTGCAGTTTTTGGAATTCCTATTCTTATTGGCACTAATTATAAAAAATTTCCAGAAGCTAAAACCCTTATAAATATTGGAGGGGTAATATCAGTTTCAACCTCAAAAGCGTTTGATGCGACCATGAATGGATTAATAAATGACTCTACACTTAGGCATAAACAAGGTGATATAAATAAGAGTTTTATACAGAAAAATAGAGGTGCTGTCATCCAAATCCTTGATTACATCCGTATATAGCACAGATGTACGTCGAATAAATGATGAAATAATGTTAAAAATTCATTGAAATTATTATTTTCGTATATTAACAAAAATTAACACTAAAACTATTAAAATGAAAAAAGTTGTATTAAGCTTAGCACTAGTTGCTGTGCTAGGATTATCTTTCACTTCTTGTAGAGAAACAAAAGAAAAAACGGAAGATGCAGTAGAGAACGCTACTGACGCTGCAGGTGATGCAGTTGATGATGCTGTTGACGCTGTAGAAAATGCTGCAGATGATGCTGCTGAGGCTGCAGGAGATGCTGTTGACGCTGCTGGTGATGCAGTTGATAATGCTGTTGATGCTGCAGGTAATGCAGTAGACAGCGCTGTTGACGCTACTGGTGATGCAGTAGATAACGTAAAAGATGCTGCAGGTAATGCAGTTGATAATGCTAAAAAAGCTGGAAGCGATGCTGTAGATAAAGCTGCAGACAAAATGAAAGGTAACTAATTACTTTTTCGTTATAAAAATAAAAAGCCTGATTATATATCAGGCTTTTTTTTATGATCTATAACTTGATTACCTAAATTGTAGATTCGCTTAGTTTAAGTTCACTAGGTACCACTATAGTTTGCAAAGTATACTCCTCAGCAGTAATATTATCTACAATTAATTTCATAGACATTTCACCTATTTTATGAGCTTTTTGATGGATAATTGAAATTTTAGGATTAGACAGGAGTTGTGTATGTTCATATCCAAATCCAATTACAGATAAATCTTCAGGAATCTTTCTGCCTAGTTTTTTAGCCATATTTATAGCTACAATTCCTGTAACATGATCTATAGATATGATGGCATCTATTTCATTGTTTTTAGCTAAAAAATCATAAATACTCTCCTCAACATTCAAAGCATTATCAAGTTTTAAAATATTAGGGGTTAAATTATGGTCTTGTAATGCTTTTGAATACCCATTAATTCTAAGTTTACCTACACTGAGCTCTTCGATATTACTTAGTAAAACGATATTCTTTCTATGCTCTTTCTCAATTAAATATTGAGTTGCCTCAAATACAGACTGAAAATCATCGACAATGACTTTATCACAATTAATTTCATTTACAACCCTATCAAACATTAATACTGGTAATTTATTATCAAGAATGGCCTGTATATGCTGCGTTTGTTTTTTTACTTGACTTTCTCTTGCAACAGCCATAATAAATCCATCAACGCTTCCATTAGACAACAACTCTAAGCTACGCTGTTCTTTATGCATAGTTTCGTTAGAAAGACAAACAATAATATCATAATCATTATTTGTTGCTGTCATTTCAATACCATGCAAAACCTCAGCAAAAAACGGATTGGTAACTGTAGGTAGTATTACACCAATTGTTTTCGTTTTGTTAGTTTTTAACTGTTGAGCTATTCTATTAGGCCTGTAATTTAATTTAGCAGCGAGTTCCTTAACACGTATTCTAGTCTTTTCACTAATTTCATGGCTATCATTCAGCGCTTTTGAAACCGTCGAAACAGAAATATTAAGAAGGGCAGCTAATTCTTTAAGTGTTGTCATAGTTGTACTATTTTAAGTCAGTATCTCTTTTGCACAAATAACGTCTTGCAAATATTATTTTAATAATTGTTCTAAAGCTTTTTTAGTTGTTTTTACCGGCAACTTGCACGTACCGCTTACGCATACATATATAAAAGTTTCGTCATCGATATATTTGTTTTTTAACAAAGGCAATTCACTATTATTAATAGCCCCTGAGATTAATATATTTGGTAAATAAGATAAATCTAACTCTTTTAATTTGGTTTGTGCGTCTTGTCCAGAAATAGCAACCTCATAATATGGGCTTGCATAATTTAAATACAACACTAACCAATTCATAAACCCAGATGGTGTTGATACAATATCTTCATTTACATTGCTAAGCATTTGTATTGCTAAATCAGTGTATGTTTTATTCGAATAATAATGTCCTAATTTGAATAAACTTTCTGCTAACACTGAATTAGATGATGGTATTACATTATCTATAACTTCTGTTTTTCTTGTAATTAAATCAGTCTGGTTATCAGAGGTAAAATAAAACATGTTAGTTTCTTTATTCAAGAAATGTTTTATAGAATAATTCATTAGTTCTTTTGCAGAATCAAGCCACTGCTCATCAAAAGTGGCTTGATATAGCTCAATAAAAGCAGTTATAGTATGTGCATAATCTTCTGAGAAACCTTCTATGGTACTCTTACCGTTTTTATAATTATGAAACATAGAACCGTCATTACTTATCTGATTTTCTTTAATAAAGACAGCATTCCTCATTGCTTTATCAAGGTAAGATTGTTCACCTAAGACTCTATATGCATCAACATATGCTTTTAGCATTAATGCATTCCAGGATGTCAAAACTTTGTCATCAGCTCTTGGTCGTTCACGCTTACTTCGTATTTCACCAAGCAATGTTTTCCAACTCGAAATCTTTGCTTGTAAGTCTACTAAAGTTATGTTATTAGATTCAGAAAACTCTTTATCTGAAATTGATTTGTAAAGAATGTACTGGTCCTTTTCCCACTTACCAGTTGCATTGATATTATAATAGGCTTTGAATAAATCAAAATCAACTCCTAGCTCATTTTTCAATTCTTCTTTGGTCCATGTATAATAAACACCCTCTTCTAATAATCCATCTTCCGTATTACTATCTGCATCTATTGAAGAATAGAATGCACCTTCTTTTTGCGTCAACTCTTTATCTATAAAATCTAGAGTTTCAATTACAACTGCTTTAAAAGATTCATTTCTAGTTAATTGATATACTTTAGAATATAAACTAACTAACTGAGCATTGTCGTACAACATTTTTTCAAAATGAGGTACATGCCATCTTTCATCAACTGAATATCTAGAAAAGCCTCCTCCAATTTTATCATAAATACCACCATTTGCAATTTTTGTTAAGGTAGTAATCACAAATTGCTGTAATTCCTTATCGTTATTTTGAAAACTGTATCTCAATAAGAAGTTTAAATTGCCTGGCATTGGAAATTTTGGTGCATTTTTTTGCCCTCCATTTTTATAATCTAAAGATTTTTTTATCTCATTAGAAATAGACTTAAGCTGTTGTTTTTCGAAAACCACTTCTTCATTATTAACCTTAATTAAATCAGAATTCTTAATTCCTTCTGTAAGCTTCTCTGCATAAGCAATAACTTTTTCAGGATTCTCTTTATACAAACCAGACATATCCTTTAGAATCTTTGCCCATTGTGATTTAGTAAAATAAGTACCTCCAAAAACAGGTCTACCATCTGGCAACGTAATACAATTAAGAGGCCAACCTCCACTACCAGTCATAAGTTGCACAGCATTCATATATATCTGATCAACGTCTGGTCGTTCTTCGCGATCTACTTTAATATTAATAAAGTTTTCATTCATTAGTTTAGCGACAGAATCATTTTCAAAGCTTTCTTCTTCCATTACATGACACCAATGGCAAGCTGAGTAACCCACAGAAATAATGATAAGCTTATTTTGTTCTTTAGCTAGTTTTAAAGATTCGCTGTTCCAAGCCTTCCAATCAACAGGATTATAGGCATGCTGAAGCAAATAAGGGCTTGTCTCTTTAATTAAATCATTAGATTTCTTTTCATTATTATTTACAACTTGTGTATTTCGTTGAGAACAACCAAAAATAGTTACAACAGTAAGTAAGAAATTAAATATTTTATTCAACGTCAGTTTTTTTTTAATAAAGATTTGCAACACTAAATTAAGACATCACAAAGCTATTTAATAAAAAAAGCGTGTTTAAATGATATAAACACGCTTTTCATAAAGATTATATATTGCTATTAACCTTATTCTTTTATCAGTTTAATCGTTTTAGAACCATTATCTGATGTAATCTTAGCAAGATATATTCCATTATTTAAGCCAGTAGCATCAATTGAAACTTCAGACATTCTTGGCGTGAATGAAATAACTTGTTTTCCCAAGATATCAAATACTTGTACTGAATTAATTACTTGATTATTTGTTTTAACATTCCAAACATTATTTGTTGGGTTAGGATATACACTTAATTCTGAAGCTTCAAAATCATCTGTACTTAAGACTGTATCTTTATGTGTATATAAGTTATCATACCAAACTTTTCCATTAATATTAGAGGTAATTCCAAACTCTTTAAAACCAGTAAAAGTAGTTAAATCTACAGGTATATCTATTTGCATCCAACTTCCAGCTACTAGAGCAGGCGAAGAAGCAACATTTAAATTAATTTCTAATGCAGCGCCTCCTGGTTGTTGTACATATTTTAAATTAAAAACAGAAGAAGTTAAATCAGTATCAGCTTGTATGTAAACATCAACATGTAAATTAGTAAAAGTACTTGCATCAACTCCTGCATCTAATACGATACCTTGACATGGATTGTCTAAATATTGTTGTGTAGCGTTACCACCAATCATAACTTCTGATATAGAACCTCCACCACACCATCCGGCATCAAAATTACTGGTAACATCTGAATATGCATCACTATAAAGGGAAATAACATCTGCTGCTGGTCTTGCAGGTGGTGTTGGAGCTGCAACGGTTGGAGGAGATGGACATGCGTTTGGACAAGTTCCGCCACAATCTATGCCTTCTTCTCCTGGATCCTGCACACCATTAGTACAAAGGTCCTCAGCCGCTAAAACTGCTGTTAGGTTGTCAAAATATGTTGTTGAACTAGCCCAAGGATTAGTCCAGCCACCAGAACCATCTCTGTTAGGAAAAACTGCAAAAACATTATAGTTACCGTTTGCAGTTGCTGTACCATCAGCTCCTGTATTAAATGTAAAAGTGATTGTCTCCCAACCTGTGCCTCCATGATTTTCATCATCGGCTGCTGCTGGAGCACCACTATTTGATTCAACTTTACCCATTATAGTCATAGCAGTTGTAGCGTAAATATCAACTACAACAGTTATATCAGTAGTTAAATCCATATTGACATCAGAAGGTAAAGTAACTTTTGCTCCTTGCCAAAACTGACCATTGCCAGCAGTTACATCAACTTGCATGTTTGCGCCATTTGAACTCACTGGATCCGCACCTACAACCACTGCAGTACCATCCCAAGAGTCAAGAGCTGGGCTACTTTCAAAATCTTCAATTAACACTTGTTGTGAATATCCAAATGACACTGCCAAAAAGATAAGTAATAAAGTAATTTTTTTCATAATTCTTTGTTTTTGTTTAGTTTTTATTAATTATTCTTGTTTAATACACGCTGTAATTACGCATTTGATAAACTTAAATACTATATTTTGCAAATCAAATAATTACACCACAACAAAAAACATACATCTATATCTTTTTATTCATGTAATTCAAAAAACAGTTGAAAGTCAATAAAATTAGGTAGTTCACCAGCTTCACTTTGAAGTTAAGTTCTCAAAGTAATACTATTTGTAGTGGTAATGTTGTGCTTATAATTACAGTAATTCAGAGAATTAATATTTAAGTTTTTCATTTTTGTCCCAAAGTCCCCAAAATGCACCAACATCTCCTTCTCCACCGACTTTCCATGACTCGTCAAATGAAGAAAAATAGAATATATCAATATCATCTTCTTGTGACCACTTTTGTGTATTTATAAAATACTTTATTGCATTTTCTTCAGACGGAAAGGCTCCTTGTAAACTTGTACCTTCACTTGGCCATCCGGTTTCGGTAACAATTACTTTTTTACCATTACCTGCTCGTTTTGCTTTGTTATACATGTCTTTCATGTATAAAATCGAATAGTCTAAATCACAGCCTTCCCAGAATGGGTAACAATTCGCTAAAATGACATCGCATGCTTCCGTAATTGCTGGTCTTTCTTCAAATTCGTAATAAGCATCTACATAACCTACTTGTATATCTAAATCCTTGATTGAAGCCTTTACATAATATATTTTATCTAAAAGCTCTTCTTCGTTTAAATCTCCTCTGTACATTACTTCATTTCCTACCGCAGCAACATCCACAAAACCTTGATGACATAAACTAATGAGACCTTCCAATTCTTTCTTGTTAACTTCTGGATCATCACCCAACCATGCACCTACAAGGGTTTTCATCCCCATTTCTTTGGCTATTTTAGGAATCATCTCATTGCCATCAGTACAAGAAAACGAACGAATCCATTTTGTATATGGACGCATAATTTCTAATCTACGGCGTATTTGGTCTTCTGTTAACTTATCGCCTGGCTCTTGACCTTCTTCATAAGGACTAGAGCATAATCCATGCATACCAGAGTCTAATGTTTTTCTAAATAGTTTTCTTAGGTCTTCTATAGACATCCCTGCATAATCAATGGATGCTAATGCTAAAAATTTTTCTTGTCTTAATGACATAATTTTAAATTTTAAATTATAATTCGCCTCGGCGTTTTACAAGTTCTTCCTTTATCTCTTTTGCTCTTGCCTCTGAAAGGCTATAGTTCCACATCACCCATACTGCAAGTGCAGCAGTTCCAGCAGGGACAATTATATCTGCTATTCTAAGATTATTCATAGTTTCCACAGATTGTTCTGTTACATTCGGATCAAATCCAACAATGCTAAGAATAACACCACCTAACACCAATGCCATAGACTGTCCTATTTTAACCATTAACCAATAAATTGCTCCAAATGTTCCTTCTTTTCTTGGCATACCATTTTCCAACTCATCTAAATCACAAACGTCAGCAGTCATAGACATCATTAAGGTAAATAATCCTCCCATTCCAAAAGCAAACAATGGAATAGGTAAAAATATAAGCCATGGAATTTCACTACCTGGATCGATACTAAACCAAGACATACCAATACTATCAAGTACTGGATTTAAGGATTCGAAAATAGAACCTACTCCTGAGTTAAGACTCTTACCTAACCCTGTTTGACTGAAAGAACTATTTAGGTCTTTATCAAAACCCCACCATTTTAAAATGTAGCCAATAATTGATAAAATAGTAGAAATAATAAAAGCATTTCGCTTGCCCCATTTATTTGCCATTTTGGAAATAATAGGTATTACTATAAAGGCCGTGATTATTGCATTAATTGTATTAAACCATGCTGGCCAAGTACCAGCAATTTCATAGCTTCCATTATACATGTAAAATACAATAATGAATACTCCGAAAGCTGCTACTAACTGAAAGCCATTAAATACTAAAAATGTGGCGCCACACAATTTCATGAATGGTTTGTTTTTTGTCACTTGTTTGATTCCTTCCCATAAATCTTTTAAATTTGATGCTAAAGATTTTAGATTTATTTCTTTTCTGTTCTCCATATGAGACGAATCAATTCCTTTACAAAATAGTGCCGGTAATATTCCAAATACCACACATAAGCCTCCAACAATAAGTGCCATTGTTCTTACACCTTCTGTCTGTGTATTAAACGTATTGGAATCAGGTATAATAACATATAACCAAGGTACAATCATCCAAGCGATTTGTCCCATTATATTAGAGAATGCCATTAAACGTGTACGCTCATTATAATCTGATGTCATTTCATATCCTAAGCCTACCAAAGGTGTTGCAAACATGGTATTACCAATAAGAAAAAGTAATTGCAAAATCATGACATGCCAAATAATATAGGTTTGAGATGCATTATCATCAATTTGCCACATGAAGAAAAATAGAATTCCACTTATAATAGCACCGACAAATATGTAAGGACGACGACGTCCCCATCTGGATTTGGTATTATCAGAAATGAAGCCCATTATAGGGTCAGTGATAGAATCAAAAATTCTAGGCAAACCACCTAAAAGACCTGCCCATAATGGATCAACTCCCCAAGCTGTAAGTAAGAAGAATTGAATAAAAACACCTAGAGTTCCAGGTAAAATATTTAAGATAAAATGACCTGCACCAAAGGCCGATTTTTGACCAATAGGCACTTTATTTCTGGATACTGTTTTTACTTCTGACATAATCGTGTTTTGTTAGTTAGTTGGTATAATTACCGTTTGAATAGCTTGTCCACTTATTCCTATATTTATTTTTTTTTCATTAAGACTTAAATCAAAAAATTTAGCTTCTTTCCCTTCGTTAAAAATAACTACTGCAATTGAACCATCAGGATTTTGTGCTGCTGTAACCATTAAGTCATCATCTGTTTTCTCAATACCAATAACTTTTGCTTCTGGTCTTATGTATTTACTAAAATGTGCCATTGTATAGTACAATGGTGTAAAGTACACCTCATCAGCTTCTGGGTCTACAATTATAGGGGCAATACACCAGTTTTTAAACCAGTTTGGTCCACCTTGTCTATCGAGTACCATATTCCAATCTACCCAACCATCTACCCAATTATTCAGGCATCCTATAATGTCTCTTGCGTAGCGATTAACTGGAGAATATTTTGGATGTAAATGTTTATCTTTTTCAGCTGCCCAATCCCAGCCCCAATCTGTAGCTTCTTTTTTCCAGTACCATGCATCATCTTGCCATACTGGAACTTGAGAATCTACACAACCTTCGGTTTCTATTAAATATTTGTTTGGTGCTTTATTATGTGCGTATTGTAAGGCTTCAGGGAAGAAATCATAAGTGCTCTCGTACCAATGAATCGCTGTTCCATCATAATACTTTGATGATGCTTCGTCCTTAAACATCACATCTACCCATTCTTTTAAACCTGCTCTATTTTGATCGTAACCCAAAATGATTTTATCACCTTTTCCATCAGCTTCTAACTTAGGTCCTAAATGATTTTGAACAAAATCAGTCATTTCTTCTGGTGAAAAGTGCATGCTTTCCCAATTATTCCCATTTCCATGTGGTTCATTCTCAACTGTAAAACCCCAAATTGGAATACCTTCTGCTTCATAAGCATCAACATATTTTGAAAAGAATAATGCCCAAGTATCATAATACATTGGCAATAATTTACCTCCAACCCACTCTTTATTATCTTTCATCCATGGTGCTGCTGTCCATGGTGATGCAAACAACTTAAACCCATCTTCTGACACATTCATAGCATCTTTTATCATTGGGATTAAATCATCCATATCATCTTTAATGGTAAAATGTTCTAACATCATATCGTCTTCAACTGGCGAATACGAATATTGAGACAATGAAAAATCACAAGAATTCATATGTGTTCTTGTCAATGAATAATTTGCACCATCCTTAGCGAAATAGGCTTTTAGAATTGTATCTCTATTTTTTTTACTTAATTTATTTAGTAAATACGCCGATGACTCTGTAAACGCACCACCAAAACCAGTAATAGTTTGTAGCTCTTGTTCGGGTAGAATCTTTACAACTGAAGAAGAATCAGATGTGTTAAACTTAGAAATTCTGGTTAGTGTGTTTCCACTAGCTGAAGTTTCGTACACTTCAACATTTAACTCTTTTTGTGCTTTACTACAACTCATAGTAATTAAGAAGAGGCAATAGATGCCGTATTTTAGTGATTTCATAACTTATTGATTTGCCATAATTTCAAATTCCGATGGTGGTACTAAAACGTCATTCATTAAAGCATCTTTATTGCCATCATAAGTTTTAGTTATTGGATTCCCATTTCTAATTAACCCTTCAAATATTCCTTTATCTACTAAATCCCAAATCGGGTATTTGGCTTTTCCATCGATTGTAAACAATCCAAAATGATTTTCTGAGCCATTAGCGTTATGGGCATCTTTCCATTGCTCATTAAAGGCTTCAAAATAAAAACAAGAAATTCCAACTTTGTTAGTCCATTCTCTCATTAGTTTATAATACTGTCCTTGCTTGTACTCATCTGTAGCTTTTGATCCTTTTGGACCATAGTGCCCATCAGATACGCTTGCCCAACCTGTTTCACCAATATGTATTGGTTTGTTTACTCCTATACTCTTCATATAATTAGTAACACTATCGTATTGTTTTTTTGAAAACTCAATAGCTCTAATCATAGCAAGCTCGATTTTTGTTTCATCAGAAAAATCTTGTTCATTTTCTGGAACACCCCAAAATTCTGGATTGTAATGTGAGTTGTGATATGGATAGGTATGCATAGAGATATAATCAACAGCCTTTACCAAATTTTCTAAATCTTCTACATGATAACTATCTTCTGCTCCTCCCCAAGACGCAAAATCATCTGAACTAGTAATCCATAAATCTTTAGGAAGTTTATGCTCTGATTTTAGATTTTGTAAATGATTTACCCATTTTAAAATTACATAAGGTTGTACATAATAACTGGTTGCCCATTTCACCATTGCTTCATTACCTACGGCTATTATTTTTACAATATCTGGATACTGATTAGCCAATGCCACGGCTCTATCAATTTCTGCTTCATTATTAGGGCTTTCTATATCATGATTTACAGGAAGATCAGTCCATGCATTGATACAATCAATCCAAGCTCCTAACATTACATACATTTCAAAACTTGAATCTTCAGCTTTAAGCTCTGCAATAGCTTTTAATACATTTGAAGCATGCGGCAATGGTTCTTGTACATTATAGGTTCTAATAACCTTAATGCCCATTTTTGCCAATATTTTCAAATCATCTTTAAGCTCTTCAATTGTTGGCTGAATTTCTCGAGTCTTTGCTCTATAACCACCATATGAAATAGCCAAGTAATCTGGATTTCCTAATATATCTTTAGCTGTCACTTCTTTTTTAATTTGAGTTACAGACGTTTCGTCTTTCTTATTTTCATTGCAAGACATCATAAACACCGTTAGTAAAACGAGTAATATGATATTTCTTTTTTTCATGAAACTTGCTTTTATTTTAAATACGCTTCTCTTATATAAACTTTAATAAGTTCAACTTCACCTGAACGGCTGAATATTGCTTCACTAGTATCTTTATCTAAACTTAGATTATCAAAACCTTTGGTAGAACCATCTTTAAAACTTGCTTCGGTTCTATTTTCATTTGAGATGATATAAACTACTGGTACTTGGCAATAGGTAAAAACTAATTCACTTTTATTAATAGAGAGTTTTTCTGATTCACTCTTAACCGTAATGTAATTGAATGTTTTTGATTCATTTAAAAACTCTTCCTTACGCAACATACAAGGGTCAAAAACAAGTTTTCCATTTTTAACAAAAACACCTAATTCACCAAATCTGCTAAGGATATCTTCTTTTACTTGACCTGTCATTCCAGGTTGTTGCGCCCCTTTACCAGCAGGAGTATGCGAATAAGGATCTGTTGGGAATGCCCCATAAAGTTCTGGTGATTTATGTACACCTATACCTTCATTAATTTCGTAATAGTGCTCCAATAATCTACCAACTATCTCATCACTTTCATTTTCATCGATAGCTTTTTGGCAGCATTCCATAACTGCAAGTAGCAATTTAGAAACCATATGCCAATAGATAGAACCAAGACCTTCATAACCATAAAATGTACCAGACCTACCAGTAAATGCCTTATGATTAAATACATCTTCAAATACTTGAAGTATTATACTTTCTTCTTTATTTGCTAAATCTTTATAATCAGAATTTATTAAACTTTCAAGCCCAACTTTAAGATCTCCAGCATTTTTAAAGTTTCCGTTAAAATGATAATCACCATTAATGTCTTTTTCAATAATTAGATTATTACCGTCCTTAACCATTTGAGTAAACAACTTAGAATTGTTTACAGCTTCACTCGGAATTGTATTTCGTTCCATAAAACCTTTAAGGTTTTTAAATGGATATAAAATATAACTGTACTGATCTTCTCTAAAAAGTTTGCTGTTTTTAAGAGCATCTAAAACATTTAAATTCTCTTTTGAAGTTAAACTACCAGAGCTTAATACTGCTACCTGACCCTCTAGCATTTCATCTAAGTAGGATATAGAAACACTATCATCAGTATTAACTGTCATTAAGTTATAGGCATGATAAAGATTATCTGAACGCTTATTAGCTGCAATTGAATGCTCTAAATGTTTTAATGCGGATTTAGTAAATTCTTTTACGTCATTTATTGTTAACTGTGCTTTTTCGCCTTTGAATGAATTGTTATAAACACTATTTCTATAATTGCTTCCTGCTTTCCCTAAAGCATCCAAAATCTGCTTTCTGGCATTATCATCAATACTTCCATTTAATACATTTAAATTATTATCGAAAGTTGTTTTAATTGAATTGAAAAAATCTAAAAGTTCTTCTGAAACTTCAACGGTTTCAGTAGTAGCATTTTCAAATACCTCATCAAAGAATTTTAAGAAACGTCTTAAATAATATAGAGTTACCATTGACACACCATTACCAACCAACGCGTTGTTAGCGTCGTTCCATTCTGGTCGTTGTGTATTCATCCAAATTCCACCTTCAGGTATAAAATTAGATAGTTTAGCTAATACTGTAGCTAATATTTTTTCAATAAAATTAGCTCTTACAATAGCTCCTTTTGAGTTTTGTAATAAAGCTCCATCCGCACCTATTTTTTCTCTTTGATCTCTAATTCTCTCATCAGATTCTTCATCGAATTCAATAGTGTCTTTTGGGTTTTTTAATAAATCTTGATATCTTTTTATTCTATATGGAACATTAGCATATACAAATATGTCCTTATTAAAGAAACTTTCTAATTTGCCTGGTTTATGATTTTCAATAAACTCTAAAAATTTAAGCAAATAAATAATTTGATGATCTCCCCAATACCCTATATAAGACCAAGGATCGTCTGGCTCAATGGTTTCCCAATCAAAACCTCCTTTAGTAACTCTGTAAGGATTGTAACCATCAAAAGTTGTTGCATTTAAGAACTTATGAATCATGTTCTCTATATACTCAGGATATGAGTGTGCTAACGCCTCCCAATTCTGAAATATATCACGCCAGTTTCCTTCATAATCCAAAATTTTTGAACCATCAACCTCGCTTCTTGTGTTTATTGAAAATTTATTCCAAGGGCGACTTGGATCGCCATGTCTACGACTAAACTTTAATGGCATATATTCTAAACACAGACGGCAAAAATCTTTATCTTCAATAGAGTCTACCACTTCCTTTAATTCGGCTAAAGAAAACGCATCTGGTAAATTATTGACAATTCTCTCATTGTTTTGTGCTACTTCAGTATTAGCATTATGCAAATATTTTTTGAAATCCCATTTTTCGATAGTATAACCGTCGTCAAAAATTCCTCCACGCATTATGTTAAACAATGTGTTAGAAAAATGTCTTGTATCTCTATAATTATCTGAAGTTAATTGAAGCGCATCTGATGCTGCATTCAGTTCAATAAGCTTTTCTGTACCTAAGGATATATTTGTACTAAGTTTATTTAATAACTCACTATCAGTTTTTATGTTATAAGATAGTTTTGTAATAGTAGTGTGGTTTTGATTCACATTAGCAACCATAACCCATTCTTTAGTATCTTTAGAAGGCAATTGAATTTCTGCATTAACAAAATAAGCTCCTTTTTCTGCTTTTACATCAGTTTCCTGTGTAACACTTCCAAAATTTCTAAAATTATTAAGTTGTAATGATGATAATAAATACTTAGAATTATCAAATCCCTTAGACCAAACTACATTTGCTTTTAAAGCTTCACTTGGTTCAGCTTTATCTACAATAATTGCACTTAAAGCAAAAATACCTAAACCTGTTTCTTCAATTAACTCACTACGTTTATAAGCATCTACAAGATTACTACTTGCATTTTGTAAGTCGCTACCAACACCATATGGTAAAACATTTTGAATACCATCTAGTACTGAAATATTAACTGATACATCACTAGAATTAATGAGTTTAGATTTTTTTACAAAACCATAGCGGTTACTAGTACACCATTCGTACCTATACGTTAATCCTAAATCTAAATTTTCTTCTTCGAAGATTACAGAATTCCCATAAACACTTTTAAATAAGTTTTGTCTTGTACTATAATTATCACCAAACCTTATTGAAAATGGTTCCCATATGTAAGACCTTCCATTTTTTTGAATTTGAAATATTGATTTTGCCCCTGTAATTTCAGATGATTCTGTGATTTTATCATCTGAATAATATGGAAACAAAGCATACTCAGAATTTTTGCGTCCTGCTGTTAATCCTCCATTACTAGATATAAACATCCAATGATTAGAATCACTAACAATGCTCATAAAAAATGGACGCATTTTATCGTTATTAGAAATTTTAAAATACGCCTTGCCATCAACTGAAACAGGTTCTAGTTTTACGGCTTTATTTTCAATAGTATTACTTCTCAATGTACTAGTTTGATTAGCAATTTGCAATTTATTTAGAAATTGTAAATTGTGAATTATTGGCTAAAAAAGGCCAAGAATTAACATTTTTGACCTTGTGTGATTATAAATTGTTTTAATCCGCTGAATAAACTTTAACATAATCCACTATCATCTCTTGTGGAAATACAGTAGAAGCATCAGGTGAGCCAACATAGTTCCCACCAACAGCAAGATTCATAATAATAAAAAAGTCATGATCATATACCCATTCTCCTGTTACGTCATCTGGAGTAATTTGATTATACAATACACCGTCTACATAAAAATTGATGTAGCTAGAACCCCATTCTATTCCAAAAATGTGAAATCCAGTATCAAATCGGTCATTCGTTAATTCATAAGGTTTAGTGATCCCATTAGCTCCAGAATAGCCTGGTCCATGCACTGTCCCATTAATTAGTGTAGGCTCTTGTCCGCGGTTTTCCATAGCATCAATTTCACCACACTGAGGCCAACCTACTTCATCAATATCAGCACCTAAAATCCAAAATGCAGGCCAAAGACCCTGTCCCCAAGGCAATTTAATCCTTGCTTCAAAACGACCATAAGTTTGCTCAAACTTACCTTTAGTAAGAATTCTACCTGAGGTATAAGATGAACCTTCAAAATCTTCTTGACGGGCAGTAATAGTTAATACTCCATCTTGTACCAAAACATTTTCTGGTCGATCCGTATAATATTGTAATTCATTATTTCCCCAGCCATTTGAGCCAGTTCCAATATCATAATTCCAAAATAGATGATTAGGTGTAACTTCACCATTAAAATCATCAAACATTACTAGTTTATTAAACTTAGCAACATCTTGAGTTTCATCTGGGTCGCAATTAGTGATTAAAAAGAATACACCTAAACATAGCAGACCAAGCATGATACTTGAATTTATTTTAATTTTTAATTTTTTATTTAACATAATAAATACGTTTTTTATTAATTCTCAGAATAGAAAAATATATTATCTAATGACACATTAGCTATAGTACCGTCAGACACAAAAATTATAGCTCCTAAAGCCTCTTGCGCTGTAAGACCAGCGAAGTTTGATAGTGGGATGTCAAATTCTACCCATGTGTTACTTTGTAAATCGTCTCCAGTCACAGTATAAGTTCCTGCAATTTGGTTACCAGCGGTAAAATTATTAAACACCTCTATTCTAAAGAAATCAGATGGATCAACATTTTCGTTTACCCTTATATCAATATGCATGTGAGTCATTTCTGAAGCATCTACTGGTTGCACACCACTACCTTCTCTACCATAAAACTCAATTGCAACAAAATTTAGAAGTGTGTAATCTATAATATTATTTCCTCCTTCTACAATAGCTCCACCAAGTGTTGTCTGAAAACCATCAAGATAAAATCCATTATAATTATCAACAGGTACATTAGCAAACACATCGCTAAAAAGAGATATAACATTAAGATCAACAGCTGAAAGCGTTAAAGATCCCGCAGCTTGTACATCTCCAATACTCGCTGTTATTATTGCTGTATTCTCTAATTGACCAGTTTCTGGATTAATTTCTCCTGCACCATCAACTGAAACTACACCTTGATCATTTACTGAAGCAACAAATGGATTTGATGTTTCGAAATCAAAATATGCTGGTGCAGCTGTAACTGTTACATCTTGTCCACTAGCTGTATTAAATGTTTGCGTTAAACCAATTATTGGTACCGTAGTATCAATATTTGCTTGTGCTGTTTGATCTTGTCCTCCAAGAATTGCTGGTCTTGGTTGCCCAATAGTTCCAAGTTTTTCGAAACGCATTTCGTCTAACCAAAACGTAAAGCCAATTCCATTTGTACTTTGAGTTCCTGCTGAAAAAATAAACATTCCTTTTTCTTGAACCAATTTTGAAGGATCTGGTATAGGAATAATAATTTTTCTCCAATCCGTAGATAACTCTACATTATCTAAAGTCACAGCATATTCATTGCCTTCGAAGTCTGTTCCAAAACCAAATGTACCTACGGTTGCTGTGGTTGAGCCCTTCGCCCAAAACGTTAAGGCGTCATAATCTGTAAGATCTCTACCAGCTCTACGGTCTTTAAAAATACCTCCTATATAACCTCCATCTGGATCTGACGGAGTAGGTACATCAATTCTAATTGATGATGTCCCTTCGTAAGCTTCATTGTCATCAGTACCAAAACCTTCTGTATTGGCACCAGATGTTGGGTCAAAGGATATAAAAAATGCATCAGTTAATCCTACAGGCGCATCAGTATAAATATCACTATCTGATGGAAATGTTGCCACTGTTATTTCATCCGAAAGCTCTCTTTCGCAACTTACCGTAATTATCATTAGGACAAGTAATGTTGTTTTCAAATATTTTATATTTTTCATCATTTGCTATTTTTTATTTTCCAATATTGATATGTACATAAGTTCTAATCTCCCACTCTGTCCCATCAGGAAACCCAACTGGGCTTAATGGTGCTACTGGAGGAAAAGTATTTTCAGGCACTGCATTTGGTGAAAACCTCGGTGAGTTCGCATCCATTGATCTCCATGTACCTCTTATACCAATAGTAGTGCTTGGTAAAATAAACCAATCCGGTTTACCAAGAGATGTAGATACATCTAACATCATTTGTAATGGATACGTTAAGTTAAAATCTCTGTGGTAATCGAAAGGTCCCCAATCATTTACTTTTACTGTCGTTTGCACCTTCATTTTGTTGTAAATCATTCTTATATCACCACCAAAGCGTTTAATTAATCTATCACTATCACCATTAGCTTGTCCGTTTCCATAATAGAAATTACCTATAATCCCTAAATCAGGACTTAGCTTAGAAACCATTCTTGAATGTATTTCCCATAAATCTTCTGCTGGTGCAGATTTAGGAAATGCAAAGAATTGACGATTGGCTAGGAAACCAATATGTGCATCCGTAGTTGTAGGAAGATGACGATAAACAAAACCTAAATTCATAGCAAATTTTGCGTCTTCAACTCTGTCATTATCCCATTCGTACATCCATGTTCCAGGTGTAGGGTCGAATGTAATTAACATTTCACCTGCAGTAGTTTCTCTGTTACCTCTTACGGCAAATGGATCACTAATAACATTTCTTAATCGTCCTGGAGCATTAACATCATTTGGCATCGGGTCAACCAATGGCTTTTGCCATAAAAAGTTTGGTGCTATTTGAAAATCACCTGTAGTATATGTTAAACCAGTCAAGAAATTAGATTGGTTACCACTACCATTATCCTTTAACTTCCAACCTGTAAATGTTTGTGTTTGATCAACTCCACCATTAGCAACTAATCCCATAACTCCACCTTGAGCGTACCAATTAAATTTTCCGCTTTTATAGGTGATTTTAGCTTTTCCACCCCAATTATCGTTTGAGTTAACTTTATCTACTAAAGTAATGGCGCTCTCTTCATTATAAACTTGGAATGTACTTCCATTTAAAGGACTTCCGCCCCAAATACCACCAAGGGTAATTCCAAATTTCCCAAAATCTCTTTCTATAGCAATTGTTGCTCTTTCAGTTGGCCATCTTGGAATTATACCACTTCGAACTTGGTTGGCATTTAATACACGTTGTCCATTTTCATCGAATTTAAGTTCAGTCTGCATATCTCTATGATATATACCTGTAACATCCCAGTGTGCAATTTTGCGAGTATATTTTAATAATGCTGTTGGATTTGCTCCCCACCATAATTGTGGTCCAAAAGCCGCTTTTAAACCATTTAAATCCCCTTTTCCATCAATTTCTAATCCTAAAATTTCACCACCGTAAATATCTAAATTTGGGCCATAGTTAGATTCTGGATATAGACCAAAAAAATCACCTTCATAACCCCAATGATAATGTCCTGTACGGTAGAACCCTCTTACGTCCGCATGTTTTGTATTCCAGTCAAACTCTGCGTTGTAAACTTGTACACGATTTACATCATTCAGAACAACATCTCCATCGTCTGAATTTACAGTTATTGGTCTTCCTCTATTTTCGTAAAAAATTTCATCAATTGGATTTGCAGCAACATTACCTAAAATATTGAAGTTTACATTAGCTCTCATATTTGGTGCAGGATTACCCTCAACACCAACAAAGTAAGATTGCATATGATCAAAACCTAATTGATTTGGATATGCACTAGCATCTGGGTCTGCTGTTTCTGGTGTTGTAATAAGACTTCCACCAGTACTAAAGGTTGTGAATTCCGCTCTTAATTGACTGATACGGATTTTTTCATTACCTCCCATAGCTGCTTTATCACCTCTAGCTCTTAAAACACCATCCATTAAATTTATACTAGCAAAGTGGTTAGCAACAAATTCTTCATCAACACCTTCTCCATAAGGATTTAAACTATGAGCTTCTTTTAATGAGTAATAAGCTGCTCGAGGATATAATGTGTGCAAACCTCTTTCGTTTCTTGGACCTTTGGCACAGATACCAAACCATTCTTCGTTCATGTTATTACTTCCATCCTTTGTATCAAGATAATAACCTCCATTTGACCATGATGCACCATTATCATGAACATCTAAATTCTTAGTTTGTCCTAATTTCCACCAGCCATCACTCCATTGAAAAGTGAAACCACCTATAGAGTTTCCTGCTTTTCCTAAACCTGCTGCATTTTGGTATATATCTTTCCAGTTTTCTACCATAAAAAATGACTGCATTTTTTGATCTTCTTGATTACTTAACGCATTAAATGCGTCAGCACCAAATTCTGTAAACATTATTGGTTTGTTCAATTTGTCCTTAACAACCTGAAATGCATCACCAAAAGATTTACCACGATACATATTTGTTCCATAGATATCCACATCATTACATTCTTCTGCAACGATATCAATAAACAACACATCTCCATTACATATAGCAACTGGATGTGATGAATCAATAGATTTCATTTTAACCGCAGCATCATTCATGAGCTTATACATTGGTCTTCCACGTTTTTCACCAACTGCCTTTAATTGTTCTTCGGCTTCTGGAAAATCCTCCGTTTCAGCACCCGCCCAGAAGAGACCATAATTATTTTCATTACCTAATAAGAATAAAAGTAAACCAGGCGTGTCTTTATAAGTCTCTGCCATCTCAGTCACTTCAGACATTAATAATTCTTTTGTCGCCTCATCTCTATAATCCGTAACCGGAGTCCATGCACCATTTAAGGTAAGTCCATATCGCCCGAATGAATTATTAAGCATGGTATAAATACCGTAATTTTTATAAATATATTCAATCCATTTAGGTTGAATACCTACATAAACACGGATTGTATTAACACCCATATTCTTCAATAAGCTCATCTCAGAATCTAAAGCGGCTTTAATTACGTCATCTGATTGTCTCCATAGACTATAATTAAAATTAGTACCAATAGGCACATAATCCCAATTCATACCATTAATCATAAAATCTTCTCCGTTTACGACTAACTTCATCCCATCTGCATTATTTTCGACAGCAACTTTCTGTGCTTGAGCAAATACTGATGCTGTAATTAAGAAAAGAATAAGTCTTAAAAAATTATTTTTCATCATATCATTATTTTCTAGTTTATTATTAAGGCTAAGTATTTAAATAACTGCCTTTTATAACTTTAAATGCAATATCTGTAGGTAAGTAAAACTCTTATTTGGGGAAAATAAGTCTGTTAAAAAACTAATTATTATTCTAACAGACTTATTAATAATATCTTATCTCACATGAATTTAATAGAAGAATAACTCTAAAATTCATGTGAGTTTTTATTCTATTGTCTTGCTAGTTGAAAAGACCAATAACCTCCACCGGCAATTTCAATATCTAGATCTAATGTATTACCGTCAGCAGAAAGTTCTGCTATATAAGTAATTGAACTTGGTGCATCACCAGGTGCAGCTAATTCAGCTCCATTCACGACTTTTGAAAGCCCTAAGAAAGCTCCTGTTCCATCTAGTGTTATAGTTCCAGCACCTTCATCATAGTCATATGTTGCTGTAGCTGAACCATCATGTGGGAATACAGGTGCGCCGCACTCTTCTGCAGCTGCTCCTTGCCATGGTTCTACCCATGTTTCTGATCCTAACACATTTTGAAACGAACCATCTGTATTAAACACGTATTCATCATCAAATAAACACGCTCTAGTTGTTACATCATCAGATGTACTAGACCACCATGACACATCACCCATTGCTGGTCCTACACCTAATGCTCCAGATACTGGTGCTAACTTCCAAATCCCTTGAATACCAGTTGGTACTACATCTTTTACTAATTTGAAAGACCAATAACCTCCACCAGCAATTTCTATATCTAGCTCTAAAGTATTACCATCAGCAGAAAGGTCTGCTATATAAGTAACAGAACTTGGTGCATCATCTGGTGAAGCTAATTCAGCTCCATTGACAACTTTTGAAAGTCCTAAGAAAGCTCCTGTTCCATCTAATGTTATAGTTCCTGCCGTTGCATCGTAAGAATAAGTAGCAGAAGCTGAACCATCATGTGGGAATACAGGTGCGCCACACTCTTCTGCAGCTGCTCCTTGCCATGGCTCTATCCATGTTTCTGATCCTAATACGTTTTGGAATGAACCATCTGCATTAAACACGTATGTATCATCAAATAAACATGCTCTTGTTGTAACATCATCAGATGTACTTGACCACCATGATACATCGTTTAGTGCTGGACCTACACCTAATGCTCCAGATTCTGGCGCTAATCTCCAAGTACCATCAAGTGCTGAAAGCTCAGGTGGTGCATCTTTTACTAATTTGAAAGACCAAAAACCTGTACCTCCAAATTCTATATCTAATTCTAAAGTATTTCCATCATCTGATAACGAAGCAATATATGTAATTGAACCTACAGCATCACCAGGTGAAGCTAACTCACCATCATTATTTACTTTGGCTAAACCAAGATATGCTCCTGTACCAGTAATTGTAACATTTCCTGCAGGATTATATGTGTAAGTTGCTGAAGCAGTTCCATCATGTGGAAAAACTGGCGTACCACACTCTTCTGCTACCGCACCTTGCCATGTTTCTAACCAAGTTTCAGAACCTAATACATTTTGGAATGTACCATCTGCATTAAATACGTACTCATCGTCAAATAAACATGCTCTCGTAGTTACATCATCGGTTGAATTTGAAAACCAAGACATATCATCTAAAGCAGGTCCTACACCAAATGCTCCAGCTTCTGGTGCTAAACGCCAAGTTCCTACTAATGGATCTCCACCTCCTGGAGGTGGTTCAACAGCAAAAATCACAGTATGTTCTTTTGTTATTGTCACATCATCTCTATTTGGTAAAGCTGCTGTAACTGTGATTGTATATGTAGCTGTTTCTTCTGGATACGTATATCGAACCATCGGTCCGCTAGTTTCTCTAACTACTTCATCTACTTCTCCATTTGCATCTCCAAAATTCACAGTATAAACTACTCTGTTATCACCAGGGACAGTAGAAGCGACAACACCAACTTCATTACCTTCTGCATTTAGTGTTGCAATAACAAAATCTAATCCTCCTATCACTTCACTAATATCATCATCATTCTCACATGATGTTGTAATACTTAATAAAAATATACCTAATAAGTATAATCCTTTTTTTAATAATTTCATTTTCTATAATTTATAGTTAAACAATTTTTTTTAATATCCTGGATTTCCCCATCGTTCTTCTGCATTAGCTAATTGAAGTTCTATTAGCGGTATTGGGAAAACTTCATTTTTATTTGTTGTAAAGCCTTCTATACTTGTAGCAGCTTTATTGGTTCTTACTAAGTCAAAGAAACCATGCCCTTCGCCAGCTAGTTCCTTACGTCTTTCTATATAAACAGCTTCTAGCAAATCTCCCTCTGAAGTACTGTAATCATGGGAATTATCACCATAGGCTCTAGCTCTAACTAGATTTAAAAAGCTCGCTGCATTTACACCACCACTCTGAACTTCAGCTTCGGCAGCCATTAGAAGTACATCAGCATATCTAATTGAACGATAATTTTGTGAGTAATTTAATGGATCTGAGCCTATACCATCATCTACTTTACGTGGTAAATATTTTTTATTAAATAAGCCTGTGTCATCTCTACCTTGAGAATATGAATCTTGTGCATCTCTCAAATCATAAAACGTAACATCTCGTCTTGAATCACCATCCTCAAATAAATCAAATAATTCTAAAGAAGGTAAACAAAATCCCCAACCTGCTGAATACTCTGGATTATCGTAAGGTGAACGTGGACCACAAAATTGTGGAAAATAAGTCCCTTGACTACATTCTATACATCCCCAGCCTGCTGCTTCTATTCCTGTATACTGAATTTCAAATACGGATTCTGAACCATTTTCACCTACACCTTCAAAAAGGTTAACATAACTATCTTCAGTTACAAGGCTAAATTGATTGCTTGAAATTACTTGATTTAATAACGTAGCTGCATCACCAAACTTTGATTGATCGAATGTTCCATGATACAAATAAACTTTCCCTAATAAAGCTTGTGCAGCACCTTTAGTTACTTCGTAAGGTGAATTTTGAGTTACTGGTAAATTTAAAATTGATTCTTTTAAGTCCTCTTCTATTAAGCCATATGCGGTTGCAATATCCGCAACTCTATTCATACTAAACTCATCTTCCGGAAAAACACGTTCGTCTGTAATTCTCAACACACCATTTCTATCTTCTGTTTTTAAAGGAACATTCCCAAAATATTTCACTAGCTCAAATGTAAAATAAGCTCTTAAAAAATAAGTTTCGGCAATAATCTCATCTTTGCCTGCAAAGTCTGTTTTATTTTTAAATTCTAAAATAAAATTGGCTCTATTTAAACCTGCATACATTAATCCCCAAATGCTTCTAAGTTGATTCTCATCTGAAGGAGTATGCGTCATAAGGTTAATATTCTGTAATGTAGGTTGATCAAAATTAAATGAGTCACCTCCAGCTGCATAATCTGGTGAAGCAACAATACCTGTTAATACATTCCAGAAGGTTGCTTGAAGCAAATCATAAGTACCAATAAGTGCACTTTTATACTCTTCTTCGTTATTAAAAAAATCTGAATCATTGAAACCATCTGGCTCTACTTCAGCGAAGTCATCACTACACCCAACAACATAAAATAAGGTGAAGCCTAATAAAATTATTAATGTTCTTTTCATAACAATTAAAAGTTTAAATTAATACCTAATAAATAAGATGCAGCCACTGGATAAAATCCTTTATCAATTGCACCTCCTAATGGATTACCTGAATTTGCAGATGGATCGAACCCTAAATAATCGGTAATCGTAAATAAGTTGTTTCCTGATATATATATTCTTAGTTTATCTATTCCAATAGAAGAGTTGATTTTCTCACCAAAAGTATAACCTATTTGTACGTTTTGTAAACGTAAAAATGAAGCATCTTCTACATGAAAATCATTAAAAAAGTCAGTGTTTACATTAGCTCCAGCTACTGCTCTAGGAGTAGAATTACTAGTCCCTGAACCTTGCCATCTGTCTAACATATAAGTACCTCTATTTGCATATAAATCTTTACGCTCATAGTCTCTTACCATATCAATACCAACAGAAGCAAAGGCGTTAGCACTAAAATCTATGTTCTTATAGGTAAAACCAATATTAATACCAAAGGTAGCATCTGGTATTGGATCACCAATATTTGTTCTATCTTCTGCTGTTAGTTCACCATCTCCATTTTTATCTACAAATTTTAAATCACCAGGTGCTACATCACCAATTGTACTGTAAGTTCCAGAAGGTGCTGCGGCATTTAAAACATCAATCTCAGCTTGAGATTGATAAATCCCATCAGTTTTATATCCATAATAATGACCTAAAGGTAAACCTGGAATCATTCGTGTAATACCAGTTTGATTAATACCTACTCCATATTCTCCACTAACTGGTGTTGTTCTACCATTCAATGAAATTACCTCATTATCAATAGTAGTAAAGTTAAAATTGAAGTTAAAACTAAAATCATCAGAAAAAATATCATTATAACCAATTGCAAACTCTAGACCTTTATTTCGTACCGTACCTGCATTTACAACAGAAGCGCCAGTGGCAGGCGCACCAACACCAGTTACAGCAGATGCTTGAGGTGTTAGCAATAAATCTTTTGTTTGCTTACTGTAAACATCAGTAGATATACTAATTTTATTATTTAATAAACGAAAATCAAGTCCAATATTAGTGGTTTCTTGTTCTTCCCATTTTAAATCACGATTACCTGGTCTACCAGGTGCCAAGCCAAATGCCAATTCATCTGACCCAATATCTATTGTTGCTTGACCATCTAATCTTGTAATATACGCAAATGAAGGTATACGATCATTACCTATGATACCATAACTTGCTCTTAATTTAAGATTACTGATCCAATTAACTTCTTGCATAAAATCTTCGTCAGATACATTCCACCCAATTGATCCAGAAGGAAAGTAACCAATATTATTACCGTCTTCTGATAAAAATTGTGAGGATACATCTCTTCTTAATACGGCAGAGAGTAAATATTTTCCTTTATAATTATACTGAACTCTTGTAAATAATGAAGATAAACGTGTATCGTACCAATCAGACCCATTTTCTAATTCCGCTTCAGTGAAACGAGGTTGTCTTTCCATACCAACATCATAGATTGTTTGTCCTAACCGATTAGTACCAACTTCGGTTCTTCCTACATCACCATAAAAACTTCCTTTGTTTCTATATAATGATGTTCCTAATAACACAGTCAGATCGTGTATATCATTAAACGTTTTTGTGTAGGTAATAAAATTATCCCATGTAAAATCGGTATAATCGGCACCAAAGTCTACAACTTCATTTCTGAACAATTCATCATCTCTGTATTGCGCAAGTGTCGCTGTATTTTGTGACTTACCACCACCATAATATACTTCGGGTCTAAAAATATCATCTCTTACATTAGCGTGATTGGCTTGAAATCTAGAGGTCGCTTTAAAGTCATTCCAAAATGTATAATCTAAACCAATTAATCCACTCCATTTTTCAACTTGAGAAGTATTGAATGTATTTGCTATTTGAGCTACTGGATTTATGATTTCAATTTGTGAGATTTTATATGCCAAAGAATGATTTCCGTGTTCTGTAAATCTTGGATCGTCGGCAGCAATGCCAGTTCCAAAATCACCAAAAACAGGAAGATTTGGATTAATATTTACAGCATTATAAAGTACTGCGCCAATACCGCCTTCTGCTAAATTTTGTTTTTCAGAAATGGTATACAACACATTAGTTGTCAATTTTAAATTTTCTAAAATATCATATTGATAGTTTAATCGAGCTGTTAAACGTTCATAATTATTTTTATTACCTCCAACAATTCCATCTTGGTTTAAATACGATATACCAGCTGAATAAGCTGATTTCTCACTACCACCACTGACGTTTAAACTAATATTTGATATAGGGGCAGTTTCAAAAACCTCATCTTGCCAATCTGTACCTCTTCTTGGATATACAAAAAACTCAGTATCATCAGCTGCATCATTTACATATATTGCAAAATCTGTTGCATTAAGTAAGTCCATTTTCTTACTTGTTCTTTGGAAACCAGTATAACTGTCTAGTTGAAACTTTAATTCTGAATTTATTCTACCCGTCTTTGTCGTAATTAATATAACTCCATTTGCAGCTTGAACTCCATAAATACCCGCAGTAGCATCCTTTAAGACATTGATGGTTTTAATATCATTTGGATTTAAAACAGATAAATCTGATATCCTATTACCATCTACTAAAATTAATGGAGCATTATCACCGTTTGTAGTAATACCTCTAATTCTAATATTTAATCCACTTCCTGGCGAGCCAGAATTTGATGTAATGTTAACACCAACAACCTGTCCTTGAATTGCTTGTTCTACTCTTACAGGATTTAGTTTTTCAATTGTTTTAGAATCTAATACACTAACTGCACCTGTTACTTCCTTTTTCTTTTGTGTACCATAACCAATAACTACTACTTCGTTTAAAGATTGTGCGTCTTCTTGAAGTGCTATGTTTAACGGTTCTTCATTAATAATAGTAATTTCTTGAGTTACAAAACCCAAATAAGAAATAACTAACACCGAATTTACAGGTACATCATTTAGGGTAAAGTTACCATCAAAATCGGTTGATGCCCCTTTTGATGTATTTTTAAGGATTACATTAACACCTGGTAAGGGTTGTCCCGAAGAAGCTTCGATAACTGTACCAGTAACATTCAGATTCTGCCCATATGCTAACATCGTAAACAAGAAGGCAAAGAGCGTAAAAAGTTTTAATTTCATAATTAATTGCTTAGATAATGCAACTTAAAACTAAAGATTAAGGAATTCTAAAAAATGGACTATACAAAAAACATACACTTCAATATTTGTTTAAGTAATTTATCATAATAACACTTATAACCCCTTTATTTTAAGGATTTGCTATTAATAGCAATTGCTTAACAAACAATTAACACTTCTATTAATATACTATGATTTACACTGTTTGTATAGGTTTTGTATAGGTGTAAAATAGAATTGTATAGGTGTTACAACTCAATAATGTAGTTAGACAAGCTTTGATCATGTATTAATCCCATCTTTTTACGTAATCGATAACGTTTTACTTCAACACTTTTATGCGAAATATTTAGTAGTGGAGCTATCTCTTTTGATGAGAGATTTAATCTTAAATAAGCACATAATCTTAAGTCGTTAGGTGTTATAGATGGATGAAGTGTTTTTATTTTTTTCATAAAGTCTTTGTCGACATTATTAAATGCCTCTTCAAACAACTGCCAATCACTTGAGTTATTTAAATTAGAGTTAATAAGCTTTATTACTTTTTTCACTTCTATTAATGATTTAGTCTGCGAAAGTTCGTCTTTAATATTATTAAGAAATTCATTTCTTTTAACTAGATTCATTGTAGCCATTCCAAGCTCTCTATTTTTATTCTCAATATCGAGTTGTAGGTTTTCATTCTTAAACTTCATTATTTGACGTTGACTCTCTAATTGCTCTAATTCTAACTCCCTTTCTTTTTTTTGTAAGAGCTTTTGTTTTTGCTTTTTATAATACCTTCTATTAAAATAATGAACTAATAACGCTGCTATTACAGCCAATAAAACATATAATACAATAGCCAAAGGTTTGAGATACCATGGTTTATCAATTGTAAATGAATACGAAGCAGTATTACTTGAATTAACACCACCAGTCATTGCTCGTACCTCGAAATTGTAATCACCAAAAGGTAGGTTTTCAAAAAACACTTCAGCTTTTGGAGACCAATCACTCCATGCATCATATATTCCAGTTAATCTAAACTGATATTTTGTAGATACAAGTTTATTATAGTTAGCAATACTATAATTAAACCTGATACTATTATTTTTATTCTTTAACTCTGGAGAATCTTCTAAACCTAAAGGAATAACTTCATTGTACCTTGAGTTATAGGAGATATTATTCAAATATATTTCGTGTGTATTCACAGCTAATTTATCTACATCAATTATGAGATACCCATCCGTTGTACCAATTAAATACTTATTATCATTTAAATGAAGAATGTTTTCATAACCAGATTTACTTTTACGAACTTCATCTGATATCGCAATTATGTTGACCTCTAGTTTGTCCGTAAGTTTTCCAGGTTCTAAATAAATAATTCCATTTTGTGTAAATGCCCATAGATTTCCGCCTTTTTGGTCATTTATTATTTTACCTGACAAATAATTTCCCCCACTAATTAAAGAACTTAAAAGACTATCTTTTTTGAAAGCAGCACTTTTAACATCATAATAGAACACACCTCCTTTAAAGCTATAGAATACAGTGTTATTATATTTAAAAACACTGGACTTAACACCTTCATATATAGGTAATTTTTTATAATTCAATACATTCTCATACGTACTATCTATTTCAATTTTAAAAACTCCCTTATACTCATGGCAAACTAAAATCTCATTTGGTTTAGAAAATTCAAAAAACTTCGAAGACATATCAAAACCATTAATTTTGTTTCTAATTTTCCAACCATTAGACGGTGTCTTCTCTAATATGTTAAACCCTCTATAATTTCCTTGAATCAACAAATTTGGTTTTTCGTCAATACTCTTTATGGTCCATGTTCCTTTTTCAGATGCGATTTTCTCTGCTCTATTATTATTAATAATGAACGTTCCTTTATCGTGACCACAAAATAGCGTGCCTTTTAATATTTTTAAGCACCAAACTTGCCCTTTTGTTTCAGGAATAGACTTAAAATTTGAACCTGAGTTAATCTCTTTATAAAATAGACCTTGATTAGTTCCTAAATATAGTTGATTTTTAAATTTAGCTGAAGCGTATATAGTACCTAAAACACCTTGTTTATCCCTATAAACAGTATAAGGAGAATTAATATTTAGAACGTTAATACCATTATCTAAACCTAGCCAAATATTACCGTAACTATCTTCTTTAGCCGAAAGAATAGTATTGTTACTTAAACCTCCACTTTGATCAACCTGAAGTATAATGTTCCCTTTACTATCTAAATGGATAATTCCATTAGATATTGTTCCTAAAACAAAACTTCCATCCTTAAGTCTAATACTACTGTAAATACTTACGTTAGATAAAATAGAATCTGAACTTGTACTCCATTTACTTATAGCATTATCTTTATATTTATATTTATAGAACCCGTACTCTTTTGTCTGCAACAATAGACCTTCTTCGAAATCATAAATATTCAGAATTTCTTTATTCTTAATTTTATCTGAAGGAATAGTTAGTACTTCTCTTCCATTTTCAATCTTATAAACACCCCAATTTCCTTTTTGAAAGAAAATAGACTCATTTACCTCGAATATTTTATTGATTCTTATCTCAGAATCAATAATATTAAAACTTTGATCCGATGTATTATATACATATATACTTTCTAGTGATTGAAATAGCACATAGCCTTCAATATCAATAATTCCCCAGAATTCTTCGTCTTCTTTTACTGAGAAACCTTTATTATTAATAAGTGAAGTATAACTAAGGTTTCCAAATACATTTTTAGTCCAAAATCCAAAATCTCTATATCCGCCAGTATATATTCTATCACCAACCACACTAACTGACCTTAATATGGCATCATTAGGAGAATCATACAATTTCCAACTTGCACCATCATATTCTAATAGACCATTGTTATTAGCTATATAAATGAAATTATTTTCAGCTTCTGATATATCCCAATTTTGATCTTCAGCTCCATAATCTTGCGGAGTGAATATTTGAATAGGAGGAATCTCTTGAGAATTGATAGAAAACACAATTAACAAAAGTGAGTTATAAAGAAATTTCTTGAAAAACCTCATATATTCTAAATATCTATTAAAGATAATTATTTGAGTTTATAAACAAAACAAAAAAAGTATCTTTTAACTATAATGTTAAGGTAATAATCCAAGTATACATAATATTAATAAACAATTTGTAGTGTGTTTTATTTAAAATGTATAGGTATATATCTTTTCCTTTATTTTAGGATTTAAGTAACATTTAAGTGAATAGTACCAAAAAACTGAAAAACCTATATGTTTACAAAAATGGCATCGACTAAGTTATTTTGTTTGACATTTTGCCAATAAAAAAAGCTAAATCGGAATTATAGGATTACTTTTTCGTTTAAAAACTATTTCTGCAAACAAGCCAAGAAAAAATAAGAAGAATAAAATTTGATTGCGCCGTATCTATATTATCAACATTTTGAGGAAAGTCAACTCAAAAAACTAATTTGATTATTGATCTTCACTTTAAACCCAAAGATGGCTGACCATATTTTCTAAAAACAAAAAAGTCGAAACTTTCGTTTCGACTTTTCATCTGTACTGAAGACGGGACTTGAACCCGTACGTCCTAATGGACATTGGATTTTAAGTCCAACGTGTCTACCAATTCCACCACTTCAGCATCCTGATTACAAAACTGTAATCAAATTGGTATATTTTAAAAGAATAGAGCGAAAGACGGGATTTGAACCCGCGACCCTCACCTTGGCAAGGTGATGCTCTACCCCTGAGCTACTTTCGCAGTTTTTAAAGAACTAATTCGCCTTAAAAGCGGATGCAAATTTATAATATTTCTGAGAAATGCAAAGCCTTTTTTCAAAATAAATTCAATTTATTTTAAGCTTGCTTTTTCTTTACCAACATTCGCTTAATTTCATTGAGTTTCATCAAAGCTTCTACTGGTGTTAATGTATCTATATCTGTATTTAATATTTCGTCTTTTATCTCCTCTAATAAAGGATCGTCGAGATTAAAAAAGCTTAATTGCAGATCGTCCTTCAAGGTTTTAACCTTATCTGTTAATTCTTCACTAGAATGCGATTTTTCTAATTTTAATAAAATCTTATTTGCTCTTCTAATCACTTGCTGTGGCATTCCTGCCATTTTAGCAACATGAATACCAAAACTATGTTCACTTCCACCTTCAACAAGCTTTCTAACAAACAAAACGTTATCTTTTAACTCTTTTACAGCTACATTAAAGTTCTTTATTCTACTAAACGTTTCAGTCATTTCGTTTAACTCGTGATAATGTGTAGCGAAAAGTGTTTTAGGCTTCGCAGGATGCTCGTGCAAATACTCACTAATAGACCAAGCAATAGAAATACCATCGTACGTACTTGTCCCTCTTCCTATTTCATCTAATAAAACTAAACTTCGGTCTGAAATATTATTAAGAATAGAAGCGGTCTCATTCATTTCTACCATAAAGGTAGATTCTCCCATCGATATATTATCACTTGCACCTACTCTTGTAAAAATCTTATCCACTAAGCCAATTCTAGCTTCTTTTGCAGGTACAAAACTTCCAATTTGAGCCAATAACACTATTAATGCTGTTTGTCTTAAAATAGCTGATTTACCAGACATATTTGGACCAGTAATCATAATAATTTGCTGTGATTCTCTATCCAAAAACAAATCATTAGCTATATAAGGTTCTCCAAGAGGTAACTGATTTTCAATAACAGGATGACGACCGTCTTTGATTTCTAAATCAAAACTATCATCAATTTTTGGATAGGTATATTTATTTGCTTTAGCTAAACTCGCAAATCCACAAAGACAATCTAGCTGTCCTATTAATTGTGCGTTTTGTTGAACTGAAATAATAAATTGATGCATCCAAGTAACTAGTTCAGCAAATAACTGTTGCTCAATAGCGGAAATACGTTCTTCAGCCCCTAAAATTTTCGCTTCGTATTCTTTAAGCTCTTCCGTAATGTAACGTTCTGCATTAACTAAGGTTTGCTTCCTAATCCATTCTTCTGGAACTTTATCTTTATGAGAATTCCTCACTTCAATATAATAACCAAAAACATTATTAGATGCTATTTTTAAAGACGTGATGCCTGTGCGCTCACTTTCACGCTTTAACATATTATCTAAATAGGTTTTACCTGATTGCGACAAACCTCTCAGCTCATCTAATTCTTGTGAAAAACCTTCAGCAATTGTATTTCCTTTTAGAATATTAACAGGAGCTTCTTCGTTGAGTGTCTCTTTTATTTTATCACGAAGAAAATCACAACGATGCAAATTACCTCCTAATATTATTAAAGCCTCATTTTCGCAAGATTCAGCTACTGATTTTATAGGAACAATAGCTTCTAAAGAGTTTTTAAGCTGAATCACTTCTCGCGGACTCACTTTAGTCGTCGCTATTTTAGATATGAGACGTTCTATATCTCCTATTTGCTTTATTTGCCCTTGCATCTTTTGAAGTACAGACTCATTTTCTAACAAATATTTTACGACCTCATGACGTTGTTTAATTCTATCCGCATGCTTTAAAGGCAATGCCAACCAACGTTTTAAGGTTCGTCCTCCCATAGCGGAAATCGTCTTATCAATAACATTGATAAGCGTTACAGCATTAGCATTGGTAGAATTATAAAGCTCTAGATTTCTAATGGTAAATTTATCCATCCACACATAATCGTCAGTTGCAATTCTCGAAATTGTAGAAATATGCTCTAACTTGTTATGACGTATTTCACTTAAATAATGTAATACAGCACCTGAAGCGATAATCCCTTCGTATAAATCTTCAATACCAAAACCTTTAAGCGTTTTTGTATTGAAATGCTTAATTAATGTTTCATTAGCATAATCTGCTTGAAAAACCCAATCTTCCAAATAAAAGGTATGAAAATCATTTCCGAAAGTTTCAGAAAATAGTTTTCGGCTTTGTTTAGAAATTAAAACTTCACTTGGATTAAAATTCTGAAGTAACTTATCTATATACTCAGCATTTCCTTGTGAGGTTAAAAACTCTCCTGTAGAAATATCTAAAAACGAAACTCCAACACGCATTTTGGTGGCTGAGCCTGTCGAAGTCTCAAAATAAACCGCAGCCAAGAAATTATTAGATTTAGAATGTAGAATATCATCATTAAATGCCACTCCAGGTGTCACCAATTCTGTAACTCCACGTTTTACGATGGTTTTTGTTTGTTTAGGATCTTCTAATTGATCACAAATCGCAACACGCTCGCCTGCTTTTACTAATTTTGGCAAATAGGTGTTTAACGAGTGATGTGGAAAACCAGCCAATTCTGTTTCACTCTCACTGCCAGCACCACGCTTCGTTAAAATAATATCTAAAATTTTAGATGCTTTTACTGCATCACTACCAAAGGTTTCGTAAAAATCACCTACTCTAAACAACAACAGTGCATCAGGGTATTTTACCTTGATGGCATTGTACTGCTTCATTAATGGTGTAACTTTTTTTGCCTTTTTAGCCAATGGTATTCTGAGTTTAAAATTCTATTTTTGTTGAAATTGTAAGATTGCTAATTTACTTATAATTTGAGGTTTATTGAAGCTCAAAACTTATAAGTTATCTACAGTTGTTGATAAATCAAAATGGTGGCTGAGGCTCTCGAAGCCACCAAGAATAGATAAATGCGTTTCGAGAGCCTCAACGCCCATATAAAATGCAAAAACTAAAAAACGAAGAATTAGACCGATTAGATATTTCAGGATTTAAAGCTGCTGAAAAAACGCCAATCATCATTGTTTTAGATAATATTAGAAGTTTAAACAATATTGGTTCGGTTTTTAGAACCTCTGATGCGTTTTTAATTGAAAAAATTTATCTCTGTGGTATTACTGCGCAACCGCCTCATAATGACATTCGCAAAACAGCGTTAGGAAGCACAGAAACTGTAGATTGGGAATATGTTGAAAACACTATTGATATAATTGAAAAGTTGAAAGTTGAAGATGTAAAAGTTTGCTCAATAGAACAGGCTGAAAGTGCAACGATGCTTAACGACTTTAAACCTCAACCTAATGAAAAATATGCTTTTGTTTTTGGGAACGAGGTTAAAGGTGTAGCTCAAGATGTAGTTGATGCTAGTGATGCTGTAATTGAGATTCCGCAATATGGCACAAAGCACTCTTTGAATATTTCTGTGAGTTGTGGTGTAGTAGTTTGGGACGTGTTTTCGAAGTTAAATTAAAAATCAATTGAAAAAAGTTTTAGAAATATTTAAATCTGGTTGGGGAAAACAGATAGTTTGTTTCTCAGCATTATTAGTAATGAATCCATATTCATTTTGGTATGGTCTTCCTCTCTATATTTTTGGTCTTATATTACTTTGGAACACAAAAATAATTAAACCCTCAAAAATCAAATGGTCGCTCTACCCTTTACTTATTGTTGGCTTAGCCTATATCCTAATTAGTCTTTTCATCAATTAAATGTCAAAAAAATCAAAAACACCTTGGCCAACTAAAGCCGTAATGCATCAGATTTACAGCGAGCATCTCTGGGGTGGAAAAGAATATGATTTTTATTCTGGTGATGGTTCTCACCATACAGAAATCGTACAATCTTATTTAGATGCTGTTATTTCTTTTTTTAATACTCAAAATAATGCTTTGACTGTTTGCGATTTAGGGTGTGGAGATTTTAATATTGGAAAACATTTCACTGAGTACACCAAACACTATATTGCGATTGATATTGTTGAGGAGCTTATAGAAAGAAACAACACTAAATTCAAAGCAGAAAATATAGAATTTCAGTGCTTAGATATTTCAAAAGATGAATTACCTTCGGCAGATTGCATCATATTAAGACAAGTTCTTCAACATTTATCTAATGAAGAAATTCTTAATATCGTTAATAAACTTACTAACTATACATATGTCATTCTAACCGAGCATCTACCTCTTGGAAACTTTGAGCCGAACAAAGATAAAATTACTAGTCAAGGGATTCGGCTTAAACTAAATAGTGGTGTTGTTATATCAGAAATGCCTTTTGATTTAAAATTCAAAGCAGAAAAAACACTTGTAGAAATAGTTCTTGATAATAATAAAGGTAGAATTAAAACGATACTTTATAGGTTAAAATGAGATCCTGAAACAACACTTCGACTGCGCTCAGTGTGACAGTTCAGGATGACAAAATACTGCTTACTGCTTACTGCTTACTGAAGACTGATCAATCTCATTCAACAACCACAAATAATCTTCACGAGATTTTACAAAATCCTTATCTGAAATATCAATAATTTTTACATTCATTTCGGGTTGACTTTTTAAGAATTCGAGATAACCTGCATTTATTTTTTCCAAATACTCGTCTTTTATATCTTTTTCGTAATTACGGCCTCTCTTTTTAATATTAGCTTGTAAACGCTCTGTATTTTGATATAAATACACGTACAAATCTGGCTTAGCAATATCTTTATAGACTTGGTAGAACAATTTTCTATATAATCTAAACTCATCTTCTGGTAATGTGATTTTGGAAAAAATCAAAGATTTATATACATCATAGTCACTGACCATAAAATCCTTAAATAAATCTAATTGCGATAAATCGTCACTTATTTGCTGGTATCGATCTGCGAGAAAAGACATTTCTAGTGTAAATGCATAACGCTCTGGTTCTTTGTAAAATTTTGGCAAAAACGGATTATCTGCAAAACGTTCTAAAATCAATTTCGCATTAAAATCGTGTGCTATTTTGTTAGCTAAACTCGTTTTACCTGCACCAATATTACCTTCGATTGCTATATAATTATAGCTACCAAAAGTAAAAGTTCTTGATGGATTCTTTAACCAGATTTTTATAGACTCAATAATAGATTCATCCTCACAAGCTTCAAGTAATTCTTCAATGTTTTTATTAAAAACAGGATGCTTAACATCTTTTGCAATGTCAAGAAGTGGTTGAAGCACAAATTTTCGCTTGTGTAATTCAGGATGCGGAACAACTAAGGTCTTTTCATCTATAATGACATTATCATAAAACAGAATGTCTAAATCTATTTCACGAGATTCATAACCCTCAGTTGTTTTTACAGCTCGCCCTAATTTAGTTTCAATAGCCTGAAGTATTTTAAGTACTTTCTTAGGCTTTAATTGAGTTTCAACCTTTATACAAGCATTGTAAAAATCATCACCTTCAAAACCATAAGCTGGAGTTGCATAAACTTTAGAAATCTTAATAACTAAACCGATTTTTTCAAAAATAGCATCAACGGCAGATTGCAAATATTCTAATTTGTTGCCCTTATTACTTCCTAATGCTATATAAACAATTTTGGTTGGTGTCATAGAAAGTTCAAAATAACTAAAAGAAAATTTAATACTTTATCTTTACTCAAACTATTTATTAACCATTTTCAATGCCATTAAAAGATAAGCTTTTAGCACAACGCATTTACCTATTATTAGGTGCGCTTTTTATTACGTCTTTAGTGGTTTCTAACTTAATATTTCAAAAATTCTTTTACTGGTATCCACTAGATATTGAAATATTTGGCTCTAAATTATTTGAAATTTCAGTTGGAATTTTACCTTACCCAATTACTTTTTTAATTACCGATTTAATAAGTGAAATCTATGGTAAAAAGCGAGCTAATGAAATAGTAATTGCTGGGATTTTTGCATCATTTTTCTCTATGCTCATTATTTTTGTAGCTAATGCGGTGCCTGCAACAGGATGGTCTCCAGTAAAAAACGATATGTTTTCTACTGTTTTTGGTAGTACAACTATTGCTGTTTTTGCAAGTATGATGGCCTATTTATTGGCACAATTTATTGATATACATATCTATCATTTTTGGAAAAACCTTACCAAGGGTAAACATCTATGGTTGCGTAATAATTTTTCTACCTTTTTATCACAGTTTGTTGATACGGCAACAGTTTTACTTTTATTATGCAGTTTTGGCAAAATTGAATGGGATAAATTTCTCGGACTTTTAGTTGCTGGATTTTTATTCAAAGTATTTATTGCAGCCTTGGATACACCATTTTTATATCTAGGTGTATATCTTTTTAGAAAACGTTTCAAGCTAAAAGTAAACGAAGAAATAAATCTTGCTTAAACTTTATTAATTCATTAAAATCTTCTTAAAGATTACAAAACCACAACTATTCTATAGACATTTGCGTATAATATATAGGAGCGATTATATAAGTACATAAATCATTATGAAGAAAATTTTCAAAATTATAGGAATTGTATTGCTAATTTTTATTGCAATTCTTATAGCTATACCTTTTGTTTTAGAATCTAAAATAGACACTATAGTTAAGAATTATGCAGATGAAAATTTAGATGCAGATTTGAGTTTCGATGATATTAGTTTAAGCCTTATTAGCAGTTTCCCTAAAGCTGAAGTTAGTGTTGATAATTTAATAATTACAAACAGATTGCCATTCGAAGGCGAAACCTTAGTTACAGCAAAGTCGCTGTCTTTTGAGATGCAAATTAGTGAATTATTTAAAAGCTCAGAAGAACCTCTTATTATCAATGAGATTATTGCAGACGAAATGCTTTTAACTCTAAAAACCAACAAAAACGGTTCTGTAAATTATGATATTGTAAAGGAGAGTAAAGACAACAACGAGGTTGCTGCAGACACTACCTCTACTGATTTAAGTTTCGATATTGAAAACTACGAACTTAACAATAGTGCGTTTACATATATAGATGAAGGCTCTAACACTAATATATTTGCTACTGAAATTAATCACAACGGAAAAGGAATCTTTTCTGGTGAGTTATCAGAATTAGACACAAAAACCGAAGCCAGAATTAGTATGTCTATTGACAGCACCGAATATCTAAGCAACAATATTATAAAGCTAGATGCTTTAATTGATATGGATTTAGAGCAAGAAAAATACACTTTTAAAGAAAACAAAGGCTTCATCAATGCATTGCCTTTAGAGTTTGAAGGTTTTGTGCAAATGGTTGAAGCTGGTCAAGAAATAGATATTAGTTTTAAGAATCCTGAATCTTCATTTAAAGATTTTCTGGCTGTAATTCCAAAAGCGTACGCAAAGAATATTGAGAATGTAACCACTACAGGAAACTTTACGGTTAATGGTAATATAAAAGGTTTGGTCTCTGACGAAACGATTCCAACTTTAGATATTAACATGCGTTCTGATAATGCGTCTTTTAAATATCCTGATTTACCTAAAAGTGTTGAAAATATTATCATCAACGCTTCAATAAAAAATACAACTGGTAATGTAGACGACACTTTTATTGATATAAATAAACTCGATTTTAAAATAGATGAAGATACTTTTAAGTCTGAAGCACACATAAAAAACCTAACAGGCAATATGTTGGTTAACGCCAATTTAGATGGTGTTTTAAACTTAGCCAATATAACAAAAGCATATCCTATAGAATTAGAAAACGAACTCAGTGGCATTTTAAAAGGCAAGCTAAATACAGCTTTTGATATGAATGCTATTGAAACCAATGCATATCAACGTATTAAAAACAATGGTAGTGTTTCAATTTCGGACTTTATATTTTCTTCTGAAGATATTGTGAATCCAATACAAATTAACAAGGCTGATTTAACTTTAAAACCTGGTGTTGTAACCTTAAATAGTTTTGAAGCCTTAACTGGTAAAAGTGATTTATATGCTACAGGTAGAATCAACAATTTACTAGGCTTTTTATTAAGTGATAAAAAATTACAAGGTGACTTTAAAGTAACGTCCAACAATTTTGTTGTTGCAGATTTTATGGTTGAAGATGAGTCTTCGTCAAGTGCATCTAAAAAAACGACCTCAGATGAAGAATCACTAAAAATTCCAGATTTTCTAGATTGTTCTATATACGCCAACGCACAAAACGTAGTTTATGATAACTTGACTCTAAAAAGCGTAAGTGGAAAGCTTCGTATTAAAGACCAGAATGCAAACCTTAGCGAAATGACAACTAATTTATTTGGTGGTCAATTAGGTATTAATGGTAATGTTTCTACTAAAGAGACTAAGCCTACATTTAATATGCAACTCGCCATGCAACAGTTTGATGTGTCGCAATCCTTTAAAAATCTCGACATGTTGCAGGCACTTGCACCAATTGCGAAAGTGGTGCAAGGGAAATTAAACTCTAACATAGACGTAAGTGGATTACTAGATGAAAATTTCTCACCAGATTTAAATACAATCTCAGGAAATGCACTGGCTGAAATATTCACTTCAAATATCGATGTATCTAAAAGCCCTCTACTCTCTGGATTATATAGTAAACTGAAATTCGTTGATTTTGATAAATTAGAAAAAGACATTAAAACCAACTTAAGTTTTGAAAATGGTGAAGTCACTGTAAAACCTTTCACTGTTACCTATGAGGATATTCCTATTGAAGTTTCAGGTTCCCATAGTTTTTCGAATACTATGAATTATAATGCCATTCTGCAGGTTCCTGCGAAATATTTAGGAAGTGAGGTTAATAAATTAATAGGACAAATAAATGATGATGACATCAAAAACATTTCAATTCCGGTAACAGCAAGTATAGGAGGAACATTTTCTAGTCCAAATATTACAACTGATTTAACAAGTGGAGTTTCAAATTTAACCAAGCAATTGATTGAAATTCAAAAACAGAAATTAATTGGTAAAGGCAAAGACGAATTAAATAATTTATTAGGTGGAATACTTGGTGGAGGTAAAAACGAAACTAAAACAGATTCTACAAATACCAAAACGGATAGTACTAAAACAAATCCTAACGATGCAATTAAAGAAGGAGTAAAAGATGTATTAGGTGGATTATTTGGTGGAAAGAAAAAATCTAGGGACAAAAAAGCCAAAGATTCAACCAAAAACTAGTGCTTTAGCATAAAAAACCTTGATTTTTAGTTAATTTTAGTTAATAATTACTGTTTTACTTGTTTTTCTAAATAATTCCGTTATAATGTGGGTTCACTAATTTTAAAAAGGATACATGAGGCAATTAAAAATCACCAAGCAAGTTACCAATAGAGAAGATAAATCGTTAGATAAATATCTTCAAGATATCAGTAAAATTCCATTGATTACTGCTGAAGAAGAGGTAGAACTTGCACAGCTGATAAGAAAAGGTGACCAAGTTGCATTAGATAAATTAACCACAGCAAATTTAAGGTTTGTTGTATCTGTTGCTAAACAATATCAAAATCAAGGTTTAAAACTACCCGATTTAATTAATGAAGGTAATGCTGGTTTGGTAAAAGCAGCAAAACGTTTTGATGAAACAAGAGGTTTTAAATTTATTTCTTATGCTGTTTGGTGGATTAGACAAGCTATTCTACAAGCATTAGCAGAACAATCTCGTATAGTACGTTTACCATTAAACAAAATTGGTACTATCAATAAGATTAATAAAGCATTTTCGCATTTAGAGCAAATTAACCAAAGACCTCCAAATGCAGAAGAGATTGCACAAGAGTTAGACATAAGTGCTCGTGAAGTAAAGCAATCTATGAAAAATTCTGGTCGTCATTTATCTATGGACGCACCATTAAAGGATGGAGAAACATTTAGTCTGTATGATGTAGTAAGTGCTACAGAGTCACCTAGACCTGATAAAAACTTAATGAAAGAATCATTAAACCTTGAAGTGGAACGTGCTTTAGAAACACTAACACAAAAGGAAAGTGATGTTATTCGTTTAAATTTTGGTATTGGAGACCAACCACCTATGACACTTGAAGAAATAGGAGGTATTTACGATTTAACAAGAGAGCGTGTAAGACAAATTAGAGAGAAAGGTATTAGAAGATTACGACACGCAAGTAAGAGTAAAATCTTAAAAACATACTTAGGATAAAAATAAATATCTAAAAGATAGATTTAATTTTTTATTTTCAAATAGTTAGCATATATTTGCCGACCATTTGCAAGAATTAGATAACAAAAAAGTATCGATATAATGATTAAAATCGAAATTAAAGAAGGAGAAAATATAGAACGTGCTCTTAAACGTTATAAGCGTAAACACAGAAATGTACAGATTATGCAAAATCTTAGAGAATCTCGTTATTTCACTAAGCCTTCTGTAAAAAGAAGAAGAGAAATTCAGAAAGCTGAATACATTCAAGGTCTTAGAGATATAGAAAATATATAGACTTTTTTATATAAAATATTTAAAGAGCAACAGTTGTGTTGCTCTTTTTTTTATGCACTGATTTTAATTGTATTAAATATTAATATCAACTACTAATCCTTCATTTGCTCTTACATTAAAAACTGTTTCGTCTTCAAAAATTAGATACTGCCCTTTTATACCAACTAATTTTCCCGAGTAGTGCATCACTTTTTTTAAATTGAGGCTTTTTGGCTTTACAGGATATTTCTCAACCGGAAACTGAATATGTGTCTCCGTATTATTCTCAATAAAGTAATCTATAGCTTCTTCTGGGATATATTGTTTTAGATTATGCCTCCACTCAAGTAAATCTTCATCTTTAACATCGTTTTTTAACATGTTGCGCCAATTCGTTTTATCTGCAACATAATCTTTTAAAGCAACTTCTGTAATACCTGCCAAGTACCTATTAGGAACTTCAACTATCTCTACTGCTTCGTGCGCTCCTTGATCTATCCAACGCGTAGGTACTTGAGTTTTCCTTGTTACACCTACTTTTACATTACTAGAATTGGCCAGATACACAATATGTGGCTGTAGCTGTACTTTTTTCTCGTATTCTAAATCGCGATCTTCTTTGCCTAAATGTGCAGTACTTAACTCTGGTCGCATTATCCAATCTCCTGCCAGAGGTTTGTCAAAAAAACAAGTTTTACAAAACCCTTGTCTATATATTGGTCTATCTAATCCACAGCTTAAACATTGGTGCCCAACGAGTTTCATTTCAATAGATTTATTCAACAATTGATTCATATGAATGAAATCATTTTCAAAAACTAAATAATACTGAATTGGCTCTAAAAATTCAGTTTGCATTTTAGTAAGGACTCCTGTATAAACCATAAAAGAAATTTAGTAAATTTAACTTTTCAAAGTTAGAAAACTAAATCTGAAAATAAGAAAAAACAAATAATTACCAAATGCCGTTTAACGGCTATAGATAGCTAATCCATGCCAATACCTATTGTAAATTCTATTGCCTCGTGGTTTTTAAAAAAACGATTCCATCAAATTGAATTGTTTTTAAAATATCCTAATGAAGTACAGAATGAGTTACTTTTTAGTTTACTTAAGTATGCTAAAGACACTGAAATAGGTAAGCAATACGACTTTGACTCTATTAAATCCTATAAAGAATTTAATGAACGTGTACCAATTGTGAGTTATGAAGCTGTACAACCCATTATTGAGCGTTCTCGAAATGGAGAACAGAATATTTTTTGGCCAACTCCTATAAAATGGTTCGCTAAATCTAGTGGTACTACAAATGCAAAAAGTAAATTCATTCCGGTAAGCACAGAGTCTTTAGAAGATTGCCATTATGCAGCAGGTAAAGATTTACTTTGTATGTACTTAAATAACAATGAAGATTCACAATTGTTTACAGGTAAAAGTTTACGACTTGGAGGTAGTAAAGAATTATATAAAGAAAACGGAACTATTTTCGGTGATTTAAGCGCAATTCTTATTGACAACATGCCATTTTGGGCTGAGTTTAGCAGTACTCCAAGTAGTAGAGTATCTTTAATGAGTGAGTGGGAAACAAAAATGCAAGCTATAGTTGAGGAAACAATTAATGAAAATGTAACGAGTCTTGCAGGTGTTCCGTCGTGGATGTTAGTATTACTTAATAATGTTTTAGAAGAAACAGGTAAGAAAAATCTATTCGACATCTGGCCACATCTTGAAGTATATTTCCATGGAGGAGTGAGTTTTAATCCTTACAAGGATCAGTATAAAGCTATACTTCCTGGTAATAATTTTAAATACTACGAAATCTATAACGCTTCAGAAGGATTTTTTGCTATTCAAGATCAAAATTACTCGAGTGACTTACTATTAATGTTAGACTATGGGATATTCTACGAGTTTATTCCTATGGACACTTATGGCACTAAAACGCAAAAAGTAATTCCGCTTAGCGATGTGAAACTCAACACTAATTATGCTGTTATCATTACAACCAATGCTGGTCTATGGAGATACAAAATTGGAGATACGATAAGGTTTGTAAGTTTAAATCCGTATAGAATTAAAGTCTCTGGTAGAACGAAACATCACATTAATGCATTTGGAGAAGAACTTATTATAGAAAATGCTGAAGATGCACTGAAAAAAGTATGCAAACGAACCTCAGCAGAAATTGTAGATTACACAGCAGCTCCCATCTTTATGAAAGGTAGAGAAAAAGGTGCACATGAATGGATTATTGAGTTTAAAACTCCACCAGAGGATATGTCTTATTTTGAAGAATTATTCGACAATGCACTTAAGTCATTAAACTCTGACTATGAAGCAAAACGTTATAATAACATGACGCTTAACAAACCAACGATTCATAGTGCAAGACCACATTTATTCTACGATTGGTTAAAAGAAAATGATAAACTTGGCGGACAACACAAAGTACCACGTTTGTCAAATACCAGAGATTACATTAATGATTTACTACGCTTAAACAATTCGTGATTTTTTAGTAAAAAACTATCTTTTAAAATGTGTTTTAAGTAAAATAAAGCCCTATCCTTTTGTCGTTAAAATAAGCACCGAATCTTCGTACAACGATAATAAAACAAGATTCGACTAATAAATAAACTAAACTCATTTCACATTAAAAGAAGCCTATATATTAGCAGTAAGTAAATGTGCTATAATCATTTAACAACCCTATATTATTTAGAAATATTGCAAGCAATATTATATTAATCAATCCCTAATTAAACAAAAAAACCACAATTTCTAATATTGAAATTGTGGTTTTGTTTTATTCGGTTGTTTCTTTAAGACACCGCTTTTAGCTTCTTTAAGGTAGATTTAGATAAACGATCTTCAGCATATGATTTTGTTACATTTAATTTAGTTTCTCCAGATCCTGGTAAATTAAACATAGCTTCAGTTAAAATTTCTTCGCAAAGTGAACGTAATCCACGTGCTCCAAGTTTGTAGTCAATAGCCTTACCAACAATATATTCTAAAGCTCCTTCTGTAATAGAGAATTCTACTTCGTCCATTAAAAACAACTTTTTATATTGTTTTATTATGGCATTTTTAGGTTCAGTTAAAATAGCTCTTAATGTTTTAGCATCTAAAGGATCCATATGTGTTAACACTGGCAAACGACCTATAATTTCTGGTATTAAACCAAAGTCTTTTAAATCCTTTGGAATAATATATTGCAAAATATTATCATTTTCTACCGTATCAGTATTTATAGAACTGTAGCCTATGGCTTGCATATTTAAACGCTTAGTAATAACGCGCTCAATACCATCAAAAGCACCACCAGCTATAAACAATATATGCTCAGTATTTACTTCAATAAATTTTTGATCTGGATGCTTACGACCTCCTTTTGGCGGAACATTTACAACGGTTCCTTCTAAAAGTTTTAGTAAGGCTTGCTGCACTCCTTCTCCAGATACATCTCTTGTTATTGATGGGTTATCACTCTTACGTGCAATCTTATCTATTTCATCAATAAAAACGATACCTCGTTCTGCCTTTTCAAGATTATAATCTGCTGCTTGCAATAAACGTGTTAAAATACTTTCTACATCTTCACCAACATAACCAGCTTCTGTTAAGACCGTAGCATCAACAATTGCTAGAGGCACATTTAACATTCTGGCAATTGTTTTTGCCATTAGCGTTTTACCTGTACCTGTTTGCCCAACCATAATGATATTACTCTTTTGTATTTCAATATCATCATCACTTGGTGGTTGCAGTAAACGTTTGTAGTGGTTATACACAGCAACTGACATTACACGTTTGGTATATTCTTGACCAATAATATATTCATCTAAAAAAGCCTTAATCTCTTTAGGTTTTCTCAGCATTAGTTCAGCACTTAAATCTGAATTTTCACTTTGTTTAGACTCTTCAATTACAATACCATGTGCTTGTTCTATACAACGATCACAAATATGCGCGTCTAGACCTGCTATAAGCAAATTTGTTTCAGGCTTTTTCCTACCACAAAATGAACATTCTAATTCTTCTTTTGCCATCTTCAATTATATTTAAGTTTCCACAAATGCGGAATTCTTTTCAATTTACATTCTTTTATTTAGAAATCTTTAGTCGAAAATAATAACTATTACTTGCGCACTAAAACTTCGTCAATCATTCCATACTTTAAAGCTTCATCAGATTTCATCCAATAATCTCTATCAGAATCTTTTTCTACTTCTTTATAAGATTTACCTGAATGGTTAGAAATGATGTTGTAAAGTTCTTCTTTCACCTTTATAGTTTCACGTACTGCGATTTCCATATCAGATACTTGTCCTTGCGTTCCACTCATTGGTTGGTGGATCATAACACGAGAGTGTTTTAATGCAGAACGTTTACCTTTTTCACCTGCACATAATAATACAGCAGCCATAGAAGCCGCAATACCTGTACAAATAGTAGCTACATCTGGTTTTACAAACTGCATTGTATCATAAATACCTAATCCAGCATACACACTTCCTCCTGGAGAATTAATATATATTTGAATATCCTTTGATGCATCTACGCTCTGTAAGAACAACAATTGCGCTTGTATAATATTAGCAACCTGATCATTTACACCTGTTCCTAAAAAGATTATACGATCCATCATTAAACGTGAAAATACGTCCATTGCTACCGCATTCAATTGACGTTCTTCAATAATGTTTGGAGTCAGGTTTGTAGGATACATACTTGTGATAATCTTATCGTAATGCATACTGCTGATTCCTTGATCCTTAGTTGCGAACTTTTCAAATTCTTTTCCGTAGTTCATATGAGTTTTAATTCTTTTAATTAATGAAAATTTTGTTTTCTTCTTTTGATATCCTGAAATACTGAAACTAGTTCATTACAAGCACGTTCAGAGTGTAAAATTCAGGATGACATTTTTTTTAATAAAATCATGTCAAAAAAAAGCGTAAAACTGGTAAGTTTTACGCCTTAAAGATACTAATATTTTTACAGACTACTAACTGTAGAACTCTTTTACAAAATCATCATAAGTGATTTCTTTTGTTTTTAGATTTGCTTCAGTTTTGTATAGTTCTAATAATTTCTGACTCATTAACTGTTCAGACAAACGTTTTACCTCTTCTTGGTTTCCTAAGATACGAGCTGCGATGTCTTCGAGTTCTTTTTCCGATGGATTCATTTGACCAAATTGAGCCATTTGCCCTTTAATCATTTCCATAGAATACGCTTTTAAGTCTTCGAACTGAACTTGTAGTTTGTGATCGTTAATTAATTTACCTTCTATTAATTGGTAACGCATGCTTTTTTCAGACTTGTCGTATTCTTCTTTAGCCTGTTCCTCTGTCATTACTTCTTCACCTGCAGTTTGCAACCACTTTTGTAAGAAACTAGATGGTAAATCGAATTTTGTATTCTCTACTAAATTCTCTGTAACGTCATTCAATAATTTCTGATCGCCTTGTTGCTTAAATTGCTTTTCAGAATCTTCTTTGATTTTATCTTTTAATTCGGTTACTGAATTCACTTTTCCTTCACCAAATAATTTATCAAATAACTCTTGGTCTAAATCAGCTAATTCTCTTCCATTAATTTCTGTGATTTCAAAATTAACTTCAACCTCTAAACCATGAGCATCGTCATGAGATACTTTTAAGAACGTCATTAAATCGTGATCGTCGTTAAAAAGACCTTTTGTTTTTAATGATATTACATCACCAACTTTAGCTCCGATAAATTTCTTAGGATTTGTTTTTCCTTTCAATTTATCTAACGTAATCATTGTAGAATTATCAATCTCTTTTTCTTCGTTGAAAAAAGTTCCTGTTATTTCAGAATCTTTTTCAACTTCATTTTGAGAAATTAATTTACCGTATTGTTTTTGAATAGACTCTATTTGATTGTTAATCATTTTATCGTCTGCAACAATATTATAATGTGTTATCGCTTTCTTGCTTTTTAAGTTTACATCGAATTCTGGCGCTAAACCTAATTCGAACTCAAAAGAAAAGGCATCTGCATCCCAATCTAAATCATCTTGCGCTTTTGGTAACGGATTACCTAAAACATCAAGTTTCTCTTCTACTAAATACTTACCAAGTGCATCTTGAAGCAATTTATTTACCTCATCTACCAATACAGCTTTACCATATTGCTTTTTAACCATTCCCATTGGTACATGACCTTTTCTAAAACCAGGAATGTTAGCAGATTTACGGTAATCTGTTAAGATTTTCTCTACTTTATCACTATAATCTTCCTTAGCGATATCAACTTTTACAACGGCATTTAATGCATCGATGTTTTCTCTTGTAATGTTCATTTTTATTGAAACTAAAATTGGGCTGCAAAAATACAATATTTTTTACAACCCAACAATAGTTTAAAAGCGTTTGATTATTAACTATTTTTTATCAGTTTTCATAAACGAATGCAGTAAGGATTGTAAGATACATAATAGAATACTAAATAGTACAGCAGTCCATATTCCATCTACTCTAAACCCATCAATAAGTTTATCTGCTAAAAGAATAATAGTTGCATTAATAATAAAGAGAAACAGCCCTAAAGTTAAAATGGTTACTGGTAATGTTAATATCACTAAAACTGGTTTCACCAAAACATTGAGAACTGATAAAACTACAGCAACTATTAAAGACGTTACATAGTTATCTACATAGACTCCGTTAAGTACTTCTGCCAACACAAAAACTGCGATGGCATTGAGTAGTAGTTTGATTATTATGTTCATATTAGTTTATTTTAAAATTATTGTACTTGAAAAACTATTGGTATAGAAAATGGAAAGATTTTAAACTTACCATTTTGTAATGCTGGCGTAAGTTTTGGAAGCAATTTTATTACTCTATAAGCTTCGATTTGCAAATTAACACTTGGTGCTACTACTTTTACAATCTCAATATTACCATTTTTGTCTGCTTTGAAATTAACAATAATCCTCTTTTTGCCTGACGTAAGGTTTTTAGCTATATTTTTATTAAAGTTTTTGACTATAAACGAATTTACGTTTCTATTCATGCAGGCTTTTCTAGTTTTATTAGTAAGAGAATCTTCACAGCCTGGGTAAATTGGGATAATGTCAGTAACTCCTTCTGCTACTTTAGTTGGAATTAAAAGATCCGTATATAGAGAATTCGAAGCAACCCCTTTTTTATACTTAATTTTTTCAATCTCATCACCATTGGTATTGAATTTCGTCCATGTTTTATTCATAAGACCTTTGCTGTAATTGCCTTCCCACTCTAAAACATTATTTATTAGAAACCTCTTTTCTTCACCATCCACTTTATCCTTAGAGTTACTACCTTCTAGCTTGATATCTCCATTTTGGTAATAATGCTTATATGCGCCATGCCTGTATCCATCTTTATAAGTTACCAACCATGCTAATTGACCATTTTCATAAAAGCGCTTCCATTCATCAATGAGATCAAATTCTAAATAATTCGCTTCTGTTTTTATTGCTCCACTTTCAAAATAGCCATTATAATATCCAGTTTCTACTTGTCTTTTATATTTTAATTTTCCACTTTTATAAAAGCCAGTTCCTATATACTCATCACCTATTTTCTCTGTTTTACTTTTCACGATGCCATCTTTGTAATAAGAAGTATTAATCTTATTTCGCTTTCCATTTTTATAACTATACAATTTAGATATTTGGCCGTTTTTATAGTAACTCTTCCAAGCTCCTACTCGTTTTTTATTTTTATATTGACCTTCAACCTTAAGCTCACCAGAATCATAATAATCTTTAAATGGACCGTCTGGATAGTTTTGAGAAAATGATAAATGAAAGCTAAAAAGAACTAATAGAATTGTAAAAATTGACTTCATAATAGAATTAAATAGATTTAGATTTTAGAGTCTATAAATTTAAATGAAATTTATGACAGCTTCATAAAAATCTTTAGGATTTTCGGCATGTAACCAGTGACCAGCATTGGAGATTGTAATTATATCTGATTTGGGGAAATGTCTACGAATAATAGTTTCGTCTGATTCACCAATATATTCAGATCTATCTCCTCGTAAAAATAAAGTGTCTTTCTTAAAAGTGGCATGTATTGGTAAAGCTTCTCCTACTTCTGAAACATGTTCTCTTAAAGCTTCTAAATTAATTCTCAAACCTAATTGTCCTTTATGCACCCAATACAAATTTTTTAACAAAAATAGTCTTGTACCAATATCTGGTACATAATTCTCCAGTACCTGGTCAGCTTCGAGCCTTGTTTGTACATATGTAAAATCCAATTCACTCAATCCTTCTAAAATAGCATCATGATGTATAGGATAATACCGTGGAGATATGTCTGCAACAATAAGTTTACTGACAAATTCTGGATATTTTGCTGCAAAAAGCATTGCTGTTTTTCCACCCATAGAATGGCCTAACAATACAATATTATCTAAGTCATTAACTTCGCAATAGTGCCTTAAATCTTCAGCCATTAACTCATAATCAAAATCATCTGAATGAAAGCTCCGACCATGATTACGCTGATCCACAAGATGCATTTCGAAATTAGATTTAGCAAATTGTCTAGCAAGGGTTTTCCAGTTGTCACCCATTCCTAAAAATCCGTGTAGAATTACAAAAGGTTTTCCTTCTCCGAAGGTGTTTGAATGTAAAATCATTTAATTTATTTAATATACTCCGAACGTTCCTTCTATTTTAATTTATCTAAATACATCTCAATTACATTCTCAACGCCTAAGTACAAGCTTTCCGCAATCAACGCATGTCCAATAGACACCTCTAGCAATCCTGTTATGTTTTCTTTGAAGAATTTGATGTTATCCAAAGACAAATCATGACCAGCATTAATACCAAGTTGTAATGTATTTGCCAATCCTGCACATTCCATATAAGGTTTTATCGCAGTTTTATTTCCTAGACTATATTGATGTGCAAAAGCTTCAGTATATAATTCTATTCTATCTGTTCCGGTTTCCTTTGCACCTTCAATTTGACGTAAATCTGGATCTACAAAAATTGAAGTTCTAATACCATTATTTTTAAATTCTTTAATTACATCGACCAAAAATGCTTTATGTTTTATGGTATCCCAACCTGCATTAGAAGTTATTGCATCTTCTGCATCTGGCACTAAAGTCACTTGTGTAGGTTTTATTTCTAAAACCATATCTATAAATTTCGGAATTGGGTTTCCTTCAATATTATATTCAGTATAAACAAAAGGTTTTAAATCGTAAGCATCTTTATATCGTATGTGTCGCTCATCTGGTCTTGGGTGAATCGTAACACCTTCTGCACCAAAACCCTGAATATCCTTAGCAAATTGTACAACATTTGGCACATCACCTCCTCTACTATTTCTTAAAGTTGCAATTTTATTTATGTTAACACTGAGTTTGGTCATATCATTATTTTTTGAATTGCAAAAATACAGAACTCATCTTTACTTTTTATTTTATCTCAAAAAGTTTCGCTGCAATAACTAACAAAGTAAAAATGGAGTTTTTGTAAGTGAAATATAAATAAGTAACGTGTTCTATAATAAGAAGACGTTATTTATTGTTATTTTTAATAAATTTGCAACATAATTTACGCCCTATTATGCAACTACAAAATTTTGTAATAAACGACATAAAACCACTTCATATATCTGATAAAATCAGCGAATTACAATTGCGTTTTAATCAGTTAACTTATTCTCATATTCCCATTCAGAGTGAAAGTATTTATTTAGGTTGTATATCTGAAACTGATGCACATTGTTTTGAGAGTGATAAATTAATAAGTGATTATAAATATTCTATTGAAGGCTTTTTTGTAAGACCTAGTACTAACTGGTTAGATGTTCTTGAAGCTTTTGCCCAAAATGATTGTAACATAATGCCTGTATTAGACCAAAACAATAAATACCTAGGATATTACGAGTTAAATGACATTATACACTTGTTTAATGAAACTCCTTTTTTCTCTGAACCAGGTGGTATCTTAATTGTTGAAAAAGGAATACACGATTATTCTTTTAGTGAAATTAGCCAAATTATAGAGTCCAATGACGCCAAGCTTTTAGGTGCTTTTATTTCTAAAATGGATGGAGACTTAGCTCGAATAACTGTAAAAATTGCTAATGCGAGTCTTAATGATGTTATTCAAACATTTAGAAGATATAGTTATAATATTGTTTCGGGTCATGAAGAAGATTCTTTTATTGAAAGCTTAAAAGAGCGTTCTCAATATCTAGACAAATACCTAAATATGTAATTGATGAAAATAGCAGTTTACGGTCAAAATTACATTAAAGACACTACGCAAGAAGCTGTAGAGAAGCTTCTTGATTTTTTATTAGAAAAAAAGGTCGATGTTTTCTTTGAAAGCGAATTTATTAAAACTCAAAATTCAACAATCCAAGAAAACACAGCCATTAATGTATTTGAAAAATTAGATAATAGTTTCGATTTACTAATTAGTGTTGGAGGAGATGGCACTATTCTGAGAGCCATTACATTTGTTAGAGATTTAGGAATTCCAATTGTAGGAATCAATACTGGTCGATTAGGTTTTTTAGCTACAATACAAACCGATGAAATTGAAAGTGCAATAAATGAAATTTTAAAAGGTGACTATAAAATTTCTGAACGCTCACTTCTTAGTGTTTCTACTGAACCAAAAAATGATGATATTATAGAGACACATTTCGCACTAAACGAAATTGCAATAAGTAGAAAGAATACAACTTCTATGATTACTGTTGAAACTCACCTTAACGATGAGTATTTAACATCTTATTGGGCAGATGGTCTTATTTTATCTACACCTACTGGATCAACAGGTTATTCTTTAAGCTGTGGTGGACCAGTTATAACTCCAGAGGCTAAAAATTTTGCGTTAACACCAATTGCTCCACATAACTTAAGTGCGCGTCCTTTAATTATACCAGATAATACTAAAGTAACACTTAGAGTGAACGGAAGAGAAGATCAGTTTTTAATGTCTTTAGACTCAAGGATTGTCACATTGCCTAATACCACTACAGTTACGGTAAAAAAAGCGAAGTTTGTCATTAAAATGGTTGAACTTTTAGATAAAGCCTTTTTAATAACACTCCGAAAAAAGTTACTTTGGGGAGAAGATCGACGTAACTAATCTTAATTTATACAATAAATACATTCTAAATCTGTTTATCTGTAATACTATTTGTGTCAAATTATTTAACACAAATCATAATTACTATATTTGCAAACTTTGAATAATTTATGAGGTATTTTTTTCTAATATTAATTAGCCTTTTTATTACCAAAAACTCTGATGCTCAAATCTATGAGGTCGGTGTATTTGCTGGTGGAAGTAATTTTATTGGAGATGTTGGAGCCACTAATTATATATCTCCAAATCAACCTGCTTTTGGTGCCATTGTTAAATGGAATAGAAGCCCTAGACACTCATTTAGAGCTTCTGTGATATTCAGTGATTTAGAAGGAAACGACAGCAAGTCTAAAGATCCAAGACGAGAACAACGAGGTTACAGTTTTAACACCAGTATTTTAGAAATTTCTGCTGGTATGGAGTTTACATTTTTAGATTTCGATCTACATACAAGTGGAATGAAAGGCACTCCATATTTGTTCTCTGGTATTTCGCTAGCGAATCACGATAATTATTATTTTACACCAGCAGGTGAATTTACATCAGAAAATACAACCAGTTGGGCCGTTGGCATACCTATGGTATTAGGTTATAAAACAAACATATCTAATCAATTTGTTTTAGCAGCAGAAATAGGTGCTCGCTATACATTTTCAGATGAATTAGATGGTAGCGTCCCAGACAACGAAGGTCGAGAACCTTTTAGTTTTGGAAATACTAATAGTACAGATTGGTATGTATTTACAGGAATTACATTAACTTACACCTTTGGTAGAAGACCTTGCTATTGCAATTTTTAAATGAATTTAAAAGAACAAATAAATACAAAAAAACTTCCAAACCATGTTGCTATAATAATGGATGGTAATGGTCGTTGGGCAAAACAAAAAGGTTTAATTCGTGCAATTGGCCATGAAAATGGTACTAAAGCAGTCAGACAAACTGTTGAAGCAAGCGCAGAATTAGGTATAAAAAACCTAACGCTTTATGCATTTTCTACTGAAAACTGGAACAGACCTAAATTAGAAGTCCAAACACTTATGCGTCTTTTAGTAAAGTCATTAAAGAAAGAAATAAAGACTTTGCAAGACAATAATATTAAACTTGAAGCTATTGGTAGCTTAAATGATTTACCTAAGAAAGCACGCCAAGAACTTCTAGATGTTATAGAAAAAACAAAAAATAATACGAATATGACATTAACCTTAGCATTAAGCTATGGTTCTCGTGAAGAAATTGTTAATGTTATTAAAGAATTATCACTTAAAGTTAAAAATAATATAATTTCTATAGAAAGTATTGATGAATCCATTATAAATAAGCATCTTTACACGCAAAATTTACCAGATGTTGATCTGCTAATTCGCACAAGTGGAGAACAACGCATAAGTAACTTTTTGTTATGGCAAATTGCCTACGCAGAATTATATTTTACGGATATTTTATGGCCAGATTTTAAAAAAGAAAATCTATATGAAGCGCTAATAAACTATCAAAACAGAGAACGAAGATTTGGAAAAACAAGCGAACAACTTACCTAATAAAACAGTATTGAAGTCATTCATTAAAATTATTTGTACTGTATTTCTATTTACTATATCACTTACTAGTAATGCTCAAGTAGAAGAAGGAGAAAAATATCTCATTAAAGAAATTACTGTTACAGGAAACACAAATTTTAGTGCACAAACTATTATTGCCTATTCTAAACTTAGAAAAGATGAGGAAATACAAGTAGGTGGAGAAAAAATTGCAAATGCTGTAAAAACGCTATGGAAATCTAACCTATTTAGTAGTATTGACATCTATGTAACCAATATTGATGGTAATACAGCAAATTTAGAAATTAACCTTATTGATTTGCCAGAACTTCTAAACCTTACCGTTGATGGTGTGAAAAAAGGTAAAAAAGAAGAAGTTATTAATGAAAACAATCTTAAAACTGGTCAAAAAGTAACAGAGAACCTTTTAGCTACTACAAAAAACTACCTTACTAATAAATATAAGAAGAAAGGCTTTTTAAATACCAAAGTAAATATTACTACTTCTCAGGTCATCGATTCAGTTGAAAAGGAACGTGTTAATATGTCTATTAAAATTGACAAAGGGCAAAAAGTAAAAATTAAAGCAATTACTTTTGATGGTAACGAACAAATAAAGGATAAAAAACTTCGTGGCGCAATGAAAAACACTAAGAGAAAGAATCCTATCCGTTTATTAAAGCGTTCTAAATATATAGAAGAAGACTATAATGAAGATTTAGTTAGTCTTATAGATTATTATAAAGAAAATGGATATAGAGATGCAAGAGTTATTTCTGATTCGATAACCTACAACGATAAAAAAACGATAAGTCTTAATATAAAAGTAGAAGAAGGTGAAAAATACACCTTTGGTAAAATTTCTTTTGTTGGTAATACTATTTATACAGACCAGCAATTATCTGCTATTTTAAGAATAAAAGAAGGCGACACATATAATGGTGTAGAATTAAGAGAACGTATTGCAGACGAAACCAATCCTGATGCTGATGATTTAACTAATGCCTATCAGAATAATGGGTACATGTTCTCTACTATAAACCCAGTAGAAGTTAGTGCAGAAGGTAATGTCATCGATATGGAAATTCGTATCTCAGAAGGTAAACCAGCATATTTTAATAATGTAACTGTTGTTGGTAATGACGTTACTAATGATCATGTCATTTATAGAGAAATAAGAACACGTCCAGGTGAACTATATAGTAAATCTCAAATTATTAGAACCATTAGAGAACTTGGCCAACTTGGTTATTTTGATGCTCAACAGATATCACCAAATATTAAAAATCCTAATCCTGTAGATGGCACATTAGATGTAGAGTACTCTGTAGTAGAACAAGGGTCTAGTCAAATACAACTACAAGGTGGTTATGGTGGAGGTGGATTTATTGGCACCTTAGGTTTGTCTTTTAATAACTTTGCAATTAAAGATATTTTTAAGAAAGACGCGTACAAGCCTGTACCAAGAGGAGATGGACAAAGTTTAGCATTAAGACTTCAAGCAAGTCAGTTTTTTCAAACCTATAGTTTTTCATTTAGTGAGCCTTGGTTTGGAGGTAAAAAGCCTTTTCAATTATCAACATCTTTGTCTCATTCAAAACAATTTTTATATAACTCAGCAACGCGTAAAGCAGATAAAAACAAAAGTTTTAACATCACAGGTATAACTTTTGGTTTATCTACTAGACTTTCTGAACCAGATGATTATTTTTTATTATCACAAGCTATTAGTTACCAACATTATAATCTTCAAAATTATAACACAGGCTTATTTACCTTCGGTAACGGAACCTCCAATAACTTATCTTACACAGTAGGTCTTAGTAGAAATAACTTATTCACAGATCCTATTTTCCCAACTGGTGGATCAAGTTTTTCCGTTTCGGCTAAATTTTCGTTCCCTTACTCTTTAGTTAATGGTGTAGATTATAAAGCCTTAAAGGAAGAAAGAGATGCTCTAGACCCAAGTGATGCAGATGATTTTGCTCGTATCGGAGAAATAGATCAAGAACGTTTTAACTGGTTAGAGTTTTATAAGATAAAATTTAAAGCAGACTGGTACACATCTCTAGCCAAATTAGGCAAGAATCAATTAGTCTTAAGACCAAGTTTAGAATTTGGTTTCTTAGGTGCTTATAATAATGATAGAGGTGTTATTCCTTTTGAGCGTTTCTTTCTTGGTGGTGATGGATTAGGAAACTATTCACTTGATGGTAGAGAAGTTGTTCAATTAAGAGGCTATCCTAACCAATCCTTATCATCCCAAGATGGTGGCTCTATATACAACAAGTTTTCTTTAGAGTTAAGATACCCTATAACTTTAGGTGCACAAGCTAAAATCTATGCTTTATCATTTTTAGAAGCTGGTTCATCAGTTAACGAGTTTAAAGATTTTGATCCGTTTAATCTACATAGATCTGCAGGATTTGGATTAAGAATTTTTATGCCAGCCTTTGGTTTATTAGGTATAGACTTTGGTCATGCATTTGATAATTTACCAAATGGAACAGCACCTAAAAAATGGGAGACTCACTTTATAATTGGGCAACAATTTTAAGTTTGGCACGATATTTTCTCATAGTAAATCAAGGATTTCATCATGGTGTTAAAATTTTTAAGAATTTATTTCGTTAAATTTGAAGCAAAGTACACTTATAGGACAAAAGCTTTGGTTTACTAAACAAGTCTCAAAAAATTAAAACACATAATAATGAAATATAAAGTTCTTTTTTTACTGGCAGTAATTAGTCTCGTGAGCTTTAATGCAAATGCGCAGCGTGGTGTTAGAATAGGTTATATTGATACCGAATATATTTTACAAAATGTACCAGAATATCAAGAAGCCTCGACCCAACTTGATAAAAAAGTTCTTCAATGGAAATCTGAAATTGAAAAACGTTTAAGTGAAATTGAACAAAAGAAAAAAGAACTTGATAACGAGAGTGTTCTTTTAACAAAAGAATTATATGATGAGCGTTTTGAAGACATTTCTTTTGAAGAAGCTGAAATATTAGACTATCAACAAAAGCGTTTTGGACCAAACGGAGATCTAATGATTCAGAAACGTCAATTAATTGAACCTATACAAGATCAAATTTTTGCAGCAATACAAGATATTGCAGAAACTGGGAAATATGATTTTGTTTTCGATAAATCAGCAGATGTAGTAATGCTTTATTCAGCAGAACGTTATGATATAAGTGAACGTGTATTAAAAACAATTACAAGAACATCTAAACGATCTCAAGCAAAAAACAAAAAAGAGCGTAAAGAATTAGAAGATGAAAAAGTAGTTCCGGTGGTTAGTGAAGCAAAGACTGATCGTCAAAAAGCATTAGACGAAAGAAAAGCTACTAGAGAGGCAGAATTAACAGCAATAAGAGCAGAGCGAGAAAAAGCAGCAGAAGAACGTAGAAAGCAACAATTAGAATTAAGAGAAGCTAAAAAACGAGAAGCTGAAGCACGTCGTCAAAAAGCATTGGACGTAAAAAATAAAACCACTGCTAAAGATTCAACTTCTGCAAAAGCAAAACCAGGAGTAAAAGCAGATAGCACAAAAGCTAAAAGTGCCGTCAAAAAAGATTCGACAAGCACTAAAAAACCTAAGACTGCTGCTGAAATATTAGAAGAACAACGGTTACAAAAAATAAAAGAAAGAGATGCTCGTAAAAAAGCATTAGAAGACAGAAAAAAGAAAATATTAGAACAACGAAAAAAAGCACGTGAAGAACGTGAAAAACAAATAAAAAAGAACGATTCTATAGCAAAAGCTAAGAAAAAAGGAGGAAACAATTAATAATTTATAACACACAAATACAATTTAGAACAAATGAAACATTTAAAAACTTTACTATTTGCAGTACTTTTTGTAGGAGCCACCAGTTTTACAACTGCCCAAAGCAATGTTGCACATATTAATAAACAAGATTTGATTAAAGCTATGCCAGAATATACAACGGCACAAGCAGAAATCGAAAAACTTGGTAAAACTTATGAAGCTACAATTCAAGGTTCTCTTAAGGAATTAGATACTAAGTTAAAGCAATATAATGCTGAAGCAGAAGCGCAGACTCAAGAAGAAAATCAGAAGCGTATGCAAGAAGTTGAAGGTATGAAACAAAGTTTAGGACAGTACCAACAACAAGCACAACAAGATTTACAAGAAAAAGAGATTAATTTACTTAAACCAATTGTTGAAAAAGCTGATGCTGCTATTAATTCAGTTGCAAAAGCACAAGGTTTCCAATATGTGTTAGATGCCGCAATGTTAATTGTAGCAGATGGCAAAGACCTTATGGCAGATGTAAAAAAACAATTGGGCATATAAGTCTTAATTAAAATATACACTTAAAAAGTCGCTTTAAATAAGGCGACTTTTTATTTTTGTAACAATGAGTAACAAACCTATAGGCATATTCGATTCTGGTATTGGAGGCACTTCTATCTTTAAAGAGATAAATGTGCTTCTACCAAATGAAAATTGCATCTATTTAGCAGATAGCAGAAACGCTCCTTATGGGAATAAATCAGAAGAAGACATTCTTAAACTCAGTATAAAAAATACTGAATATCTTTTAAGCAAAGATTGCAAAATAATTGTTGTTGCATGTAATACAGCTACAACTAACGCTATTTCATACTTAAGAGCAAATTATAAAGTTCCTTTTATTGGTATAGAACCAGCTATAAAACCGGCTGCACTAAACACCAAATCTAAAGCAGTAGGTATTTTAGCTACTAAAGGCACTTTAAGTAGTCAGTTATTTTATAAAACCACAGATTTATATGCTAGTGGTATAAAAGTGATTGAGCAAGTTGGTGAAGGTATTGTGCCACTTATTGAAAAAGGTCAATTGGAATCTAAAGAATTGAAAACACTTTTAGAAACCTATTTAAAGCCAATGATTGACCAGAAAATAGACTATTTAGTGCTGGGTTGTACACATTACCCATATCTTATTCCAATGCTTACTAAAATGCTGCCAGAGCATGTTTCGATAATTGATTCTGGTTTGGCTGTTGCAAAACAAACCCAAGCGATTTTATATGCTCAAAACTTATTGAATACTTCTAGTGATAAACCAACAATTAATTTATATTCTAATGGAGATATTGCCGTTTTAAATTCAATATTAGATTATCAATTTAATGTGTCTTTTTTAGATTTTTAATTAGTCATTTATCTAAACCGTATAATACATTATGAAATTAATATTCATATATAATGCCAACTCAGGATATCTAAATGCACTTTTTGATGCTGGACATAAGATATTTAGTCCTTCGACTTATTCATGTAGCTTGTGCAAGCTAACACACGACACTTTTACAGAAAATGAAATTTGGCAAACCTTCAGAGAAGAAAGTAACTTAGCAATGGAATTTTATCATAAGGATGAATTTGAAGCGACATTCCCTAAAGTAAACATGATTTATCCAGCTATTTTACAGCTTGAAGGAAATCAACTTACTATGGTTTTGACCAATGAGATTTTAAATGAATTATCTACTGTCGAAGAATTAATAAAAAGACTAAAAGCTAGTCTTTAAACCAACTAGAATACTTTACATAATTATTAGCAATTCGGTCTATTTCTCCAGAAATTAATTCTTTACTAATATCTTTCACCTTCTTCGCTGGTACACCAGCATATATACTACCAGATTCAACAATAGTATTTTTAGTAAGTACGGCTCCTGCTGCAATTATACTATTACTTTCAATAACACAATCGTCCATAACAATGCTTCCCATACCAATTAGCACATTATCTTTAATAGTACATCCATGTACTAATGCATTATGACCAATCGACACATTGTTACCAATGGTAGTTGGTGATTTTTGATAAGTGGCATGGATTACTGCTCCATCTTGAACATTTACTTTATTTCCCATTTTTATATAATGCACATCGCCTCTAATAACGGCATTAAACCAAACACTACACTCATTTCCCATAGTAACTTCACCTACTATGGTTGCATTTTCTGCTACATAACAATTCTTTGGTATTTGCGGATGTTTTCCTTTAACTGGTTTTATTATTGGCATAATTTATTCCTTTGAAAAAAGGAATCTCAAGGTTGTTAAGTTGAGAGTCCTATATATTATAACTATTTATTTCTCGCTTTGCTCGAATGCTTTTGTTTTGAACAAATCATAAAAATTCTTCGAACTTCATTAACTAGATTCCTGCTTAACGCAGGAATTAATTATTTAAAATAAGATAACAAATCAGACTTTTTTGAAGCAGATACCATTATCTCTTTTCCATTACTTAATAAAACGCTTCCACCTTTTCCTTTAATGTATTTTACGACTTCATTAACATTAACCAAATAGCTTTTATGGACTCTCGCAAAATTAGCATCTTTTAAACTTTCTTCAATATATTTTAGTGTTTTGCTAACTAGTCTCTTTTTATTATTGTTTAAAAATATTTCAGTGTAGTTATCATCAGCCTTGCAGTACATTATCTCTGCTGTTTCTAATACCTCAAAACCATCTTGTTGTGGTATTGTAATTTTACCATTAACTGAATTAGTTTTAGGTACTAAAACCTGGTCTTGCAAAGCGTCTTCTTTAGTTTTTATCTCAGTAACGTAATCTACAGCTTTTATTAATTCATCTATAGATATCGGTTTCATTAAATAATAAGAAGCATGTGCATTTAAAGCATCAATAGCATAATGGTTATAAGCAGTAACAAAAATTGTTTCGAAATTAATATCTCCTACTTTATCTAATAAATCAAAGGCATTTCCATAAGGCATTTCAACATCTAAAAACACTACATCCAAGTTATTGTTTCTAATTAATATCGAGGCATCTTCTACATTAGCAGCTTCACCAATAATTAAAATATTTGGACAATATTTAGTAAGGTAATTTTTTAGAATTGCTCTACTTGTTTCTTCATCTTCTACTATGATAGCATTTAATTTCATATATTTTAGTTTGAAGTCCGAAGCGAGAAGCATGAAGTCACTTCCAACTTCAAGCTTCGTGCTTCCAACCTATTTAATCCTTTTTTAATGTAACAACAACTTTTGTTCCAGCGTCTTCTAATTCTTGAAAATCTTCTATGATAACATCGACCTTGTCTTTGTACATTTCATTTAAAATTGCAACTCGTTTTTTAATGTTGTTCATTCCTTTTGAATTCTGTTTTTTCTGGTTTGCAGTCTTTAACTCCTTAGAGCGTTTTCTACCTATGCCATCATCAGAAATTGTAATTGTTAACTCATCTTTAGATTTTGGTTTTATAGCAATATTTAGGTGCCCTTTTTCAGTTTTATATCGTAATCCATGCCAAACTGCATTTTCTATATAAGGTTGTAATAACATAGGTGGAATCTGAAAATCTTCAACATCAATAGTATCATCTACATTTATGGAATAATCAAATTTATCTTGAAATCTAAAATGTTCGAGGTTGGTATATAATTCTAGTAGTTCAATTTCTTTTTTTAATGGAATAAAATCTTCTTCACTATTCTCTAAAACTGCGCGCATTAAATGCGAAAAATCAGATAAATATTTATTAGCAGTACGCTCATCATTAGTTGCAATAAAACTATTTACAGAATTTAATGCATTAAAAATAAAGTGCGGATTCATTTGGCTACGTAATGATTTTAATGCCAACAGATTGTTCGCCAGTTTTTGCTGTTTAATGTATTTAAACATAAAATAACCTGTAACCAAAAGCAATAACAAACCTCCAATTAGCGAGTAAATTATTAGTTGTTGGCGTTTGTTACGTTCTTGAGTTAGTTCATACTTACTCTTAGACAAAGCTCTGTCACTTTCTAAAGAAGTTATTCTGTTTTGCTGCTCGGCAATATTTTTACTAAAACGTGCATTTCTAGAAATATCTTGTACCCTTTTTAAATACAACTCATCAACTACGCTTTTGAATTCGTTATTATACTCAATTCCTTTTTCGATGTTACCAGATCTAAAATTTACCTCAGAAAGTTTGCGAGTAGCATCCATCTTAACATCTAAATCACCTCTTTTGTCAGCTTCCTCCTTACTCTTTTCGTAATAAGGAATTGCACTTACTAAATCATTCTGTAATAAATAAGCATTACCTATTTTATAGTTTTGTTTCTGAGATGTAATTGTACTTTCGTTTGAGATAATAGAATCCTTTTCAATATCTTCAATGCCTTCAATAGCTTGCTTTCTTAAAACAATTTCGCTTTCATAATCTTCGTTATCACTATTAAACTCGGCAACTTTTACTTGTTCCTCAACAGCGCGTTTTTTGTTTTCTTGTTTGGCTAAATTTAAAGAGTTACTGTAGTAACTTTTAGCGATGCTTTTATCCCCTTTTTCACTATATGCCTGAGCAATTTTAGAATTTAAATCTGTGATTTTAGGTGCTATTAAATGCTGTTTCGCAATTACTAATCCTTCTTCATATGATGAAATCGCCTTTGGAATATTTTCAATTTTTAAATTGGCATCTCCAATGCCCTCGTATAAAATAGTTTTTTCATAATTAGATAAATCTTTTTTATTGAGATTTTCGTATGTAGAAATACTATTTTGAAAATCACCAATATTAAGATAGGCTTTTGCTAATTTAAGTCTTGCAGATGATGTCTCTATATTCTGAATACTAATCTTATATGCTGAAAGTGCCAAGTCAAACTGTTTCCAATGCATGTAAACATCACCTAACAATTCTTGCGCTTCTGCACTTTGGCTAGAATTAATATTTACGTTTAATGCATCTCCTATAAATTTTATACTTTTTCCAGCATCCTTTTTTAAATAGACATCTGCTGAATCGATCATTCTATTAAAACGCTTTGTAATTGCGCTTCTTGGTGATCGTTTAGAGTATTTATTTTCTTCAGAAGCAACTTCAATTGAAATGCGATCATCACTTTGAATTGTATAATATATAGTTTCAAAATCTCCATGACTTATAATTAGTTCATCTCCAATTTTTGCACTCAAATTAAATCGTCCGTCAAAATCTGTTGTGGTATACCTGCCTCCATTTATCAAAATCTCAACACCTTTATAAGGTGTACGTGAGTCTTTATCATATACAGAACCTCTTATTGAATATGTAACTTCTTCAGAAGTTTCTACACGTTCATTAACCTGTCCAAAAACAACAAACCCAATTAAGCAAAAAAGCAATGTAAGACTATATATTTTGTATGTTTTCACTAATACGTTTTATAAGTTGGAATAAACTTACATACTTTATTTGGTTTGATAAAATGGACATTAGAGAATTCTAGTCTTTTTATGATAAAAAAAACCTACGTTACTAAAACAGTCTTTTACTTTACTCATTGAAATACATCACTTACTCATTCTGGTTTTTTCTTAAAGTATTTTCAACTGAGCTTTACAGCATTAATCAGAAAACATAAATCAAAATGAAGAAAATCAATTTAGTACTACTACTATTATTTAGTAGTTATTTGCTAACTGCTCAACACAAGGGTAATTATAATCAAATAACTGCAGATATATCTCGGCAGAACATTTTAACATCTGGTAATGCTAATATTTACAATCCAGTTGTTCAACAACAAATTTACAAGGTATTACATGCGAGTAATATTTTAACTATTGACGTAAAAGCGCTTCAAAATGTAAGTTCGACAACCTATACAGCAATTTTTAATGTTTCGCAAATCGGTCCTACAGCAGAAAAAACAAATGCACTCATGAAAGAACGATTAGATAGCATTAAATATCGTCTTAATAGTAAAGGAATTTCTCAAAAAAACATTGCTATAGATGTGATTTCCTTTGTACCTAACTATGAGGTTGAAGTCACCAAAAAATTATTTAGTAAAACCTATACTGAAGTTCCAAAAGGCTTTGAACTTCAACAAAATATCCATATTCAATTTACAAAAACTAATCAGTTTGAATCTATTTTAGAAGCTTGTGCTAAAAGTGAGGTTTATAATCTGGTTAAGGTTGATTATTTTATTGAAAATATCCAAGCCGTATATAAAAATCTACAAAATCAATTATTAAAACTTATTGAAGACAAAAAGGCTTATTATAAAGTTCTAGGCTTTGATATGTCTAATTACAATGTTGCCATTGCAGATGATAAATATTGTTATTTTCCCAAAGATTTCTACCAAAGCTATCAAGCCTACAACAGTGTTTCTTTTGAAGCACTGGACAAAAACAAAGGCGTTACCACTGCAAAAAAACAAACCTCCTATTATTATCAACCATTGACTTACGAAAATTACGATGTGGTTATAAATCCTTCAATCTTGGAACCTGTAGTTCAAATTGGTATGAACATAAAACTGGTATTTACACCAAAGCCAAAAGAGAAAAAAGAACAACCTATCACAAAAACAGAAATAGACCATAAGTACTATGTGATTTCGCCTAACGGCACCATAGATGTAAAAGAATTAAACACTAAAAATTAAAAATTATGAAAACATTAATTAAACCTTTAGTCCTTTCATTAAGCTTAGCCACATTTACAGCTTGTAATGCAAACACTAAAACCAACACACAAGATTTAGCAACTTCAGAAACTATTATTAAAACCATTTCTAAATCTAAAAAATCAGAAATCAAAGTGGCATTATTGTTAGACACAAGTAATAGCATGGATGGATTAATAGACCAAGCAAAAGCACAGCTTTGGCAGGTAGTAAATGAACTATCTTATGCTAAATGCGAAGATGAAAGTCCGAATCTAAAGATTGCAATTTACGAATATGGAAATGATAACCTCAATGCTGAAGAAGGCTATTTAAGGCAAGTTATTGCATTTAGTGACGATTTAGACGAAATCTCAAAATCATTATTTTCATTAACTACCAATGGCGGAAATGAATATTGTGGAAAGGTAATTACATCAGCTTTAAATCAACTAGATTGGGGAAAAGACAAAGACGATTTAAAACTTATTTTCATTGCAGGAAATGAACCCTATACTCAAGGACGTGTAAGCTATAAAGACGCTTCTAAATTAGCACATCAAAATGATGTCACTGTAAACACAATTTTTTGCGGTGATTATAATCAAGGCATTTCGAGTTATTGGAAAGAAGGTGCTGATTTAACCCATGGTAATTATATGGCTATCAATCATAATCAAGCAACTATACATGTAGCTTCACCTTATGATGATAAAATTTTAGAGCTAAATAAAAAATTAAACAAGACTTATGTTGCCTATGGAAAAAATGGGAGAGCTAAAATGGAAATGCAAGCAGATCAAGACTCTAATGCGATGAGTTATAATAAGGCTAATGCTGTAAGTAGAACTGTTAGCAAAAGTTCGCGTTTGTATAAAAACAGTTCTTGGGATTTAGTAGATGCTGAAAAAGAAGAAAGCTTTTCTTATGATGATTTAAAAGTAGATCAATTACCTGAAGAATTAAAAGGAAAATCTAAAGCTGAAATTAAAACATATGTTGAAAATAAAAGTAAAGAACGTGAAACACTTCAGAAAACAATTGCAGAACTAAATATTAAAAGACAAAACCATATTCGAAGTAAATCCAAGGATTCAAATAATGGTCTTGAAAATGCATTGATTAAAGCCATAAAAACGCAAGCAGAACAAAAAAATTATAAATGGAATAAATCCTAAAAAAGAAAAGGCTCAATTTACATTGAGCCTTTTCTTTTAGTTTATTGCTGGACAATTACATTCGTATTTCTCTCGTCTACAATTAAAGTTAAATCCTAATGTTAATTGATGAAAACCACCAGTGTTAAAATTCACAGTATTCGCTTGATAAGAATATGTATATGCAAAAACAAAGT
>Ga0209121_10000112_pt1 | contig 80327 bp, 75 predicted proteins | sample Cruoilmetagenom3_FD_187292 | JGI IMG/M metagenome (GOLD analysis project Ga0209121, IMG submission 187292) | Oil polluted marine microbial communities from Coal Oil Point, Santa Barbara, California, USA - Sample 3 (SPAdes) (version 2) | ecosystem: Environmental > Aquatic > Marine > Oil seeps ...
CTATTGGCACAGAGCTGAAATAACCAACCCCGATCAGCAGGTGCAAAGAGTAGCTTAAATTACGCCAGATCCTGTCCAACAAATGGGGAGTAGCTCAACATAGTTACTATCGAAATGAAGCAACTGCCTTTTATGATAGATGGCTAAAGAAATAGGTCGCGTTAATAACGACTGTTTGTTGCAGTAACTCCTTTTGCCGCTGTGGTTTCTGTCAGAGGAGGTAAAGGCAGTCGGGGCCGACCACACGAACCAGAACGGCTGGGGGCTACCCCCCCTGTCACGCACAACGCCCCGCCCCGCGTCCAGCGGGGCGTTCGCCTTTCCCTGAAAGGCGATTGTGCCCCTGCCGCCCCTGCACTATCGTCGCGCCAAAGCGAGACAGGGAAGGGCCGGACATGACTGAAAACGCAGCACCGAAACCCCGCAGCGGCGGGCAGGTTCTGGTCGATCAACTGCTGATCCACGGGGCGGATTGCGCCTATGGCGTGCCCGGCGAAAGCTACCTTGAAGTGCTGGACGCACTGCACGACACCAAGGGCCAGTTCACCTTCTACAACGCGCGGCACGAGGCCAGTGCCGCCGACATGGCCGAAGCCTACGGCAAACTGACCGGCAAACCCGGCATCTGCATGGTCACCCGCGGCCCAGGTGCCTGTCATGCGGCCATCGGCGTGCATATCGCCATGCAGGACAGCACCCCGATGATCATGCTGGTCGGCCAGATCGCCCGCGAAACAACGGATCGCGAGGCCTTTCAAGAGGTCGATTACCGCGCCATGTTCGGCCCAATCGCCAAATGGGCCACCCAGATCGACGATGCGCGCCGGATACCGGAATACATGGCCCGCGCCTTTCGCGTGGCCACTTCGGGCCGCCCCGGCCCGGTCGTGATTGCATTGCCCGAGGATATGCTGACCGACATCGTCACCGTGCCCGATGCCGCGCCCTATACCTCGACCCAGGCAACCCTGTCCGCCAAGGGGGCCGAGGCATTGGTGGCCGCCATCTCCCGCGCCAAAAAACCCCTGATGCTGGTCGGCGGATCCGGCTGGGACGATGCCTCGGCCCGCGCCATCACCGCCTTCGCCGAAGAAAACGGCATTCCCGCCTGCTGCTCGTTCCGTCGGCAGGATGTGATCGACAACCGCTCTCCCGCCTATGTCGGGGAACTGGGCACCGCCACCCCCGCCGCGTTCCGCAAGCGCGTGGCCGAGGCAGACCTGCTGCTGGTCATCGGCGCGCGTCTGGGCGAGATGACGACCAATGGCTATGACACGGTGCAGCCCCCCAACCCGGTGCAAAACCTGATCCATATCTATCCCGACGCGGATGAAATCGGCCGCGTCTATTCCCCCGTTCTGGGGCTGGCCGCATCGGTGGCCAGCGTCGCGCACCGGCTGCAAGGCGTTAATCTAGGACGCAAATCCGACTGGGCCGAGTGGGCCGGGATGCTGCGCAGCGAATACGAGGCCGACACCGAATCCCCAAATGGCGGCGAATGGGCGCTGGATATGGGCGTCGCCTTTTGCCAGTTCCGCGACGAGTTGCCCGAAGATGTGATCGTGACGCTGGACGCGGGAAACCACACCGGCTGGGCGCAGCGGTTCTTCCGGTTTGGCCGTCCGGGGCGCGAATTGGGATCGACCTGCGGGGCCATGGGATACTCAGTGCCGGCTGCCGTCGCGGCCTCGCTGGCCAATCCCGGCAAGATGGTGCTGGCCATGGTCGGCGATGGCGGCTTTTCCATGAGCGGGCTGGAACTGGCCACCGCCGCACAATACGGGGCCACCCCCATCGTGCTGCTGTTCAACAACACGATCTACGGCACCATCCGCATGCATCAGGAACGCGAACACCCCGAACGCATTTCCGGCACGGCGCTGGTGAACCCCGATTACACAGCCATGGCGCAGGCGATGAACTGCCACGCCGAACGGGTGGAGCGGACCGAAAATTTCGCCGCCGCCTTCCAACGCGCGCGTGATAGCGGCAAACCCGCCCTGCTGGAACTGATGACCGACCCCGAGCAGATCTCCTCGCGCACCACCATCTCGGCCCTGCGCGCGGCGCATAAGTAACGGCCAAGACATAATAAAACGGCGCCCCCCCCTGCGCGCCGTTTGCCATTTCCGAAATCGCAACTCAGGTCAGCGGGCAGTAATTCATCCGGCATGTTCTGGCAACACAGCGCCCGCAGGAACCGCCGAATCGACGAATGCATAACCATCCGGACCCGACATCACGACAACAACGCCGGGATTGGTGCAGAACTGCCCCGCCTCCATGGTCAGCGACACGGCCCATCCGGCGGCCAAATCGGCCCCACCGGACGACACGGCATCCGGCATCAAGAACATCGGGTTCACGCTGCCCAATTCGCCGCAAAACAGGATCGGTACATCACGCCGCGCGCACAGATCAAAACAGCGCACGCCTCCCCGTCCAACGATCCGGTAAACCCGACGGCATTGATCGACGGATGCTGGAGCAAGGCCGCGCCCACCTCGCGCGATCCGCCCTGCACCAGCGAAAACACACCCGTGGGCATTGCGCATTTCGCAATCGCCCCCAATATCGCCTCGACCGCGATCTCGGCCGTGCCGGGATGGGCCTCGTGCCCCTTCACCACCACGAGGCACCCCGCCGCCAGGGCCGATGGGCGGCGGCACCATCTTCAGATCGGGGCGCGGCAGCGGCGCAAGGTCAGGCAAGACCGCATCATGGTGCCGGTCCAGGTAATCCCCCTTCAGGATATGCGCGGCGCAAGCCGCCCCTTCAGATCAAGGGTCAGACCGTGGCGATCGGGGTAACGGGGCTGCCCACGGCGCCGGGCAGTCGCAAAGGCGGCGCAGTCAGCAAAAACCGGTTGCGGCCATGTTCGCGCAGCCATGTCGCCAGCGGCGTCAGGTGCCACAGCTCGCCCAGATGAATGCCCATCTTGAACAAGCAATGCTCGTGCAGCGGCAGCATGGCGCAACAGCTGTCCGGTCCGTCGCGGCCGGGAAAAGCCTCAACCGCATAGTTATCCGCCGCCAGAACCGCCGCGCCAGACCTGGTGATCCAGTCCAGCAATGCCGGATCGCGCCCGTCCAGCGATGCGCCGGTGCCATGCAGCAACGCCTTGGTCGGCTGCCGTCCTGCCCCCAGCACCTTCTCGGCGAACCCGGTGTGGAAACAGACCATATCGCCCTCTTCCACCACCACGCCGTCCTTCTCCATTACCTCTGATAGCATGGCGTAATCGACCAGCGTATGGGCATCGCCGAAATGCGCGTGCAAATCGATCATCACCGCCCGCCCCTGAACCGAGGACGCCGCCATGTTCTCGATCCCCAGTTTGCCCGCGTGGCTGGTGCTGCCTTCGCCCACGCCTGCCCCGTCCAGCCCCTCTGGCCCGACAATATCCACGCCCGCGCGAAAACCGTTGTAATACACCTTCTCGGCCACCCCGTCGCCATCGGCATCGAAATGCGATCCCACATGCGACAGCGCATCCCACTGGGTCGAATATTGCAGGTGCAAGATTGCCAGATCGTCGCAAAACACATCCGTCGGGCCGGTCTCGTCCACCCGCGCCACAGCGTTGAAATTCGGTCCGTCTCCGCGCAGCGTGGGGCGCAGGACGGGCGGTTTGCGGCGCGGATTCAGATCGCTGCCACCGGGGTAATCCAGCGGCAGGGACAGGCAGAACGACAGCCCCTCGCGCGCTTCGGCCAACCCCTGTTTCACCTTGGCTTGGGTGATCAGGTTCAAACGACCGCGCTGGTCGTCCTCGCCCCAATCGCCCCAGGTCGACGGCTCTGGCCGGTTCGCCCATCGTTTCGTCATGGAATCCTCCCCTGCGCGCAGCATGGACCGTCCCTCCCAGGCGCGGGCCCCTGCCACATCATGTTTCACCTAGCGGGAATAAATTCCGAAATGACACTCAAGTAAATAGCGCGTCGCAAAAGCAGGCTTTCCGCCGCGCGCGCAAAGCGCCCTGATCTCAGCCGCGATCCGGCTTGAGGAATTGTTAACTTTTTGCCGCCATGGTCGGTGCACCGCCCCTTGCAACCAATCGGACGCACTGCAAAATGACCCAGACTTGCCCCAAATCCCAAAGCCACGCCATCGCCCTGAACGCCGCGCGCGAAGAACGGGCGCTGATCGGGCTGCGCGATCTGGCGCAATGGGTCGCGAACTGGCCCGACACGGCGCACCTGCTGATTGCGGGCGGCACCGCCACGCTGGCCATCATGGCGGCGGACGTGGCAGCGCCCTCGGTGCAGATCACTCTGACTGCGGGCCTGTTCGTGATGGGCGCGCGGCTTTATGGCAGGTTCGCGCACTGATCCTGGGCCTGTGCGCCGCTACAGCCTGACAAGGTGATTATCCCATGCCTGCCCGTCATGGCGGGTCAGCAGACGCAAACGATCCGTCACCGACAGGATCGCGCCCATCCCGTCAGAGGCGACAAACCCCGCACGGCCCGATGCCAGCGCGCAAATATCATGCCGCTTGTGGCTGGCCTTGAACGCCCCTTTAGTATCGAACACATGCAGCCGCCCGCCGCGGGGCGAGGTGATGCCGATGCTTTGCCCCGCGCCATCAAAGGCAATGCTGCCCGCATAGCCCCGCATCGCCATCTGTTCGGCCATGTCCGCCTGCGCCAGTACCGGTTTGCCGCCGCGCCGATGCAAGCCCAGCAGGGGCACCGGGTCCAGCACATCGCCCTGCCATTGCATCGCGAACGCCACCTGCCCATCCGGCCCCACGGCCAGATGGCGGATCGAGTTCAAGTGCAATTCCGGCGGCAGGTCCACCCGCTCTACCACCGCGCGATCGCGCAATGACAGGTAGAACAGGTTGGGCCGCATATCGGGGATATTCAGCCTGTCCCGCCCATGGTCCGGATGGGTGCGGATGCCGCCGTTCGCCACAACCAGAACATCGCACGCCAGCAGGCGAACGTCATGCGGCCCAACCCCGCCCGAGGGCATCTCGCCAATCCGGCGATAGCCCTCGACGCGGGACCAGAACCCGATCCGCCCCTCGCCCGTGTCGATATGGTTCTCGGTCGTGCAAAGGATGTCGCCCCGCGCGACAAACACCCCGTGGCCATAGAAATGCTGCCCCGCCGGGGCCTGCATTTCATGGGCGACGTGGCCCGTGGCGCAATCGATCACCAGCGCATAGATGCCGGGGCGGCGGGCAAAGGCCACGGCCTCGGGCCGGATGGGATGGGCCGCCGCCGCATGGCCGCGGGCCGGCAGCGGGATGTGGAACACCTGTCGCCCCTTGCTGTCCAATCCAGCCAGCCCAAAAGCCCCCGCACTGTCACGCGCCGCACCCAGCATGACGGGCGCGCCCGCGTCGCCCCAAGTGGCCTGCGGCAGCGCCCCCGCGGCCAGAAGGCCGGCCATGAATCCGCGTCTTGTGGTCATGTCACATCCCCCTCAGTCGCCATCGCTGGAATTGAAACCGGCGGACAGGCCCAGTGGCACGCCGATCTCGGACGCCACAGCGGCGCGGATCGCCTCGATCCGTTGTTGCAAAATCTCGACTTTGAGGCGGCCGGAAGGCGATTCCACCCCCGCGAAAGCCGGGTCGTCCAGCCTTGCCGCCACGTCCAGCGCCTCGGCAAAGGCGGCGTCCATCGTCGGGGTCGGCGCATCGGACAGCGCATGGGCCAAATCCCGCAGCGCCTGCAAGGACAGGGTCACATTGCGCAGGGGCCGGTCAGAGCGCCACCCCTCGGCGCGGCCCGGGCGGGGGCGTTCGAAACTGCCAAGTGGCCGCCCGATGCGCTGCGCCGCGTTCCATTCCAGCCCTGTATCCAGCGCGGTATAGATCGCCTGCGCGGCCTCGCGCGGGTCAAGGTAACGCGATCCCGCGCCGCCGGCGCTTTCCAGTTCGGGGGCAAATTCGCTGCGCCATTCATCCGCGACGGCCACCGCCATACGGGCCAGATCGGCGCTGATTGCGCGGCTTAGATCGCAGCTGTAATTGCCCGCATCATAGCCCGACAACGCCGGGTCATAAAGCAGCCGTTCCAAGGCAAGCAGCCCCCGCGCCGCGATCGAGACCTGCGCGAATTGCGCCGCATCGTGGGCCACCGAATCGGCCCTTTCGATCAGCCCCGACAGGGCGCGCGGCACCATGCCCTTCTTGTCCGGCCAGAAAGAGATGGCGATGGCGCGGCCCTGTTCCTCCAGCCGGCCAAGGCGCAGGTGCGTATACCCATCCAGTCGTCGAATGTGGCTTGATAGGCGGGGCGCAACGCCGCGGCGCGGCAGTCGGTCTGGGCGGTCTGCGCCAGTTCGGCGGCGCTGTCCGCAAAGGCTTGCGTGGCGGGAATGGCATGGTCCTGCACCGCCTCGGACACGCCCGCTGCGGCAGGTGCGGCAAGGGCGCAAAGCAGGGCCACCAGACGAAAACTCAAGGACATCAATGGCTTTGTCATCACAGGCTTTCCAGATAGCGGATCAGGGCATCGCGGTCCTGCGCGGCCAGATCGATCACGGATTGACGGGCATTGGCTGCCTCGCCCCCGTGCCACAGGATCGCCTCCAGCAGGGTGCGGGCGCGGCCATCATGCAAATAATTTTCAACGCCGCCCACCTGTTTGGTCAAGCCGATCCCCCACAAGGGCGCGGTGCGCCATTCGCGGCCCGTGGTGCGCAGTTCGGGGCGGTTGTCGGCCAGCCCTTCGCCCATGTCATGCAGAAGCAGGTCGGAATGCGGCCAGATCAGTTGAAAGCTTTGTTCGGGCTGATCCGGCAACCGGTCGGTCACGAATTTCGGGCGGTGGCAGGCTGCGCAGCCGGTTGCGTGGAACACCTGCTTGCCGCGCAGCACCTCGGGCGTATCCGCATCGCGGCGGGCGGGCACGGCAAGGTTGCGACTGTAGAAGGTGACAAGGTCCAGCCCTTCGGCGTCAATTTCGAACCCGCGCGCATCGCCGTCGCCATGGGGGGCATTGGTGCAGGCATCCTGCCGCGCGGTGCAATCGCCCGCGGCATTGGTGAAAAGCGGGTTGGAAATGCCGATGTCGCCAGCAAAGCTGGCCGATTGTTCGCGCACAGTGGGGTTGCCCGCTTTCCAGCCGAACCGCCCCAGCATCGGGCGCTGAAATTCGGCCGACCAGACCACCTGCGCGCGGCCCGAAATACCGTCGCCATCCGCGTCCTCCGGATCGGCACCCGCAAGGATATCTGCCGCCGGAATCGCCTCCAGCTGGCCTAGGCCGATCATTGGCGGGGCGATGCGTGGGCTGATTTGCAAATCATTGGAAAGCGGCCCGTAGCCCGCGTTCACCACCGCGTATTCGGGACGGCGCAGGGTGACGAGCGTGCCATCGGACAGGGTGACGGGACCATCCGTATAGGTAATCTGCATCCGTCCTTCAGCGGCATGTCCCGGCACAGCGAAATCCTGCAATTGTCCGCCCGGCATCGGGTCGGGGCGGGTGCGGGCTGTTGGTGCTTCGGTTGCGTCGAGGGCAGTCAGGTAGGTTTCGATCTCGGTCATATCCGCGCTGTCGGGCGCGGGACCGGACAGGCGCAGAAACATCGACACGGCGCTGTCATCCGGCCCCGTGGGCACATGGCCACGACCGTCTTTCAGGTGGCAACGCTGGCACGAACGCGCGTTATACAGCGGCCCCCGGCCCGTCGGACGTCAACGTGGACGAGGGCGGGGACACCCAGAGTTTCTTGAACAATCCATTGCCCAGTTTGAAATCCATCTCGCGCTCGAACGGCATGTTGGCAGAGTGTTGCGAGAAGGCGTCGGGCGTGGCCCGCGCGCGCACAGTGGCCGCGCCGCCGGGGTTTTCCTCGAACGGTTCGGCCGTGGTGAAATCAGTGGGGGGGGTGGCCAGCACCGGGGCGATACGCGCGGCCTCGGCCTTGCTGCGGGGCTGCACGTTCAGAAAGGGCCGGGTCAGGTCGCGGTGCAGGTCGGGCGGATCGCCCGCATGGGCGGCACCGGCCATGGCAAGCAGAAGGAGCGGATTTAGAAGCGGGCGCATGGCGGTCTCCCAAGGGTTGGCAAGTGCGCGTTTTTCGTGGCTATGCCGGGCAAGCCGAGGCCCGCCCGGCGTGATCGTTCATTCGAAAACCGCCGAGGGGTTATCAAGGCTGTCGGACCCTTCGAACCCGATCCCGTCCAGATCAAGCGCGGTCACAGCGCGTTCGATGTTGCGGGTCTGGTCGACCAGCGCATCGACCGCGCCCATGATCAGCGCCTCGCCTTCGGCATTTCCGCGGGCCAGCATCATGTCATAAGCGAACCCGCCCTCGGCCGCGGTTTTGATCGCGCCCAGTTTGTCCATGGTCGCATCCAGATCGGCGGCCAAGGCCCCCGCCAGGTTCGGATTGAACCCGGCCAGCAGACTCTTCAGGCTTTCGCCGGTCACGACAGTGCCATCGACGCGGGTGTAGGCCCCGTTATAGACGTTCCAGAAGCCCTGCCCCTCGTAGAAATGCGAATTATGGGTGTTATCGGAAAAGCAGTCGTGCTCTTCCTCGGGGTCATTCAGCATCAGGCCCAACTTCATGCGCTCGCCCGCCTGTTCGCCATAGGACAGGCTGCCCATACCGGTCAGGATCGCGGCGATGCCCGCGCCTTCGTCCTGCAGCAGCGCGCTGCGCGCCGCGCCCTGATCGCCCCATTGCGCCACCATGTATTCCAGATCGGACACCAGCAGGTCAGACGCCGCGTTCAGGTATTCCGCGCGCCGGTCGCAATTGCCACCGGTGCGGGCGTCGCCCGATGCGTAGTCGGTGAAGGGGCGGTTGCCCGCGCCGGGGCCGGTGCCGTTCAGGTCCTGCCCCCACAGCAGGAATTCGATGGCGTGGTATCCGGTGGCGACATTCGCCTCGACCTCGTCAGCCTCGTGCAGGGTGCCGGACAGAAGCGCGGGGGTGATGGCGGTCGCGTCGATTTCCGTGCCCGACAGGGTGAACTGCGGCGTGGCGATCACGTTCAGCGCGGCATAGGGGTTTTCATCGGTGGCACTGCCGCCATCCACATAGTCGATCATCCCCTCGTCCAGTGGCCAGGCGTTTACCTTGCCCTCCCAGTCGTCGACGATGGCATTGCCAAAGCGGAACACCTCGGTCTGTTGATAAGGCACGCGGGCGGCCAGCCATGCGGTGCGGGCGGCATTCAGAGTGTCGGCGGAAGGCGCGGCGATCAGCGCCTCGATCGCGCTGTCCAGCGCATGGGCTGTGGTCAGGCTGTCCTTGATCCGGCAAGGGCGATATCGGCATAGGTGTCCAGTACGCCCGCGTGATCTGCGAATGCGGCGGGAGCCAATGCAGTGCTGCTCAGCAGTGTCATGGCAATGATGTTGAAACGGGGTCGGGTCATGGGCGGTTGATTTCCTTGGGCCGTGCCATCTGGCGTGAAAATGAATGGTCAGAGCAACGCTGCTTGGTCAGGATCAACTTTCCCGCCTTGGTGATGCGCAGGGTGTAGAACTGATCGCCCAGCAAGATGCGCGCCTCGGCCCCACCCGCGCACAGATCCTCGGCGCGGTATGTGGGCAGGCCCGAGCCTATGCCCTGCCCTGTATCGGGCGCAAAAAAGCGGGGTTCATTCAGCACCAGACGCATTCGGGCCTTCCTTTTGGCGGTCTGACGAATCGGGCTTTCCCGCCGGAAACGGCCGGGATGGCTGGATATATGCATTTCCCACCAAACAGTCAGAATAGTAAATCCGATAATTTTAATCGGATATGATCCACCCCCGTTCCCGCCAAAATCTCCTGTCATTGGCGGGGCGGCAATGCTATCGGCGGATGGGCGGCAGATTGGGCCGCATCTGGCACAGACCAGCGTAAAAGGCATTATGCGCAACAAGATGACGGGCGACATATTTCACGACATTGGCCGGGAGGCGACCCTGCGCAGCGCCTTGCTGCTGGTGCTGTGCCTTGGGTTGCCTGGCGTGCCCCGCCCCGCCCATGCCGCCGACCTGCATGTCGTCGCCCATCAAGAGGCACCGCGCATCGCCCTCGCCCGCCCCGACTGGCCGCAGCCCGCGGATGCCGGGCAGGTGTTCTTCCTGCAACGCTCGATGAATGCCAACACGGTGGTTTATGCCGCGCGGATCAGTGCGGACGGCACCTTGGATAAGCGCCACCCCCTGACTGCCTATTGGCGCCGGTTCAACGATGCGGGCGAGGTGAAGCCGCTGAAGGCCTTTGAAAAACGGCTGGCCTACGGGGTGCGGGCAAAAAAGACCGATCGGGGCTATTCGGTCCGCTTCGCGGGATTGCCGCAGCTGCGCCCCGTGCTTACGCTGGACGGCGCGGGCCAACCTGCGCTTTGGGCCGAATTCAAGGGGCGCGATATCCGGCTGATCTCGGGCTATCTGGAACTGGACGAATCCGGCATGATCCCCCGTGTCACCGGCCTGCGCGTTCACGGGCGCGATCCGTCCACGGGGCGCGAACATCTTGTCGTCTTTTCCGTCAAGGATGGAGAAATAAAACAATGACCAACCCCAGTCGCGCCGCCATACGAACCGCCATCGTCGGCATCGGAAATTGCGCCAGCTCGGTTGTGCAGGGCGTATCCTACTGCCGTGCGCTGGGGGCGGATGCGGTGGGCGTCAGTTTCCCCGATCTGGGGGGCTATACCCCGGCCGATATCGACATCGTCGCCGGTTTCGACGTGGACGCGCGCAAGGTCGGGCTGCCCATGGGGCATGCCGTGTTTGCCGGTCCCAACTGCACCCAGGTGTTCCACGACGACCTGTCCGATCAGCAGGCCATGGTGCATCGCGGCCCCGATCTGGATGGTGTCGCCGCCCATATGCAAAGCGCGGGCGCCCGCGGGTTCCAGACCTCCGATGCGCCGGCCCTGACCCGCGACCACGTGATCGGGGTGTTGCGGGCGGCCCGCGCGCAGGTGGTGCTGATTTTTCTGCCCGTCGGCTCGCAACAGGCGGTGGAATTCTATGCCGACTGCGCGCTTGCGGCGGGCTGCGCGCTGGTCAATGGCATTCCGGTTTTCCTGGCCTCGGACCCGGCATGGGGCGCGCGGTTTGCGGATGCGGGCCTGCCGGTGCTGGGCGATGATTTCAAGGCGCAATTCGGGGCCACGATCGTACATCGCACGCTGGTCGATCTGGCAAAAATGCGCGGCGTGAGCGTGGACCGGACATATCAATTGAATGTCGGCGGCAACACCGATTTTCTGAACATGTCCGACCCTGCCCGCCTGACGCGCAAACGCGAAAGCAAAACAGAGGCCGTGCAATCGGCCATGTCTGCGCCGCTTGGGGCCGAGGATATCCGCATCGGCCCGTCGGATTATGTGCCATGGCTGAATGATCGCAAAGTCGCCTATATCCGGCTGGAGGGGCGGCTGTTTGGCGGCGCGCGCACCAATATCGAATTGCGCCTGGATGTCGAGGACAGCCCGAATGCCGCGGCCGAGGCATTGGCCGCGATCCGTCTTGCCCGCATCGCGCTGGACCGCGGGGTGGCCGGGCCGGTCAATGCTGCCTCGGCCTTTTTGTTCAAGCATCCGCCGCAGCAGATGACCGATGCCGACGGGTACGATGCCCTGCTGGATTTCGCGGGCGGCGGCACGGGCAAAGACGCGTGATCGGCCTGACGGTTCAGACGATGGCGGCAATTTCGGCCGGGCTGCTGGCGGCGGGCTATGGCGTGCTGGGGCTGATCTGGCTACGCCCCGCAACGCGCGATCTTGGCGCGGATATCCTGCGCACGATGCACAGCGCGGCGCTGATTGCGGGGCTGATCGTCGGGCTGACATGGGCAGGCGGCTGGTGGCTCTTTGCGGCGCTGGTGCTGCTGGGCGGGCGCATCGGGTATGAGGTCGCGCATGTGCGGTTTCGCCGCGAACTGGCCTGGGTCAACGCGTTTTTTGCGGGTGGCATGACGGCGGCGGCACTGCTGCTTCCCCTGCCGCTTTTGCTGGTCTTTTGCGTGATTTTCTCTCTTCCGGCGTTTACGGATTTCCTGCCGCGCTGGCCCCTGCCGGTCAGTGCGCAACGCCTTGCCCTGTGGCAGCAATCGCGCCCGGCCTCGCAGGCCGCCGCCTTTCCCGGATTGCCATTCCTGTTGCTGGCCAAGGCGCTGAGCTTGCCGCAATACGCGCCCTTGATGTTGCTGGCCTATATTCTGGTCGAAAGTTTTGACGGCTATGCGCTGGTATCGGGCAAATTGATTGGTCGCACACCGGTCTTTCCCCGTCTGTCCCCACGCAAAACCCTTGAGGGGCTGTTGGGCGGTTCCGTCATGCTGGTGCTGACCGCGCTGGCGCTGGCATGGGCCATGGCCCTGCCGATGGGCGCAATGGCCCTGATCGCGGCGCTGGTGGCGGTTCTTGCGCTGGCCGGTGATCTGATCGCGTCGCAATACAAACGCGGCGCAGGGGTCAAGGATTACCCCGTTTTGCTGACCCGTCAAGGCGGCGCGTTCGACAGTCTGGATTCGTGGATTGCAGCGGGCGCGGGACTGGCAGTGCTGGCCACGCTGGCAGGCTGGGCGTGACGCCAAGGGCCGCGATATCCGGCCCGGTCACGCGGGTTCTGCTGCGCCCTACCCTGTTGAAATTGCTGGGTGTTCTAACCCTGATCGAGGCCGTCTTTCTGGCCGAAACCTTCGAAGGGTTGATGAACGAGGTGCTGCGCTATGGCGGCAGTTTCAAGGGGCTGGCATGGTTGCTGGCCCTGAACGCGCCGGAAATCGCGGCGCTGGCGCTGGCGCTGGCCATGTTGATCGCGCTGTTCTTTGCCCTGTCGGATGCGCGCGAACGGGGCGAGTTGATCATCCTTGCGGCCAGCGGAATTGGCTGGCAGCGCGTGGTGGGGTTTGCTTTGGCAATCAGCCTGTTGGGCGGGGCTGCGGCATGGGCCATTTCGGGGCAACTGGTGCCGCGCGCGCATCACGCGCAGCGTCTGGCCGTCACCGCACTGCAAGCGGATCACATCCGCGCCCAGATCCTTGGCGATGCGCCGCGCAGCGCGTTGCAGGGCAGCGGCAGCCTGACCTTTGTCACCCCCGATCCCGATGCCGCGCACCCGCCCCTGTTCGTCTACCAGGAAACCGGCGCGGGCCAGTGGCGCGCCGGCCTGTCCCCCGATTGGACCATAGAAGGACCGGATAGCAAGGGTCGCCATGCCCTGATTATGCGGTCCCTTTCGGGCTATTCCGGCAGCCTGACCGAAACGGGCCCGCGCGCCGATGCGATCCGCACCCGCGCAGCGGAATTTTCCTTTGCGATGGACAGCATCCTGCCCGCGGTGGACCGTGCGCGACAGGCGGGCGAGTCTCCCGTCGCGCTGTTGTCCCCTGCCGATCCGGCGCCACGAGCCGCCCTGCTGGCCCGCGCGCTGCTGGTGCCGCTGGCCGCACTGCTTGCGCTGGCTGCGCTGGTTGCGGGGCGTGGTCTGGCACGGTTCATCGCCCTGCCATTGGCGGTGCTAATCGTCATGGCGGTGGATGTCGCGGGCCGCGCCATCCTGCCCGCGCTGCCCCTTCCCTTTGTCGCGCTGGCGGCACTGGCGGCGTTGGCCTATCTTGCGCCGCCGCTGGCCCTGCTGGCCCACACTGGCGAGCGGCTGATGATCCCCGAAAGAGGCGCTGCATGAGGCTGCTTTCCTTACCTACCCGCATGATCCTGCGACTGCATCTGCGGGTCATCGGCTTTGTCATGTTTACACTGCTGGTGGTCGCCTATTCCATCGACCTGCCCCATGTCTGGCCCGACCTGAAGGCGCAGGGGGGTATCGCCACGCTGCGCTATCTTGCCTATCGCGGTGCGGATATTGTTGCGCGACTGCTGCCCATGGCCTGCCTTGCCGGTGCGTTTTTTGCCGAACTGCTGCGCCGCCAACGGCTGGAACCCGTCATCTTGTCCGCCGCCGGTGCCTCGCCCCTGGTGATGCTTCGGGCGCTGGCGCTGGCCGGGCTGCTGCTGGGCGGGCTGCAACTGGCGCTGGAGGTCCGCCTGCGCCCTGCTGCCGTTTTCGCACAGGTCGAAATGGGGCTGGGGCGGTATGCCAGCCGCTTTGCGCCCGGGCTGACCGACCCTCAGTGGATCGTCACAGAAAACCGGGCCATACGGGCACGTATGGCCCGCGGCGGCGCGCCCGAAATGCGCGACGTGATGCTGTTCACCGGGCTTGACGGGGCGGGCCTGCAATCGGTCGTCACGGCACGGCTTGCCACGCCCGTGGCGCAGGCTGAATGGCGCCTGCAACAGGTCACCGAATGGCGCGCGGGCCCGGATGGTCGGCTTGCCCCGCATCAAAGCACCGAAAAGGTGGTGCAAATTCCGCTTTCCGCAGCGCATCTGCGGTACTATGGCGTGCCCGCGCTGTACCTGCCACAACCGGCGCTGCGGCAGGTTCTGGACACCGCCGGCGCCCCCGCGCCCCATGATGCGCGCACCGCGCTGTTGCGCCGTTACGCGGCCCTGTTCCTGCCAGGCATCTGCGCCCTGCTGGGCGCGGCCCTGGGCCAGGTCGCTTGGCGTGCCCGCAAGCTGGACCCATTCCGCGCCGTGGGGCTGGCCGCGCTTGGCTATGTCTCGGTCGTGTCGGTGAAAATTTTCTGGGCATTGGGTGAATTCGCGGCGATCCCGCCGCTTTGGGCGGCCTTTGGCGGGGCAACCTGGATGGCGGTACTGGCGTCGGCCCTGATGCTCAGGCAAAGGGCAGGCCCATGAAGATCGTGCAAATCAGCCCCTATGCCATGTCCCGCCCCGGCGGGGTGCAGACCCATGTGCGCGACCTGTCCCATTGGCTGCGCGGTCAGGGCCACGCGGTGCGCGTACTGTGCCCGCCCGGCGATGGCACCTTGCAAGGCGGGTGGGAGGAGATCGGCCACCACCGCAACATGTCCCTGCATGACACCGGTTTCGAGGTCTCGCGCGCCTCGCGCCCCGCATTGGCCTCCAAGCTGGCCGATCTGCGTGACTGGGGTGCCGAGGCGGTGCACCTGCACACCCCATGGACCCCGATGCTGGCCTGGCAACTGTGGCGCGGGCTGGCCCTGCCGACGGTGGCGACTTTACACGCCACCCTGCCCGAGGGCGGCGGTTTCGACCCGTTTCGCTGGTATATCCGCAGCGCCGCGCGCTATTTCGCGCGGCGCGTTTCGGCGGTCGTGGTGCCCTCGCAAGCGCCGTTCGACCAGTGGCATGCCATGGGGCTGACGCCAGATTTGATCCTGCCCCCCGCCATCGACCTTGCGGCATGGGCCGCCAGAGCGGCACCTACCGCCAGCGGCCCGTTCCGCGCCGCCTACTTGGGCCGGCTGGAGGACCGCAAAGGTGTACATTTGCTGCCGCAGACATGGCAGACCGTCCGTTCGGCCCTGCCGGATGCGGAACTGACCATCGCCGGAAGCGGCCCGCTTGAGGCCACCCTGAAGGCCGAGACCACCAACAAGGCCATCAAGGGAATTTCCTTTATTCCCGCACCGCCCGATGCCGAGGCGCGGGCGCTGGTTGCCGCCGCCGACCTGCTGCTGGCCCCTGCCCTGCATGGTGAAAGTTTCGGGCTGGTCCTTGTTGAATCGCTGGCCGCGGGCACGCCTCCATTGGCCGCTGCCAACCCCGGCTATGCCACGGTGATGACAGGCAAGGGACGCAGCCTGCTTGTGCCGCCGAACGATGCCTCCGCCATGGCCGCACGCATCATCGCGCTGGCGCAAAACCCTGCCGAACTGGCGGCGCTGCGCGACTGGGGCCAAGCCCATGCCGCGACATTCGACATTTCTGCCCAAGGCCCCGCCCTTGTTGATTTATTTCGCAAAGCCATCGAAGGATAAGCGCCAGATCCTTGCATGAAAGCGCCATCCCCTGCACCCTGATCGCAACGCGGCCCATATTTACCCCCGCATTCTTAGGAGCAATTCAGCCGTGAAAACCCCCGCACAGCCACAAACCATGCGCCCCGACATCGTGATCTCGGCCGATTTCGGCACCTCTGCCGTCAAGGTGATCGCGCTGGATTCGCAATTCCGCATCCTTGCCCGTGCATCCGAACCCTATCCGCTGCATCTGGATGCAGGCGGCGTGGCCGAGCAGATGCCCGATGATTGGTGGCGCGCCCTGATCCGCGCCATGACGCGGCTGCGCCATGACCTGCCCGATCTTAAGGCGCGCGTCGGTGCCTTGGTATTCGGCAGCCAGATGTGCAACGTCATTTGCGTCGGGCGCGATCACCAACCGCTGCGCCCCTGCCTGAGCTGGCTGGACAAACGCGCCGCGCCGCTGGGGCGCGGGCTGGTCGGCGGCTTTCCCGAGGCGATGGGTTACAACCTGCCCCGCCTGATGCGCTGGCTGCGCCTCGCCAATGGCGCGCCCGCCAAGAACGGCATGGATCCGCCCGCGAAATACCTGTGGCTGCGTGAAAACGCGCCAGACATCTGGAACGAAACCCGCTGGTTGATGGATGCCAAGGACTGGCTGCTGCTGCGCGCTACGGGGGTTGCCTCCACCTCGCCTGAAAGTGCGAACCTGACATGGATGATGGACAGCCGCCCGGGCCGCGAGGGATGGTCGCCCAAGCTGGCCAAGATGATCGGCGTCGATCTGGACAAGATGCCGGATATCGTCGACGGCGCTTCGGTGGTCGGCCCGCTGACAGGCCGCGCGGCAGAGGATCTGGGCCTTGGCCCCAATGTCAAGGTGCTGGGCGGCGCATCGGATGTGACCGCGGCGGCATTGGGATCGGGCGAGGTGGCGGATGGCGCCTTGCATGTCTGCACCTCGACCAGCAGTTGGATCGCGGGGTTCTTTCCCTCGCGCCGCCTGTCGGTGGCCAATTCCTATGCCACAATCGCCAGCGGGGTCGGCTATCGCCCCCTTTTGATCGCCTCGCAGGAAAACGCAGGTTCCGCGCTGGAATGGACGGCGCGGGTGACGGGGGCGGACACAGCCAGCGGCGATGACACCGATGGCATGGCGCTGGCCTATGCCGATACCGGCGCGCCGCGGCCCGACGACCCGTTCTTTCTGCCATGGCTGACGGGGGAACGCGCGCCGGTGGATGACGACCGTTTGCGCGGCGGATTTCACGGTCTGTCGCTGCACCATGACCCTGCCACCCTGCGCCGCGCCGCGGTCGAGGGCGTCGTACTGAACACCCGCTGGGCCTATTCCAAGGTGCGGCTGGAAAAGGGGGTGCAGACCGACGGGCCCATCTCGCTGGTGGGCGGAGTGGCTGCCAATGAAACCTATGCGCAGATGCTGGCCGATGCCCTGCGTCGCGAGGTGCGCGTGGGTGCGGCCCGCTATGCCGGACCTTTGGGCGCGGCAACGCTGGCCGCGCCGGTGATGGGCTGGGCGGCGAACCCGTGGCAGGCCGCGCGCCGCCTGCGCGACCAGACCACCACCGCAACCTATACCCCCGATCCGGCGCGCATGACCGCACTGGATGCGCGCTATGCGCGGCTTGAGAAAATCCGCCGCGCCGCCCTGCGCGCCCCTTTCGGAGCACAACCATGATTGACGGTTTGATCAAGAAACACATCGACCCCCTGTGGGAAACCGCATCGGCCCCGCTTGTGCGCATGGGCGCAACACCGAACCAAGTGACGGCGGCGGGGCTGATTTTGGTCTGCCTCGCGTCGTTGGCTTATCTTTGGCACGGGTCCGACCTGTGGTTCGGGCTATGTCTGGCGCTGGCCTTTACCTTCGATGCGCTGGACGGCGCAGTTGCGCGGCGGCGCGGGCTGTCGACTCGCACGGGCGGCTATTTCGACGCTGTGGTGGACCGCTATCAGGAATTGGCCGTGCTGGCCGCCATCGCGTGGGTGCATGACGCCTGGGCGCTGGGGATGGCGGCGGTGACAGGCTCTTTCCTGATCTCATATGCCAAGGCGCGCACCGCGCTGGAAATGCCCGTCAGCAACGAAGGCTGGCCCGATCTGTTCGAAAGGATGGAGCGCGTGATCTACCTGGCGCTGATGCTGATCCTTGCGGGGGTTTTCGGCAGCTGGGTCGCGGTCTGGGGGTTGGCGGGCTTTGCCCTGCTGGCCCATGGCACGGCGCTGCAACGGGCCTTTCGCGCCGCCGCGATGCTGGCCGTGCAGGATCAGGCCGACCGCGGCTCGGGCGAAAAATAGCGCCGCAGCAGCGGCACGGCATCCAGGTGGAACAGCCCGACATAGATCAAGAAGGATGACAGCACCGAAGGTTCGGTCCAGACATAGGCCTGATGGATGTGCCAGTCCCAACCGGCAATGTCGAAATCCTTGACGATGAACAGGGTCAGATAGGCTAGCGCCAGCAGCACCGGCACCAGCATCAGCCGCCAGCGCAGGCGATGATTGGCCGGGGCCAGAACCGCCCCCTGCACCGCCCCCTGCCGTGCCATCACGCGCGAGGCAAAGCCGCCAAGGATCACGGTAAAGGCCTGCGCGAAGAAGAACAGGTAGCTGCCCGCCATATGCGCGTCGCGGTGGTCGGGAAAGCGATAATGGCTCAGGATCACCATACCGCAGGCCGCCGCGACCTGGCAGGCCATGACCAGCGCCAGCAGCACCGGAATGCCGCGCCCCCGCGCACCACCACGCCGCCAGTCACGCCATGCAAACCCGACGATCACCGCCACGCCAGCCACCAGCAGCGGCGCGGAAATCGCCATCCAATCGGCAAAGGGCTCGCCGATGCGCGGGTCGGAAATGGCGCGGCTGATGGTGGGGTGTTCACGGGCGACGAAATCGGGGTGCCACTGGATGAACAGGTGCCGCGCGCGGTAGATCAGGATGTTCACAACCACAATGACCAGCGTGATCGACGCGATCTGGAACGCGGCCAGCGCCGCCATCAGCCCCGAGGGGCGCAGGTCAGTCATGGGTCTGCCCCTTTTCGCGCGGCTGCGCGATGACCGATGTCACCTGCCCCGCATCCATCCGCACCAGCCGGTCGCATTTGCCGAACTGGTGGTCATCATGGGTGATGGCGATAACCAGCTTGCCGGATGCCGCCATTTCCGGCAGCAGCACGTCATAGAAAAACGCGCGCGAGGCGGGATCCTGGTCGGCAGCGTATTCGTCCAGAACCAGAATGGGGCGCGCCTCGGCCAAGGCCACGGCCAGCGCCAGCCGCCGTTTCTGCCCCGCCGACAGGCCAAGGGTGGAAAACCGCCCGGCGATCAGATCGACCTTTTGCGCAAGGCCCAGCGATGCAATCCGCGCCTCCAGCGCGGCGCATTCGGCACCCGTCATCCCATAGGCGCGGTCGAACAGGTGGAAATCGCTGAATACCCCGCTGAACAGGGCGCGATACGCGGGCGCGCGGGCATCGTCCACCGGTGCGCCATCCCAGATCACCGCGCCCGTATCGGGCCGCCGCAGCCCCGTCAGCAAGGCCATCAGCGTGGTCTTGCCTGACCCGTTGCCGCCGGTAATGAACACCGTCTCGCCGGGGTGAAATTGCAGATCGACGGGGCCAAGGCGGAACCCCTCGCCCCCCTGCCCCAGATCGGCGGTGACGCCATGCAGCGCGATGCTGTCGAACTCGTCCGGCGCGGTATCCGGCGCGTCGGCATCCGACTGCGCCGCGCGCAGCGCCGCCTCGACCCGGCAAATGCGGTCATAGGCGGTGCGGCCCACGGAAATGCGCGGCAGAGCGTTGAACAGCGCCTCGATCGGGCCATAGGTCAGCAGCACTACGGTCAGCACCTGAAACATCATATCCGCCCCCGCGCCCTGCATCAGCGGCACCAGAACCACGACGAAGCACAGCAACAGAACCATGGCGCTTTGCGATACGGTGGTGGCACCGGAAAACAGCCGCTCGGACCGCAGGCGCGCGACACGCACGCGGTCGATCACGGATTGCGCCTCACCCTCCAGCGCCTGCGCGCGGGGGGCGTTCAGGCGCAATTCCTGCCAGCCGTGCAGCATATCCTCGACCCGGCCGCAGAATTCACCATTGGCATCACGCGCCACGCGGGCGTGCCGGCGCGCAGGCGGATCCAGCAGAACGAACCCAACCGCGCCCACGCCAATCGCCGCCAGCGTCGCCAGCCCCGCAGCGTAGGAAATATAGAACAGGTAGGGAATGGCGATGGCCACGACGATCACCGCCTCGGCGGCGCGCAGCAGCCAGACGATCGCCTCGGACAGATCCGTTATGTCGGATGTCATCGCGTCATAGACCTGCCCATGCTCACGCGAGAGCAGAAAGTCGATATCGGCCCGCAGCAGCAGCGCAGACATACGGCCGCGCAGCAAGGTCTGCACCCTCGAGATCACGACGTGCGACCGGTATTGCGACAGGTAGGACAGCCACAAAAACAGCATCGCGGCCGCCACCAGCAAAACCACCGGCCCGCCGCCCGCGCCACCGCCTGCACGGCGGGCGGTTTCATTCACGGCAAATATCAGGGCGAACCGCGACAGGCTGGCCCCCAGCGCCATCAGCAGCGCCGGATCGCGCCACAGCCCGCCCGCGCCCCACAGGAACCGGAGCAGCCCTCTAGGCGGCGCGGGATCGAGGCGAAGGGGGGGGGGCTTGGTCAAAGTGTCAGCTCTGTCATATCAATCAATGCCCGAACCTTGTGCCAGAGCGCCCCGCGCCTCACAAGCGCCTTGGTATATGGCACGCATCGCGCAAGCCCATGAAAAGTGTCCGGATTTTCTTTCCGCACCGTCACCAAGCTGCTAAAAGGCAGGAAATCCGGACCGTCAGTTCCCTTGCGCGCCACGTTTCTTTTCCCCGGACACAACCGATTTGATTGCAGGTATTCATGCACCACACCCTTTCCCGTCTTGCCGCGCTGCTTCTTGCCTCTGTCCTGACCAGTACCTTGCCAGCCGCCGCGCAGGACCGTTCTCCGCTGGAACTGCACGCCGACCATTTCGTGAATTTCGAAACCGGCAACACCATACCCAAGCGTAGCCTGCGCCTGTGGACAGGCAGCCACCAGACCGCACCGGGCAGAACGCCGGGCACCGGCAACCAGATGTATTACGGCGGCGGCGAATGGGCCGTTGGGGAACGGGTGCAGCTGGGTTTCAGCGTGCTGCAATTCGACGATCTATTGCCCGAAACGGTCAACGGCATCTACCCTCATTTCATCATCCGAAGCTATTCGCTAAATGGCAAATACGCGCTGTATTCCGACACGAAATGGAACATCGCCGCCAAGCTTTCGGCGGAGTATTTCCAGCTGGCCGCCCCCACGTATAACGAACCGTCAATCACGGGGCACGTTGTCGGATCGTTCCACCTACCGATCAGCTACAGCGCCTCGGACCGCCTGCAATTTCACCTGACGCCTTCGGTTTCGGTGTTCCCTGACCAGATCAACGGGGTCGGTTTTTACGGCACCGTGGCCGCAATTGGCGCGGGCGTGACCTATCGACCGACACAGCGATGGCTGACCTATGGCGCGGTGAACGTGCCGCTGACAGGGGGCAATGTGCTGACCCGCGCGGGCACGATGGACCGCGCCCCGGTCTGGACGGTGGGGGGGCGCTATAACGTTACACCCAAGGCCGCGCTTGATATTTTTGCCACCAACGGCATGGGCATGACCCCCGCCACCAGCATCCTGCCCTTCATCCCCGAAGGCGACGTGCCCATGATCGGCGTGATGATCAACTATACGCCGGGGCGTAGCGCAGCCTATCGCCCCAATTATCGCGGCACCCCGTCAGAGCCGTTGATGCCGCGCAACCGGCGCTTGCAACTGGACGGCTTCACCCTGTCATCAGGCGACACGCTGGCACCGGGGCGTGTCATTCTAAGTGGGCATGGCGGCACTGACGCCTATGGCGGCAGCCTGCAATTCAGCCCCGATTTCGATGGCCAGATCGAGGCGACATACGAACAGTTCGCCAATGACGGCTCTGTCGGGCTGACCCAACTGGCCAATTTCGAATCGCGCTGGGGCTTGGGGTTGAAACTGCGCTTCATGGATCAGAACAACGGCAGCCCCATTTCGCTGTCGCTGCATGGCCGGATGGGGCGCGATACAAGCCCTGAGCAGAACGGCGTATTCTATCTGGCGATGCCGATAACCTACAAGGTCTCGGACCGGCTTGCCCTGAACATCAACCCCAAGTTCGCCGCATGGGGCGATGCGCGCAAATTCGGACTGGGTCTGGGGCTGAATTATGCCGTGACTGGCGGGCTGGACCTTATCGGAGAGGTCACGCCGGTGAACGATGGCGACCGCGTGGTCTGGGCCGCTGGCCTGCGTGGCCACGTCAAAGCGGTGCCTCTGCATTTCGATCTTTACGCCACCAATGCGGTGGGGCGCACCGGGCTGGGCGCTATGGTCGGGCAATCCAGCACGCGGTTGGCACTGACCGCCACGCTGGACCTGGACCTGAAACGGCGCTGATCCGGCATTGGCCTAGGCTAGGTCGGTGATCGCCGCGATGGTGCGGTCGGGCAGCAGGGTGAACACCCGTGCCCCCGCACCGCGCGGCACCACGGCCATGTCCAGCGCCGTATCCACCGGCACGGAGGCCATGAAACGCACGGCCAGGGATTGCGTCTTGGTTTCGGCGCTATAGGCGGCGCATTCCGCCAGCCCCGCCATCAGCATCCCCGGCACCACCACACCCGGAAACCCGCCCGCCATGGCCGCAGCGGCGTCGCGGTGGATCGGGTTGTCGTCGCGCGACAGGTCCAGATAGCGGGCGATCACAGTGGCATCCAGCGGGGCAGCGCGCGCCCAGCGCGTGCCAGCCCCCGCCATGCGATCGGTAAAGCGCGCACCTTTCAACCCCTGCATCTGTTCGGGCAGTGCAAAGCGGATGCGGGTTTCAAGCCGCACCGCGGGGCCGTCCGGCCCATCCATTTCCAGCCAGAAATCACCGGCCTGTCCCGCGTGTCGCAGGGTCAGCGGCTGGTCCAGCGGCAGGGGGCCAAGCCGTTCGATCCGCTGGGATTCGTGCAGCGCGGACAGCCCTTGCGGTGCGCGCAATGCCCGTGCCGCCGCCGCCAGTTCGGGCTGGCCCAGCAACAGCACCGGCGCGATCAGCGGCAGATCGGGGCCGCATCCGGCCAGATCGGCCAACAGCCCTGACAGCGCAGTGCAATCCGCCGCATCCAAACCTTTGCAGGGCGCCGTTTCAGACATCCGCCACAATCAACGATGCGTTGATGCCGCCGAAGGCCAGCGAATTCGACATCACCGCCCCCGCGCCAATCGGCTGCGCCTGCCCGTGAACCGGCACCAGGTGCACCTTGGGGTCATCCTCGGTGTAGTTCAGCGTCGGCGGGGCCATACGGCCGCGCAATGCGCCGATAGAGACAATCAGTTCCAACGCGCCCGCCGCGCCAAGGGCATGACCATGCACCGGCTTGGTCGATGTGAAAGGCGGTGGCGCATCGCCGAAGCAGCGGCGCAGCGCCTCGGCCTCGGTCAAGTCATTGGCGACTGTGCCAGTGCCATGGGCGTTGACATGGGCGATATCCGCAGGGGACAGCCCCGCATCGTGCAGCGCCAACCCCATGCAGGCGGCGGCGCGTTCAGGATCGGGGCGCAGCAGGTCACCCGCATCGGAATTGGTGCCATACCCCTTGATTTCGCAAATGATCTCCGCGCCGCGCGCCTGCGCGGCCTCCAGCGTTTCCAGCACCAACACACCCGCCCCTTCGCCCAGCATCATGCCGTTGCGATCGCGCGAGAAAGGCCGGTTCAGATCGGCGGTCATCACCCGCAGCAATTCCCACACGCGGAACACGCCGCTTTCCAGGCATGCCTCGGACCCGCCGGCCAGCATCCTTTGGGCCGCACCCGCGCGCAACATCTGCACCGCCAGCCCGATGGACTGACTGGCCGAGGAACAGGCCGTCGCCATGCAATAGGCCGGCCCCGTCGCGCCGAATTCGATCGATACCCAACTGGCGGCGGCGTTGTTCATGATCTTGGGCACCGACATCGGGTCCAGCCGCATCGACCCTTCGGCGGCGAATTTCAGATAGTTGGTGTTCAGCGTCTGCGCCCCGCCAAAGCCCGACCCGATGGACACCCCGCAGGCATCGCCGAAATCATCAGGGCCAAGCTTGGCCTGCGCCACGGCCTCGCGCGCGGCGACCAACGCGTAGGCGGCGACCGGATCGCGCATTCGGCTGCCAGCCGCGTCGATCACCTGCGCCAGGTCCGGCGCGGCAAGGGCGGCCGCATGGCCGACGCGCTGCGTGTCGATTTCGGGGTAATGCACGGGCTTGCGGCCCGAAACGCCATCCCGCGCGGCCCGCCAAAGGGCATCGGCCCCCAAGCCGCAGGCCGATACCGCCCCCATGCCCGTAACGACGACGCGGTGCATCAGGCGGCCCGCTGCTCTTCGATCTTGGCGATGGCAAGGTCCAGCAGATCCTGTACCGTTTCGGTTTCGGTCAGGTCATTATCGACCGAGATGTAAGCGCCGTATTTTTCCTCGATCGCCATCAGGATCATGATGAAATCGGCCGACTGGATAGACAGGTCTTCCAGCCGCGCCTCGGGCGAGATCGTGCCCGCCTCGACCATGCCTTCCTTGGCCACCAGTTTCATCAACTCGCGCGTCAGTTGCTCTCGGGTCTCGGACATGGTTGTTTCCTTGTGCTTTCCGGGTTGCGTTCGCAACGGTGGCGCGTTCATTGGGAACGCGAGGGGGAGTTGGGACAAACCTATGCCGGGATACGAAAAATCACCAGTCCACATGATTGCGACAGGTCTTTTTTACGGGCTGACGGGCATTGCGGCAATTCCCCTGATGCTGGCTTGGGCCGTGCTGCGCGGGACCAAGGGGAAAAGGCGCACGGCCAATGCCTTTTTATGGGTGCAGGCGGCGGCATTGCGACTGATCGGCATCCGCACCGAGGTAACGGGGCTGGACCGTATTCCGCAAGGCCCGGTGATCTTCGCCGCCCAGCATGAAAGCGCGTGGGAGACGATGCATTTCACCCGCCTGCTGGGCAACCCCGCGATGTTCGCCAAGGCAGAGCTGTTCGACATGCCCCTGATCGGCTGGGTCGCGCGACGGATGGGGCATATCCCGCTGGCGCGGGGCGGGTCGCTTGACGGTATCCGCGCCAGCCTGCGGCAAGGGGCGGATGCGGCCGCAGCAGGGCGCAGCCTGCTGATTTTCCCGTCGGGCACGCGCCGCGCCTCCACCGCTGATATCCGCGCGGGCGTGGGTGTTCTGTACCAGATGACGGACCTTCCCGTGGTGCCCGTCCGTGTATCTTCGGGGCATTGCTGGCCCGCGCGCGGCTGGCCCCTGCGCCCCGGCACGATCCGGGTCGAACTGTGCCCGCCCATCCCCGCCGCCCTGCCCCGCGCCGACATGCTGGCGCGATTGCAGGCCAAGATCGGCAACGACTGACCCAAGACTGGCCTGCCCCCGTTTCGCGCCTTGGCGCGACGCGCGGGCAGCGATATGAAAGCAGTCCCGCCAAGTATAGGAATCGTGCCTTGTCCAAGCCTGACGAACAGACCGCCGCCCGCATCGCCCGCACCATTGCCAGCGAAATCGACGCCCGCCCCGAACAGGTCAGCGCCGCCGTCGCCCTGCTGGACGAAGGCGCGACCGTCCCCTTCATCGCACGTTACCGCAAAGAGGTGACAGGCGGGCTGGACGACACGCAGTTGCGCGACCTGTCGGGCCGCCTGACCTATCTGCGCGAGATGGAGACACGCCGCGCCGCGATCCTGAATTCGATCAAGGATCAGGGCAAGCTGACCGATGCGCTGGTCCGGTCCATCGCGCAGGCCGACACCAAGGCCACGCTGGAAGACATCTACCTGCCGTTCAAGCCCAAGCGCCGCACCAAGGCGATGATTGCCCGCGAAAACGGGTTGGAGCCGTTGCTGCGCGCCATCATGGACGACCGCGCCGCCGATCCGGCCAGGCTGGCCGCGGGTTACCTGTCTGACGCGGTGCCCACGGAAAAAGACGCGCTGAACGGCGCGCGTGACATCCTGACCGAAGAGTTGAGCGAGAACGCGGACCTTTTGGGCAGGTTGCGCGATTTCATGCGGGCAGAGGCGATGATCACCGCCCGCGTGGCTCCCGGCAAGGAAACCGAGGGGGCCAAATTCTCGGACTATTTCGACCATAGCGAAAAATGGGGCAGCATCGCGTCGCACCGCGCGCTTGCGATCCTGCGCGCCGCGAAAGAGGAAATCGTCACCATCGAAATCGCTCCCGACCCTGAAACAGGCGCGGACCGGGCCAAGGGCATCGTCGCCGCGGCCATCGGCACGGCAGGCGATGGCGGCGGCGATCTGTGGCTGCGCGAGGTCGCGTCATGGACGTGGCGGGTCAAGCTGTCGCTGTCCATGTACATGGACCTTCTGACAGAACTCCGCCGCCGCGCCCATGAAGAGGCGATTACCGTTTTCGCGCGCAACCTCAAGGACTTGCTGCTGGCCGCCCCGGCTGGGGCCAAGGCGACGCTGGGGCTTGATCCGGGCATTCGCACCGGTTGCAAGATTGCCGTGGTGGACGCGACGGGCAAGGTGCTGGACACCGCGACGATCTATCCTTTCCAGCCGCGCATGGACGTGCGCGGCGCGCAATCTGCAATCCTTGATCTGGTCAAACGCCATAACGTCGGGCTGATCGCCATTGGCAATGGCACCGCCAGCCGCGAGACGGAAAAACTGGTCGGCGAAACCCTGCAACTGCTGCCATCGGGCGCGCCGAAACCCACCAAGGTGGTCGTGTCCGAAGCGGGCGCTTCGGTCTATTCGGCGTCGGAACTGGCAGCGCGCGAATTCCCCGATCTGGACGTGTCGCTGCGCGGGGCCGTGTCCATTGCCCGCCGGTTGCAAGACCCCTTGGCCGAATTGGTCAAGATCGAACCGCAAAGCATTGGCGTGGGACAGTATCAGCACGACGTGGATCAACGCCGCCTGTCACAAACCCTTGAGGCAGTCGTCGAAGACGCCGTGAACGCGGTGGGCGTCGATCTGAACACCGCATCGGCCCCGCTGTTGGCGCAGGTGGCGGGCCTGGGCCAATCCACCGCACAGAACATCGTCACTCACCGCGACATCCACGGCGCATTTCCCAGCCGCAAGGCGCTGCTGAAAGTGTCGGGCCTTGGGCCGAAAGCCTTTGAACAGGCGGCGGGGTTCCTACGCATCACCGGCGGCCAAGAGCCGCTGGATGCCTCCTCGGTCCACCCAGAGGCCTATGACGTGGCGCGCCGCATCGTCGCCGCCTGCGGGCGCGACATTCGCGCGATCATGGGCGATTCAGCCGCGCTGAAAGGTCTGCGGGCGGAACAGTTCGTCGATGACCGTTTCGGCCTGCCCACCGTGCGCGATATCCTGTCAGAACTGGAAAAGCCGGGCCGCGATCCGCGCCCCAGTTTCAAGACCGCAACATTCACCGACGGGGTCGAGGACATAAAAGACCTGAAACCCGGCATGTCGCTGGAAGGGACCGTGACCAATGTCGCCGCCTTTGGCGCTTTCGTGGATATCGGTGTGCATCAGGACGGGCTGGTCCATATCAGCCAGATCGCGGACCGTTTCGTGAAAGACCCGCACGAGGTCGTCAAGGCCGGCGACGTGGTCAAGGTGCGCGTGACCGAGGTGGACATCCCCCGCAAACGCATCGGCCTGACCATGCGCAAGGATGGCAGCGCGGCGCAGGGCGATGGCCCGCGTCAGGGCAAATTCGCTGGAAAGGACGGTGGCAAGGATCGCGGCAAAAGTGCTGGCAAGGGCACCCGGAATGAAGGCGGCCATGCCGGATCGCGCAGCAAGCCCGCAGGCCGCGGCCATCAACCGGGCGGCAAGCCCGCGCAGCCCGATACCGGCAACAGCGCCCTTGGCGCGGCGCTATTGCAGGCAATGAAGCCAAAATCATAAACAATGGGCCAAGGGCGCGCATCGGCGGCCTTGGCCAGATCGATCTGCCACCTATCCTTTGAAGCCTGAGATCCAGAAACCTCTTTTCCCGACCGCTTGGCACAAGTTTCAGGTTTCTTGCATCGCCCCCACGTTTCTGGCCAACCATGGCCAACCATGGCCAAGCCGGGATCATCCTGGCCCTGTCGATCGCCGACCAAAGCCAGGCCACGCCAGCTGCACTGCTGGAAAACGCCGCCGCTTGACCTTGGCCGCACAAAGATGATCCTGTCCTCCGGAATAATGGGAGAGGACACCGAACATGCTGCTGACCGAAACGCAGGAACAAATCCGCGACGCCGCCCGCGCCTTTGCGCAAGACCGACTGGCCCCCGGCGCGGCGCAGCGCGATGCCGAACACGCCTTTCCCCGCGCGGAACTGTCTGAACTGGGCGATCTGGGGTTCCTTGGCATGCTGGTGCCCGAAGAATTCGGCGGATCGGACACCGGCGCGGTCGCCTATGCCCTGGTGCTGGAGGAGGTCGCGGCAGGCGATGGCGCCTGCTCTACAATCCTTTCGGTGCATTCCTCGGTCGGCTGCGCGCCTATCCTGCGCTTTGGCAATGACGAACAGAAACAGCGGTTTCTGCCCAAGATGGCCAGCGGCGAATGGATCGGCGGCTTTGCCCTGACCGAACCACATGCCGGTTCGGATGCTTCGGCGCTGAAAACCCGGGCGCGGCGCGATGGCGAAGATTATATCATCGACGGGGCCAAGCAATTCATCACCTCGGGCAAGAACGGCGACGTCATCATCGTTTTCGCCGTGACCGACCCGGATGCCGGCAAGAAAGGCATTTCCGCCTTCATCGTGCCCACCGATACGCCGGGGTACGAGGTTCTGTCAGTCGAGCATAAGTTGGGGCAGCATTCTTCGGACACCTGTGCGCTGGTGTTCAACGGAATGCGCGTGCCCGCGGAAAACCGCTTGGGGGCCGAGGGCGAAGGATACAAGATCGCGCTTGCCAATCTTGAGGGTGGGCGCATCGGCATCGCCGCGCAATCGGTTGGCATGGCCCGCGCCGCATATGACGCCGCACTGGCCTATGCGCGCGAGCGGATCACCTTTGGCAAGCCGATCATCGAACATCAGGCGGTCGCCTTTCGCCTAGCCGACATGGCCACCAAGATCGAGGCCGCGCGCCACATGGTGCTGCACGCCGCCGCGCTGCGCGAAGCGGGCAAGCCCTGCCTGACGGAGGCGTCGATGGCAAAGCTGTTCGCGTCCGAGATGGCCGAGGCCGTCTGTTCCGCCGCGATCCAGATCCACGGCGGATACGGCTATCTGGCCGACTACCCGGTGGAACGTATCTACCGCGACGTGCGCGTGTGCCAGATTTACGAGGGCACCAGCGATGTGCAGCGGATCGTGATCGCGCGCGGGCTGTAACACCACCGCCGTTCGGGACATATGCGCGGGGCCGCAAATGGCCCCGCGCTTTTCTTATACCACCTTGATCAGGCGCAGCGCGTCATAGATCGCCGCGTGGGTATTGCGTGCCGCGACGGCATCGCCGATGCGGAACAATTGGTAGCTTCCGCCCTCGTTGCGGGTCACGGTCTGCGGATCGCCCGCAACCAGCGCCTCGTAATCCACTTCGCTCAGGTTGGTTGAACCGGGGCGCAGGTCGAAATACAGGTCATCCAGCGGCCGGGTGCCGTGGTTGACCACGACCTGATCGACCTCGCGCTCCTCGCGGTATGTGCCATAATCGCTGCCTAGGATGGCGGTCAGACCATTGCCCGCGCGTTGCACGGCATCCAGACGCCAGGCAGAGGTAAAGCGCACCCCGCGCGGCTGCAATTCGCGCAAGGACGGGGTTAGCGACATGGCCATCACCTCGGGCAGGATGTTGCGATCCCGGCCCACCAGTTCGACCTTGGCCCCGGCGGTTGCCAGTTTCTCGGCCGCCTGAAGCGCGGGATAATCGCCCGCGTCGTCATAGATCAGCACGTTGCTGCCCATCTGCGCGTCGCCCGACAGGATGTCCCAAGCGCTGACCACCAGGTCATTGCCATCTTGCAGAACATCGGTATGCGGCAGACCGCCGGTGGCGACGATGACCACATCGGGATTGTCCGCCTGCACGGTTTCGACATCCGCGAAGCTGTTGAAACGGAAGGTCACGCCCATCCGCTCGCATTCTTCCAGACGCCACTGGACCAGTTGGATCATCTCGGCCCGGCGCGGGGTTTGCGCGGTCAGGCGCACCTGCCCGCCCGCATCGTTGGCGGCTTCATGCACGATCACCTCGTGCCCGCGCGCGGCGGCGACGCGGGCCGCTTCCAGACCGGCGGGACCGGCCCCGATGATGACGACACGGCGCTTGGTGTCCGCCGCTGGAACCTCGTGCGGCTGTTCCAGTTCGCGCCCCGTGGCGGGGTTGTGCAGACACAGGGCCATACCGCCCTGATAGATGCGATCCAGGCAGTAGTTCGCACCGACGCAGGGGCGGATACGGTCCTCTTCGCCGCGGATGATCTTTTGCACAATATGCGGATCGGCCATGTGGGCGCGGGTCATCCCGACCATGTCCAGCTTGCCGCTGGCAATGGCATGGCGCGCGGTAGCCACGTCCTGGATTTTCGCGGCGTGGAAGGTGGGGAACTGGGTTGCGGCCCGCACTTCACCGGCGAAATCCAGGTGCGGTGCGCTGCGCATCCCCTGCACGGGGATCAGATCGGTCAGCCCCGCGTCGGTGTCGATATGACCCTTCACCACGTTCAGGAAATCGACCATGCCGCTGTCCTTCAACCGGCGCGAGATTTCCAGCCCGTCCTGTTTCGACAACCCGCCCGGAAGATCCTCGTCGCCGGTATAGCGCACGCCGACGATGAACGCGTCGCCGCAGCGTTCGCGGATCGCTTTCAGCGTGTCAAAGGTGAACCGCAGACGGTTATCCAGATCGCCGCCATAAGGCCCGTCCAGATCGTTGGTAAGGGGCGACCAGAACTGATCCATCAGGTGGCCATAAGCCTGCAATTCGATCCCATCGAGGCCCGCCGCCTGCATCCGTTCGGCGGCATCGGCGTAATCTTCGATGATCCGCGCGATATCCCAATCCTCGGCCCGCTTCGGGAACGCCTTGTGCGAGGCCTCGCGCTCTTGGCTGGCAGACATTACGGGCAGCCAGTCGGCCTTGTCCCAACGGGTGCGGCGCCCAAGGTGGGTCAGCTGGATCATCACGGCGCAGCCATGGTCATGGCATTCGTCGGTCAGCGCCTTCATCCAGCCGACGACCTCGTCCTTCCATGCCAGAATGTTGTTGAACACCGGCGGGCTGTCACGCGCGACCGATGCGGAACCGGCGGTCATGGTCAGGGCCACGCCCGCCTTGGCGCGTTCCACGTGATAGGCGCGGTAACGCTCTTTCGGCATTCCGTCCTCGGGGTAGGCCGGTTCGTGACTTGTAATCATCAAACGGTTTTTCAGGGTCAGGTGTTTCAGCTGGTATGGCTGAAGGAGCGGGTCGTTGGACATGGGCAAACTCTTTGGCTGTCGCGGCGACGATTCCACAAAATGTTCAGTTGTGTCAAGTTTTCGTTCATTGCTGTCCATTTCACTGGACGCCTGCTGATCCCACGGGTAATTTGACGCCATGGATGGAACAACAGGCACCACGGGCGACAAGGACACCGGCTGGCGCGGCTCGGCCAAGGGGTGGCTGAACGCCGCCCGACGCGCCTTTGTCGAAAACGGTCTGGACGCGGTGAAAATCCAGCCGCTCGCGGCACAGCTGAACCTGTCGCGCACCAGCTTTTACTGGTTCTTCAAGGATCGCGCCGCCCTGCTGGATGCCCTGCTGGCCCAGTGGGAGGCGCAGAACACCGGCGCCTTCACGGCCGCCTGCGAAGGCTATGCCGAAACCATCGCCGAAGGGGTCCTGAACCTGATCGCGGTCTTTCTGGACGAGGGCCGCTTCGATCCGCAATTCGATTTTGCCGTGCGCGGTTGGGCGCATCAATCCGATGCGGTGATGGCCCGCGTCAACGCCGCGGACGAGGCGCGGATGGACGCGATCCGCGCCATGTTCCGGCGCTTTGGCTATAGCGCGGCGGATGCCGATGTCCGCGCCCGCGCGGTTTACCTAGTACAAATCGGCTATATCGCGCTGCAAACCCGCGAAAGCGTGGCCACCCGGCTGGAACGCGCACCGGGCTATGTCGAAATCTACACCGGCACCCGCCCGACCGAGAACGAGGTGGCCCGATTCCGCGCAAAGGTCGGCGCGGGCTAGAAAATCTGCCGGTCTGCACGAAATCTGCACAGGCACTGGTCAAGTTCTGCGCAAGCCTGCGTGCAATCTGGTGGCATCTGACATATGCTAAAGGATTTTCAAGATGCCGCAACCGCTGACACTGAACGGAGTGCCCGACAAAATCGCCATGGATGCCTGGTGGCTTGCGTCATCCGGCGCGCCCACTGAACAAGCGCGCCCTGCCCCGACTGCCTTTTCTGCGCGTTCGGGGGCGCACACGCCCCCGGGCTTTCCGCGCATCGTGCTGGGGTTGGCCGTGCTGGTGCCCGCCGCCGACATTCTGTTCTGGGACCATCGAATGGGGCTGTCGCTGGCAGTCTTCGCCGCGCTGATTTTCGCGGTCACGGCATGGGGTCTGCCGCGCAGACAGGTCTGGCGGCCCGCGCTGCTGCTGACGGCGGGGGCGATGCCCGTGCTGGACTATGTGCAGGCCTTGTCTGTCGCCATTCTGGGCGCGGCTCTGCTGTTCGCGCTAGTGTGGACCCGCATTCCCGATGCGCGGGCCAACGCGCGGATTGGCGCGGCGCTTTTGCTGCTGTCCTCGCTGCCTGCGCAGTGGACCGCGCCCTTTCTTGCGCCCCTGCGCAAACGCAGTGTGATGCCCGCCGCCGCCACCCCGATGCTGCGGCAAAGCCTGCGCAACTGGGCCTTTCCGATTGGCGGCGGGATGGTGCTGGCCGCCCTGCTGCTGGACGCGAACCCCGTGCTGTCGCGGCTGATCCTACAGGATTTCGATCTGGCAATGCTGTTTGAACGCGCCTTGTTCTGGGGCGGCATCGCCCTGCTGGTCTGGCCGCTTGTTTCCCCGACCCCGGTGCCGCGCAACATGCGCCTGCCCGATGCGCCGCGCCTGCGCGGGCTGGGGCTGAACGAAGGGTCGGTGCTGCGCGCTTTGCTGATGTTCAACCTGATGATCGGCGCGCAAACCCTTATGGATGCGTCGATCTTCATCGGTGGAACAGATTTGCCCCTCGGCATGACCTATGCCAGCTATGCCCATCGCGGCGCCTACCCCCTGCTGGTCACGGCGCTGCTGGCCGGTGCCTTTGCCCTTGCCGCCCGCCCCTTTCTGGACAGTCACCGCGCCATGCGCCCGCTGATGCAGCTTTGGCTGGGGCAAAATGTGGTTCTATGCGCCTCGGCCATGTTGCGGGCGCAGGCCTATATCGAACAATACGGTCTGACCTATCTGCGCCTCCACGCGCTGATCTGGATGGCGCTGGTGGCGACAGGGCTGATGCTGACCGCATGGCAGGTGGCCCATGCCCGCCCGATGGAATGGCTGCTGAAACGGGTTGCCATTCTGGGCATCGGGACGCTTTACGTCGCCAGCCTTGTGAATTTCGCGGGCGTGATCGCCACCCATAATCTGAAAGCCGACAAGAACGACAGCGACTACCTGTGCCAGCTTGGTCCGACTGCCGCCGCAGCCTTTGCCGCGTCGGGCCGCGATGAGACCGACCTGCCGGACACCTACCGCTGCGACCTGCATGCGCCCGCTTGGGACGGCTGGCAGGAATGGGGCTTTCGCAACTGGCGCGTGGCCCGCTATGTTGCCCGGGTCCAGGACCTGATAGCCGAAACAGAAGAAGTGGCCGCAGAATGACTATCCTGATCGTCGATGACGACCCGCGCCTGCGCGACCTGCTGCGCACCGCGCTGGAGCGGGCAGGATACGCGGTGCTGACCGCCGCCGACGGGCAATCGGCGCTGACCCATGCCGCCCGCCACGCGCCCGACCTGGTGGTGCTGGACATCGGCCTGCCGGAAATGAACGGGTTCGAGGTCTGCCGCCGCATCCGCGCCGGATCCGACCTGCCGATCCTGTTCCTGACCGCCCGCGACGACGAGGTGGACCGCATTCTGGGGCTGGAAATGGGCGCGGACGATTACGTGACCAAACCCTTTTCCCCGCGCGAACTGGTGGCCCGGGTGCGCGCGATCCTGAAACGCAGCGCCCGTGCCACCGCATCGCGCAGCATCCGACAACATGGCCGCGTGATGCTGGACAGTGACGCGCGCACCTGCCTTGTGGATCAGGCACGCATTGCCCTGACCGCGACCGAATTTGACCTGCTGAGCACGCTGATGGACACCCCGTCGCGACTGTTGCCCCGGGCGCAGCTGATCCACGCGATCTGGGGCACGCATAGCGATGTGTCGGACCGCACGCTGGACAGCCACCTGCGCAACCTGCGCCGGAAACTGGCCGATGCGGGCTGCGCGGACGCGGTCGAAACCGTTCACGGCCAAGGCATCCGGATCGGGGCCTGCCAATGAGCCGCCGGTGGCGTCCCTCGCTTGGCTTCGTGCTGGGCGGCGCTTTGGCCGGCACCCTGGCGCTGTCCTTCCTGGGGCTGATCGCGCTGCGCTACCTAGGGCCCGAGGTCGGGTTTCGCAATGCGGCCATGGGTTTGGGGCTGGTGATTGCCACGCTGACTGCGCTGCTTGGCTGGCTGATGGTGCGGCTTTTGCTGCGCCCGATCCGCGCGCTTGAGGCCTATGCCAAGGCCCAGAAGGGCGGGGCCGCGCCGCCCCCGCCGGCCCATTTCGGCACCCGCGAATTGCACACCACGGCGCGCAGCGTCATTGCGATGGCAGGCGCGCTGCGCGACCGGGAAACTAGGATCCGCAGTTTCACTGACCATGTGACCCATGAATTGAAAACCCCCGTCTCTGCCATCCGCGCCGCTGCGGAATTGTTGGAGGATGGCGCAGGTCTTTCGCCCGAAGACACCCGCCTTCTGGCCCAGATCGATGGCGCATGTGCGCAGCTAGAGGGCCAATTGGCCACTCTGCGCCGCGCCGCGCAGGCGCGCGAGTTGCGCTATGACGGGATGTCACGCCTGAACGATCTGACCAATGAGCTGCGCAGCCAGCACCCGCTGGACATCACCATAAACGGCGGCGCGGTTCCCCTGCCCCTCGCGCCCGAGGGGATGCGCGTGATCCTTGGCCATCTGCTGAACAATGCGGCGCAGCATGGCGCAACCGGCGTGACCCTGACCGCCGCGCAGAACGGCACGGCGCTGACGGTTCAGGACAACGGGCGCGGCATTTCAAAAGGGAACGCCCCGCATGTATTCGACCCGTTTTTCACCACCCGCCGCGATACCGGCGGCACTGGCATGGGGCTGGCGATATTGCGCAATATCCTGTCTACCCATGGTGGACAGATAATGTTGGCCGCCACCGCAGAAGGTGCCAGTTTTCACATTTCATTCCGGGGTGTTACGCCGCAATCTTGACCGCGTCCGGCAAATTCAGCCACAGCTTGCCCTTGCGATAGCCGCCACCGATCAAATGGCCCGCCTCGGCCACCTCGGGGAAGTCTGCGGCCCAATCGCGGAAGCGGTCGTTGGTGACGATCCGCGCGCCCATGTCGCGGGCGGCGCGCAGCAGGTATGGGTCAGCCTGCGTGCCCTTTGGCACCACCATCACACGATCATTCGGCAGCACCAAAAGCCCCGCGAAATGGCGGCCATTGTGGTAGCGGTCGAACAGTTTGTAGCCCGCATTGGCATCGAACATCACGCCCACAAGAAGACCGTGATCGGACAGCGCATAGACGACCTCGCGCAGGGTTTCGATCTGCGGTTTGCCATCTTTCCAATGCATCACGTTCGACCCGTCGATCAGCACCACCTCGCGCTTGTCCTTACGCCGCAGCAGCGCACGGATGGCGGTCAGCACCAACACCGCCGCAAGCAGGACCAGCCCGATCAGCAGCGCCACAGCGGAAAATTCATAAGCCCATTCCCACCCCGGCTGGGTGTAAGAGGCATAGATGCCGCCCAGCGCGGCGGCGATGATCAGAACAAAAAGAAGCAAACTCATACGCCTGTGAAATCACCCTGCGAACTGACGTCAAGGCGCAACAATTTGCGACCCTGAATTGTTTCGCCCACTGCGGCGCAAAGGCAACAGGCGGGGCGAGGCGCTACAGAATGGCGGGCTTGGCGTTCAGGGCTTCGACATCCATACCGGCGGTTTTCTTGTATCCGGCGGCCATGGTGGTCAATTCCTCGGGCGACATGACATCCTCGATCCGGTCGAAGCCTTCGGGGGCGCGCTCGGCCACCACGTCCAGCACCTTGTCCGGCCCGTCGCCGCGATTGGCCAGCACCACGGCGTTGACCGCCTCGCGGCGCGCGTCGTCATAGGCGGTCAGCCCTTCGGGCGTCACGCCATGATCGCGCAGGCAGCGGGCCAGCACGCGGGCATCCAGTATCGCCTGCGATGCCCCGTTTGACCCGATCGGATACATCGCGTGCGCCGCGTCGCCCATCAGGGTCAGGCGGCCATGGGTCCATGCATCCAGCGGGTTGCGGTCCACCATCGGGTATTCGTATATCGCCTGCGCATCCTTGATGATCTGCGGCACGTCCAACCAGTCGAAATGCCAGTTTTCAAAGGGGGGCAGCGCGTCCTCGATCCGGCCCTCGCGGTTCCAGTCCTGCTTCAACCACGGGTAGTCGGCGGGTTTGGCGATGTCGGCGATCCAGTTCAGATCGACGGTGCCATCGTCATGTTCGGCAATCGGGTAGCAGACGAATTTTACATCCCAGGTACCCGCCATGCCCATGGTGCGGCCGGTGCGAAAGGGCTGCGCGCGGGTCACACCGCGCCACATCATCGTGCCGCGCCAATGCGCCGGGCCTTCGTTCGGGTAAAGCCGTGCGCGGGCGGCCGAATTGATGCCATCGGCGGCGACCAGCAGATCGCCCGTGATCGACCAGGCCGAAGTCCCGGTGCGCCGGTTTACGAAACGGGCGGTGATGCCATCGCCGGTCTGTTCCCAATCTTCCAGCGCGGCGCCCATGGTGATGCAACCGGCCCCTGCCCGCGCCACCAAGGCGTCGCGCAGCATCAGTTGCAATTGACCGCGGTGGATCGAATATTGCGGCCAATTGTAGCCCGCGAAACGCCCGCGCGGTTCGGCCCAGATCAGGGTGCCCTGGGCGCTGAAATAAGCGACCTCCTCGGTCCGCAGGCCGATGGCGTCAATCTGATTCTCCAACCCCATTTCGAAAATCTCGCGCACGGCATGGGGTTGCAGGTTGATGCCCACGCCAAGCGGGCGCAGTTCCTCAACCGCTTCGAAGATATGGAACGGGATTCCCTGACTGTGCAGCGACAGGCCAAGCGACAGACCGGCGATTCCGGCCCCAGCGATGATGACGGTCATGATCTTCCTCCCCCACGTCTTCGCAGGAGGGTTTAACGCAAGCCGCGCCTGGAACCCAAGTTTAAATTGACAGTGCCAAGCAAGTGCTTTGCGTCACATGCGGTCGGGCACCGGAATGCCAAGAATGCCAAGGCCGGTGACCAACTGCGCCTCGGCCATTTTCAAAAGACCCAGACGGGCGGCGGCATGATCGGGGCTGACATCATCGGCCAGCACCTTGTTGGCGGCGTAGAACTGGTTCATCCGGTTCGCCAGGCTGTAAAGATGCATCGCCAGAACAGACGGCTTGCGGGTTTCAATCGTGCGAGCCATCTGCGCGGGCAGATCGTCAGCGCACAAGATCAATTCGCGGGCGTTGTCACCCAGTTTACAGATGTCGCCGGGCTGCACGCCAGCAGCAGCGGCGCGGTCGAACAACGACCGGATGCGGACCACGGTATATTGCAGGTAAGGGCCGGTCTTGCCCTCGAACCGCAGGAACTGGTCCATATCAAAGATGTAATTGCTTTCGCGGTCATGGCTCAGCTCGCCGAATTTCACGGCGGCCACGGCGATATCCTCTGCGGTTTTTTCCAGCATGTCGCCGGTCAGGTCACTGCCCTCGGCCAGACGGGTTTTCGCCGCCTCGTGCATCATGTCCATCAACTCGGACAGGCGCATCACCCCGCCCGCGCGGGTCTTGAAGGGTTTGCCGTCAGGGCCGTTGACCGTGCCGAAAGCGATATGTTCCAGACCCGTGCCACGATCAAGGCCGGTTTTCTTGGCCGCGGCAAAGACCTGTTGGAAATGGGTGCGTTGGCGCGCGTCCACCACGTAAAGCAGCGTATCGGGGCGGTTTTCGCCGGTGCGTTCGTCAATCGTGGCCAGATCCGTCGCGCCATAGCCATAGCCACCCTTGGAATTGCGCAGCATCAGCGGGGGAATGTCGCCCGCCTCTTCGGGCAGGCGGATGATGACGGCGCCGTCATCCTCGACCGCGTCGCCCTTTTCCTTCAACTGCGTCACCAGCCCGTCCAGCGCGGCCTGATAGCGGCTTTCACCATACCAATAGTCGAACGAAACCCCCAGCCGTGCGAAATCACGCTGCAACGCAACAGAGGACACCTCGACGATGCGCTTCCACATGGCGTAATAGCTGCCCTGCCCCGACTGCATGGCCTGCGTGGTGCTGCGCGCGCGGTCCAGAAATGGCGCATCCTCCTTGGAGCGGGCCGATGCCTTGGGATACCACGCTTGCAAATCTTCCATCGTCAGGAGTGCGTTATCCGGATCTTCCAGCAGGTGCGGTTGTTCTTCTTCAATCAGGGTGATCAGCAGGCCCAGTTGCAGCCCCCAATCGCCCAAATGCACGTCACCTTCGGTTTTGTGGCCCGCAAAGGTCAGGATATCATGCAGCGCCTGCCCCACGATGGACGAGCGCAAATGCCCCACATGCATTTCCTTGGCAACATTCGGCCCGCCGTAATCCAGCAGGAAATGCTGCGGCGCGACGGTGGGCACGAGGGAACGCGCATCCGACGAATGCGCGGCGGCCTGCGCCAGCAATGCATGCGGCAGGATGCGGAAATTCAGGAACCCAGGACCGGCGATCGACACCTCGGCCAACCCGTTGCCTTCGAACCGGGTCAGCATTTCCTCGGCGGCGGCGCGGGGGTTGACCTTGTATCGCTTGGCCGCGGCCAGCAGCCCGTTGCACTGGAAATCGGCCAGATCGGGCCGGTCGGACGTTTTCACCGTGCCCAAGGCCGCGTCAAAGCCCGCAGCGACAAACGCCGCCTGGCAAAGGGTTTCAACCTGTTCGGAAAGAGTCGCTTGGGTCATCTTGGCCTCATCTGCACGGGATTGCGGCCCGTCTAGCGGATGTTGCGCAAGCCGACAAGCGCCCTGCCCCTTTGCCACCATTGCCCGTACGCCCATGGGCTGTATAGTCACCCTATCACGAAGCGGAGGCAGAACATGCAGGTTATCGGAATTTGCCGCTTTTCCTACGTCGGGATTGGTGGGTTTCAGGTAGAGCATGAAACGGTCGAGCAGCGCTGTGCCTACCTGTTCGACGAGGACCGGCTGGAAGAGCGGTTCCGCACCTTCGAAAGCTTCACCCTGCCCTCGATCCGCGCCCAGACCGACCCCGATTTCACCTTTCTGATCGTGATTTCCACGATGATGCCCGATGTCGCCCGCCGCCGCCTGATGGACCTAGTGGCCGACATCCCGCAAGTGGTGGTCGAAGCATGGGAGCCGCGCCGCCACCGCGCGGTCATGCAGAACGCAATCAACGGTGTGCGGCTGGACAACGGCGAATTCTGCCTGCAATTCCGGCTGGATGACGACGATGCCGTGGCCGTGGATTTCGTTGAAAAACTGCGCCGCGAGGCAGACAAGCTGGCCCCTTTCTTCGAAGGGCACCGCCATGTCGCACTGGATTTCCGCAAGGGTTACGTGGTCAGCCCCGATGAAAAGGGCATGATGTATGGCGAGATAGACGAGCCGTGCTGGACCCCTGCCCTGGCCGTCGCCTTTGCGCCGGAACTGGACCTGTCGATCATGAATTTCAGCCATAACAAGCTGCCCCGCGTGATGGAGGTGGTCAGCTTTCCCGATGCGGGCATGTTCATTCGCGGCATCAACGGGTTCAACGACTCGCGCCAGAAGGACGGCACAAAGCCTTACCAGATGAAACGCATGGATGCCGAAACCAAGCGCGCCTTCCGGCAGCGGTTCGGCATTGAACCCGCGAAAATAAGGGCACTTTACGGCGGCTGAACGCGGTTTATCTTGCCCCGTTCAAGACGCGGCGCTAAACGGCCGCTTCCGAACATTCGGGCCCAAGGGGGGAATCGATGATCCAGACGCCTTACTACTTGATCGACAAGGCAAAAATGCTGCCCAACATGGAAAAGATCGCCTGGCTGCGCGAGCATTCCGGCGCCAAGGCCCTGTTGGCGTTGAAATGCTTTGCCACCTGGTCGGTGTTCGATTTCATGTCGGAATACATGGATGGCACGACGTCCTCGTCCCTTTACGAGGTCAAGCTGGGACGCGAGAAATTTCCCGGTGAAACCCACGCCTATTCCGTGGCCTACGCCGATCACGAGATCGCCGAGGCGCTGACCAATTCGGACAAGATCATCTTCAACACCATCGGCCAGCTGGACCGTTTCGATACGCAAAGCGCGGACCATACCCGCGGGCTGCGGGTCAATCCCGGCGTGTCCACCTCTGGCTTTGATCTGGCCGACCCGGCGCGCCCCTTCTCGCGGTTGGGCGAAAGCGACCCCGACCGCATCGCCACCGCGCTGGACCGTATCAGCGGCATGATGTTCCACAACAACTGCGAAAACGCCGATTTCGAACGGTTCGACAACATGCTGTCGCTGATCGAACAGCGGTTCGGCCACCTCATCCGCGACATGGAATGGATCAGCCTTGGCGGCGGCATCCATTTCACCGGCGAGGGATACCCGCTGGACCGCTTGGCCGACCGGCTGAAAAGGTTCAGCGATACCAATGGCGTGCAGGTCTATCTTGAACCGGGCGAGGCCGCGATCACCAATTCCACCACGCTGGAGGTCACGGTGCTGGATACCATGTTCAACGGCAAGAACCTGGCCATCGTAGACAGCTCGATCGAGGCGCATATGCTGGACCTGCTGATCTATCGCGAAAGCGCCAAGATGCGCGAACAGGGCGATCACGAATGGATGGTGTGCGGCAAATCCTGCCTTGCGGGCGATATTTTCGGCGAATTCAAATTCCCCGCCCCCGTCCAGCCCGGCGACCGTTTGTCGATCCAGGACGCCGCCGGTTACACCATGGTCAAGAAAAACTGGTTCAACGGCGTAAAGATGCCCGCCATCGCCATTCGTGAATTGGACGGCACCACCCGTCTGGTGCGCGATTTCGGCTATGACGAGTTCGCGGCGGCCCTTTCATGACCGCGCAGATCGGCACGCCCAAGGAACCTGTCGCGAAAATGCGGCAATCCGCACTATAATTAATCTACTGCAACCGTTTCAGGGGGTCTTTAGGACTGATGAAAAAGAACGTTCTCATCATCGGCGCAGGTGGCGTCGCTCAGGTCGTGGCGCATAAATGCGCGCAAAACAACGATATTCTGGGGGATATCCATATCGCCAGCCGGACCCGATCGAAATGCGATGGCATCATCGCCTCGGTCCACGAGAAAGGCGCGATGAAACAGGATGGCGTTCTTGAAGCGCACGCCGTGGACGCGATGGACAGCGCCGCCGTGGCGGACCTGATCCGCGAAACCGGCGCGCAGATCGTCATCAACGTGGGCAGCGCCTTCGTCAACATGACCGTGCTGGACGCCTGCATTGAAACCGGCGCTGCCTATATCGACACCGCGATCCACGAAGATCCCGCGAAAATCTGCGAAACCCCGCCGTGGTATGGCAACTACGAGTGGAAAAAGCGCGATTTGTGCGCCGAAAAGGGTGTGACCGCGATCCTTGGCGCGGGGTTCGATCCGGGCGTGGTCAACGCCTTTGCCCATTTCGCCATCGACATGATGGACGAGGTCAAATCCATCGACATCGTGGACATCAACGCAGGCAGCCACGGCAAGTATTTCGCCACCAATTTCGATCCGGAGATCAACTTCCGCGAATTCACCGGCACGGTCTACTACTGGGAAGACCAGCAGTGGAAAGAAAAGAAGATGTTTGAATCGGGCCGCGACTGGGACTTGCCCGTGGTCGGCACGCAGCGCGCCTATCAGTCCGGCCATGACGAGGTGCATTCGCTTGCCACCAACTACCCGCAGGCCGATGTGCGGTTCTGGATGGGCTTTGGCGAGCATTACATCAACGTCTTCACCGTTTTGCAAAACCTTGGCCTGTTGTCCGAACAGCCCGTCAAAACCGCCGAGGGGCTGGAGGTCGTGCCGCTGAAAGTGGTCAAGGCTGTGCTGCCCGATCCGTCCAGCCTTGCGCCCGACTATACCGGCAAGACCTGCATCGGCGACCTGGTCACCGGCACCAAGGACGGCAAGCCGTTCGAGGTGTTCGTCTACAACGTCGCCGACCACAAGGAAGCCTATGACGAGGTCGGCAGCCAAGGCATTTCCTATACCGCCGGCGTGCCGCCCGTGGCCGCCGCCATGCTGGTTGCCACCGGCGAATGGGACGCGAAAACCATGAAGAACGTCGAAGAACTGGACCCCAAGCCGCTCTTCACCATCCTTGACCGGATCGGCCTGCCCACGCGGATGCGCATTGGCGGTCTGGACGGTGAAGACAAGGCTTGGAGCGCCTAAGGCGCAGGCACAGGGGCGGGCGCGCGGCCTGCCCCACCCGCCCTGTCGGCCCGGCCCCGTTCCCGGCCAAAACCGGAAAGAATGCCATGCGGATCAAAGCCCTTGCCCTCGCCCTTGCGCTTGTTCTGGCCCTGCCCGCCAGTGGCAGCTTTGCGCAGAACCGCGCCGCGGTCGAACAGCAATTCCGCAACTGGCTGGAACAGACCGTCTGGCCCCGCGCCCGCACCAAGGGGGTGTCGCGCGGCACCTACCAGGCCGCCTTTGACGGGGTGCGGCTGAATTGGGACTTGCCCGACCTGGTGCCGCCGGGCACAAAACCGAAAACGTCGAAACACCAGCGGCAGGCGGAATTCGGATCGCCCGGAAAGTATTTCAACCGCGGATCGCTGGATGGGGCCATCTCGGTCGGGCGGCAGATGGCAAAGCGTCACGCGCAGGCGCTGGCAACGACCGAGACCCGCACCGGCGTTCCGGGCCGGATCATCCTTGGCATCTGGGGGCGCGAAAGCGGTTATGGCCGCGTGAACATCCCGCATAACGCCTTTCAGGTGCTTGGAACCAAGGGCTTCATGTCCACCCGCGCACCCTATTTTACCGACGAATTGATCGCCGCGCTGCAAATCGCGCAGGCAGGGCATGCGCCGCAAAGGGCGATGAAATCCAGCTGGGCGGGCGCGCTTGGCCAACCGCAATTCATGCCCTCCAGTTTCCTGAAATACGCCGCCGACGGCAATGGCGATGGCCATGCCGACATCTGGCGGTCCGAGGCAGATACCATCGCCTCTATCGGCAATTACCTGGCGCGGCATGGCTGGCAAAAAGGGCGCGACTGGGGGTTCGAGGTGCGCGTGCCCGCCGCCGTGTCCTGCACGCTGGAAGGGCCGGACCAGGGCCGCCGCATTTCTGAATGGGAGGCAATGGGGATCACCCGCGTATCCGGCCGCCCCTTCCCCGCCCATGAACGACGCGCGCAGGGGTTCTTGCTGATGCCCGCGGGCCGCCACGGCCCCGCCTTCATCGTCACGCCCAATTTCTATGTGCTGAAAGATTACAATATGAGCGATCTTTACGCGCTGTTTGTCGGCCATGTGGGCGACCGTATCCAATACGGATCGGGAGATTTCGCGGGCCGCTGGGGCAAGGTCGGTGGGCTGATGCGGTCCGACGTGGCGGTCATGCAGCGCAGCCTTGAACGGCGGGGCCATGACGTCGGCGGCGCAGACGGGCTGGCGGGGTTCAAGACCCGCCGTTCCATCGGGCGCTGGCAAGAGGCGGCGGGCCACCCCGCCACGTGCTTCCCCGAGGCGTCGATGAAATCCCCCCTGCGCTAAACGGTCAGACCCCCAGCAGCACCCGCGCCGCGCGGGCCAGCACGATCGGGTCCAGATCGGTGCGCGCCACGGGCGGCGGCGGATCGCAGCGCCCCGTCAGCGCCGCCACCGCCGTTCGGGCCGAGCGTACCGAATATTCCACGGTAAACACGCAATCGCGCGGCATCTCGCAATATTGGCCCAGAATGGCAAAGTTGCGCGCACCATGTGGACGCACATCGGGCCGGTCGCCGGGTTTGCGCGGCATGAACTGACTGGTGATAAAGGGCATTCGGCAGGGGATGACCGATGCCCCGTCAAACCATTTCACCTGCTCGGGCGTCAGGTGCAACTGGCCGCACAGCTCTGTAACGATCTCGTTCCCAGTGGCCTGCCACATGGGTTTCTTGACGAAATCGCCAAGCAGGTCGCCGCGCAGCCCATAGCCCCAGACCACGTATTTGCCATGTTTCTGGCCGCGGAAATGCGGCTGGTGGAACAGCACGATGGACAGGGTCCAGCCCGATCCGGCAAAGGTGACAAGCCCACCGGTGCCAGTGCGGTTGCCGGTAAAATCCTCCATGAATTCAAAGAAGTCCGGCCCTTCCATGGTCAGCGTGAAAGAATGCCACGCGGTTTTGTCGGTGTCGGTGCAAAAGGCCTCGGGATGGCCGAACCCTTCGTGTTTCGCGGCCAGCTTGCGCCACAGCGCCCGTGCGCCGCCCATGTGGTCATCAAGGCTGGGCGCTGTGTCGTTCGTCCCCAGGACCGAGGCATCCGTCATCGACCCAAGCGTCAGATAAATGCGATCCCGCGCGCCGATCTGCACGGCAGAGCCATCATCGAAAGCCAGCGCGGTGATGGCGCGATCCTGCCGCGTGCCTTCGATCGTGACATCCACCACCTGCGCGTCCAGCCGGACCTGAACGCCCCGGTCGCGCAGCCATGTCACGATGGGCGCGATCAGGCTGTCATACTGGTTATAGCGCGTGCGCAAGATACCCGCGATGCGGGTAAAGCCGGGGAACAGGTGGATGAACCGCCGCAGGTAGCGCCGCATTTCGGCCAGCGAATGCCATGGCTGGAACGAGAACATGGTGGACCACATCAGCCAGAAATTGCTGTCAAAGAACGAGGGCTTGAACCAGCTTTCGATGCTTTGATCGCCATGGCTGCGTTCGGAATGCACGATCAACCGGTTGATATCGACGATGTCATGGGCGCTTGGCGTCAGGTCATACCGGCCCTCGGCAGGGGCGCCATCGCGCACGAGGCGGCAATTGGACGATCCCCGCACTATCTTGTTGAAAGCCATGATATCGCCCTTCACCGACAGGTCGGGATCGTCCGCCGAGGGGATGCTGTCCAGCAGATCAAAAGTTCAGGCGAAATGCTCTTCGAACATGCGTCCGCTGCGGGTCAGGTATCCGGCCTCGGCCTCGCCCGATCCGTCCAGCGACCCGCCGGCCTGCCCCAGCTGTTCGTAGATCGTGATATGCTTGCCCTGAACCCCCGCATCGCGGATCAGGAACACCGCAGCGACCAAGCCGGCAATGCCGCCGCCGACGATGTGATGCAGCACCTGTGTTTCGTCCGCTGACATGGCTTGCTCTCGCTTGCCCTCCGGTTTTGTGATGTCACCAGATGCTACCATGGGGCGGGTCGCGCCGTTTTGACCACGATCAATACCGGTCCGGCAGGTGGCGTTACAGGCGTAGCCCCGCCTATTCCACCGGCCGCACGTCAACCGATTGCGTGTTCACCTGCCCGCCAGAGGCGCGCAGATGGCCGATCACCGGGCTGACATCGGCATAGTCGCGCCCATATCCCGCCACGATATGATCCGCCGAGGCCAGCGTCGCATTGGTCGGGTCATATTCGATCCAGCCTTGCGCCGCGCCGCACCACGCCCGCACCCAAGCGTGCATCGCATCGGCCCCGTCCAGGCGCGGCGCGCCCTTGGGTGGCAGGGTGCGCAGATAGCCGCTGACATAGCCCGCCGGAATGCCAAGCGCGCGCAGGCCAAGGATCATGATATGGGTGAAATCCTGACAGACCCCACCGCGCAGGCGGAAAGCGTCCAGCGGGTCGGTTTCCACGGTGGTCGCCTGCGCGTCGAACGTCATTTCCGCGTGCAGCGCCTCGCCCAGCCGGATCACCTGCTGCGCGACCGACCCCTTGGGATCAACCGCCGCGCGTGCGAATGCCTCTATCTCGGAGCTGTCGCGCAGGCGCGGCGAGGGGCCGATGAAGTGCATCGGTGACGCCGGACCCAGATCGCTGCACTGGGCCAGTTCCCGCGCCAGCGCCATCCCGCTGGAAGAGACATCCAGAAAGGCCGGCGGCACGGCCACTTCGACCCGGCAGGTCAGGCCGATCACCATGGCCGAATGGGCTCCGAAATGCGCGACCGAGGTAAAGCGATTGCCAAAAAAATCGGCCATCTCGAACTGTTCGTCAGGGCGCGGGGTGACCTCTAACCGGTGGGCGGTCAGACGTTGCGCGCCCGCGTCGCCGCGCGGCGTCACGCGGATCAGGTGGCGGCTTGGCCCGGCGGGTTGTTGATAACGATGCGCGATTTTCAGATCGATGTCATAGATCATGGGTCACACCAGGTGCGCTGCGGACAACAGGTCGGACAGGTCCCAAACCTCGGCCCGCATCACCTCGAATTCGGCCGGATCGAACCCGTCGGCATGGCTGACGGCAAGCCGGGTTTCCAGTTCCAGCGCCTTGCGGGCCAGATCGCTCAGCACATGGGTGCCCTCGTTACCGGGCAATTCGGCGATATGGGTGCGCGCGCGGCTAAGGTGATAGCGAAGGGCACGCGGGTTGCGGTCATCCAGCCCCAGAATATCAATGACCGAGGCCGCGCTGGCCGAGATCGAGAACCGCCCACGATGCGAGATCACGCTGTCGCCCAGTTCCAGCGCCAGGTCCAGCGCCCCGTAGGGCGCACCCTCGCGCGACAGCGCGGATAGCACCGCACACATATTCGCGGCCCGTTCGATGGAAATGCCAAGCGACAGGAACCGCCACCCCAGCGAGCGATACATATTTTCATGCATCAGTCCGGCAAAACCGCTGACCTGGCGCAGGATCGCGCTGATCACCGCGGGTTTCTCGTCATCGGGCACGGATCGGCCCTGCATCTGGCGGCAGCTGCGGGTCAGATCCTTCAGCGCCACCATCCCGTCGGGCGAAAACCGGTCGCCCACCTTGCCCGCCGATTGCAGCGCGCCCTCCAGCGGCTGTTCAAACAGGGTGGCCATGGTCGCGGCCTCGGGTTTTGCCCCTGCCATCAAGTGCTTGCGCAGATATGCCAGCAAGGGGCTGTCATGGTTGACCCCGTCACGCACCCGCGCGTAATAGGCGCGGAACAGGCGCATGTTCAGATCGGCCCGTTCGATGTAGCGGCCCATCCAGTAAAGGTTGTCCGCCGCACGGCTGGGCAGAACATCGGACAGCGGGTCGGATGCGGCGTGATCGGCAAGCAGACTGGCGCGTTCAACCGGCGTGTCACTGCGGACCCAGACATCGGCCACGCGCCCGCCACGCTGCATGGCGATGGCGGCGGCGTCGCCGCCCGCGCTGACCCGCGCGTAGCCGCCGGGCATGACCTGCCATCCGTCCCGCGTGCGGCCAAGGAATACGCGCAGGCACATGGGGCGCGGAACCAGCGCGCCGTTTTCCCACACCGGCGACGTGGACAGCGTCACGGTTTCCTGCCCCACCAATTCGCGCCCCCGCGTGGCCAGCAATTGCGAAATAGCGGTGTCTTTTTGATCCTCGAAGGCGGTGGGTATCATTACCCCGCCCCCGTCCGACATCAGCGGCACGGTGGAAAAGGTCGACCCGACCATCATCTTGGCGCGGTTGGCGATCACATGGGCCTGTTCGGCGGGCTGGCCACACCACCATGTTGCGATATTGGGCAGGGTCAGTTCCTCGCCGCGAAGGGCCTGCGCGATCTTGGGCAGGAATGCCATCAGCGCGCGGGTTTCCAGCACCCCTGCCCCCAGCGCATTGACCACATTCAAGGTGCCGCCGCGCACGGCCTCCAGCATCCCCGGCGTACCCAGTTGTGAGGCCCCGTCCAGTTCCAGCGGATCGCAGCGCGTGCTGTTCAGCCGCCGCCACAGCAGCGACAGCGGTCTCGGCCCTGCCACGGTGCGCACCATCGCGGCCCCGTTCTGGATTATCAGGCCTTCGCCTTCGACCAGCAGCAGGCCAAGATAGCGGGCCAAGTAGGCATGCTCGAAATACCCCTCGTTCATCGCGCCGGGGGACAAAACCGCGATCTGCCCGCCATTCGGCCCGCGCATATCCTTCAATGATTGCTGGAAATCCTGATAAAACCCGGCCAGCCGGTGGATATTGGCCTGCGCGAAATAGCGCGGGAAAACGCGGCTCATCGCGACGCGGTTTTCAATTGCGAAACCGGCACCGGCGGGGGTTTCGATCAGGTCGCTGATCACCCACCAACGCCCATCCGGCCCGCGCCCGATGTCGAAGGCAAGGAAATTCAGGTAGTTGCCGCTTGCCGGCCTGACCCCCATCAGCGGGCGCAGCCACGCGGGGTTCTGCGTCAGCAAGCTGGCTGGCAGATGCCCCGAGGCCACCAGCCGGTTTTCGCCGTAGATATCGCGCACCACGTCCTCCAGCAGATCGGCGCGCTGGATCAGCCCTGCTGAAATCTTGCTCCAGTCCGCATCGTCCAGAAGGACGGGCATGTGGCTCAGCGGCCAGTCGCGTTCGGACGAAACGCTTTCGTCATATTGCCGGAACAGAACGCCCGCATTGCGCAGGTATTCATCGCCCCGCGCGAACCGGCGGGTCAACTGCTCGGCATCAAACCCCGCCAGATGGTTGATGAAATCGGCCCAGACCGGGCGGATGCTGCCATCGGGGTGCAGCAATTCATCCCGCCCACCAACGCGGCTGCGATAGGTTGCAAGAAACCCGTCAAGGTCTATGGGCGCGGCGCGATCTTCCATTGGACCATGTTAAAGACCCGATCTGCGCCGCAAATCAAGCGTCATCGGGAATTCGGGATGCGGCAATTCGGGCGCGGGTTCATAGGCATCCGTGCTGTGGCCGTGGGCCTCGAACCGCGACAGACGGCGGGCTTCGGCCTCGTTTCCGTTCACGGGGAAGGTATCGAAGCTGCGCCCGCCGGGGTGGGCAACGTGGTAGCGGCACCCGCCCAGGGCGCGCCCTGTCCAAGTGTCGTATATGTCGAAGGTCAGCGGCGCATCGACCTTCAGCACCGGGTGCAGCGATATCGGCGGCTGCCACGCCTTGTAGCGCACCGCCCCCACCCGTTCGCCGGACCCGCGCGTGCGCGTCAGCGGCACCATGCGGCGGTTGGCCGTAACGCGGTAGCGATCGGGGTTGGGGCCGGTCAGCCGCACCTGCAACCATTCCACGGAACTGTCGGTATAGCGCACCGTACCGCCGATCGCACCGGTTTCACCCATGACGTGCCACGGCTCCAACGCCTGGCGCAGTTCCAGCGTCATGCCCTCGTATGTGACCTCTCCGCAGAAAGGAAAGCGGAATTCGGCCTGCGCCTTGAACCAGTTCGGATCCAGCGGCAGGTCGTGCTGGGACAGATCGTCCAGCACATCCAGAAAATCTTCCCATATGAAGGCGGGAAGCATGAAACGGTCGTGCAGCGCCGTGCCCCATCGGGTCAGTTGCCCCGAAACGGGCGCTTCCCAGCAGCGCAGGATGATGGCGCGCAATAGCACCTGTTGCGCAAGGCTCATCCGCGGGTTGGGGGGCATTTCAAAGCCGCGAAATTCGACAAGGCCCAGCCGGCCGGTCGGCCCGTCGGGGGAAAACAGCTTGTCGATGCAGATTTCCGCGCGGTGGGTGTTTCCAGTGACATCGATCAGCGAATTGCGCAGCAGGCGGTCGGTCAGCCATGGCGGCGGCACCTCGCCCTGTTCGGGGGGCCAGATCTGGTCCAGCGCGATTTCCAATTCATAAAGGCTGTCGTGGCGCGCCTCGTCAATGCGCGGGGCTTGGCTGGTCGGGCCAACGAACAGGCCCGAGAACAGGTAGGACAGGCTGGGATGGCGCTGCCAGAACAGGATCAGGCTTTTCAGCAGGTCGGGCCGGCGCAGGAAGGGGCTGTCCAGCGGGGTGGCCCCGCCAACGACCACGTGATTGCCGCCACCGGTGCCGGTGTGGCACCCGTCGATCATGAATTTATCCGCGCCAAGGCGGCACTGGCGGGCCTGTTCGTAAACGGTTTCGGTGGTGTTCACGCAGTCACGCCAGCTGGCGGCGGGGTGGATGTTCACCTTGATCACACCGGGGTCGGGGGCGACGCGGATCACCTCGATCCGCGGATCGGATGGCGGCGCGTAGCCTTCAATCAGCACGCGGCAGCGGGTGGATTTGGCGGCCCGCTCGGTGGCGGCGATCAGCTCCGGACAATCCTCCAGCGTCTCGACCGGGGGCAGGAAGACGCAAAGCCGACCATCGCGCAGCTCGACCGAGATGGCGGTGCGAACGCGCCCCGCAAGATCGCCCATGGCCTTGTCGGCCAGTGTCTGTTCGACACGGTCCTGCCCGGCGGGGGCGGATGTGCGGCTGGTGATGGCCTGCTGCGGTTCAGGCGGGGGGGCTGTCGGGCAGCGGTTCGCGCGGGATGGTCGGGTCTTGCGGGTTGATGAACGGGTAATCGCTTTGCGGGATATGCGGCAGCGTGCCCAGCGGAAGGCGATAGCCCACGGGGCTGTCACCCGCGACCAGAAACACCTTGCCGCGTCGCAGGTTCCAGACCTCGGACATCCAGCGGCTTTCGGCGCGTGCCTGCCAGCGCTGCACCGGCAGGACATATCCCGCCGGCGTGGTCAGCCCGCGTTCGAACACGCGGGCGATGCGGGCGCGTTCCTCGGGGTCTTTCAGCCTGGAGTTTTCAGGCGTCACGTTTTTGGGCAGGTTTCCTTCGCGGATGATCCATTCGGCGGGGCCTTCGAAGGCGGGCAGCACGTTTTCGGACGGCACCGAAAGCGTGGCCGCGATGGCAGAGAGCAGCGCCTGCGCGTCTTCGGGGCCGACATCCTCGTTCGTGTCCTCATGCGCGAACAGGTCGGGATTGTGCCAGATCGGCTTGCCGTCCTTGCGCCAGTATAGCGAGAAGGTCCAGCGCGGCAGGGTCTCCCCTAGATACCACTTGCCCTGCCCGTAATGCAGCAGCCCGCCCTTGGCGAAACTTTGGTCCAGCCGGCGGATCAGCTTGTCGGCCAGTGCGCGTTTGGCGGGGCCGACGGCATCGGTGTTCCATTCTTCGCTTTCGAAATCGTCGATCGAGACAAACGTGGGCTCGCCGCCCATGGTCAGGCGCACATCGCCCGCCGTCAGCCGGGTGTCGATCTTGTCGCCCAGCGCGTTCAGCCGGTCCCAGTCGGCATCGGAAAACGGTTTGGTGATGCGCGGGTGTTCGGCGGTGCGGCGCACCTGCATGTCAAAGGCGAATTCCACATCGGCCGCCGAGGCAACGCCGGAAATCGGCGCGGCATTGCTGTAATGCGGGGTTGCGGCCAGCGGGATATGGCTTTCCCCTGCAAACAGCCCCGATGTCGGGTCAGACCGACCCAGCCCGCGCCGGGCAGGTATACCTCGACCCAGGCGTGCAGGTCGGTGAAATCCACATCGGTCCCCGAAGGGCCGTCCAGCGCCTTGAGGTCCGGTTTCAACTGAATCAGGTAGCCCGACACGAACCGCGCGGCCAGACCAAGGTTGCGCAGGATCTGCACCAAAAGCCACGCGCTGTCACGGCACGACCCCGCAGCGCGGCCAAGCGTTTCCTCGGCGGTTTGCACACCCGGCTCCATTCGGATTTCATAACTGATGTCGGCGGACAGGCGGCTGTTCAGCGCCACCAGAAAATCCACCGTGACCATCGGATCGCGCGGGATCGAGGCAAGGTAATTTGTCAGCAGCGGACCAACCGGATCGGCACGCAGATAGATGGTTAGGTCATCCGCAATCTCGGGCCCATATTCGAAGGGGAATTTCTTGGCCGTATCCTCGACGAAGAAATCGAACGGGTTGTAGACGGACATATCCGCGACCAGGTCCACCTCGATCTTGAATTCGCGGACGGGTTCGGGAAACACGAAGCGCGCCAGCCAGTTGCCATAGGGGTCTTGCTGGTGGTTCACGAAATGCCCCGCCGGCGACACCTTGAGCGAATGCGAAATCACTCTTGTGCGTGAATGCGGCGCGGGGCGCAGGCGGATCACCTGCGGGCCGAGCGTGACCGGGCGATCGTATTTGTAATGGGTAAGGTGATAGACGCTTGCGGTGATCGATATTGGGGTCTCCTGACCGGTCCATGTTGGCCGCCCGCCAGCAAAGCACAATGATATTCGCCGCCTCCTGCCCGTAATTCGGGCATATCGCCAAAAAAAACAGGCCCGGCGCAAACAGCGTCGGGCCTGCCATGTTTTTCGTAGCCGCGCCGCGGATAAGCGGCGCGGGTCTGTGCCGATCAGAGCAGGAAGTCGGTGACAACCATATCGACAAGACCGGTCAATTCGATCTCGAAGTCGGCCATGCCGTCGCCGTCACGATCCGCCATGACGATGGTGTTGCCGTCGATCTGCTCGTAGCGCAGCTCGCCCGCAGTGTTCGAGAAGGCCGCGTCAGCGATGAAGTTGAAGTCCTGCACCAAGCCAACAGTCACATCCGCATCGATCCGGCTGATCTCGATCCGGTCCTCACCCGAGGTGAAGTCAGTGATGATGTCACGGTTGCCCGCGCCCACACCCGTATCGGTCGCACCGAAGTAGATGAAGCGGTCCATCTGACCCGCGACAGAACCGCCGGTCATCACGTCGGCGCCGTTGTTGCCATAGATCGCATCGACACCGCGACCACCGTTCAGAACGTCATTGCCCATCCGGCCAAAGACCCGGTCAGAGCTGTTCCCACCGTTGAAGTTGTTGTCCTCATTGTCGCCCAGCAAACGGTCGGTGTAGCGGCTACCCTCGATCATTTCGATCGAGTCATAGGTGTCACCCGCTGCATCGCCGGTCCAGGTCAGGGCACCTGCAAGGTCGATCTGAACGCCTGCGGATGCGCTGTCATAGCTGGCCGTATCGGTGCCAAGGCCACCCATCAGGATGTCGGCACCTGCACCGCCATCCAGAACGTCGTTGCCAACGCCACCTTCAAGCTGGTCGTCGCCTTCGCCGCCATACAGCGTATCGTTGCCGTCGGTGCCAAGGATGGTGTCGTTGCCTTCCAGGCCGTAGATCACGTTGTCCAGTTCGTCACCGAACAGGAAGTCGTCACCGCTGGTGCCGATGGTGTTGTCCGCGACGGTGCGGTTGGTGAACAAGAAGTCCTCGCTCGCCAGCTCTTCGGTCACACCTTCCAGCGTGGCCAGCTCGTTGCCGCGCAGCGACAGCACAAGGTTGCCTGCATCCACGACCTGTTCGATCATGTAATCCCAGTTGAATTCGTTCAGGCCCATGTCGAACAGACCGATCACGTCTTCACCTGCCACGAAATCGCTGATCGTGCTGGCAGCAATATCAACCCAGTTATCAGTGATGCCATAGGCCATGACAAAGAAGTCGCTGTCCGCCCCGCCGGTAAAGGCGTTACCGCCCTGTCCTGCAAGATAGTCATCCGCCACACCGCCGGTCACGGCCTCGCCGACACCTGCGATGTTGATTTCCTCGTAATCCATCAGCAATTCGGTGCTGTAGAGGGTCGCCGGCTTGATGTCGCCCTTGACGTAGAAGGCCACATCGAAGTTTTCGGTCATGTTCACACCGTTGACCGAAACACCGCCCGTGTCGTTCTGGAAACCGGCACTGATCGACAGCGGCGAAATCGGGTTTTCCCAATCCAGCAGGTTCAGAACGGTGGTGGTATCCTCGCCCACTTCATAGCGCACTTCGGAACTGGTGGTGGGCGGCTCGTTCGCGGGATCGGCCGGGATCACCACACTGGGCAGGTCTTGCCCGTATTTGTCAGTCTGCAAACGCCAGCGCGGACCGGACACATATTCGCCGTTCTCGTCCAGATCGGCCATGAAGGGCTCACGGTCCATCGTGGTGTACCAAGCATTGGTAAAGCCCAGTTCCAAATCCTCGGACATGGCACCGATCTGGTCCAGAAGCGAACCCTCGGCAGCTTCGGCCAGTGCCGGATCGCGCAGCACGGTGCCCGCCGGATAGAAGGTGCCGTCACCAGCATAGGCATCGTTAACCGACAGCCAGCGGCCATCCTCGTCCACCGTGTATTCCGGCAGCTGACCGATCGCGGATTCGTTTTCGAAATCCTCGGGGCGGATCTGGTCGTTGGGGTTGTTGGTGATGGTGTGGTTGGTCACCAGTTCCGCCTGCGTCACGCGATACAGCGGGATCAGGCCGGTTTCGGTGTCTTCCTCGCTCCATTCCGTGGGCAGGGGCAGTTCCACCTCGATCCGCACGTCATTGGGGCGCTTCACCATGTTGCCCCAGCGATACAGCAGCTTGCCGTCGTCTTTTACGGTCACCGAATAGTCGGTGCTGACAGCAATGGATTCGGCAATCGTGCTTTCGTTGGGCGCCAGAACATCCTTGATGTCCACCACGCCGTCACCGTTCAGATCGCCGATGGTGGGCAGAACGTCGGCCACGTACTGGCCATCCCATTCGCCACCGATCAGCATCAGGTTGTCATCCAGCTGGTAAATCGCATCGGGGTCTTCGGGGAACGCCTGGTCGGACAGAACCTGCTGCATTACGCCATAATGTTCGGTCGATGCCTTGACCGAGTTGCCGCCAAGGCCGGCGGACCATGTGCCCAGCAGCGCGGGCGTCTGGAAGGTGTCGGTCCGCGCATTGGAAACAACCAAACCTATATGCTCGCCGCCCTCGCCGCTCAGATCACCAACCCACCCTTCCAAGTATTCGGGGTTGTCGTAAAAATCTTTCTCTTCCGCGCCGAAGAAGTCGGTCACAAGGAAGCCGAATTCGCTGTTGACGGGATACAGGTCAACGCCGTCGCGGGTCGTTTCCGGAGTTGCGGTAAAATCGACCACGGCAAGCTCGCCAGGCAGCACATCGCCTTGGGTCAGACCATCGAAGGTGCCTGTGATGTCATCCGTGCTGAAAACATGCGAGACTTGGTAAACAGGGTCTGCATTGAGTGGAGCGTCGGCTGGGTTGATCTCTGTTGTGACGGCCATGTGGCACCTCCTAAGTTTCTGTATTTAAATATTATCTCCCAAAAACTCCATGCGTGAGAGACACGAAGAGGGGGAGTAAACGCGGCATACAACTTTGCCACATCGTTAACGATACCGATTAAATATCATCGATTCGGATGTAAGCGCGTTGACCTAAGTCAAGAAAACCCCGCGTGATTTGATTAATGGGTGCGGCAGGAAAACGGCCTTGATTTCAGCCCGGCCCAAGGCGAAAAACACCGCCCCGCCTTTCATCGCGCCGATGGCCAAACCGTTTGCGGCCCAGCCCTTCACAGGCATCGCAACAGTTTGCCAGACAGGTCCATCGCCGCGATTGTTGCAGAAGTGGTCGGTTCTTTCGTGACCCGCGCGGGATTCGCGCCTTAAAACCAGCCAAGCGGCGCGCAGCGCCGCATCGCGGTGTCCACCATTGTGGTGCGACGCAATGAAAGTTTCGAAGACATGAAAAGATTTGGCCTTGATGGGACCGACATCCGCATCCTCAGCGCGGTTCAAAAACACGGACAACTGAGCAAGACCAAGCTGGCCGAACGGGTCAATCTTTCACCGACGCCCTGTTGGGCCCGACTGGACAGGTTGAAGGCCGCAGGGTTCATCCGCGGGTATCGCGCCGAAATCGCGCTGGATCAGGTCGGTGATTTCACAAAAGTCGTCGTGACCCCCGCGCTGACCCATCAACGCAAACCGGATTTCGACCGGTTCGAGGCCTTCATCATGGGCTTGGACGAAATCACCTGCGGTATCGCCACGGGTGGCGGCATGGATTATGTGATGGAAACCGTCACCCCCAACTTGGCCGCATTCCAAAGCCTGATGGACACGCTGCTGGCGGCCGAGTTGGGGATCGAACGCTACGTGACATATATCGCGACTCGGCGCGTCAAATCGGGTCAGCCCAACCTTGCGAAACTGGCGGCCAGGCAGGCAAAATGACCCGCTGCGTCCGAACGGTCCGCCTTGCGCCAGAAAAACGGTCTGTTCAGTCTGACAAACCCATGTTTTTTGTTCCGATTTCATGCCGGGACTGCGCCTAAATAAGCGCCAGTTACAGAACTCCTCGGCCGGGTTGGCCGCTGGTTGACAAGGGCGAAAAACATGATGCAATCAGACGACTTCGGGTTCGGCACCCAGATCCGCAAATCCCCCTTTTCCGACGCCACCTCCCGCTGGGGCGCGCAGGGGTTTTCCGTTTATAATCATATGTATATTCCGCGCGACTTCGGCGACCCCGAACAGAACTTCTGGAACCTTGTGCACGACGCGATCCTGTGTAACGTGGCGGTCGAACGCCAGGTCGAAATCACCGGGCCGGATGCCGCGAAATTCACCCAGATGCTGACCCCGCGCGACCTGTCCAAGATGGCCGTCGGACAGTGTAAATACGTTCTGATCACCAATGCCGATGGCGGCATCCTGAACGATCCGATCCTGCTGCGTCTGGCGGAAAATCATTTCTGGATTTCACTGGCCGACAGCGATGTTTTGCTGTGGGCGCAGGGCGTCGCGGTCAACTTGGGGCTGGATGTCACGATCCGGGAACCGGACGTGTCTCCGCTGCAATTGCAGGGCCCCAAATCGGGCGAGATCATGCAGGCGCTGTTTGGCGAAAGCATCATGGACCTGCGCTATTACAGGCTGCGCGAGGTCGAACTTGACGGCATTCCGCTCATCGTGTCCCGCACCGGCTGGTCCAGCGAACTGGGGTACGAGCTGTACCTGCGCGACAGCACGCATGGCGATGCGCTGTGGGAACGGATCATGGCCGCGGGCATGCCCTTTGGCCTGAAGCCGGGGCACACGTCCTCCATTCGCCGGATCAAGGGCGGGATGCTATCCTATCATGCCGATGCGGACATCAACACAAACCCTTACGAGCTTGGGTTTGACCGGCTCGTGAACCTTGACATGGAGGCCGATTTCATCGGCAAGGCCGCCCTGCGCCGCATCCACGAACAAGGTGTCAGCCGCACCTAGGTCGGGCTGATCATCGATTGCGCCCCGCTGAAAGCGGTCGAACACCATGTTCTGGACCAGAAACAAGGATGGCGCGGCCATCGGCAAGGTCACGTCGGCCATCTATTCGCCCAGGCTGGAACAGAACATCGCCCTGGCCATGGTACAGGCGGATCACGCCCATATCGGCTCCGAGGTCGAGGTCGTGACCAATTCCGGCCCGACCCGCGCCACCCTGGTCGAACGTCCGTTCTACGACCCCAAGAAAAAGATCGCCGCCGCCTGAGCGCACCAACGAAAAAAGGCAGCGCCGCCCCCTGGTCGGGGCGGCCTGCCGTGCAATATTTCACAGCCTGCAAAGAAAGACCCGGCCCGATGCAACACAACGATATCCTGCTGCGCGATCTGGATGATGACGACATCTTGCGCCTGCCCCTGAACGACGCCGCCCGGCGCAATGCCCTGTCCGAAGCGATGCTGACAGAGCTGGGCAAAGCCTTTGCCGATGCGGGGACAAACCCATCCGTGCGGGAGATCATTCTGGCCGCGAACGGGCCGGCCTTTTGCGCGGGCCGGGCCGAATGGCGGCAAAGCCTATTTCGCCAAGGTTCTGGGCCAGTGTTCCGGCGTCATGCAAGCGATCGTGAATTACCCGAAACCCGTCATCGCCGAGGTCACTGGCATCGCAACCGCCGCAGGTTGCCAACTGGTGGCCAGTTGCGATCTGGCGATTGCGGCGCAGACCGCGCAGTTCAGCACGCCGGGGGTTCATATCGGTCTGTTCTGCTCGACCCCGATGGTGGCCCTTTCGCGCAACGTGTCGGGCAAACATGCGATGGAAATGCTGCTGGCGGGCGACATGACTTTTGCGGATCGTGCTGCTGAAATCGGGCTGGTGAACCGGTCCGTCCCTGCCGAGGCATTGCAAGGCGCGACCATGGAAATGGCCCGCAAGATAGCGTCCAAATCCAGCATGACGCTGGCGAGACGGGCAAACGCGCGTATTATGCGCAACGTGAAATGCCCCTTGCGCAGGCCTATGCTTACGCCTCTGGTGTGATGGTCGAAAACATGCTTGCCCGCGATGCCAAGGAAGGGACCAGGGCCTTCATCGAAAAACGCGCGCCCCAATGGCAGGATGCCTGAACCGATGCACATGAGCCCCTATAACACCGGGCTGGACCGCAACCCCGCGAATTACCAGCCGCTGACCCCGCTGACTTTCCTGGAACGCGCCGCCAGCGTATTTCCCGACCACACGGCAATCGTTCACGGCGCGCTCAGGCGCAGCTACGCCGCGTTCTACGACCGGTCGCGTCGGCTGGCCTCGGCGTTGGCCGGCAGCGGCATCGGGCGCGGCGATACGGTTTCGACCCTGCTGGCGAACACCCCCGCCATGCTGGAATGCCACTATGGCGTGCCGATGTGCGGCGGGTTCTGCATTCGATCAACACCCGGCTGGATGCGGCCATCATCGCGTTCCAGCTGGACCACGCCATGTCGAAGATCGTGATCGTCGATCGGGAGTTCATGCCCCTGATGCAAGAGGCCTTGGCCCTTGCCAGTGTGCCCCCCTTTTGATCCAGTATGACGATCCCGAATTCACCGCCCCCACGCCCCCCCCGTCGAGGCCACCGATTACGAGGCATTCCTGGCCGAAGGCGATCCGGGTTTCGCATGGCTGATGCCCGAGGACGAGTGGGACGCGATTTCGATCAACTACACCTCTGGCACGACGGGCGACCCCAAGGGCGTGGTGGCGCATCACCGTGGCGCTTACCTGCTGGCGCAGGGCAACACGCTGACCTCTTCCATGCAGAAACACGCGGTCTACCTGTGGACCTTGCCGATGTTCCATTGCAACGGCTGGTGTTTCCCCTGGACGATGTCCGCGATCATCGGCACCCATGTCTGCCTGCGCCAAGTGCGGGCCGAACCGATCTGGAATGCCCTTGCGGACGAAGGCGTGACCCATCTGTGCGGCGCGCCCATCGTGATGTCGTTGATGATCTCGGCGCCGGATGCGGTCAAACGCAATCTGGACCGCAACGTGCAATTCTTTACCGCCGCCGCCCCGCCGCCCGAAAAGCTGTTGGCGGATATGAAAACCGCGGGGTTCGACGTGCCCCACCTATACGGGCTGACTGAAACCTATGGCCCCGCCGTCGTGAATGACTGGCATGACAGCTGGTCCGACCTGCCCGCGGCCCGGCAGGCGACGCTGAAATTCCGGCAGGGCGTGCGCTATCTGCCGCTGGAACAGTTGGATGTCATGGACCCCGAAACCATGACCCCGGTGCCGCGCGACTGCACGACCATGGGCAAGGTGATGTTTCGCGGCAACGTCGTGATGAAGGGCTATTTCCGCAACCTCAAGGCAACGCAAGAGGCATTTGCCGGGGGCTGGTTCCATTCCGGCGATCTGGGTGTCATGCATCCCGATGGCTATATCCAGCTGAAAGACAGGTCGAAGGACGTCATCATTTCAGGCGGGGAAAACATATCTTCGATCGAGGTCGAGGAAGCCCTTTACCGGCATCCGGCCGTCGCCGTGGCCGCCATCGTTGCCATGCCGCATGAAAAATGGGGCGAAACGCCCTGTGCCTTTATCGAACTGGCCGAGGACCAGCAGGCGGATGCGGCCATGCTTCAAACATGGTGCCGCGATCATCTTGCGCCCTACAAGGTGCCGGGCAGGTTTGTTTTCACGGCCATTCCGCGCACATCCACCGGCAAGATCCAGAAGTTCGTGCTGCGTGAGCAAGCGCAAGACATCGCGCGCGGCGTCGCTGCGGCATTGCGGACCGACGCATGATACCGCTGACCGGCCGCAATGGCCGGTCAGATATGCCAGCCGGTCAGAACCGAGGCCGGGTAGCGACATGATTGCGCAAATTTTGCGCAGCGAAGCCAAGCGGATTGATAACTGGCAAAAAAGGCCTGCCCGCCAAGGCCGCGGCCCCAAGCCCCCCTTCAAACGCTTTGCGCCAAGCTATCAAGGCCGATCGTGGCCACGGGGTTCAGGCATGTCCGAAGCGCCCCGAACATGCCGGATCCGTGCAGGTCGTAATTCTTCGATGCCGGGTCGTTCACGGCTCTGACCGGATTTGATCCTCGGGGCAGTTTGCCCGTGAAAGGCGGCCTTCGGGCAAACCGGGGCCTCTCGTTCTCACCCTAACAATGATCCGGTCCGTTTGGCGGACCCGCGTTATTTCATGGAGTTACAGCATATGCTGCGCGAATCCGAGGTTCTGGCACTGCTCATGCGCCGCAAGGCGAACCATTCTCTGGCCCAAGCGCTTTATACCGACCCCGGGGTGTTCGACGTGGACATGAACCAGATCTGGTATAAAAGCTGGCTGTTCGCCATTCCCGCCTGCGAGATCCCGAAATCCAGCGATTATGTCGTCTACGAGGTCGGCGCCTACTCGGTCATCCTGGTGCGCGGCAACGATGGTGAAATCCGCGCCTTCCACAACTCCTGCCGGCACCGCGGTTCGGTTCTGTGCAAATCAAAAAATGGCCGCAACCCCAAGATCGTGTGCCCCTACCACCAGTGGACCTACGAACTGGACGGCGGCCTGATCTGGGCGCGCGAAATGGGCCCCGATTTCGACGCCAAGGCGAACGGGCTGAAAGTGGTTCACTGCCGCACCTTTTCCGGCCTTGTCTACATCTGCCTGGCCGACGAGGCCCCCGAATTCGAAGATTTCGCCGCCGAGGCGCAGCGTTACCTGGCACGGCATGATCTGGAAAACTCCAAGGTCGCATTCGAAAGCACCATCGTCGAGAACGGCAACTGGAAACTGGTCTGGGACAACAACCGCGAATGCTGTCACTGCGCGGGCAACCATCCGTCGCTGTGCCTGACCTTCCCCGAGGATCCCAGCTATATCGGAAATTCGGGCGATGACTCCCTTGCCTCTGTGCTGGATCAGCACGTCGCGCGCTGCGAAGCGGTTGGCGCGCCCTCGGCCTATCACATGAGCGAGCAGGGCCACTGGCGCTTTGTCCGCACGCCGCTGGTCGGCACCTCGGAAAGCTATACGCTGGATGGTAAGGCTGCGGTCACCAAGCCGAACTCCTCCATCCCGTTCAAGGATGCCGGATCACTGCTGAAGATGCTGTATCCGGCCAGCTGGAACCACTTCCTGTCGGATCATTCCATCGTTTTCCGCATCACCCCGATCAGCCCCACCGAAACCGAGGTTTCGACCAAGTGGCTGGTCCACAAGGATGCCGAGGAAGGCGTGGATTACGATCTGAAACGCTTGACCGAGGTGTGGATCGCAACCAATGCCGAGGACAAGGAAGTGGTTGAAAACAACCAGCGCGGCATCATGTCCCCCGCCTATGAACCCGGCCCGCTGTCGGAAAAACACGAAGGCGGCGTGATCCAGTTCGGCGACTGGTATGCGCGCACGCTGACGCAGGCAATCACCGGCCAACGTCTGGTGGCGGCGGAATGACCGTGCAACCGTTCACCCCGCTCAACGCTGATCAGGACGGGCATATCTGGGACGATTCCGAACAGTTGCTGTGCTGCGCGGTCGTGCCCGAAGCCCCAAATGTCGCCACCTTCAGCTTTGTTGCGCCCAGCGGCGCGATGTTCCGCTACGAACCGGGGCAGTTTCTGACGCTGGAATTGCCGGTGCCGGGCGGCACGCTGTGGCGCACCTACACGATCTCCTCCTCGCCGTCACGGCCGCTGAATATTTCGGTGACGGTCAAGGCGCAGCCGGACAGCATGGGCACGCGCTGGATGCTGGACCACCTGAAGCCGGGGATGAAAATCAAGGCGTCGGGCCCGGCGGGCATGTTTACCCTGCCTACCAAGCGAAGCCGCAAATACCTGTTCATTTCGGCCCGGTCCGGGGTCACGCCTACCCTGTCGATGACCACCTACCTGTTCGACCGGGGCACCGATATCGACGCGGTCGTGGTCAATCGCGCCCGCCGCCCGAACGAGATCATCGGCCGCCAGAACCTTGAACACATGGCGTCGCGCGTGCCGTCGATCAAGCTGCATTTCATCGTGGAAGAGGACGACCCCTACCGCGTCTGGACCGGCCTGCGCGGACAGTTGAACCAGATCATGATCGGCCTGATCGCCAATGACTACCTGGAGCGCGAGGTCTATTGCTGCGGGCCTGAACCCTTCATGAACGCGGTGCGCGAGATGCTGATCGCGCTTGGCTATGACATGGACAACTACCACTAGGAAAGTTTCCAGGCCCCTGCCGAAACAGCCGAGGAAGTGCCAATTTCGGATGACGTCATCCTTGACGATCTGAAATCGGCCAAGCTGGTCTTTGCCGCTTCGGACAAGACCGTGGATTGCACCGAAACCGATACCGTGCTGAACGTGGCCAAGTCCAACGGGATCGTGATCCCGTCGGGCTGCACCTTCGGCGTCTGCGGCACCTGCAAGGTCAAGAAAAAGTCCGGCCAGGTCCACATGATCCACAACGGTGGCATCTCGGACGAGGATATCGAGGACGGTTATATCTTGGCCTGCTGTTCGAACCCCGTGGGCACGGTCGAGGTAGATATCTAGCCACCACCGGAAATGCCTTCGCGCGGAACGCAATGTTCCGTGCGAAAGCGACCGGCCCGATCATGCTTGACGACCAGTGTTTTCAGGGCGTACGCGATGCGCCGTCTGCCTTGTCCTTGCCACGCGGCGCGATCAGCGACTGCACCGTGTAGACAAGCACCGCGATGCCGACGGCACCGCCCGCGGCAACCCCAAGCAGCACGATCACATCCACCGGCCCACCGATGTTGCGCAAGTGCGAATGGGTCATCAGCAGCACGAACCAGACCGCCGCAAAAGCCCCCACGGGCATGGAAAGCTGCGCCAGCAGGAACTTGCGCCAACTGATGTTGCGGTCACGGATCAGAACATAGAAATAGGCCAGCGTGACCAGCCCTGCGGCGATCACCATGCCCCAGAACAGGCCACGGCCAAAGATTTCCTCGAATACGGCGATCAGGGTGCCGAATGTCAGGTCTTTCATATCTTGCTCTCCTGTTCAGGCGCGGCCGCGCAGCATGGCGTTATAGGTGGCTTTCAGGGCGACTTCTTTCATCAGCCAGCTGATCCACAATTCTTCCAGCGGGGCGATGATGCCAGGGAAGGACGGGGTCAGATCGTTGTTGTAATCGAATTCGACCAGCATGGCGCGCCCCACCCGCGTGATCAGCGGGCAAGAGGTATAGCCGTTGTAGATTTGGGTTGGCTGCGTTCCGGCGATGCTGGCGACGATGCCATCCTCGACCACGGGCACCTGCCACTTGACGCTGGCCGCGGTCTTGCCCTTGGGCACACCCGCCACGTCGCCCAGTGCCCAGATCCGGTCATAGCGCAGATGGCGCAGGGTGGCCTTGTCACATTCGACCCAGCCCTGATCGGTCCATTTGTCGGCCCAGCTTAGACCGGACTGGCGGACCACCTCGGGCGCGCGCTGCGGCGGGATGACGTGGATATAGTCATAGGCGCGTTCGACCTTGCCGTCCGGCGTGTCAAAGGTGGCAAGGCGCTTGCCCGGCTCGATCGCGGACAGCACATGAGAATAGGCAGGGGCGATGCCCCGGTCACCGAACAGCATCCGCACCTTTTCCGACACGATGGGCACGCCGAACAGGCTGTCATTATTGGCCATATAGGCGATGTCCAGCTTGCCGCGCGTGCCGTTGTTGCGGGCGATATCCTCGATCAGGAAGGTGTGTTTCAGCGGCGCACCGGCGCATTTCATCTCGGTCGCGGGGCGGGTGAACAGGCCAACGCCGCCGGTTTCGGTAAAAGCCTGCGCGGCCTTCCACGTATTCGCCGCGTATTGCGGCCCGGCATACAGCGCGCCGATCCCGTTCGTGCCGACCAGGTCGAGCGAGAACCCCTCGATCGCGTCATGGTCCAGCACAAGGCCGGGCGCGACGACGAGAAAGTCATAGTCCAACACCTGCCCGCCCGTGGTTGCGACGGTCTGCGCCTCGGGGTCGATGGCGGCGGCGGCCTCGGCGATCAGGGTGACATCGCGGGGCAGCCAGTCGGTGGTTTTGGATACCACATAGTCCTGCGGTTTCAGCCCTGCGGCCACCAGCGACAGCCCGGGCTGATAAAGATGGTTCTTGCTTGGGTCCAGCAGGGTGATCTGCGCCCCGTCCAGCCGCCGCACCAGCCGGTTGGCCAGCGCGGTGCCGCCGGCCCCCGCGCCGATGATGACGATACGGGCCTTGGTGGGGATCGGGGCTTGCGCCGCCCGCCCTGCCCCGCCAGCGGCAAGGGTGGCCCCCGCCGCGGCAAGGGTCAGGAACTGCCGACGTGTTGCGGTCATTCCGGTTTTGGGTTTCATGTCGGGTGTGCTTTCGGGGTCGCGGCCAAACGGCTTGACCAGTGTCAGGGCCGTGGGCTGCGCATTGGGTCGGCCAAATCGCATTCATCTATCGGGGTAAAGCGGCGGCCCGTGCGCCACATCCGCGGCGCACAGGCTTGTCAGGCTGGGATCAGTAGCTCGCGATGCGCGCATTGGGCGCAATCATCGCACCGGCCATGGCGGGGGGCTTGGCGACGGTGACGCCATCCATCAGCACGCTGGCATCCGCACCCTTGGCGGGCAGGTACAGCGCGCAAACCTCGACCTTGGCGCCGGGCAGGCCCATGATCTTGGTCATCAGCCCCTGCGGGTTCATCCCCATGGGCGGCTGCGGCGCGGTGGCGGTTTCGGGTGCGTCTTTCAACGCAAGATCGCCCGCGGGACCACACAGCAGGACATGCGGCGCGGCGCCCTGTTGCGCGGCCTGCATGGCCAGCACCATCGCCATCATCTGGGTCTGCGCCTCGGGGGCGGTCAGGATGGTGACAAGCGTGTCGGGCGCATCCTGCGCCATCACGGGGGCGGCAAGGCCAAGGGCGGTCAGCGCGGCCAAGGCAAGTTTCTTCATCGTTAAATTCTTTCGGGTCAGGGTAGGTTCGGCAGTCAGGATGAAAGAGCCGGGGCGCGCGTGACGAAACACGCTCTCCGGCGAATGGGGGGGGAAGGAAGGGACGCCATCCTCCCCCGATGTCTGTGCGGGCCTTGGCCGGCTTAGTGATGATGCTCGCCGACCGGGCAGTCGCCCTCTTCGGCGAAACAGGCATCGCTGCGCAATTCCAGCCACATGGCGTTCAGCACCGCGAAAAGCGCGGCCAGCGGCAGGCCAAGGAACCAGGCAAAATACCACATATCGTTTCTCCTTTCGGTATCGGTCAGTAGACGGAGTCGGGATTGCCGGTGACATCGGCCTCGGTGACCTTGCCCCACAGCACTTTGTAGACCCACGACGTGTAGGCGATGATCAGCGGCATGAAGATCGCGGTCACGACCAGCATGATGAACAGCGTCTGATGCGAACTGGACGCATCCCATACGCTGAGCGAGCTGTTCGGGTCCACGGTCGAGGGCAGGATGAACGGGAACATGGTCAGCCCGACCGAGGCGATGATCCCCGTGATGCCCAGCTTGGACCACAGCAGGGTCGATACCTCGCGCCCGGAACGCAGGCCGCGCACGGCCATGGCAATGCCGATGAACCCCATCAGCGGCGCAACGGTGATCCAAGGCCGCGCGGCATAGGCCGACAGCCAGCTGCCGCCATGCGTGACCTCTAGATACAGCGGGTTCGACGGGCCGTTCGCGGGCACCGGGCCGGCCATGGCAAACCCGTCGATCCCCACGGCCAACCACAGACCGGCCAGCGCATAGCCTGCCATGGCCACAAGGCCGGCGATGGTGCCGATGCGGCGCGCGCGTTCCGCGATCACGCCCTCGGTCTTGAGGCCAAGCCAGGCCGCGCCATGCATCAGCAGCATCGACAGCGACACCACCCCCGCCAACAGCGCGAAGGGGCGCAAAAGGCCAAGGAACTTCATCGCGAAATTTCCGTCATACATGGGCATCAGATCTTGGGTCAGGTGGAACGGCACGCCCAGCAGGACATTGCCCACCGCCACGCCGAACAGCAGCGCGGGCACTGCACCACCGGCGAAAAGCGCCCAGTCCCACGCGGCGCGCCAAGTGGCGCTTTCGCGTTTCGAACGGTATTTGAAGGCCACCGGCCGCACGATGAAGGCGGCCAGCACCACGAACATCGCCAGGTAGAACCCCGAGAAGCTGACCGCATAAAGCGGCGGCCAGGCGGCAAAGATCGCGCCGCCCCCAAGGATGAACCAAACCTGGTTGCCCTCCCAGACAGGGCCGACCGTGTTGATGGTCACGCGCCGTTCCACATCGGTCTTGCCGACGAAGGGCAGCAGCGCGCCCACCCCCATGTCAAACCCGTCGGTCAGGGCAAACCCGATCAGCAACACGCCCAGAAGCGCCCACCAGATCACGCGAAGAATGTCGAATTCGATCAGTTCATAAAGGATCATGTCTGTTACTCCGCAGGGGTTTCGAAGGGAGTGATAACGTCAGAGGACCGCAGGCGCGCCTCGTGTTGGCGGTTCCAGTCTTCGGTTTCGGCAACGTCCTGGAACGGGCCCTTGCGGATGTATTTCACCATCAGGCTCATCTCGATCACGAAGAGGACCGAATAGAAGGTGAGGAAACCGGCAAGGGTGATCGCCAGATCGGCAATCGACAGGTGCGAGGCCGACAGCGCCGTGGGCAGAACCCCGTCCACCGTCCAGGGTTGGCGGCCGAATTCAGCCACGAACCAGCCCAGCTCTGCCGCGATCCATGGCGTTGGGATGATCGCCACGGCAGCGTAAAGCGACCAGCGCGGAAATTGCATCTGGTAAAAGGACGCCCGGACGAAGAAGAAGATCATCACCCCGATGAAGCTGAACCCAAGCGCCACCATCAGGCGGAATGCCCAGAACAGCGGGGCCACACCCGGGACTGTGTCATCGGCGGCCTGCTTGATCTGCGCCTCGGTCGCGTCACGCGGATCGTCCACGTAGCGTTTCAGCAGCAGCGCATAGCCTAGGTTTTCGGAATGCGCCTCGAACGTGTCGCGCAGCGCTTGCGGCGCGGCCTCGCGTTCGGCGCGGATGGTCATCAGCGCGTCATAGGCGATCAGACCATCACGGATACGGTCCTCGGACTCGGCCACCAAGTCATTGATGCCGGGAATTTCCTTGGTCAGCGAACGTGTGCCGATCAGGCCCATCGCCCATGGAATTTCCAAGGCGTAATGGGTTTCACGCGCTTCCTGATCGGGAAAACCGATGGCGGTGAAAGGCGCCGGGGCATCGTGGGTTTCCCACATCGCCTCGATCGCGGCCAGCTTCATTTTCTGGGTGTGGCTGGCCGAATAGCCAGACTCGTCCCCCAGCACCACGACCGAAAGCGCGGCCGCCAGACCAAAGGCCGAAGCAACAGCGATAGACCGCCGCGCCAGATCCTTGTGCCGGTTCTGAAGCAGATACAGCGCCGAAACCCCCAGAACAAAGACCGACGCGGTGACATAGCCCGCCGATGCCGTGTGCACGAATTTGGCCTGCGCCACCTCGTTGAACACCACGTCGAAGAAGGATGTCATTTCCATCCGCATGGTTTCGGGATTGAACTCAGCCCCCACGGGGTTTTGCATCCAGCCATTGGCGATCAGGATCCACAGCGCCGAAAAATTCGACCCGATGGCGACCAGCCATGTGACGACCATGTGCTTGACCCGGCTCAACTTGTCCCAGCCAAAGAAGAAAAGGCCGACGAATGTCGCCTCCATGAAAAAGGCCATCAAGGCTTCGATGGCCAGCGGCGCGCCGAAGATGTCGCCGACGTAATGGCTGTAGTAACTCCAGTTCATGCCGAACTGGAATTCCATCGTGATGCCGGTCGCGACGCCCAGAACGAAGTTGATCCCGAACAGGGTGCCCCAGAATTTGGTCATCTGCCGCCAGATCGGGCGGCCTGTCATGACATAAACGGTCTCCATGATCGCCACGAGGATCGACAGACCCAGCGTGAGCGGCACGAAGAGAAAGTGATACATGGCCGTCATCGCGAACTGAAGGCGCGACAACTCCACCAAACCGATCTCCATGGTCGTCTCCTTGGATAAATAATTCCACATCAAGAATGTGGGTTATTGCTCCTCTTGTATTCCGATTTTGGGGTGCGAATTTGATTTGGATCAAATTACGCATCTGTAATGCGAATTATTTGATGCAATCAGGGGCCAGGCTAGGCGGGCAAGACCGGAACGACATGGTCCGCGCAGGCGATTTCGGCATCGCGGTGTGCTGCCATCAGGATCATCGCATCGGGAAGCGCGGCGCGAATCCCCGCCATCACCATGGCGGCGGTGGGCGCGTCCAGCCCCTCTGTCGGCTCGTCCAGCAGCAGCAGCGCGGGCTGCCTGAGCAGCGCCCGCGCCAGCACCAGCCGTCGCGCCTCGCCGCCTGAAAGACCCGCACCGCGGAACCCCAGCCGCGCTTGCAGCCCGCCCTTATCCTCGACCGTGCGGGCAAGGAAGGTGGCGCGCAGCGCCCGCCAAAGCGCGCGGTCATCGGCATCCGGCGCGGCAAGGCGCAGGTTTTCGGCAATGGTTCCGGCGATCAGCGCGTGGCGCTGCGATACCATGGCAACCCCGCCGATGCGTTCGGACAGGTGCATCGCGGGGGTTGCCCCGCCGATCCGCACCGCCCCGCCAGAGTGGGGCAGCGCCCCCGCCGCCATCAGCAGGGCCGTGGATTTGCCGCTGCCGCTGGGACCGGTCAGGGCCACCGTCTGACCCGGCGCGATGGAAAACGAAAGCGGCGCGAACAGGTCCAGCGCCTGCGGGCCGTGCCGGTATTGCACGCGGTCGAATTGCAGCATGCCGCCCGCCCCGCCGTCATCAAGCCCGACAGCGGGCACAGCGGCGGGCGTGGCCACACGCAAGGACGGCAGCACGCGACGGGCCGCCTGCACCATGCGCCCGGTTTCCGCCAGCGCGCGGCGGATCGGGGCGACAGCCTCGGACAGGGCCAGCGCGACAAAAACGCCAATGGCCGCCTGCGCGGGGCTGATCGCGCCCGATTGCGCCAGATGCGCGCCAATTCCCAAGGCCAGCGCGGTCACCCCAGCACCGATCACGTCCAGGGCGACGCCTGTGCGACGCTCGATCCGGTCCAGCGCCGCGCGCGCGGCACCGTGCCTGTCCAGCGCGTCGCGGGTATGGTCGCGCGCCACGCCCAGCTGACCATAAACGGCCAGATCCTCGCGCGTGGCGATCAGGTCGATCAAGCGGCTGCGGCTGGCCTGCATCGCCGCCTCGCTTTGGCGCGACGGGCGACGTGCCAGGTGCTTGCCCAAGAAGAACACCAGCGTCGGCCCGAAAAGATAGCCCGGCCCGACCACCAGCGCGACCCAAGGATGCACCAGCAGCCACAGCGCGGCGGTCGCCATGACGATGACTGCGCCCCCCGCCAGCCCCGGCAGCACCAGCCGCAGCGCCACCCCATCCAGCGCATCGACATCGGCCGTCACACGATTGAGAAAAGCATTCGCACGCAGTTTTTCCAACTGGCGGTAGGGGCTTTGCAGCAACCCTTCCAACAGCTGGACACGCAGACGGGACAGGGCGCGCAGCGTGGCGTCATGGGTTGTCAGCCGCTCGCCATAGCGCGCGGCGGTGCGGCCCAGCGCCAGGAACCGCACCATGGCCGAAGGGGCGAACACATTGAACACCGCGCCGGTTCCGGCCAATCCGGCGGCGGCGGCGGCGGTGATGAACCAACCCGACAGGCCCAGCAGGCCCGCGCCCATGGCCAGCACGACAACAGACAGGGCAATGCCCTGATAAAAAGCGCGTTTTTCGCCACGCAGCAGGATCAGCACAATGCGGAAAAGCTGTTTCATGGCTGCGCCTCCGGGGCCGGTTCCAGCGTCAGCACATGGTCCATGCGGGCCATCACGCGCTGATCGTGGGTGGCCACGATCAGCGTGCTGCCCGCCTTGGCAAAGCCCATCAGCCCGGCGATCACCGCATCCGCGGTTGCGCTGTCCAGATCGGCGGTCGGCTCGTCCGCCAGCAGGACATCGCCACCCGCATGCAGCGCCCGCGCCAGCATGACCCGCCGCGCCTCGCCGCCCGACAGGCCCGCGCCACGCTCGCCCAGCGGGGTCAACTCTTGCTTGGGCAGGGCCGCGATCACCCCCTCTAGCCGCGCCTGCGACAGCAATTCGGGCTGCAAAGGCGCGCCGAAACCGATGTTGTAGCGCAAGGACCGATTCAGGAAATGCGGTGCCTGCGGCATCCAACCCACCCTTGCGCGCCATGAGTCGGCATTGTCATCCGACAGCAGCGTATCGTCCAGAAAGACGCCGCCGCGTTCGGGTTGCTCCAGCCCGGCCAGCAGCCGCAAAAGCGTGGTCTTGCCCACCCCGCTTGGCCCGGTGATGGCAATGCTTTGCCCCGCCGAGATTTCGAAATCGGGAAAGAACAGCGGCCGCCCGGCACGTTGCAACATGGCCCCCTGAAGGCGGATGCTGTGCGGCTTGGCCATAGCCCCGCCCTGCCCCCCGGCACCAAACAGACGGGGCCGGGTATCGGCCCGCCATGTGTCCAGCTCTGCGGCGACAGCCTCGGCCGCGGCCTTGTCATGCCATGCGGCGGACAGATCGCGCAGGGGTTGGAAAAACTCGGGCACGAGAAGCAGCAGGAAAATCCCCGCGAAGGGGCTAAGCGGGGTGCCCCAAGTGCCCCATTCGATCGCGCCCAGCAGCGCGAAACCGACCCAGACCGCAACCATCGCCACCCCGAGGGCCGCGAACAGTTCCAACACGGTAGAGGACAGAAAAGCGATACGCAGCACCGCCATCGTGCGCTGCCGCAGATCGTCAGAGGTTTTGGCAAACCCGGCCACGACCGGCCCGCCCGCCCCGATCAGGCGCAGGTCCGACAGCGCGGCAAGGCGGTCCACCAGCAGATCGCTCAACTGCCCGATCTCGACCATCTGGCGGGCGCTTGCCTCTTTCGCGGCCCATCCGACCAGCGCCATGAACAGCGGGATCAGCGGCCCGGCCATAATCAGCACCAGCGCCACGGCCCAGCTGTGCCATGCGGCAAATCCAAGGATCAGCAGCGGCATGACAGCCGCGCGCATCCGGGCGGGCTGGTAGCGCATGATATAGGGGCGGGCGGCCTCCAGCTTTTCGGCGGCCAGTGCGGCCAGCGCCCCTGCCCCGCCCATTTGCGAGGGCGCGGCGGCCTCGGCCTCGGTTTGGAGCACCTCTTCCCTTAGCTTTGCCAACACGGAATCGGCCCGGTCCGAAAGCTGCTTTTGCGCTGCCGCATCGATCATTGCACGCAAGATGGCCAAGACGAAAAAGCCCAGCGCCGCCAGAACAGGGGACAGGGCCGCACGGCCCGCCAGAAGATCCGCCAGCATCAGTGCGATCAAGGCCGCCTGCGCCGGCCAGATCAGCGACGCGGCAAGCGACAGCCGGGGGCCGATACGGCCTGATGCAGCCGACAAAAACTGAAGCGACGACGGGGGGCTGGGCATTTTCACGCAATCCTGCATTTCAAATTCGTCATTAGAACAATTAATCCCGCCAATAACTGATCTGGATCAAAGAAAATCTACATTTATAATACCGAATAAAGCGACAGGCGGTAAGGAGCGGTCATGCGGCTAACGACAAAAACCAATCTGGCGACACGGGTGCTGACGTTCTGCGCCGTCAACAACGACAGGCTGGTGCGCAGTTCCGAGATCGCAGAGGCCTGCAACGGATCGCTCAACCATGTGGCACGGGTGGTACAGCAATTGCAAAGCAGCGGATATATCCAGACCTTGCGCGGCCGAACCGGCGGCCTGCGCCTGGCGCTTCCGGTGAACCGGATTTCGATTGGCGCGGTGTTTCGCCTGTTCGAGGCGGATATCCCCTTTGCCGAATGCTTTGACGCCGAACATAACACCTGCCCCCTAAGCGACACATGCCGGCTGCGCGGCTATCTGACCCGTGCGCTGGATGCATTCTATCACGAGCTGGACATGATCACGCTGGACGACCTGGTGCGGGGCAATTGCGGCTTGAACGAATTGCTGGCCCTGCGCCCGCCCGTGGCGGACGGTTGCGCGCAAAGCGGCCCGCCCGACTAGTACCCGTCCAGCGCGCACCTAACGCACGCCGGGGCGCTCACGCCTCTTCGATGCCGCACCAGTTGGCTATGAACAGGGCCGTGGACTGGGTGATGCGCCGGATGCTTTCCAACTCCACCCGCTCGTTAAACCCGTGGATCGCCTCGGCGCGCGGGCCGTAAACCAGCGCGGGGGTATCGGCATAAAGGCCAAAGAAACGCGCATCGGTCGTGGCGGTGATCGCCAAACGGTCCAGCGCCTGCCCCGTGGTGGCCAGATGCGCGCCCTCAAGCGCGTCGATGGCCTGCTTGGCGGCGTGGGACCGGTCGTCGGACAGCGCGTAACCTTCGGCGTTGAACCCGTGATGGACGACCTCTGGCAAGCCGTTGCCTAGAAACGCATTTTTGCGTGCGGCATCCTTGATGACGGCCTCTATCCCGGCCTTGGCGGTCGCGATATCCTGCCCCGGAAAGATCGCCATGCGCACATCCATCACGCACCACGCGGGCACCGAACTGGTCCAGTCGCCGCCCTGTATCTTGCCGATGTTCAGGTTCAGCGCGTGGGAATGGCCCGCGTATTCGGCATGGCGGCAGGACGGCGCGTTCCAGCGGTCCTCCATCGCGTGCAGCGCATTGATAAGGGGGATCGCCGCCTCAATCGCGTTGGCGCCGTTGCTGGCATAGGCGACATGGGTCGGCAGCCCCTTCAGGTGGACTTGGAACCAGATCACGCCGAGCTGCGCTGTCACAAGCTTTTCCTCGAACGGTTCGGGGATCAGCGCGGCATCGGCCTTGTATCCGCGGGCAAGACAGGCCAGCGCGCCATTGCCGGTGCATTCTTCCTCGACCACGGATTGGAAAAACACATCCGCCGCAGGGGCCATGCCGATATGGCGCAGCGCATCCAGCGCAAAAAGGTTCGAGGCAAGCCCCGCCTTCATATCCCCCGCGCCGCGGCCGTACAGCCAGCCGTCGGACACATGCGGGTCGAACGGCGGGCGGTCCCACATGTCCAGCGGCCCTTCGGGGACCACGTCGATATGCCCGTTCAGGATCAGCGAGCGCCCCGACTGGCGGCTGCTGCGATGGGTGCCGACGACGTTGCGCGCATCCTCGCAATTGCCGATCACGGGCGAGAATCCGGGCATGTGGCTGATCTCGGCCACGTCGATCTGCCATTCGTCCACCTCCATGCCGCGCTCGGTCAGTTCGCCAGCCATGAAGGCCTGCGCGCTTTGCTCGTTGCCGCGGGTCGACGGATGCGCGGTCAGTTCGGTCAGGAAATCCACCTGCCGATCAAACAGCGTATTCACGGCCGACAGGATGCGGGTTTGAAGCTCTGGGTCCATGGGTCTTCTCCCTTAAAATACGGGCACATCGCCGGCGGGCATGTGCAACGGCGCGCCGGTGGCCTCTTGCAGTTCCGGCAAGGTTACGCCCTCTGCCCGCTCGACAAGGGGAAAGCCGTCGCCGGTCACACCGACCACGGCCATATCGGTAAAGATACGCGCCACGCAGCCCCGCGCCGTCAGCGGCAGGGTGCAACGCGACAGCAGTTTCGGGTTGCCCTTGCGGTCGGTATGGGTGGTCATCACGACAACCCGCCGCGCCTTTTGGCCCAGTTCGATCGCGCCCAGCATGGTCAGGTCCAGCCGCCCCGAACGCACCAGCGCAAAGCTGGCAACACTGTCGAAATAGGTCGACCCCGCCACGGGCGAGACATAGGCACCGCCCGCGTCGATCAGGTTGCGGTCGGCCCTGTCATAGGGAAGCGTCGGGCCGATCCCCGTCATGCCGTTTTCCGTGTGCAGGCAAACCGGCAGGTCGGCGGGCAAGTAATCCAGCACCTTGGTGGGCAGGCCGATGCCAAGGTTGACCACCGTACCGGCGGTGATTTCACGTGCGGCACGGCGCACCATGCGGGTGCGTGCGTCGATCATGTTACCGTCTGACAACGCCATACTCCTTTTTGATTTTCGGCAGGGCCACGACGCAATCGACAAAGGCGCCAGTGGTCTGTGCCTCGTCGGGGGGCAGCCCGCCCAGTGGCAGCAGGGTTTCGGCCTCTGCGATGACCAGATCGGCGGCCATGGCCATGGCGGGGTTGAAATTGCGCGCCGTGGCGACATAGGCCAGATTGCCGAACAGATCGCCGAGGTCCGCGCGGATCAGCGCCACATCGGCGCGGATCGCACGTTCGACCAGATAGGATTGCCCATCCATCTCGACCTGCTGCTTGCCCTCGGCCAGTTCGGTCCCCAGCCCGACATCGGTCAGGATCGCGCCCAGCCCCGCGCCCCCCGCGCGGATGCGTTCGGCCAGAATGCCCTGCGCGCAAAACTCGACCTCGATCTCGCCCGCGTTCATCTTTGCGATGACATTGGCGTTCAGGCCGATATGGCTGGTGATCAGGCGTTTGACCTGCCCTGATGTCACCAGATGATCGACGCCCATGCCAGTTTCATTGGCGTCGTTCTTGATCAGGGTCAGGTTCTTTTGCCCCTGCCGCACGATTTCATGGATCAGCGAGAAAGGCGTGCCGGGCATGCCGAAACCGCCGACAAGAATGACCGCACCGTCTGGAATACGCGATACGGCCTCGGCCATGGATGTGGACTTGTCAGGCAGTTTCATGACGGCAGCACCGGAAGGTCGTGAGTGGTGGCAAAAGCATCCAGGCTGTCCGTCAGGATCGTCATCAGCTCGTCGATCTGTTCGGGGGTGATGATCAGCGGCGGGCAGACAAGAAAATGCTCTCCCTCGATCCCGCCGCGCGTGCGGCGCGAATAGATGATAAGCCCGCGTTCGTAGGCCAGTTCGACCAATTCGCTATGAGCGTTCCAGTCTTTTGGCAGCGGCTCCATTGTCTCGCGGTCCGCGACCAGTTCGAATGCCAGCAAAAGCCCCTTGCCGCGCACGTCGCCGATGAACGGGTAGCGGTCCATCAGCCCTTCAAGCCGCGCTTTGAGCAGATCGCCCATCGCGGCCGCGTTCTCGATGATGTCGTGCTGCTCCATCTCCTCGATCACGGCAAGGCCGGCCGCGCAGGCCAGCGGGTTGCCCGCATAGGTGAACCCGTGCAGGAAACCGCCCGCGTCCAGCAGCGCCTCGACCATGTCACCGCGCGCGGCGACCGCGCCCAGCGGGGCATAGCCCGCGCCCAGCCCCTTGGACATGGCGATGATATCGGGCTTTGCATCCCAGTGCTCACAGGCAAGGAAGGTGCCGGTACGCCCCGCGCCGGTCATCACCTCGTCATAGATCAGCAGCACGCCGTACTCGTCGCAAATCTCGCGGATGCGGGTGTAATAGCTGTCCGGCGCGACCAATGCCCCGGTCGATGCTCCGCCAACGGGTTCCATGATAAAAGCCAGAACCGTTTCCGGCCCCTCTGCCTCGATCTGCGCGCGCAGCAGTTCGGCATATTTGATGCCGCGGTCCTCGTCGCTCAGGTTGTCGCGATCCATGTAGCAGGTCGGCGCCTTGATGCTGGGCATGGCCTGGAACATCGGCGCGAAGGGACCGGCAAACAGCTTGCCCCCCGTCAGCGCCAGCACCCCAAGGGTCGACCCGTGATAGGCAGGCAGGCGGGTGATCACCTTCCACCGGCTGTCCTGCCCCTGTGTCAGGGCATATTGGCGCGCCAGCTTGGTGGCGGTTCCCACCGCCTCGGACCCGCCCGACACGAAAAAGATACGGTCCAGCCCGCCAGGCATGCGACTGGCCAATTTCGCGGCCAGATCCTCGGACGGGTGGGTGCGAAAATGCAAACGGTAACCAAAGGTGGCCTTGTCCATCTGCGTCTTCATCTTGTCCAGAACGCGCGGGTTGGAATGGCCGATATTCGACACCATCGCGCCGGACGATCCGTCGATATACCGCTTGCCGGATTGGTCGAACAGGTAAATTCCCGCGCCATGATCCAGAAACGGACGCGGCTGGCGGGATTGGTAGAACAGATGCGATGTTTCGGTCATTTCTGCACGTTACTTAGATGTTTGCTCAGGAAGGCGCGGGTGCGCTCTTGGGTGGGGTTCTTGAAAATCACGTCGGGCGGGCCCTCTTCGACCACCACGCCGCCATCCATGAACAACACGCGGTCACAGACCGAGGCGGCGAAATCCATTTCATGGGTGACGATGACCATGGTCATGTCTTCCTCGGCCAGGCGTTTCATCACCAGATTGACATCTTCGACCAACTCCGGGTCTAGGGCCGAGGTCGCCTCGTCGAACAGCATCAACTTGGGATTCATCGCCAGCGCGCGGGCAATGGCGACGCGCTGTTTCTGTCCCCCCGACAATTGCGAGGGGTAATAGTCGATCCGCTCGGACATGCCGACATGGGCCAGCTGCTGCTCGGCCAACTTGTCGGCCTCGGCGTCGGAAATGCCCTTCAGCATCTTCGGGGCCAGCGTGACGTTGTCGCGCACGCTGAGATGCGGGAACAGGTTGAAATGCTGGAACACCATACCGACCTGCTGGCGCATCTGGTTGATGTGCTTTTCATACTGGCGATGCGGCAAGTCCTTGTTGACCTGCACCCCGTCCAAAATCACCTCTCCCGAGGTCAGCGGATCAAGGTCGTTGATCGCCCGCAGCAACGTGGATTTGCCCGACCCGGACGGGCCGATGATGGCGACAATCTCGCCGCGGTCCACGGTCATGGAAATATCTTTCAGAACCTCCAGCTGCCCATAGGCCTTTTGCGCGTGGCGGATTTCCAGAAACTTGTGCGGATCGGACATGATGTCGTCCCTTTCTTGGATCAGCGAGAGAGCGCGGTCTTGCGCTCGATGCGGCGCAGAACGGCTTCCATCCCGAGATTGATGAAGTAGTAGCGCACGGCGGCGGTGGCGTAGAATTCGAACGGCCTGTAGGTGCGCCCGATGGCCAGTTGCGACGACAGCGTCAGCTCGCTGACCCCGATCACCGACACCAGCGCCGAATCCTTGAGCAACGCGATCATGTTGTTGCCGATCGGCGGGATCACGTCGCGCACAGCCTGCGGAATGACGATCCGGCGCAGCGATTGTCCGCGCGACAGGCCAAGGGTGCGCGCCGCCTCCATCTGGCCTTTGTCCACGGCGACGATGGCGGTCTGGATCAGTTCGGAACTATAGACTGCGAAATGCAGACCCAACCCGATCACACCGGCGACGAATGCGGGCAGGTCGATGCCCAGTTCAACAAGCCCGAAATAGATCAGGAACAGCTGCAACAGCAGCGGCGTGCCCATGAACAGCCACGCGAAAAACCGGAACGGCAGGCGGATGACAAGCGGCGCGTAAAGTGCGATCACCGCCAACAGGATGCCGCCGAAAAAGCTGAGCAGCGCAGAGGCCACGGTGACGGCGATGGTCCACAACCCGCCCAGCAGGATCGTGTCCAGAAACCCGGGAACGACACTGAAATCAAGTCCCATGACGCAGGCCTTTCATGACGGTTTGGAAGGGAAAACAGATCATCACGGCATCCGCGCCTTGCGATCAAGATAAGTCACACCCTGCCCAATGATCGTGATGATGATGATGATGATGATGTAAAGAACGCCAGCAAGCAGGAACATTTCGAACGGTTTGTAGGTCGATCCGATATAGCGCTGCGCGGTGTAGGTCAGCTCGACCACCGAAATGGCAGCGACCAGAGCCGTCGCCTTGATCTGCGCGTTGATGTTGACGCCCAGAGGGCGGATCATCAGCCGCATCGCCTGCGGCAGGATCACCTTGCGGAACGACTATGCCTAGCTCATGCCCAGCGTGCGCGCTGCCTCGCGCTGACCACCATCCACGGAAATGATCGCCCCGCGCATGGTTTCGGTCATGTAGGCACCGATATTGATGCCAAGGCCGATCACGCCCGCCTCAAACGCATCCAGCTGGATGCCGATCTGGGGGCCGCCGAAATACAGGATGAAAAGCTGGATCAGGGCCGGAGTCCCGCGAATGACGCTGACATAGGCCGCCCCGGCAAAGCGCAGCCACCAAAAGCGCGACAGCCGCGCCGCCGCTCCCAACGCCCCGCAGACCAGCCCCAGAAGAACCGTCAACACGGACAGCTGGATCGTGACCCAGGCCGCTTTCAGGAAATAGGGATAGACCTTCAGGATAAGCTCTATGTCCATGGGGACCGCTTTCGTGATCGAGGGGAAAAAACCGGCCCCCCTTTTAAAAGGGCGCGGGCCGGGATGTGCATCAGCTTAGCGGATGTCGCCGCCAACCCATTCTTTCGCGATTTCCAAGTAGGTACCGTCTTCTTGCATCTCGTCCAGCGCCGCTTGCATCGCGGCCAGCAGTTCGGGGTTGCCCTTGCGGATCGCAATCCCGGCCTCGTCGGCGACGCCCGGCAGCGAGGACGTGTCCCGCTGCGCGATCTTGCGGTCGCCTTCGCGCACGGCCAGCAGAACCGGGATGTCATCGGTCACGATGGCATCGATGCGGCCGTTTTCCAGTTCCAGCAGCAGTTCGGGCAGACCTTTGTAGGTGCGCACCTTATAGCCCTGGTCCTTGGCCCATGCCTCGTGCGTTTCACCCAGGGTGGCGCCCACGGTGGCGTCGGCCAGATCGTCCAGCGACTTGATATTGCTGCCCTCGGCCACGAAAATCCCGCGGCTCATGCGATAGTAAGGGCCGACGAAATCCACGACTTCCTTGCGCTCGTCGGTGATCGACATGGATCCGACGATGGCATCGTATTTATTGGCCAGAAGCCCGCCGATGATCCCGTCCCACGCGGTGGTTACGATCTCGACCTCGATCCCCATGCGCTTGCCGATCTCGGTGCCGATGGCGGGGTCGAACCCGACCACCTCGTTCTTGTCATTCACGAAGTTGAACGGCGGATAGGCGCCGGACATGGCAATGCGCATGACGCCCTTTTCCTTCAGCGTCGCCAGCTCGTCCGCGGCGGCAGGCACGGCGGCGACAAGGCCCGGCAAGCTCAGTGCGCCAGCGGCCAAAACGGATTTCAATAGAGTTCTGCGGTTCGTCATTTTTCTCTCCTGCTTGGATCACATGGGCAATCAGCGCGGCCCGGATTGCTGGCGGTTCAAGCCACCTTGCCAAAAGGCTTGAACGGACCCCCTTCATCATGCAAATAAATATAAGAAATTCCAAATATTGAGGATTTCTATAGTGAAACCCTGTGAGCAGCGCTTCCCCTGGCATCTGGACTGGAATCTGCTGCGCACGTTCATGGTGGTGGTCGAACAGCGCGGCATATCCCGCGCCGCCGATTTTCTGGGCCTGAAACAGCCGACGATTTCTTCGGCGATCAAGCGGCTGGAGGACACGATGGGCCATCAGCTATTTGTCAGAAAATCCAATGAATTCAGGGTCACAACCGCCGGCCAGCGGCTCTATTCGGAATGCTCGTCAATTTTCGGAACGGTGTCGCAGCTTCCCGCGCTGCTGGAGGAAGGCACGGACGAATTGCGCGGCCACATCTCTATCGCGACCGCGTCCCATGTCATTTCCGAACATTTCGACGAGGCCCTGCGCCGCTTTTCCGAACGCCAGCCCAAGGTGACATTCTCGTTCGCGGTGGCCGAAAGCGACGAGGTCGTCAGCCGCATCAGCCAGAACCGCATGTCGCTGGGCATGTGCCTGCTGCACACGATTCCGGCAGATTTGCAGGCAAAGATTCTGTATCGGGAATATTTCGGCCTGTTTTGTGGCAACAAGCACCCGCTGTTCGACCGCAAGACAATCGACGTGGCCGACCTGGCGGGCGAACGTGCCGTGTCCTTCCAGACCGAGGTTGAGGGCAGCGCGCTGGAACAGGTCACGCGCTTGCGTCTGCGCGCCAAGATCGCCGCACAATGGAGCGGCGTTTCCTCGAACCTGCTGGAGGTCCGCCGCATGATCGGTGCCAATATCGGCATCGGCGCCCTGCCCCTGCACGTCGCGCGCCGCGATGTGGCGCTTGGCCTTTTGCGCCAGCTGCCCCCGTTCGAGGATCTGCCGCTGGTGAATATCTACCTGCTGACCAACCCGCGCCGCCGCAGGTCCGATACCGAGGCCGCGTTCCTGAAGGAATTCAACACCATGCTTGAAGCCGTCAGCCTGGACGAGCGCACCTATAGCTGACCGCCCGTATCCCCCCCTGCCGCGGGGGCAGGTAGTGTCCCAGAGCGTGGTGTAATTTGTTCGCCGGCCGGGTATTGAGCCGGTTTACAGGGCGGCGATTTTTGCCGGATCCATGGTGGCATCCTCGCA